>ENA-OPCG01000154-OPCG01000154.1-human-gut-metagenome-genome-assembly--contig:-NODE-154-length-32823-cov-18.485260_pt1 | contig 32823 bp, 27 predicted proteins | sample MGYA00241248_ERZ501476 | MGnify/ENA primary metagenome ERZ501476 (study PRJEB25962, sample SAMEA2042629) | human gut metagenome | biome: human gut; feature: human-associated habitat; material: faeces... | reverse complement strand
TTATATAAACTTAAATATCAGAGAGTTGTAAATTATTCAGTAAACACTAATTATTGTTAGAACCTTTTTCATAATTTTTTTTATCTGAGTTGATGTTGCAAATAGTCTAATAAACTAACCTCAAAATTTTCGTCCATAACTTCATATTTGCAATGACTGAAACCTGACATGTAATCACGAGGACATAACCCCATACATACTGGGTATGCGAAGGTAAATAAAATATTTTAAATGTAACACCTCTTTCAGCATCTTTTTTGATACAAAGGCGAAAAAGATGAATGTGAAGGCACACAAGAAGCATGTTTCAACATGCTTAATTTGCACTAATATAGAACTCTTGATATTTTCTTCAAGTCCATCTATTCTTAGCCTCCCTTACCCAAGAGGAAATCGTAGAGGCTCATCATCAGAATACCCTCTTCATTATACCCCGAATGATATCTATCCCCTACAATAATCAGTTTGAGGAAGCCATCGTTTACATTCAATAAAAACGCCAAAGTTTTTAGAGAAAAAAGGAGAGCAAATGTTAATACATATATACTCGTTAACCCACTACAAAAGTGAAAAAAAGTGAAGTAGGCTTCAAAGGTATTGAAGCCTACTTCACTTTTTTTTGTAAACATCGTCAAAATGACGATTGACCCTATCTGGTCATATCTTGCATTATGCGATTCTCCTTCATTACTTTACAGCCTTGGCAACCTGAGCCATAGCCTTAGCCTTAGCCTTGTTGAGAGTAGCCTTAGCCTTCTTCTGTGCGGCGTCGTTCTTAGCATTCAGTACTTTGTCGTAAAGATCCCAAAGCTTGAACTTGGCTGTAGCTTCCTTGTAAGCCTTGGTAAAGGCGTTGGCAGCAGCCTCTGATGCAGCCTCCTGCTCGGCAGTAGCGTAAGCATGCTTATAACCCTTCTCCTTGTTCCAAAGACCACGTGTGAAGTCAGGGAATGTAACAGGAGCACTCTCATTATCCATTGAGATAGCGCCAAGCTCGGCAATACAGCACCACTCAGCAAGGTCGTAAACGTCCATATCAAGAGGCAAACCATTCTGCAGACAGTAGATAAGGCGGGCACACATAATAAAGTCCATACCGCCATGACCACCTACTTCCTTGGCAAGCTTGCCAAACTTCTTAAGTATTGGGCTTTCGTACTTCTCCTCAAGAGCCTTGCGCTGATCGTCAGGCATAAACTCGTGAGATGTAAGGTTGTCTACCTTAGGAGCGTTGCCAGTAGCCTTTAGCTGCTTAGCGTCAACAGCATAGCCCTCGATAGGATACTTGTTGGCAAAACCCTTAGTACCAGTGAGCTGATATAGACGGCTGTATGGCTGAGGATTCATAACATCGTGCTGCAACTCAATAACCTTGCGGTCGGCAGTCTGGATAAGAGTTGTTGTGTGGTCGCCATTGCGGAAGTCGTTGCATGGCTTACCTGTCTTAGCCTCAACAAGCTCCTTGCCCTGAACACTCTTTGTATCCATAGCCACGAGCGATGTCATACGGTCGCCACGGTGGATGTTAAGAGCCTGAGCAACTGGGCCAAGGCCGTGAGTAGCGTATATATCGCCACGGTTTTCGCGGTTATACTTCAAACGCCAGCCCAGCTGTTCGGGGTCCGAACCATTAGGATTCTTCCAGTAATAGTCCCAGAAATCGCTAAGATTGTGGATGTAAGCACCCTGTGCACGCAATATCTCGCCAAAGACACCATGCTGCGCCATATTAAGAGTGCGCATCTCGAACCAGTCGTAGCAGCAGTTCTCAAGAATCATACAGTTGAGTTGCTTCTGCTCGGCAAGGTCTACAAGCTCCCAACACTCCTGCAAGTTCATTGCAGAAGGCACCTCATCGGCAACATTCTTGCCATTCTCAAGCGCACACTTGGCTACGATAGCATGGTGTTCCCAGTCGGTTGCAATATATACAAGGTCGATATCAGGACGCTTGCACAACTCCTTGTATCCGTTCTCGCCATAATATACAGCTGCAGGCGCAAGACCACGCTTGCGCAGACGTTCGTTCTGTTTTACAGCACGATCTTTCTCAAAGTCGCAAAGAGCCACTACCTCAACACCAGGTATAAGGCTGAAGTTCTCTACAGCACCAGGACCACGCATACCAAGACCTACAAGACCGATGCGAACAGTCTTCATCTTAGGCAATGCAAGGCTCAACACGTCTTTCTGACCTGCTGGACGCTCAGGAGTTTCAATTACGATTTTGCCCTTGTTCCAATGCCACTTGGTAGATGGCGAAAGCGATTGTGCGTTTGCTGTCATTGTGCCCAAAGACATGAGAGCAGCAAAAGCAATACTAAAAAGCTTTAACTTTTTCATAGATTGTTTGTTTAGGAATATATTTTTTAAGTATGTCTGTACACAGGTGTTTTACACCTACACGTTTTAACACGCTGCAAAGTTACAGCAAAGTTTATTAAAAACGAAATTATAATAGTATATTTTAATGTTTTTGTTTATGTATTTTCAGATATTTACACTACATTTGCAAATATGAACGGAAATATTTTAGATACTGATTTGAAAGACAAGCGCATAGCTGTGCTTTTGTCAGGTGGAGTTGACAGTTCGGTAGTTGTATACGAATTGGCACAACTTGGACTGCATCCCGACTGTTTCTATATAAAGATAGGTCCTGAAGAGCAAGAAGAGTGGGACTGCACAAGCGAGGAAGACCTTGAAATGGCTACGGCTGTTGCAAATAGATTCGGTTGTAAGCTTGAGGTGGTAGACTGCCACCACGAATATTGGGACCAGGTGACACGTTATACAATGGAGAAGGTTAAGGCGGGTTTTACACCCAACCCAGATGTGATGTGCAACCGACTAATCAAGTTTGGTGCCTTTCACGAAAAGCGTGGACACGACTACGACCTTATAGCCACGGGCCATTATGCACAGACCGAAGTGGACAACGATGGTCGCAAATGGCTCGTTACAAGTCCGGACCCGGTAAAGGATCAAACCGATTTTCTGGCTCAGATATACGACTGGCAGCTTAAGAAGGCTCTGTTTCCTATAGGACATTACGAGAAGAACGAGGTGCGCGAAATTGCCGAACGCGAGCATCTTATTAATGCTAAACGCAAGGATTCGCAAGGCATCTGCTTCCTTGGACAGATTAACTACAACGAATACATACGCAGATACCTTGGCGAGCAGCCTGGAGATGTGGTGGAGATGGAAACGGGCAAATGTATTGGCAAGCATCGTGGACTGTGGTTTCACACCATTGGTCAGCGCAAGGGTCTTGGCTTTGGCGGCGGTCCGTGGTTTGTTATAAAGAAGGATGTAGCCAATAACATTCTGTATGTGAGCCATGGCTACGACCCGCAAACTGCCTATAAGCAGGACTTCGTAATACACGACTTCCACTACCTGACATGCGAGGTGCCTATGCAGCATATAACGTTTAAGATTAGACATACACCAGGCTATTTGCCAGGCACTATTGAGCAACTGGAAGACGGACGACTTGCCGTACATGCCGAACAACCAATACATGGCGTGGCGCCAGGCCAATTCTGTGTGGTGTACGATGAGAAGCATCACCGTTGCTATGGATCGGGAGAAATTACGCTATAACTTCAGATTCAGAATGAGCATATATTAAATGGCAAAGTATATTATATTAAATGACAAAGTATATTATATTAAATGGCAAAGTATATTATATTAAATGGCAAAGTATATTATATTAAATGGGCAATTAATATAATATACTTTTTGAAGCAAAACAACAGAAATAAAAAGAGCGATTGGGAGCTAAATGCCCAATCGCTCTATTTTGTTGTATATAGTCTTACGGTCTATGCCCAGCAAGCGTGCAGCGGCAGCCTTGTTGCCATTGGTCTGTCTTAGGGCTGCAACTATTCGCGAACGCTCGCTATCTTCGTCGTGCAGCGCCATTGTAGGCTCTTGCTGAGACGGAGGCATGGCTTGCGACAGTTCAAGTGGCGTAATATATTTGCCACGTGTCAGCAATACGGCACGCTTTACCACATTGTTAAGCTCGCGCAAATTGCCTGTCCAGGGGTGCGAGGCAAGCATCTCGGCAGCAGCCGAATCGAATCCTTCCACATCGCGGTCGAGTTCCTCGTTGGCATGACGCACAAATAGGTCGGCAAAGAGAAAAAGGTCGGTGCCACGTTCTGACAGCTTTGGCATGTATATAGTAAACTCGTTGATGCGATGGTATAGGTCTTCGCGGAATCCTCCATCAGCAACAGCCTCAGCCAGATTCTCGTTAGTGGCGCACACCAAACGTATGTCTATGGGAATTTCTTCTGTACCTCCTACGGGTCGGATACGACGTTCCTGCAGAGCGCGAAGCAATTGCACCTGCACGTCGTAGCTAAGATTGCCCACCTCGTCAAGGAATAGAGTGCCGCCATTAGCCATCTCAAAAGCGCCACGTTTGTCGGTATCGGCACCAGTAAAGGCACCCTTCTTATGACCAAAGAATTCGGATGCCGCCACGTCGCGTGGTATTGCTCCACAGTCGAGAGCAAAGAATGGACGGTCGTGACGCTGACTTAATTCGTGTATTCTGCGTGCCACATACTCCTTGCCAGTGCCAGATGCACCAAGGATGAGCACAGACATCGGCGTTGGGGCAACAAGTTCCACATAGCTGTATAGTTGTCTTGAAGCCTCGCTCTTGCCTTCTATATAGCGCGGCGAATCTTCACGTTTCTTACTCTTTACTGGCTTGTTGCTTACTGGTTTGTCTGGTGCGGTAGGCGTAGCAACCGTCTGTACCGGCTGGGCATTTGCTGCTGAAAGGGCATCCTTTATCTTCTGCAACAAGATGTCGGGCTGTACAGGCTTTGCTATATAGTCGGCAGCACCCGACTTCATTGCAAGCACGGCATTCTGCACTTCGGCATAATTGGTCATCACAATAAATGGAGCATTGTTGTCGTGGTCGCGCATCCATTTCAGCAGACGCAATCCATCATGATCGGGCAAACGCAAGTCGGACAGCACAAGGTCGGCCGCGTTGTCCACAAGCAGTTTTACTGCCGCGCCCACAGATGTAGCCTTGTCTACCTCAAACCCTTTCTTGCGCAACCAAGTCTGCAACATGGTGCCAAAAGCAATATCGTCTTCAACTATTAATATATGTGGCATATATCTACGAATGTTTTGTTTGTCAATGCAAAGTTAGTCATTTTCCACTTACCAAACACCGTTATCTGCATATTAAACTTGCAATGAGCGCAAGATATCCCTCAGTTTGTCGGCAAGGCGCAAGGCAATATTGGCAATATCCTCCTTGCTTGTGCTGCCTATATGCTCGGGAATTATGGGTGTAAACCATTCGTTTTCGCCTGGCTGCAACATCTCGAGCAACGGCATAGCCTTATGGGCAGCCCTCGACACATGCTCAATATCCGACGTGGTGGCAAGCAACTCCAGATACTCGGCTACCGAACTGCGTATGCTGTCGGCTATCTGGTCGGCGGCTTCGGTATCACCATCTGCAAACTGCATTATCACGTTGTGCAAGACATTGGCTTCGGCAGCTGTGTCTTCTTCGTGCGCTTCGGTTGGCACATCATCTGGACGTACAAGAATACCAGTTGTCTGACTAATCGTGGCAGCAAGTGTTTGCAATGAAAATGGCTTGAACAGACAAGCATCGAATCCCTCATTGCGCAGTTGTGGCAATATGCTTGGCTCGTGGGCTGTCATTGCCACAAACTTCATAGTCATATTCTCATTGTCGGCAATGCCACGTAAACGGCGCATCATCTCAGTACCGTTTATCTCGGGCATCTCGATGTCGGTGAATATAAGTTGAGGTTTTAGCTTCTGTGCAAGTAGCAAAGCCTCGTCGGCATGTGTGGTTGTAGCCACGTCAAGACGCAATCCACCAATGCGCGACAACATCTCTCGCAGCAACTGTATTTGCAACTGGTCGTCGTCGACAACAAGTACAGCAAGTCTGGCAGTAGGTGTATTGTCGATTGTAGAGCTGGTGTCGGTTGTGGGCAAACAACAATTCTCCACACTCTCCTTTACCATTTCTACAGGAATTGTTACGATAAACTTGGTTCCCCTACCCTTTTGCGAGTTAACCCTTATACTGCCATCAAGCAATTGCACAATCTCGCGGGTTATAGACAGTCCAAGTCCCACACCCTCTTTACCTTGCGCACCGGGCAGACGTGTAAAGGCATTGAATATACGTTGCTGCTCATCGTCGGTCATTCCACATCCTGTATCAGCCACACTTATAATCAATCGGTTGCCATTAAGTACTGAGGTTACGGTTATCGAGCCTTGGTCGGTATACTTTATTGCGTTGCTTACCAAATTGTTTACCACTTGTTTAAGGCGTGAAACATCAGACCGGCACATTGTTTTAGGCGATATACGTATGTCGCCATTAAGCTCAAGGTGCTTTGCCATTGCCAAAGGTTGCAATTCAGCCACACATCCTCCAACAAGCGATGCAGGTTCGAAGCTCGACAAATGTGCCTCTGCCTTGCCATTCTCCAGTTGATGATAGTCGAGCAAGGACGTTACAAGTTGCAGCAGATGCTGTGCCGAGTGCTCAATATTATGCAGATAGTCAACGGCTTTAGGACGGTCTACATAGTCGGAAAGCAAGCTTATGAAGCCGGCAATTGAAGCTGCCGGAGCCTTGATATCGTGGGTAATGGTGAGCAAAAGTCGCTCGCGTTGCTGCATTATTCGCTCTGTCTCGGCCTTTGCAGCCACAATACGGTCGCGGTCACGTCGCTCACGTCGTATGTCGCGCAAAATATTCACAACCAGTATGGCAGCAAGGATTATGGCAAGCAGACCGAAGGCAAATATCTTTACGATGATAAGACGGTGCGAGCTGACAGTCTGGTCCACAGCCTTGCGCATGGCTTTGTGCTCGTCGGTCTGAATATCCTCAAGCAGTTCGCTTGTTCTTCGTGCCAGCAAAATACTTACACGTTGCAGACTCTCATTGCGGTTGGCTATCACTATCTGTTGACGGTTATTGGCACGTTGCTCCTCATTGCGTATCTGCGCAAGGGCATTAGCTACGCTGTCAGCAATGTTTAGCCGGTGGTTTATTGTGTCTGTTGGTTGCTGTCGAGCAATCTGCGTAACGCCTATAGTGTCGGAATGTTGACGGCGGAAAGCGTCGCCAAGACGTCTAAAGAATCCGCGTCTGCTCTTCACAATCTCGTATACAGTTTCGTGCTGTTCGTTTCGACCCGATGTTTTAGGATGGATAACAACCGAGTCGCGTCCGCTGTGCAATGCTTCCACCTTATTATTATAGTATATGTCGCGCTGATCCTTGCCCATTTCGGCAAGGACAAGCAATGTGTTCTCGCGTTTGGCATCGAGCAAGAGAGTGAGTGAGTCGATACGACAACGTTTTAACGAATCGGCTATAAAAGGACGCAACCTGCGCAATTTATCTTTTGAACTATTGAGTGCCTCATCAAAGTAACGCCACTCGTCTACATCTCCAAGCAGCACCGAACGTTCGGCATTTGCTGTCTCGAACATAGATGCCACAAGCGAGTCGACCAAATCGCGGCGCGCCATAAGTTGTTCGGATGCTTGGTTGATGCCCGACAACGAGCGTGTGTTGTCGTAGGCCATCAACGTGGCCGACAAAAGTACAATGGCAAGCAAGGCATAACCTATTATTATTTTGATGATTGCTATTTTGGCTCTCGACTTATTCATAACGGTTTGGGATTGAGGATGCAAAATACGACAAAATATACGAGATATGCAAGAGGTTTAAGTCTTATTATGTTAAAAATCAAACAGCCTGTATCTTCTTGTCGAAACAAGACGATACAGGCTGCAGCTGTGTACTACTAAATATGTCAGGAAAAATGCGAATTGTCCTTTTCCTTGGGTCTATTAGACCAAGCTTGCTGAGTCTACCGAAGAAGAATCAACCTGTGTAGAATCGGTTGACATCAACCATGCAGTCTCGTCTGAACTTGGGTTCAACTTGGCTGTTGAGTCGGTTGGTTCCTGAGTAGGCTCCTGAGCAGGCTGTTCTGCCGGTGCAATTGTGTCGTTCTCGGTAGAGTCGGTTGCCATTACAAGACCCATTTCTGACTTAGCGCTGTTTGCGAATACACTGCTTACTGATACCATCACCATAGCTGCTATAGCTGCAAAAAATAACTTTCTCATAATCTTTATATTTTTAAGTTGTTAATGTTAATTGTTTACGCCATATAAAATGCAATGGGCGTGCCAACTTTTTACAACATTACCATAACTTACTGATTATCAGACCGTATAGTTATTTTACACAGAAGCGTGCCATATCTTAAAAGCGTGGAAACCTGTGGAACATGTGTGGAATAATTCCACACATTACCTATTGTTCGTCAGGAAACAACAACGCTCTATCACGCTTGGCTGCGGCATCTGTCCATTCTGATGGAACGAAGCGCCAGTTGTTATGTGGAGCAACATCTACATTACCCTTTGTGCGTACATATTCTATTATATAGTCGCGCAGAGTGTGGTCGCCACGCCAAACAATACGACTCTCTAACTGGGCTTTCTCTATACCAGCTCCATTGGTAAGCAATCCACCACCGCCTGCAGCACGATAGCTGTTAACAGCCACACGATAATGGTGCGACTCGTCAAACGGTGTTCCATCTGCCATACTTGTTATTGTTATGCGCTGTCCGGCAGGCTTGGTTACATCCACAATATAGTTTATTCCGGCTGCGCTGTCAAGATTGTAGAACGGAGTGGCAAGTCCAAAGAACTTGTCACGACCTGCATCGCCGGTGTTTAAACGCAACAGATGATCGTCGGGAGATGTCATTGTGTTGGTCCAACGCTCATAACTATTCTCAAGATAACTCTTTATTTCCTTGCCCGTGAGGTCGACAACGCACAACTCGTTCTCATAACTGTACAGTTTATACATATCGCTGAGTGTTGCTGCACCAGCCTTTACGGTTACATCAAACGACAATGGACTGGCAAACGACACATCTGCATGGCTAACCGAAAGCATAACGTCATGGATGAAGTCGACCAAAGAACTGTTGCCAAAGTAGCAATCGCGCGATGTCATAGACGATACGAAACTGCCCACCTCGGTGTCTACATATCGCTTAACCTCGTCTATCTGACTAGCGAAAGCCTTCATATAAGCCTCGTCCACCTTCTTCTGCGATATGTCTACAATGTTTACGCTAACCTTCTTGCTCTTCTTGTCAACCACAAACTCGGCATCAGCCACATTCATGGCATTATTGGCAGGGTTGACAATGATGGTTGTAGAGCCATCGCTGCTCTTTACTTCCTCATAGTGTACAGCGTGGTCGTGACCATAGAATATAACATCAAAGCCTGGCACACGGCGCGCTATCTCAAGGGTAGCATCGTTTAGGTAGCCATTGGTCTTGCTATAATCGTGTATTCCAGTGTGGAAGAGTCCGACAATGATATCGGGACGCTCGTTCTTCTTAACTATATCAATCCACTTTTGAGCCGACACAACGGCATCCTCAAAATGCATTCCGCTCCATAATGTCTCCGATAGCCAAGACGGTACACCAGGTGTGATAAGTCCAATAACGGCTATCTTCACACCATCACGATTGAACACCACATACGGCTTGTAATAAGGCTGCGAGGTAGCGGTATTGGTGATGTTGGCACCAAGCATAGGACAATCAAGCTCCTTAACCCACTTGTCGTACACGGCATGACCAGTCTCTACATCGTGGTTGCCCATTGTATGCACATCGTAACGCATGTAGTTGCTAACCGACGAGGCTTTGTTCTCGGTATCGGTACGTACATAATTATAATATGTAACCATGGGCTGCCCCTGCAACACGTCGCCTGCATCCATAAGCAACAGACGGTCGCCATAGATTGTACGCAATGAGTCGACATACGACGACACTCTTGCAAGCGAGCCACCTACGGGTTGCTGACGGATAAAGTCGTAAGGAAAGAAACGGCCATGCACGTCGGTCGTCTCTATCATTCTTATCTTCACTGTGCCACGTGCCTTGTTGCCGGCGTAAGTGGCTGTAGAGACAGCAAGCGACATGAACGCTGCTGCCATAATGTTTGCAATGCTTAATTTCATAATGCAAAGATACTGAAAACTTGTCAGCAACTTTCATCCCATAATGGTTAAAAATGAGGAAATATGGAATAAACCATCAAAAAAGCCGAATAAGTTTGTTGATTTTGTTAAAAAGCTATAACTTTGCAAGTCACCCCTTTTATATATTTATATCAGGTATAACAACAAAAGCATGAAAAAGATTATTAGTGCAGCTATGACTGCCGCAATTGCATGCCCATTGGCAACAATTGCGCAGACCAAGCTCGACACAACAAAAGTGCAGAACATCAATGAAGTGGTGGTTAAGGCTGTGAGAGCCCCCAAGACATCACCATTCGCAGTAGCCAACATCAAGAAACAAGAGTTGAAGCAGTTTGCTACAACTGGCAGAGAATTGCCATTCCTTTTCGCACGCACACCAGGCGTTATTGCATGGAGCGAGAATGGAGTTGGTACAGGTACGACATACATGCGTATGCGTGGCGCAGCTGGAAGCCGTATCAACGTTACTGTTGACGGTGTGCCATTGAACTCGCCAGAAGACCAATGCGTTTTTTGGGCAAACATGAACAGCTATGCTGCCCTTGCTGGTAGCGTACAGATTCAGCGTGGTATCGGAACATCTACCAATGGCGACGGAGCCTTCGGCGGCAGCATATCGCTTGCTACTGCAGCTCCATCACTTATACCTACTGTAGAGCTAACGGGGTCGTATGGAACTTTTAATACATGGAACACGGGTGTAAACTTCTCTACGGGCCTCATCAACAACCACCTTATATTCGACGGTGCTTATCATGAAACAAATACAGACGGATTTATACATGGCACATCAGGCCGTTCGGGTTCTTATTATGGCGGTCTGACTTGGCTTGGCAACAAATTCAAGATTTCGTACAAGAACATTGGCAACTTCGAGAAGACTGGTCAGGCTTGGAATGGTGTGGCTGCTTGCAACTATGATGGCGATACAAGTCTGCGCAACTATGGCATGATGAACTACCGCGACATGTACAACAACGGACTCGGCAAGTTCAACTCGCTATACGAGGAGCTTATATTCCCTGAAACAGAAGGCGGCAAGTTTACTACAAAGAGGTATCAACTGCGCGACGGATCGTATTGGGATAAGACTACCGACAACTTCTACCAGAACCACAACATACTAAACTTCACATGGCAGCCAAGCGAGCACTGGAGCCACAGTCTTACAGCCCACTACACCTACGGACGCGGCTACTACAAGGAGTTTAAACCCGAGAGCGAGCTGGGTAAGAAATATGGACTTAATATTTATGACAACGAGGGCAACCTCATCAAGTCGGAGGTTGTACGCAAGAAGGGACTTACACAGAACAACTATGGTGCCCTGTACAACATTAACTACAAGGACGAGGCTTGGGATGTCATTGGCGGTTTAAGCATGCAGCTTTTCCGTTGCAACCACTGGGGATACCTTACCTATATTGCCAACGAGGATGTGGAGAAGCAATTTCTAAAGAACGGCAAGTATAAGTACTATGACTCGGATGCCGACAAAAACGATTATAGCTGGTTTGTAAAAGCCAACTATACATTCGCTTCTAACTGGAATGTTTTTGCCGACTTACAGATGCGCTGTGTAAACTATACTACAGACGGTGTGAACGACAAGTTTATCAAGACCAAAAAGGATGGCAAGAAATACTACGAGCAGCACAGACTCGATATAGACAAGAACTATTTCTTCGTAAATCCTAAGGCTGGCATAAGCTATACAGCTAACGGTCATAAGGCTTACGCATCATTGGCTTATGCCAACCGCGAGCCAGAACGCAACAACTTTACTGACAACGGCAACTATCCTACACCTAAGCCAGAACGTCTGCTCGACCTTGAATGGGGTTATCAGTACCAAGGCAAGCACTGGTATGCAGGTGTAAACTTCTACTATATGGACTACTTTAACCAGTTTGTACAGACTGGTGCAAAGAGTGATATAGGAGAGGCTCTTACTACAAACGTTAAGAGCAGCTACCGCATGGGAGCTGAACTGACTGCTGGATGGAATCCATTGCCTTGGATTTCGTTTGAGGGCAATGCAGCATTGAGCCGCAACAAGATTAAAAACTTTGACGAGTGTGTGGAGAGCTGGAATGCAGAGGCTGACGGCAGCTATACCGTACACAACCATTACGACAACTCTACGCTTGCATATTCGCCATCGGCTATACTCAACGGATTTGCTGATATACACTTCGCAGGTTTCCGCTTCACATGGCATACTAACTTTGTAAGCAGCCAATATTTGGACAACTCGCAGAGCACAGACCGACAGCTGCCATGTTTCTCGCAGACCGATATCAATGCTACATATACATTGAATCTTTGCAAGGACATACTCGGCTTGAAGCAGATTGTACTTGGCGCTGACTTCAATAATATATTCAACCGCCACTACGCTGCATCTGGCTATGTATACTACGATTGGTACAACGACGGCAAACGCTCGTCTACACTGGCTTACATACCAATGGCAGGATTCAACTGCATGGGTCATGTCAGTCTGAAGTTCTAACAACATAGTTATGACAGAGTTCATATCACAACATTGGCTCGACATATTCACCACGATACTCGGCATAATATACCTTGTGCTCGAGTATCGTGCGAGTATTGCCTTATGGATTGTAGGCATTATCATGCCTGCACTCGACATCTACCTGTATTGGACACACGGTCTGTATGGCGATGCTGGCATGGCTGTATACTACACCCTTGCAGCTGTATATGGCTATGCTGTTTGGCAGTTTGGCAAGAAACAAGGACAGACAGTCAAGCAACCATTGCCTGTAACACATATGCGCAAGTCGCTCTATCTGCCTGCATTCGTATTCTTTGCTGTGGCATGGGGCGTCAACTACTATGTGCTTAAGGAGTTTACCAACTCTACCGTTCCACTGCTCGATGCATTCACCAATGCCATGAGTTTTGTTGGACTCTGGGCTTTGGCACGCAAGTATGTGGAGCAATGGCTCTTCTGGATTGCAGTTGACGCCATATGCTTCTATCTGTATGTAATAAAGGGCATACCATTCAAAGCTGGTCTGTATGGCCTGTATACTGTAATAGCAGTCATGGGTTACCTTAAGTGGAAACGAATGGCAGCCAATAATAAATAAACATCTTATAATATGTCTTGCAACCTACTACTTATTAGACACGGTGAAACCGTGGACAATGTGAACCGCATAATGCAAGGTCAAACACCTGGCAGATTGACTGACAACGGTGTAGAACAGGCACGTTTGCTTGGCAAACAACTTGCACATAAACATATTGACGCCTTTGTATCGAGCGACTTAAAGCGTGCTGTTGATACGTGTATAGAGATTGCCGCTCCACATTTCAACGGCGACAAAGACAAGGCTCTTGCAGCTATCGACCAAACTAAATTGTTACGCGAGCGCGACTGGGGCAGCTTTACTGGCCGATTCATACCCGACCTTAAAGATGCCAAATGGACTGACGACATCGAGTCGCAAGACGATATGTTGCAACGAGCAGCCAAGTTTATAGACTATATACGACGCAACTACGACGGAAAGACGGTGGCTGCTGTGGGACACGGCATTATAAACAAGGCTATACAGGCTGTATTCTACGGCAAAGAAATGAGAGACATAAAGAAGATGGACAACGCCGAAATAAGACGACTGTCATTATAAAAGAACTTTCTCTATAGATTGGTACAGATAAGAATGCCGTACCTATTAGCATTAAAAAAGTGCGGACCCTGCTTTGCAGAAGTCCGCACTTAACGCATAAAAGAATTGATTTGAATTTAAATCCTGATAAATCTTTTAACCATTTCTACCTATTAATGTATCTATTGACAACTACTATTAATATCTATATATCATACCAATCGTTCAATCATTGCTTTTATTCGTTATTTATACATTAATCATCACTTATTGTTGCCAATTATATATTAGTGTTGTTACTTTTATCTGCGACTGCCAAACGAGCCTCTTGACGGTGCATTGCCACCTGAAGAGTTGCCACGTGAAGGTGAACTAAATGTGCCACTGCTACGACCTGAACCAAATGAACCTCCCCTACTGCTTCCAAATGATGATGAAGGCTGACTATAACGCGGTGTGAATGTTGGACGAGGACTGCTGTTAGTACGTGGCGACTCGTAAGTAGACTGTTGTCTTACAGTTGTACGTGTACTGCTTTCGCGCGTTCCGAACGAACCATTACCATTTCTCATAGAATTGACACGATCGCTCACTGCACCTCCATTGCGATAACCGTTATAGCCATTATTTACATTCGGGGCATTATTGCGATTGCCAAAGCTTCCGTTGCCACGATTGCCGTTATTACCATTATTGCGATTGCCAAAGCTATTGTTATTGTTCTGCTTAACCATTCCAGCAGGACGATTGCCAAAACTCTGACGATTGCCACGTCCATAATCACCACGGTCGAAACCATCACGCATACCGAAATAATTTTTGCCATGACGTGGCTTGAAATCACGTCCATGATACCATGAACGACCGTTATTGTGATGCCAAGAATGGCCTCCGCAATAGCTTACATATACACGCGGACGACTAAAGTAGAAATAGTCACGATACGGATAACGTGCGTATATACCAAATCGCCAATAGCCTCCACTATAGTAGAGAGGGCGATAGAAGTAGGCAGCATCGCAGAAAGCACGGTACTGCCAATCGAGCAGAATGTAGCTTAAGTCGAGGTTGCGATAGCGCCAGTAAGAGCCATAGAGGTCGTCTACTGTATTGACACTCATCAGATAGTCGAGGTTTATCTCATAAGCAGCCTCATACTGGGCATCGGTCATATTAAGCTCATATGCCATCTTGTCGGTGAGAAACAGAGCCTGCTGACGAGCCTGCTCGTAACTCATTGCATTTGCCGTAAACGTAAGCGTAAACAACAAAGCCATTATAGATATAAACCTTTTCATAATATCGTTGTTTTATTTGTTCGACGTATAATGTTGTTTCTTTACACTTGCAAAGTTAGCAATACATAACAACACAACAAAAGGATTTTCCCTAAACACATGGGGGAAAATCCCTATAAGACTCAAAACTGTCAATAAGTCAAAAAAACGCAACCTTTGTTGTTCATATAAATAATAATGTATATATTTGTTGGTATTATGAAAACCTTAGCAAGTTCTTTGCTCCGAGCACTGTGCGCTATAGCAGTCGGAGCGTTGCTCGTTAAATATCGCGAGCAGACAGTAGAGTGGATTACAATAGCCATTGGCGTATTGTTCTTCGTGTCGGGAGTATTCTCGTGTGCCACATACTTTGTAGCACGCGGCAAGAAGTCGGACATTGAGGTATACGATGCTGACGGCCGCAAGCTTACGGTCACACGTCCGGTATTCCCCATCGTAGGATTAGGTAGCCTTATACTTGGCATTATACTTACTATTATGCCCATGGCTTTTGTGAGCTACCTTATGTATCTGCTTGCCGCTATCCTTATATTAGGAGCGGTGAGCCAGTTTGTTAATCTCATAGCAGCATCACGCATTGCTCACATAGGCATATACTTTTGGGTAATGCCCGCCCTTACGCTTTTGGTGGGTCTTATTGCCATAATATCGCCTACAAGCATTGCCTCGGCACCGCTGTTTGTAATAGGCTGGACCATGATTGTGTATGGAGTCGTAGAAATGCTCAATGCAATAAAGATATACCAGTTGCAGCGTTTCGTTGAGCGCAACTCGCATAAGATGCCTACCACAACAACCCAAGATACGGCAAACGATACTGATGAAACTGAAAAAAACAAATAGAATACTTAAGACTAAAATAAAACATTCTACTATGACAAAAACCATTAAATTTACAATGCGTCATATATTGACGCTGATGTTTGCACTTGTATGTTGCCTACAAATATCGGCTGCCGACGACTTCGACACCTTTATGAAACGTATACGCAAAGACTCACGCCGCAACCCTAATGTGGAGAAGTGGCTTAAACTATATGATGCCGAGAAGGGTTCGTTTAGCGATATCGACTACTCGCGTAACGACATAACCAACTGGCCACCACAAAAGCATCTTGAACGACTTGAAGATTGGGCTGCAGCATATGTAAACGAAAAGAACAAACACTTTGGAGATGAGGCGCTTGCCGATAACATCATCAAAGCGCTGCAATTTTGGCAAGACACCAACCCTAACTGTAAGAACTGGTGGTTCAACCAAATAGCCGAGCCTCAGGCTCTTGGCATTATTCTAATACAGATGCGCGCTGGAAAAAAGCAAGTACCTCAAGAACTTGAAGCTGCCATACTTAAGCGTATGCTTACAGATGGAGGTGATCCAGCAAAATGGACTGGTGCCAACCGCACAGATATATGCCTTCACTGGATTTACCGTTCGTGCCTTGAGCGCAACGAGAAAGATATGCAGAAGGCTATGCAATTGGTATTCGACCCCATACGCTATACCACAAAAGAGGGTTTTCAGCACGATGGCTCTTACTTTCAACATGGCACACAGCTATACATTGGCGGATATGGCGACGAGATACTAAAGGGTGTAACCCAGGTGGCGATGTATGCTCTTGGCACTCGATATGCTTTGGACAACGACAAGGTGCAGCTATTGAGCCACTTTATGCGCGAGACTTATTACCCCTCTATACGTGGCAAGTATATGCTGTATGATGTTATGGGCCGCAGTATGAGCCGCGTTAACATGCTAAATAAAAGTAGCAAGGCACTATTTGCACGCCGAATGATAAAGCTCGACCCTACGCATGCCGATGAGTTTAAGCAGATTGTAGAGCGTCTTACAGGTAAGCAACCTGCGTCGTATGCAGTAAAACCTACGCACAACCATTACTTCCGCGCCGACTATACAATGCATGTGCGCAAGGGATACACTTTTGATGTGCGAATGGTGTCCAACCGCACTTCTCGTCTTGAGTATGGCAATAAGGAGAACCTTAAGACCTACTTTGTGTCAGACGGTTGCAACGCTTTGGTGAAGAATGGAGATGAATACTTCAATATATTCCCTGCATGGAATTGGACACGTATACCTGGTACCACAGCACCACAAATGACTGAAGTGCCACTTGCGCAACACGATTGGCAACAGGAGGGAACATCACAGTTTGCAGGTGGTGTTACCGATTCTATCTACGGTGCTACAGCTTACGCCTACGATGATACTTGGGCTGGCATTAATACAAAAGCAAAGAAGGCATGGTTCTTCTTCGACAACGAGATTGTGTGTCTTGGATCTGGCATTACATCAACTAACGACAACACGGTACTTACTACACTAAACCAGCGTCTTGCACAAAAGACCGATGCCGTGCTTTATGCTGAGGGCAATAAGGTGGTAACAGCTAAAGATGGCGACCATATCAAGGCTTCTAACATCAACTGGGTTAGCCACGACGGCACTGGTTATGTATTTCCTAATGGTGGCAATGTAATGCTCGACTTCGATACACAAAAAGGCAACTGGAAGGATATTAACCGCAGTATGCCTAACCGCGAGGAAACTTATCAGGTTTTGGCTCTATCTCTTGACCACGGCATTAAGCCTGCAGATGCCTCATATGCCTACATCGTAGTGCCTGAGGTTGGCGATGCAAAGTCGCTTGATGCCTACTGCAAGAAACAGCATGTCAATATACTAAGCAACACTACCGACATTCAGGCGGTTGAGCAGACTGATCTCGGCATATGGCAGGCTGTATTCCACAAGCCCACTACTCTCAATACACGCAACATTACACTTACTGTCGACAAGCCTTGTATTGTTATGGTGCGTCGCCACAACAATGGCAACGTAACGCTGCATGTGGCTGATCCGGCACAGAAGCAGGAACCTATAAACGTGGAGATTAAGCTTAAGGGTAGCCTTAAAAAGGCTGTTAAGCAGATGTGCGACTTTACTGGCACAGGCATATACGCTGGTCAGACTAAGGTATACAAGCTGAAATAAGCTGGAGTATCAGCATAAATAAACGGTCATTACACGAGAATTAATAGCTTGTGTAATGACCGTTAATTTGTTTATCGTATTACATTAATATATAATAGGTATATTATGCATTCAGTCCTTCGATAAATTTCTTCATCTCAGCCTCGTGCTCCTTAGCCTTGAGGAAGAGATGCCACTGGTTCTTGGCACGTACGAGGTTGTGCTCAGGATACTTGCACTTCCAATAGTGGTCGCCATTGAGATAGTCCCAAAGGAATCGTACTGCCTGCATATATGGGAACAATTCAGCAGCGTAAGGAAGAAGCGAAATCTCGAGAGGTGTTAGGAATGATGAAGCCGACTCAATGTATCCACGTGTGAAAGCTTCGAAGATATCCATACGAAAGTCTATCTTGTCAAACTCAGGCGAATCCTCGGCAATAGTATTGGCACCAGTGCGCAAGAAGTCGCCATAATCGCTAACAAAGAGCGATGGCATAACAGTATCGAGGTCGATAACACAGAGCACACGGCCTTCCTTATCAAACATCATGTTATTCACCTTTGTATCGCAATGGCAAACATGCTTCTTAAGTTTGCCTTCACGGAAAAGACGCTCACCAAGGCACATCTCCTCGCTATACTTCTCAAGTTCATCAATAAAGTCTTTAACACCAGCTACACGTCCAGCACGGTCTTCCTTTACTGCCTGACGCAATTGGTCGCGACGCAACTCCATATTATGGAAGTTAGGTATTGTCTCGCCAAGACGGTCGGTAATATCTGCAACCTGAGCCTCAAACTTACCAAATGCCTTACCTGCATGATATGAATACTCTGGGTTAACTGTCTCTACAGTGATGGCATCAGGAATAAAGATAGACATACGCCAGAACGTGCCGTCCTCGGTCTTAATATATGTTTTGTCGTTGTCGGCCTTTATGAAAGTCAATACACGACGGTCGATATCGTCGGCTCCTTCCTTCTCAAGCTGTTCACGGATGTGTGTAGTTACCTCATAGATATTATGCTGCAAGAGGTCTACATCAGTAAATATAGAGTCGTTGATGCGCTGCAAAACATAGTCGGGTGCATCTGGCTCAACGGTGTTCACTTTGTAAGTGTCGTTAATGAGTCCATTGCCCAACGGCTTAACTTCAGAAACGGTGCCTTTAATGTTGAAATGGCTGATAATTTGGTTGAGATTGTTCATTTTATAGCTTGTTTTTAAAATAAATCAGATTTAATGTAGTTATTTATTTAGATATTGCGTCATAATATTATAATATGTGTGACGCATTTGCAAAAATACGTAAAAACATTCTTAGTACAAAACTTTGACGGTCATTTAACAATAAATAATATGAAGAAAATCTTAATTTCACTCTTATTTGCGTTGGCTTCTGGTGTTTGCGCCAATGCACAGTTGCTTTATCGTGTATCGGGTGCCAACCTTAAGAAGCCCTCTTATGTGTTTGGTACTTTCCATCTTGCCAACTCTCCATTTGCCGAAGGGATTAATGGCGTACGTCAGGCTCTCGACTCTACCGACCAGGTTTATGGTGAGTTGAATTTTGATTTTATGCTTAATCCTGACAGTATGCAGGTGATGCAAAAACATATGCTCCTGCCTGAGGGCAAGACATTAAAGACTGTACTCACAGCCGATCAGTATAAGAAACTTGATGCTGTATTGGTTGACTTTATGGGTGTTGGACTAAGCAATCCTATGGTGGCTCAGCAGATGGGACAATTGTCACCTGCCACTCTGCTTACTCAGTTGCAAGTGTTGCAGTATATGAAGGCACATATGGGCGAGTTTGATCCTACCAACCTTATCGACCAGTACTTCCAGAAGCAAGCAAAACAAAACAATGAGAAAGTAGATGGACTTGAGACTCTTTCGTTCCAAGCCAACCTTCTTTACGGCGCACCTCTTAAGCGACAGATTGAGCAACTCGACTGCTTCCTTAACAATCTTGACTATTATGCACAGCTTACCGAGCGTATGGCTAAGGCTTATTATGCACAGGATCTAAAAGGATTGCTTGATGTAATGAACGAGAAGTTTAACACTACATGTGATGCCACACCTGACGAGACAGCTAAGCTAATAGACAACCGCAATGTTGATTGGGCAAGCCGCATGCCTGCCATTATGAAGACAGCTCCAACATTGTTTGTTGTAGGCGCTGGTCATCTGCCGGGTGATAAAGGTGTATTGAAACTGTTGCAGAACAAGGGATATACTGTAGAGGCTGTTAAGTAAAAGATACAATTAAGCCTAACGTATATTCTACCTTTTACCGAATACAATATGAGGGTGTGTCAAAATAGGAGTTAGAGGAAGTTAAGAAGAAGTTAATCCATCTACGATGGATGGGAGTTCTTGCTAAAGCAAGCGGCAAAGCCGAGCGAACAGACAAATGCTTTATTTTCAGCAATTTATACATATGTCCGCTAACTTCCGTTAACTTCGGGCGAAGCCCAAACTTCCGTTAACTCCTATTTTGACACACCCTCATATGTTAGCTCATTAAAGCTAACCGCTTATATATAACTATTTTACTTAACCTGAATAACAAGATACTTGCTTGTAGACCAGAACAACTGCGGGTTGTTGATGCGAAGCACATACATCTTGTTGGCGTCACGCTGCAATGTGTACGAGCTTGACGGATGCATAGTCAATATCTTAGCCGACTTAGAATAGAGCTTTACCTCCTTCTCTATACGGATGTCTATCTTGGTGAAGTAGTTCTTGTTGAAGTTCGACTCCAGAACATGCGAACCGTCTATAATGTGCTGGTTCTTAAGTTCCTTCTTTGTACCAAACACATACCATGCGGTATTGAGCTGCTTGTCTTGAGCATTAATGGTCTCTGTCTTCTTAGACGATTCTGTCTGCAATGAAGACACATTGTCGTTAAGCGAATTCACTGTTTTGTCGAGTTCGGCAATATGGATATCCTTAGCATCAAGCTCGGCACGTAGTTGGCGCAATTCCTGATCCTTACTGTCAAGCTGCTTAACAAGGTCTTCTATACTTTTGCGCAACTGATCGCCCTTAACACTCGACTCGCGCATCTGCTGACGCAACTTCTCTATAAGAGCGCGGTTCTGCTTCATTGTACTCTGAATGAACTGGATGTTCTCTACAATCTGGCGGCGCTTGTTGGCACCTTCGCCATCCTTTACAATGTTCACTCTATTCTCAGCCTCGTTAATCTCGCGCAAACCCTCTTGTATCTGGTTGAACGTCTCCATCATGTCATTGATTTCGTTGTCCTTCTGCGAGATAATCTTCTGTAATGAGTCGTTTTGCTCGAAGTTCTCAGTCTGTGGCTTCTTTTGGTTACCTCCGCACGAAGCGAACACTGCTAAAGCCAATGCAAATAGTAAAAAAGAAACGTTTTTCATATTGTCTGATTTTTATTAGTTATTACTATTGTATATGGTCACAATTTGGTTGCAAACATCTACTCTTCATTCTCTGCCGAATCCCTAAACTTCTTCTTTTTGAACTCTTCGGGTGCCGCCTCGCGCATAGCATAGCGTTCCTTATTGCTCAGTTTGGGTTTCTTTTCCTTGGCTTGCGCCTTCAATGCCTTAAGAGCCGACATCTCGCCCTCGCCGCATCCTGCTACCACTATCACTATCTCGCCACGTGGTTCGGTAGATTGAAAGTGATTGATTATTTCTTTAAGAGAGCCTCGCACACTCTCCTCATGTATTTTGGATATCTCGCGACATACGCTGGCTTGGCGATCTTCGCCAAAGACAGAGGCAAACTGCTCTAATGTCTTTACCAATCGATATGGTGACTCATAGAATATCATAGTGCGAGTCTCCATGCGCAAAGCATCAAGCAAAGTCTGACGTCCCTTCTTCTGTGGCAAAAAACCCTCAAAGCAGAAACGGTCGCAAGGCAATCCCGACGATACTATAGCTGGAACAAAAGCTGTTGCTCCCGGCAAGCATTGCACGGTTATTCCTGCCTTAGCAGCCTCACGAGATAGAAAGAATCCAGGGTCGCTAATACCCGGAGTGCCTGCATCACTTATAAGCGCAATGGTTTCTCCCGCCTTAAGACGCTCCACAATAGAGGCACTTGTGCCGTGCTCATTAAACTTGTGATGCGATGCAAGACGGTTCTTTATGCCGAAGTGCTGTAGCAATATGCCTGATGTGCGTGTATCTTCTGCAAGCACCAGGTCGGCTTCTTTCAATATACGGATGGCACGCATTGTCATGTCCTCCATATTTCCCACCGGAGTGGGCACAATGTACAATATACCCATATTAGGCGACAAATATAGCTATATTAATCAAGAACAACAAAAAAACAGACTGTTTCTTTGCAATTTTTAAAACGTCTTTGTAATTTTGCACCTATCATGACAGTAAATTTAGTGGGCGAACAGCATCGCCAAGGTAGAATAGAAGTGATATGCGGATCGATGTTCTCTGGCAAGACCGAGGAATTGATACGCCGTATGAAGCGTGCAAACTTTGCGCGCCAGAGAGTTGTTATATTCAAGCCACAGATAGACAAGCGCTATTCTGAGAAGAATGTAGTGAGCCACGACCGCAATGCCATTCCATCGACACCGATAGCAAAGGCTGCCGAGATACTGACAAGTTTGAGCCGCAACGACAATGGAGCATTCGATATAGAAGTTGTGGGCATCGACGAGGCTCAGTTCTTTGATATGGAGCTGGTGGATATCTGCAACACTCTTGCCAATAATGGCGTGCGTGTTATCATTGCTGGTCTGGACATGGACTTCAAAGGCACTCCATTTGGGCCTATTCCTTCGCTATGTGCTATAGCTGATGAGGTGACAAAGGTTCATGCTATATGCGTAAAGTGTGGTGCACTTGCCTATCTTAGCCACCGTCTTGTACACAACGACAATCAGGTACTCATTGGAGAACAAACCGAATATGAGCCGTTGTGCAGGGAATGCTATAATAGAGTGAAGAACGAAGAGGGAAGAGTGAAGAACGAAGAGTGAAAAGTGAAGAGTGAAGAGTGAAAAGGGCATACAATTTACACAACAAAAAATCAACAATATGGCAGAACAAAAGATAACATTCGACAAACTTGTAAGGTGGGTCGGCTCTGGCTCGCTTGTACTGGCAGTGCTCTACATTACAAACTATCTTAGCAGTGTGTTGCTGCCATTTTTCATTGCATGGCTCTTTGCCTACTTGCTCTACCCTATGGTAAAGTTTATCCAATACAGGATGAAGGTGAAGGTTAGGGCTCTTGCCATAATCATTGCTATGCTGATTGTACTGAGCATCATCGGACTTATGATTTACTTCATAATTCCTCCTATGATAGACCAGTTTCAGAAGCTGTACGGCTATCTTATGCATTGGCTACACCAAACTACACACACCAACGACCTTACTACTCTTGTAAAGCAATGGCTTGAGCGAAACCAAACAGATATAGAACAGTTCTTCAAGAGTAGCGACTTTAAGGAGACTCTTAGGAACACCATGCCTAAGGTGTTTGCATTTATAAGCCAAACCGCCACCGTGGTGATGAGTATCACGGCCTCGTGTATCACCTTATTATATATGTTCTTCATTCTGCTCGACTACGAATTTCTTACAACCAACTGGATTAAGATATTCCCCAAGAAGAACCGACCTTTCTGGCACGCACTTGCAGGCGATGTAGAACGCGAGCTTAACAACTATATACGTGGACAGAGTCTTGTAGCGCTGTGTATGGGCATAATGTTCTGCATAGGCTTCAGCATAATGGACTTCCCCATGGCCATTGGCTTGGGCATACTGATTGGCGTAATGGACCTCGTGCCATATCTGCACACATTCGCCATCATCCCAACTGCCTTCCTGGCAATGCTAAAGGCTGCCGACACAGGACAGAATTTCTGGATGGTGTTTGGTCTTGCTGTGGGTCTGTTCATTGTTGTTCAGATTATAACCGATATGATTGTAACACCTAAGATAATGGGCAAGGCTATGGGTCTGAACCCTGCTATACTGCTGCTGTCATTATCGGTTTGGGGTGCGCTGTTAGGCTTCATCGGACTGATTATAGCACTTCCTCTAACCACTCTGCTCATTGCTTATTGGCAGCGATATGTTACAAAGGAGCATCAAATAGAGTAAAAATTACACCTATATTATTCGATACTTCACCTACTTTGCTCGTAATTTCCTCTCAAATAATTTGCCCATATCGAATTATTGCTGTAATTTTGCACACAGATAGAATGATGTGCAACACTATTAGTAGGCACATATATAATTTAGTAGGCACATATATAATAAGGTATAAAGAACAAAAAGGAAGGTAGGTAATTGTTATGTCAATATCCAAGACTCGGCAAAAACTCGTTGATGTGGCAAGGCAACTATTCGCCAAAAACGGCATAGCCAACACCACTATGAACGACATAGCTGTGGCATCAGGAAAAGGACGCCGCACGCTGTATACATATTTCAACCGAAAGGAAGACGTGTACTCGGCTGTTATCGAGGCTGAATTGGAACGACTTTCAGATAAACTCGACGAGGTGGCAGCTATGAAGATGCGCCCACAAGACAAGATTATCGAGCTTATATACACCCACCTAAGCATGATACGCGAAACTGTGGTGCGCAACGGAAATCTTCGTGCCGAGTTCTTTCGTAATATATGGATGGTGGAAAAGGTGCGAAAGAAGTTTGATGAGGACGAAATTGAATTGTTCCGCAAAGTATATAGCGAGGGCAAACTTGACGGAGAGTTCGATATCGACAACGTTGACCTTGTGGCCGACATAACACACTATTGTATCAAAGGTCTTGAGGTGCCATTCATATACGGACGTATCGGACACGGCATGACCGAAGAAGCGTCGAAGCCGCTTGTTGCTAAAGTGGTATACGGTGCATTAGGAAAAAGAATTAATAATTAATTAATAAACTACAATTAATAATTAAAAGAAAATGGGATTATTAACAGGTAAGACTGCCATCATCACTGGTGCAGCCCGCGGCATCGGAAAAGCTGTCGCTATGAAATTCGCCAAAGAAGGCGCAAACATCGCATTCACCGACCTCGTGCTTAACGACGACATGGCTGCCGGACTTGAGGCTACACGTAAGGAAATCGAGGCTCTCGGCGTTACCTGCCGCGCATATGCCGGCAATGCTGCCGACTTTGAAGAGACTGAGAAGACTGTTAAGCAGATACATGCTGACTTTGGCTCTGTAGACATTCTCGTAAATAACGCTGGTATCACAAAGGACGGTCTGATGCTCCGCATGTCGGAAGCTCAGTGGGATGCTGTACTTAACGTAAACCTTAAATCGGCATTCAACTTTATCCACGCTTGCGCTCCTATCATGCTTCGTCAGCGCAATGGCTCTATCATCAACATGGCTTCTGTTGTAGGTGTTCACGGCAACGCTGGCCAGTGCAACTATGCTGCTTCTAAGGCTGGTATGATTGCCCTCGCCAAGTCTATTGCCCAGGAGCTCGGTCCTAAGGGTGTACGTGCCAACGCTGTTGCTCCTGGATTCATCGAGACTGCCATGACAGCACAGCTCTCTGAGGATATCCGCAAGGATTGGATGAAGAAGATTCCTCTCCGTCGTGGCGGTAAGCCTGAGGACATCGCTAATGTTTGCGCATTCCTCGCTTCGGATATGTCAAGCTATGTTAGCGGTCAGGTTATCCAGATCGATGGCGGCATGAACATGTAATTAACAATAAGTTTCAAAATAAAGAAGGTAGGAGGGTATGGCGAGCCATATCCTCCTACTTAATTTCATACCCTAACTCTTATGAACGTAGTCTACGAAGACAACCACATTATCATCGTCAACAAACAGAGCGGCGAGATAGTACAGGGCGACAAGACTGGCGACACTCCGCTCTCCGACATCGTTAAGCAATACATCAAGGAGAAGTATAATAAGCCGGGCAATGTGTTCCTCGGAGTGGTACACAGATTGGACCGACCGGTTAGCGGATTGGTTGTGTTTGCCAAGACATCCAAGGCCTTATCTCGTCTCAACGAGATGTTCCGTACGGGCGACGTGCACAAAACCTACTGGGCTATTGTCAAGAAGAACGACATTGCACCAGAGGCCACACTTACCGACTGGCTTACACGCAACGAGCGACAAAACAAAAGCTATGCACACAACCGCGAGGTGCCAGGTGCCAAGAAAGCTGTGTTGAGCTATAAGGTACGCAGCATGTCTGACAACTATATGTTGCTTGAGGTACGGCTTATGACTGGACGACATCACCAAATTCGCTGTCAGCTTGCACACATGGGCTGTCCTATAAAGGGCGACCTGAAATATGGTTCGCCTCGAAGCAATCCCGACGGTAGCATATCGCTTATGTCGCGCCGAGTGGAGTTTGTACATCCCGTATCCAAGGAAACAATAGCTGTTGAAGCACCTGTACCCGACGACCGCCTTTGGTTGGCTTTGGCGCAGAATGCAGACTAACAACAAAACATTTTATTCCAACAACATCGCATCTATATAATGAACCGCACTTTTCAACATAAGATATCCATACAGGCTATTGCCGCGGTGGTTCTGCTTGCGGCATGTGCCTTGATGCTGTTTCTAAACCGCACGGGCATAACGCCTCTTTTAGGTATGGTGCTCTTGATTATTGGAGCTGCTGCCGTAGACCGCACGGTGCATACCGAATACATAATGACTCCAGACAACAAACTCGTTATATCGCGTGGACGAATAGCCAAGCCTATTGTTGTAAACATTGAGGATATCGTGGCTGTGCGACCCGTACGCGGACTGTTGTTTGTGGCGAGTCATATTGTAATAGAATATGGTGCGGGACACTTTACATCGGTGCAACCTGCCGATAGCGAAGGATTTGTTAAGGAACTGAAACGCCGATTGCAACAAAGCGAATCCGCAATTGAAGAGAATTGAAGCGCCGATTGAAACAAAACAGCTCTACAATTGAAAAAGCCTGATAGAACAATGGCTGTTTCACGATAAAGAATAGTTGAAGAGCCCACAGAAACAATAAAACAAATGAAACTTTTTTATTCACGATATATATATACGCTTGTCGCATTGCTGATGTCGTTGGCTATGGCAAATGCTCAAGACGTTACCGAATATGACGATGAACAAGGCATAGACACCATCGACTCGCTTGGCGTAGATACATTTGAGGTGGCAAGACAGGCATTGCCTTGGGACCAGACTGTGCGCAAACATCTCGACCACTTGCTCAATCATGAGATGTTCAATACATCTCAAGTGGGCATTATGGTGTACGACCTTGATGCCGACTCTACAATCTATGCACATGGCGAACGCCAGTTGCTTCGACCAGCCTCAACAATGAAGGTTATTACAGCCATTACTGCAATTGACAAGTTGGGAGGCAGCTATCGCTTCAAAACCGAACTATGCTATAAGGGAGAGGTGGCCAACAACACGCTTAATGGCAATGTATATTGCGTGGGAGGATTTGATCCACGATTCAACATAGATGATATGCGCGCCTTTGTAGAGGGCATACGCAAGATGGGAGTTGACACTATACGTGGCAATATATACGCCGACAAGACTATGAAGGATGCCGACACTCTTGGAAACGGATGGTGTTGGGACGACGACAACCCAATACTCTCGCCGCTGCTTATCAGTAGAAGGAATGTATTTGCCGAGCGATTTGTACACGAACTACAAAAAGCCGGCATTGTTGTAGAAGGCATTATAGGCGAGGCACGACGTCCTGAAGACGCCTATTGCATAACCAGCCGATTCCACTCTATCGACCAAATTCTGATGAAAATGCTTAAGGAAAGCGACAATCTGTATGCCGAGTCGATGTTTTACCAACTTGGCGCTGCTGCCGGACATCAGCCTTCTACTGCCAAGAACTCGGCTGCTGTAATCGACCGACTTATACGTAAGGTTGGTCTTGACCCTAAGCGATACAGCATAGCCGATGGTTCGGGACTGTCGCTATACAATTATTTATCGGCCGAACTGGAGGTGCGCTTCCTTAGATACGCATTCCAGAACAACAACATCTATCTGCACCTACACCCTGCCTTGCCTATAGCTGGCGAAGACGGAACATTGCGCTCGCGTCAGCATGGCACCTTTACCAAAGGCAACGTGTATGCCAAGACGGGCACACTTACCGGTATATCCTCGCTGGCTGGATATTGTACTGCCGCCAACGGACACCGACTGGCTTTTGCTATAATAAACCAAGGTGTGATGCATCGTGCTAATGGCAGAGCATTCCAAGATAGAGTGTGCACCGTGTTGTGCCAACCGTAGACCTATCGTGGGCAACCACCATGTTTGATTAAACCCTTAAGATTATGGACCAAATTACTAAGTACATTGAAGAGTTGTTGGCTTATACCACCTTGTCGGGTGGTTGGCTGTCGTTTGTCACAATGTTTGCGCTGTGTGCCGTAACTGCATTGGTGGCTTGGCTGGTATATATGCTGTGCATCAAGGTTGTGACACCATTATTGGTGCGCATCACCAAACATACAGATATGATATGGGACGACTATCTGCTCAATCCTCAGGTGCTACACTCGGCTTGCCATGTAGTGCCAGCCATTGTTGTATGGCAGATGTTGCCGCCTCTATTCATCGCCAATCCCGTAATACAGACACTTGCATCCAAGGCCACGGCAATATATATAACAATTACTGTAATGCGACTTGCCATTACCTTTATAGGATCATTCAAGCTCTTCGACTCCGAAAAGGATCATCGCACGGCAGCACAACAATACTTCCACTCATTCTGTGGCGTGCTTAAGATTGTGGTTCTGTTCCTTGGAATCATTGTTATTGTAGCTATAGTTATAGACCGCAGTCCGCTGAGGCTTCTTGCCGGATTGGGTGCCACATCGGCTGTACTGATGTTGGTGTTCAAGGACTCTATAACAGGATTGGTTGCCGGAATACGTCTTACAAGCAACAATATGGTGAGCAAGGGCGACTGGATTACGGTGGATAAGTTAGGAGCCAACGGTGTGGTTGAGGACATAACGCTGTCTACTGTCAAGGTGCGCAATTTCGACAACACTATTGTTACGCTGCCTCCGCAAAAGCTTATAGAAGACTCGTTCCAGAACTGGCAAGGTATGCAGCAAAGCGGCGGACGCCGAGTGACACGTATGATATACATCGACTTCCACTCTATCGGCATTGCCGACGACAATCTTAAGCAACGCCTTGTTGAACGCAAACTGATAAACAAGGCTGATATGCACAGCAACGTTGTCAATCTTACCCTCTTCCGCAATTACATCGAATGGTGGATATACAACAATAAGGAGGTTAATACCGACCTTACATTTATGGTACGCCAGTTGCAACCCACCAACACCGGTCTGCCTATTGAGGTGTACTTCTTCCTTAAGAACAAGGAATGGAAGACGTACGAGCATAACCTGGCAGAGATAATGGAGAGAATATATGCGTTTGCACCAGAGTTTGGACTGAAGATTTATCAACGCGAATAAAACATAAATAGAGCACTCACCGAACTTGCGAAAGTTCAGTAATTTAATATAAATCTCCGTTCCGTGTCACCGAATATACGTTCCGTGTCACCGAATGGCCGTTCCGTGACACGGAATGGCCGTTCCACGTCACGGAACGGAGATTTTAAATGCTTAAAAGAATAATTTATTATGCACTACCAAACAATAGGGGTGTGTCAAAATAGAAGTTAAAGGAAGTTAAGAAGAAGTTAATCCATCTACAATGGATGGAAGTTAACGGACAAATGCTTTGTTTTCAGCAAATCATACATACGTCCGCTAACTTCTGTTAACTTCGGGCGAAGCCCAAACTTCCTTTAACTTCTATTTTGACACACCCTCCTTTTCATTTAATTTTGCGTCTTTTGCGTCTCTTTTTTACGTTTTTGCGTCATTTTGCGTCTGCCAAAAATTGGGCAGACACCATTATTATTTGTAAATTTGCAGCGATATGTGCGCAGTTTCAAAGAATTAATAGACAAAAGTCTGTTTGTTGGCTATTTAGCAGTAAAAGCATATGGCTTTCGCTCGGCTCTGCCGCTTGCATAGCAAGAACTTTTCTAACTTCTTTAACTCCTATAAGTAACAGTTCAGAATAATCTTTACATATAGTAGGAGGGTATGGCATCCTTGCCATACCCACTAAATTGGCTGTACAATCATGGCAGAGTGGGTATGGCAGGGATGCCATACCCTCCTACTGATTGCCGCTCATATATAAAGATAAATATGAACACATACTTAACTTCTGATTTACCAATAAATAATAAATATTTGAGTATGAATAAATCTACGATTTCTAAACAACGGTCTTACCTAACAGACCTTTACTCAACTCTTGCTGCCAAGAGCCACAGGCGCTCTACGCTCTGGTTGATGTTGCTCATGTTGTTGCTTCTGCCTGCCAGCATGGTGGCGCAGACAGATTACGACACATCTGTAACGTTTAGTGCCTTAGAGGGTAACCCTGTGGGGTACAAAGGTGAGACATACGCTAATCTCTTTGATGGCAAAAAAGAACCCAATAATTTCTCTAAGTGGTGCTGCAAGTTTAATGGCAGTGCCTACGTCTTCTTCGAAGCCAGCAAGGCTGGAGTGCCTGTGGGCTACACCATCACAACGGGTAATGACAATGCAACTTTTGGAGGCCGCAATCCGAAGTCATGGAAGCTCTATGGTAACAATACAGGCAGCGATGACGCTTGGGAGCTTATCGATGAGGTAAGCGATGACGAGGTGCTCAAGGATGAGAACAATACTTCGTACGACTTCACCTGCAAATGTTCTACCTCTTATCAATATTTTATATGGGAAATCTCGGCTATTCATGGTGCAGGCATATTGCAGGTAGGCGAGTTTGAACTCAAACTCAATACCTGTTCGCACAAGAATGCCGATAACTCGGATGCCCTTGGTGAAGTAATCGAAACCGTAGAACCAACTTGCACAGAGCACGGCTATACCACACACAAATGCTCTCTCTGCAATTCTATTGTGAAGGTATATAAGGATGATGTGCTTAAACCACACAAACTCACTCATCATGAAGCAAAAGCAGCTACATGTACAGAGGCTGGTAACATAGAATACTGGCAGTGCAGTGTATGCAACAAACTCTTCAGCGATGAAGCTACAACTAAAGAGTTTACTGATGCTGCCATCCTCGTGATTCCAGCAAAAGGCCATACATTCGACAGTGAAGGCAATTGTACTGTCTGTCACTATAAGGATTTTCGCTATGCTTTGTTCAATTTGGATGGTATAACCAATGTTACCATTACTGACAATGGTGATTATCCATGGCAGATGTTGGACTTGAAAGCAGATGGAATGTCTGCGGTCTCTTCCTATTTTACAGAAGGAAGTACAGGACTGATGTCAAGTAATTATGGGGTGAATAACAGTAAATCTGAAATTGAAGTCAAATTCAATGTAGAAAAGCCTATATTATTTTCATTTAAATATCTAATTTCGGCAAAGGATCCTAACTATGTCATTATTACTTTAAATGGAAAACCACTTGATGATATTAATGGAACAGAGCAAAAAGTGTATAAAAGCATTTTAAACAAGGGTGAATATACTTTGACATTATCATACAATACATTCCCTGGTGATGAAGGTAATAAAGGTGCTGACCGCGCATTCATATACGATCTGAACACGGCAACCACTATTTCTGATTATGTAGCAGAGTTGGATGCTACGAACACTACATTGACTTTCAAAAAAATCACTTCTGATAATTTAGAAAGTATTGATTTAAGCCGTTTAGTTATAGTGAATGACAAACCGAGGGTGAAAAATATCTGCAATCTGTTATGTAAAGGAACTACAAATATCAAGAATATCATTTTCGATAAGAGTTTCAAAACATACGCACCTACATCGTTGGAACAATTCTTTTCTGGCTCCAGTACATTGGAAACAATTTCAGGCCTTGAATATTTGAATACAGCGAATGTGATGGATATGTCAGATATGTTTGCGGACTGTCAAAAACTCTCTTCGCTCGATCTCTCTAAGTTCAATACAGAGAAGGTGACGGATATGAGAGGTATGTTCTATGGTTGTCAAAAACTCTCTTCGCTCGATCTCTCTAAGTTCAATACAGAGAAGGTGACGAATATGTCAAGCATGTTTGAGGACTGTCTAGAACTCTCTTCGCTCGACCTCTCTAATTTCAATACAAAGGAGGTGAAGCATATGAACAGCATGTTCTGGGGCTGCTCAGCTCTCACTTCGCTCGATCTTTCTAATTTCAATACAGAGAAGGTGGAGAGTATGGGAAACATGTTCGAGGGCTGCTCCGCTCTCACTTCGCTCGACCTCTCTAATTTCAATACAAAGAAGGTGCGGTATATGAACAGCATGTTCCAGGCATGCTCCGCTCTCACAACCATCTACGTTAGCGATGAGTTTGTAACGACCAAGGTGAGAATTGGTTCTGATATGTTCTCAGGCTGCACAAACCTCAAAGGCTATGATAGTAGCAAGACCGACCACACCTTTGCCAACTGCGGCACGGATGGTTATTTTACTCCTGGATGTGCTTATGCCGAGTTTGACAATGCTACTGGAACTCTTACATTCCGCTACAAAGGAGTCAAGCCCGAAGGAGCTTATGGCTTAAATGAGGGGAGAAATCTTCCTGACTGGAATAATTTAGGAACTA
>ENA-OPCG01000115-OPCG01000115.1-human-gut-metagenome-genome-assembly--contig:-NODE-115-length-37368-cov-3.973682_pt1 | contig 37368 bp, 39 predicted proteins | sample MGYA00241248_ERZ501476 | MGnify/ENA primary metagenome ERZ501476 (study PRJEB25962, sample SAMEA2042629) | human gut metagenome | biome: human gut; feature: human-associated habitat; material: faeces... | reverse complement strand
AGATCTATGCATCTTAATTTTCAAAAAGTGTGCAACTTCTTATTGCAATTTAGAATTATATTAAAATTCACGAGCTGCTGCTTTTTCAGCAAAAACGCCGAAAAAAGTGGTTCAACTGGTGCAAGTGGTGCAACCGGTGTAAAACGCACCGTTAAAGCAGCATATAAAAAGCTGCCTGCAAAAGGACCTCGTCCGTCCGCAGGCAGCTTTTGAGATATTGATGTATAAAGATGCTTGTGATATTTTTTAATTCCACGAAAGCTCCAAATCCTTACGATTCTCAGCGCAATCAGGTGAACGTACCCCCGCCTATAGAGGCGGAAGCTTCCTGCTTCAGCGAGAACAGCACCACTAACTCCGAAGAATTATGGCGACTTACACTCTCTCCACAGGCGTAGATTCCCGTGCGACCCACGGTACTTTATGAGTTACACTAGGCAGATATTCGCCTAGCTTCTTCTCTAATATTTATTGCAGCGTTCTTGTCACGGTTATGATGACTGCCACACTTAGGGCAATCCCATTCCCGTACAGATAAGTCTTTGGTGTCATTGTTCTGGTAGCCACAGACATGGCATAGCTGACTGCTTGGATACCATTTGTCTATCTTGATAAGTTGCTTACCCTGCCATGCAAGTTTGTATTCCAGCATACTTGTGAACATGCTCCAGCCATTGTCGGATATGGATTTACCAAAGCTGAACTTGCCACCCTTCTTTCGCTTCGCCATGGTCTTTACGCTAATGTCCTCTATGCCAATCGCATCATAGCGGTCTGCAAGATAACGAGCTTTCTTATGCAGAAAATCACGGCGTTGATTAGCAATTTTCTCATGGAGTACAGCCACACGCAGTCTTTGTTTATTCCTGTTACGGCTCCCTTTTTGTCTCTTGGAGAGTTTTCTTTGTGCCTTGACCAATTTCTTTTCGGCTTCCCGTAAGAAATTTGGATAATCGGCATTGTCCTCATCGGAAGCAACATACAGCCCGTGCATAGCAAAATCCAATCCAAGAAAATTCTTCGGTATGATGGGAAGTATTTGGTTTTCATACTCCACCAAAATGCTGATATAGTATTTTCCTGACGGTGTTTTGCTTATGGTTACAGTCTTTATGGTGCTATTCTCCATCAATGGACGATGCAGACACAGCTTTACCCAGCCTATTTTAGGCAGCTTGACTTTGTTTCCCTCGATTCTTACAGATCCATGTTGGTTGTTCGTAGAATATGAATCATGACCCGTCTTCTTCGACTTGAAGCGTGACTTGCCAAAACGCTTCCTATTGCTCCAAAAGTTGTTATACGCCTTGTTCAGGTTTATTTGGGCATTGGCGAGAGCAAGGCTGTCAACCTCTTTCAGCCAAGGAAATTCTTTCTTGTACTGTGCAGGTGTATTGTTCAGCCTCTCGCCTGTTTCCTTATAGTAATCAAGACGATCTCCAAGCATCTTGTTATAGATGAATCTGGCACAGCCGAAAGTCTTGGCAAACATAATCTTCTGTTCAATTGTCGGGTAGAGCCTGTATCGGTATGCCTTATTCACTATAATCACCTGTCTTGATTTTCTATGTATTTACGAATTGTCTCAATAGGAGCACCGCCTGTCGTCAGCAAGCAATAGCTTCTTGACCAAAACATTTTCTTCCACAAATTACGCCTAACTTCTGAAAAATCTTTTTTGATTAGCCTAGAACTGGCACTTTTGTAAGCGTTGATGAAATTCGACATCTCTGTATACGGAGCAATTGTCTGCCTCAATTACTTACGTAAATTCGCCAGACCCGCCTTCATCCACCACCTTAGAGGTGGAAGACTTTTGGCGGATTAGGTTAAAATATTCTATTGTAGACGCATCAACATTAATTGTTATTTGCTTTTTCTTTTTCGCAAAAGGATTTTTTCTGGCATTATTAAAATCATATTCTTCTCTCATTAATTACACCTCCACATAAACAAAAAAGCACCTGCCAAGATCGACAGATGCCACTGACTCCCACAGTCAGGCATGACCTCTCCTTATCGCGGAGCTACCCATGCAACTGCTATTAGTATAGCATACAAGAATCTTTACGTAAAATGAAATTTCACTTCCCGCTGCACCACCCAATCAAGAAAACAAAAAGCTGCCTGCGGAAGGACAACATCCCTCTGCAGGCAGCTGAATTTATTTCAATGTGTAATTATACCTGTTCCGCTCTGGCATCAATAGCAGCAGCTTCCGCATCCGTCATATATTCCGGCTTAATGTCACGTCCCATATGGTTCAGCATCTTTCTGTCGCTGCGAATCGTAGCGCAGGCCACAGTAGTCAGCATATTGCCGGTAATAGTTGCGGAGGCGCCAGCCTTAAATGCTGTTTCACCGTCATTGGTAAGCAGTGCACGGCCTGCTCCCAAGCGAATATTAGCCAAAGGATTGATATAACGGAAGAAGGCCACAGTACGCAGGATATCAGCCTCGCTCAGACGCGGCAGATGCTCCAGCGGCGTACCGGGAATCGGCATCAGCGCATTCAGCGGAATAGAATCAATGCCAAGCTCTGCAAGGCTGATAGCCATATCAAGACGGTCCTCCCATGTTTCGCCCATGCCGATAATACCGCCGGAGCAGGCGCACATGCCCTCCTCCTTAACCATCTTCAACGTATTGATTTTCATATCATAGGTATGCGTAGTGCAGATGTTGGGAAAGTTGCGCTTAGAGGTTTCGATATTATGATGATAGCTGGTGACACCTGCCTCATGCAAGCGGTGTAGCTGCTCACGGGAAAGGAAGCCCATAGAAGCGCACAAATCAATCTTCAAATCACGATTCATAGTCTCATACGCATGAATCGCCTTGTCAAATTCTTCGCCGGTCAGCGCCTTGCCTGCGGTTACAATGGAAAAGCGGTGCACGCCCTCCTCCTGGTTCAGACGCGCCAGCTTCACGATATCCTCCTCCGGCAGGAAGCTGTAAATCTCGCAATCGGTATGGTTATGTGCGGACTGCGCACAGAATTTGCAGTTTTCCGGACAGCGGCCGCTGCGCCCGTTGATAATAGAGCACAAATCCACGCGCTCGCCGACAAAATGCTTACGGATTTTATCTGCACCTTCACATAATTCCTGCAAATCGCAGGTCAGAAATGCCTTTAAATCGTCCTGACGTGTCAATCTTCTGCCATCAATAATTTCTTGTGCTAATGCTTGCGGGTTCATATTCTCTTCTCCTTTTGTAACCTATTTAATCGGTAGGCTTATGCTGTAAAAAAATAAGTGGTACGTTAACCTTGACGTTTTTAACGTTCACCATCTGTTAACCAAAATTATAGCACAGGATAACCTTGAGTGCAAGCAGGAGAAGCGGCAAAATGTCTGCAAAAGCATTTATTTTCTCTGCACCAATACTCTGAAACAGCAAAAAGCTGCAGCCGGACGCCTGTTGGCGCCAAGCTGCAGCCTGCAATTTTTAATTATTTTCGTGCGCTCCACTCCCAGATGCGATATTCCAGCCAGGCGCAGAAGACACCGCTGAAATCCAACAGTACGTCCTTCACCCTGCTGGCACGTCCCGGCGAAAAGGCTTGGATATATTCATCTATTACAGCTACCAAAAGCGCTAAAAAGAGAATATAACCGGTTGCCGTAAGCTTAGGCACGCCCCAGGCACTGAAGCTGCGACACAGCAGGAGTCCCAACAGCGCAAATTCGCAGAAATGCGCCATTTTGCGGATGTGATGCTCAACATCGCCCGCCAGATGAATATCCAGATGCTGCGCCAAAAGCTGCGTCAGCACACCAAACCAGCCGCTAATCTCGGAAGACTGCTTCAAGGGCAGCGACGAATTATAATAGATAATGCCCACAAGACAGGCAGTGAGAAAAACCCATAAATATTTCATAAAGCTCCCCACTTAATTATTATACCTGCAGCAAAATCAGATATGACGTGTCAGGCACTCCATTACCATCATATTGCTGACAACACCGATACCGCCGGGAACAGGCGTAAAGGCGCTCGCCTTTTCGGCGACTGCTGGGTCAACGTCGCCCACCAGCTTGCCATCAACAGCGTTGATACCTACATCCACAATCACAACGCCTTCTTTGACCATTTCCGGCTTCACAAAGCAGGCCTTGCCCACTGCAGCGACAATAACATCAGCCTGCTTTAAAATCTCCGGCAGATTGCGTGTACGCGAATGGCAGATGGTAACAGTAGCATTTTGCTGCAGCAGCAGTACGCTCACAGGCTTGCCTACAACATTACTGCGGCCGATAACGACAACGTTCTTGCCCTCCAGCTCAATGCCATAGTGCGCCAGCGTTGACATGCAGGCACGCGGAGTGCAGGCAGCAAAACGGCTGCGGCCCATGAACACATCACCGATATTCTGCGGATTCAGGCAGTCTACGTCCTTGTTCGGGGAAACTGCTGCGCCCACGTTATCGCTGTTGATATGCTTCGGCATCGGCATCATCGGCATAATACCGGTAACGTAACGGTTACGGTTCAGCTTTTTGATGATGCTGATAACCTCCTCCTCCGGAGTATCGGCAGGGCAGGTGATAACCTTAGCGGCACCGCCTAGACTTTCAATTAATTTGACCAGCCTGTCCTTATATACGTGAGATGCGGGATCATCACCCACAACCAAAATAGCCAGGGTTACTACCAAGTCGTGCTGCTTGGCAACAGCAATCTTTTTGGCAATAGCCTCACGGTAAACATCAGCAACAGGCTTACCCCTCATTAAAACAGTTTCCATAGTAAATTCACCTCAAAAAGCATAGTTGATTTATTATAGATAGCAAAACAGGAACGCAGATGGCGCTTTATCCTCCGATTTCCTTAAAGGATGGCGCTTTATCCGTCAGACTTTTTTAGAAGAGACCGCTGATAACACCATCATCCGTAACATCAATCTTCTCTGCTGCCGGAACCTTAGGCAGACCAGGCATAGTCATAACATCACCGGTCAGAACTACGATAAAGCCGGCACCTGCTGCAATGCGGCAGTTGCGGATAGTAATCTTGAAGCCGCTCGGACGGCCCAAAAGTGCCGGGTCATCGGAGAAGGAATACTGGGTTTTAGCCATGCAGATAGGCAGGTTGCCGTAGCCAAGCTCTTCAAATTCCTTGAGGGCTTTGTCTGCTTCCTTAGTATAGTTAACGCCGTCAGCACCATAAATTTCCTTAGCGATGGTTTCAATCTTGCCCTTCAGGCTCATATCCAGCGGATAAATCGGCGCAAATTTGCTCTCGCCGCTGTCTGCCAGGGCAATTACTTCCTTAGCAAGGTCGATACCGCCTTCGCCGCCTTTAGCGAATACGTCGGACAGTGCAACGTTAACACCGTGCTTAGCGCAATGCTCGCGTACTGCCTCCAGCTCCTCTGCGGTATCCTGAGCGAAGATGTTGATAGCAACTACGCAGGGAACGCCGAATTTTTTAACGTTTTCGATATGCTTCTCCAGATTTACCAGACCTTTTTTTACTGCCTCTACGTTCGGAGTTTTCAGCTCGGTTTTCGGTACGCCGCCGTGCATCTTCAGCGCACGTACGGTAGCAACGATAACGGCTGCGTCCGGTTTCAGGCCGGCATAACGGCATTTGATATCAAAGAATTTTTCCGCACCAAGGTCAGCGCCGAAGCCTGCCTCGGTGATAGTATAATCAGCCAGCTTCAGGCCGGTCTGAGTTGCCATAACGCTGTTGCAGCCATGGGCAATATTAGCAAACGGACCGCCATGGATGATTGCCGGTACGTTTTCCAAAGTCTGTACCAGGTTAGGCTTAACGGCATCCTTCAGCAGAGCTGCCATTGCGCCCTGAGCCTTAATCTGGCCTGCGGTAACTGGGTTGCCATTGTAATCATAAGCAACGATAATTTTTGCCAGACGCTCCTTGAGGTCATGCAGGCTGCTTGCCAGGCACAGAATAGCCATAACCTCGGAAGCAACGGTGATGTCAAAGCCATCCTGACGCGGTACGCCGTGAGCCTTGCCGCCCAAGCCTACTACGATGTTGCGCAGCTCGCGGTCGTTCATATCTACAACACGCTTCCACGCAATACGGCGCGGGTCAATGTTCAGAGCGTTGCCCTGTTGGATATGGTTGTCCAGCATTGCTGCCAGCAGCATATGTGCGGAGGTGATAGCATGAAAGTCACCGGTAAAGTGCAGGTTGATGTCCTCCATCGGCACAACCTGAGAATAGCCGCCGCCTGCAGCGCCGCCCTTAATACCCATGCAGGGGCCGAGGGAAGGCTCGCGCAGAGCTACGATAACCTTTTTGCCGAGCTTAGCCAGGCCCTGTGCCAAACCTACGGTAGTAGTGGACTTGCCTTCGCCTGCCGGAGTCGGGGTGATAGCGGTAACCAGAATCAGCTTGCCGTCTTTTTTATCTTTAACACGGCGGATTAAATCGTAGGACAGTTTTGCTTTATATTTGCCATATAATTCAATATCGTCCTCGCTAATGCCTAATTTTGCAGCAACATCAGTAATTTTCTGCATTTTTGCCTGTTGGGCAATTTCAATATCGGATAACATGTTTATCTCCTCCTATTTCATTGCGTAAAAAACTGCGCATAGTGGCAAAGTATTTTATATAGTTCTTCCCCGAGCAGCTTTTCTCCTGCCCGGGGAAGTAAAATAATACAATTTTTTTAGTTAAACCACACTTCTACCGTAGTGTTTTCAAGCACCTCACTGCCCGGAGGCGGCTTCTGCTGCCATGCATGACCGCTGCCGTAAGGCTTCAGCTTCAGCTTGTACGGCTCCAGCAGGTCGACAGTATTGCGCATATCCAAGCCTTTGAAATCCGGCAGCTTGATTTTGCCGTCCGGCATTCTTTGCAGCACCGGCAGCTGCTTCGGCTTCTTTTCATCCTTCTGTCCTACGGCATTCATTTCCTCGAAAGAAGGCAGGCCTTCGCTTGCTGCTGGCTGAATGCCCTTGGCAACAAGTATCTGCTGCAGCGTATCGCGGAAGATAGGTGCGCTGACCTGCGAGCCGTAGAAGGCTCCCTGAGGTGTATCCAGCATTACCAGCATTGCATAGCGCGGTTTATCCGCAGGCACAAAGCCCACGAAGGAAGCAATGTACTGACCGGCAGCATAACCACCGCCTGCTGCCAGCTTCTCGGCCGTACCTGTTTTGCCGGCAATACGGTAGCCCTTAATCGCAGCAGTCTTGCCGCCGCCCTCGCTTACTACCTTTTCCATCATCTCACGCATCTGGCGTGCAACCTGCTCGGTAATAACATTGCGTACTACCGTCTTTTTGCCTTCCTTGATAATGGTTCCGTCGGCAGCCACAATTTTTTTGATGATATACGGCTGCAGCAGCTCACCGCCGTTGGCAATCGCGCAGATAGCGCGCAGCTCCTGCAAAGGCGTCACCGCAACGCCCTGACCGATAGCCATCGTCGCTACATCAGGCTCGTACATATCCTTAGGATTATACAGAATGCCTCCCTCTTCACCGGGAAGCTCAATGCCGGTAGGCGTACCGAAGCCAAACTTTTTCGCATAGCTGATAAGCCTGTCCGCTCCCAGCTTCATGCCCAGCTGTACCATACCGGTGTTGATAGAAAACTTGATAACCGTAGAAAACGGCACCGTACCCATGCCTTCGCCATCCCAGTTGTAGATGACGCGGTCGGCAATCTTGATACGGCCGTTGTCCTGAATCGGAGTATCAGGTGTAATAATGCCCTCTGTCAGGCCCATGCAGCCGACAATCGGCTTAAATACCGAACCTGGCTCGTAAATCATTGAAACGGCACGATTCATCCATGCATCGGGGCTGTACTTGCCGAAATTATTCGGGTCAAAGGTAGGACGGCTGGCCATACCCAAAATTTCACCGGTGTACGGGTCCATGATGATGGCCGCCGCACCCTTAGCCTTAGTGCGTGCCATAGCATCGTCCATAGCATCCTCCAGCACATACTGGATTTTGCTGTCCAACGTCAGATAGACCGTAGGCAGCTTTTCCTGCTTCGGCTGCAGCTCATGCCCCGGATCATTCACCATCAAGCCTAAAAGCTGCTTGCCCACCGCATCATGCAGTTTGGAATATGTTGTTTCGCTGCCCTTCAGCACATCATCAAGCTGATATTCCAGGCCGCTCAGACCCTTGTCATCGGTACCGATAAAACCGAGAATCTGCGCCGCAGCACGCTTTTTAGTATAATAGCGCTTGCTCTCCTCCAGAAAATGCAGGCCCTTCAAATCATTATCCTTAATAATTTTCTGTACCTGTGCTGCTTCCTTCGGCTCCATCGTGCGCTTCAGCCAGACAAAGCGTCCGCCGCCGGTAAAAATACCGTAAAGCTTTTGGGCATCCGTTTTCAGCACCGGTGCCAGCAAATCCGCGCTTAAGCGTCGTACATCGCGCTGCACGGTTTTTTTGTTCTTTTCATCCTGCTCGTCCTGCATCATTTCCGGGTCTGCGTAAAGCGAGCCCGTCATAATGCTCACAGCCATCTCCTCGCCGTCACGGTCAACAATGCGTCCGCGCGGAGTGCCGCGTATATACTCTGCCGTCAGCTGCGATTTCGTCAGTTGCTTGAGCTTGTCTGCCTGCACTACCTGCAGCCAGATTAAACGTAACAATACACCGGCTACAATTACAACCATACATATACATAAGGCTGTAAAACGCCGTTTACTGTCTAAAAAAGCAAAAGGCTTCATTACTTCCACCTCCTGCTGCCCACGACACGCAAATCACTGCGGCGTTTTTCCGGCGGCTCGGCATCCAGAAGCTGCTGCTTTTCTTCCTCATCATAAACCGACAGCAGCAAACCGATTGCCGCCATCGAAATTACCATCGAGCTGCCGCCGTAGCTGATAAAAATAAGCGGTACACCGATAACCGGGAAAATACCGCAAACCATCGCCATATTGGCAAAGGCCTGGCCGATGATTAAAAAGGTAACTCCGGCTGCCAGCAAAAAGCCCTTCTGATCCCGCGTGCTGATTGTAATCTTATAAAAAGCAACTCCCAGCAGACAAAAAACAAGCAGCAGAATAAGCGCTCCGAAAAAGCCGTTTTCCTGACAAAAAACAGCAAAAGCAAAGTCGGTATGAGCCTCCGGCAAATAAGCGAACTTTGCTGCGCCGTGTCCCCAGTTAGTGCCCGTAAGACCGCCGCTGCCGATTGCCAGCAGCGACTGCACCATCTGATAGCCCTTGCCCTGCGGGTCGAGCCAGGGGTCAAACCATACATGCAGACGCTGCAGACGATATTCCGAACTTATTGACAAAAGCACAGCGCCAAAAGCACCAACGCCAACAATAGTTGTTATCCAGCGTGCAGGCAGCCCGGCAATAATAAACATGCCCATTACCAGCGCCGCAATAATCGCCGCCGTTCCCAGGTCAGGCTGCACAAGAACGCCAAATGCCGCTATACCGGCAGCCATGGTTACCAGAAGGCATTCGCCCTTATACAGGCTTATCTTCTCTCCCAGCTTCATCGCATTGCCCAAAAATCTGGCTGACAGCATAATCAGCACCAGCTTAGCTATCTCTGACGGCTGGATAGAAAAAGAACCTATATAAATCCAGCGTGTAGCACCCTTATTTGCTGCTCCCCAAAAATGTACCACTACAAGCATTACGAGCACTACGCAATAGCATATCCAAAGAAATCTTTTGTTCAGCAGCCTTTTGTAGCCTATTTTACGGATAAAATAAATTCCCACAAAGCCCAGCACAGCACAAAGGTAATAGCGAAGCAGATAAGACAGTCCGTTATCATACAAGCTGGCACTAAACACATTGATACCACCTAGCAGCAAAAGTACGGCCATAAGAGTAAAAATAGCTTGACGGGGATTGTCCCATAACAAAAATCTCTTATTCATGGCAAAGCCCTATTTAAAAAACTACCTCGCAGAAATTAATCGGCGTACCCAGCGCACTGAATTTCTGCTCATATTCTGTTTGTACAGGGTTCTCATATTCAGAATGATGCAGGTCATAGCTCAAAGCAATAATCTGCAGGCCGAACTCCTTGAATTCCTCTACGGAAAAATCAAACAGAGCGCGGTTATCCGTTTTAAAACGCAGGTGACCGCCTTCGCCCAGCAGCTGCTTGTACAGTGCCAGGAAGTTGCGGTGCGTCAGACGGCGTTTAGCATGACGAGCCTTCGGCCAGGGGTCGCTGAAATTCAGATACAGCTCCTTGATTTCGCCGGGCTCGAACCAGTCCAGTAGGTTTTCGGCATTAGCGCAAATGATTTTAACATTCGTCAGCTCCTTGTCCTTCGCTGCCTTAGCGGGGAAATAGGCAATATCATGCTGTGTTTCAATGCCGATAAAGGCCTTATCCGGATACAACTCTGCCATACCGATGGTAAAGCGTCCCTTGCCGCAGCCAATTTCCAGACACAGACGTTTGCCCGGGAACATCTCCTGCCAATGTCCCTTAAACTTATCAATATCATGCAGGAAAACGTATTCTCCCTGCACTTCCTTCATTGCTTCTTCAATCCATGGTTTTTTTCTTAAGCGCATAGTCAGACCTCACATAAAAATATTTTCTCAAGTATATATTATACAACAAATCCCCTTAACTTGGGAAAAGAATTATAAAAAAGCCGGCAGCATAATAACTACACTACCGGCATAAGCAGGTGTCTCAATCCTTCTTCAACACGCCCTTTACCTTACGCAGTAAATCGTCGACCTTTTTATTTGCCGGCGAATCGTCATCCACCTCAAAGTGACGGCTTTCATCACCCAGCGGCTTATCCTTGCAGGCCATATTCTTCAGCTCGCCCAGCATTTTGATGCCTTCGATGCGTGCCTCCTCATAGGTTGTTTTAAAGGCAGACAAATCATCGGGGCAGCCTGCCTCCAGCCAGGCATTTGCCACCTTACCCACAGCGTAGGTCACCGACATGCCCACAGGAATCTGCACCGGCGCAAAGGGAATCAGCGTTGCCAAGGTCTGTCCTACAAAGGCACCGCCCAGCGAACCTAAAAGTCCCAGCACGGCACTTTCGGAAAGCTTAATGCCACGTAGCTTGGCCAAACGGGTAATCATATAAACCTCGTTCGCCATCAGCGTCATCGTGCCTACTACCGGAGCAACGACAATTACACCGGCACGGGCAGCGGCCCAACGGCAAATATCCTCCGCCTCTTTATCCGTATCAACGGCATATTTCATTTTGTGTTCTTCTAAACGCTCTGTCATTTTCTCACCTCATTTATGCAGCATCCAAAGCGACTTACTTTTTATAATTACATTATACAGCAAAGCAGACGTGCAAAACAGTGAGATTATAGTGAAATCGCCGCTGCCGCAAACTTTTTCCTTCATACGGACTAATCTCCTGAGCAAAACAGGAGAGTTTATGGTAAAATATTAGAGTATATATTGATATTCGGTCAAGGTGGTGAGAAATAGTGACAGCAGACAATACGCCTGTCGTAGGACGCTTTGCGCCTACGCCCAGCGGCTTTCTGCATCTGGGAAACGTTTTCTGCAGCCTGCTGGCCTGGCTCTATGCCAAAAGCAGCGGCGGCAAAATAGTTTTGCGCATCGAAGACCTGGACCCGCAGCGCTGTTCCATCGCCAAGGCCGACGCATTGGCGCGCGAGCTGGAATGGCTTGGCCTCACCTGGGACGAGGGTGCGTATTGCAGCGCTGACAGCGACAGCTTTTTCCAAAGCCGCCGCAGCGATATCTACGCTCACTACTTCGACCTTTTACAGCAGCAGGAGCTTGTCTATCCCTGCTTTTGCAGCCGCAGCGAGCTGCACGCCGCCGAAGCGCCCCACGCCAGCGACGGACGTATTATTTACGCCGGCACCTGCCGCGAGCTGACGGCAGCGCAGCGCAGCGCCAAAATGCAGCAGCGCCGTCCCGCCTGGCGCATCAAGGTTGATGACGAGCTTATCGCCTTTACGGATATGCACTACGGCAGGCAGCAGGCTAATTTGGCGCACGAATGCGGTGACTTTATCCTGCGCCGCAGCGACGGCGTCTACGCCTACCAGTTAGCTGTTGTCATCGACGATGCGCTCATGGGCGTAAATCAGGTAGTGCGTGGCTGTGATTTGCTCAGCTCCACACCGGTACAGCTTTATCTTTACCGCCTGCTGAACCTTACGCCGCCGTCCTTCTGCCACATTCCGCTGCTGACAGATGCTGCAGGACGCAGGCTTTCCAAGCGCGACGGTGATCTGGAAATCGCAGCCCTCAGGCAGCACTTCGGCAGTCCGGAGCCTATTATCGGCCTCTTGGCCTATCTTGCAGGCCAGCTACCCAAGCCGGAGCCTATTACAGCAGCAAAGCTGCTGCCGCTTTTCCGTCCGGAAAAAGTTCCCCAAGACAATATTGTTGTACCGCAACTGCTTTGATTGCGCAGACAATAACACATTACTCTGATTATAAAACCTGGGAGGAATATATAATGAAAAAATATTTAATGAAAATCAAGGTTAATATGTTGATTGTACTTATCATCAGCTTACTCGGCGGCATGGCCGGCAGCTATTTCTTCAATAACCGTTGGTTAGGCCTGATTGTCGCTATTCCCCTGTGCGCTCTGTATATCTATCAGGTATATCAGGTGCAGGCCGATTACCGCGAACAGCACACCAAAAAGAAACACACTAATAAGTACAGATAAGCTAAGGTGTTATGTTAAACGACCTGTTGAAGTTAAGTTCTCATAATAGACTTCAACAGGTCGTTTTGCCGTCTTGCAACATTGTGACTGCATTATTATATAGACAAAGCTTAAATACTTTACTCATCGATATTTTACATTTGCGCTTCGCTCTGCTATTGGTATATCTAAATTGCTAGTGTATAATAGCAATTAGGAGGACTTCACTATGCATTTACAAAAAACAGCTCTCGTTCTGGAGGGCGGCGGTATGCGGGGAATGTTTTCCGCCGGTGTGTTTGAAGCCTTTTTGGCGCATCAGCTCACCTTTCCCTACATCCCCGCCGTTTCTGCCGGAGCCTGCAATATTTTATCATATATGTCTGCCCAACCGCTGCGCACACGTCAGATTATCGAACACTACGTCACCGATAAGCGTTACTTCAGCGTGCGCAACTGGATTAAAAGCGGCAGCATCTTCGGCTTTGACTTTATCTTCAAGGAGCTTCCCAAGCAGCTGCTCCCCTTTGACTATGCAGCCTACCGCGCCTATCCCGGCGTACTGCAGGTAGCTGCTACCGATATCGTCAACGGCGAAAGCGTCTGGTACGATCAGGAAGCAATGGGGCAGGACTTTATTCCTGTGCGCGCTTCTTCCTCTATGCCCTTTGTTGCCCCTGTCGTCAAGCATGAAGGACGTGCGCTGCTCGACGGCGCGCTGCTGGCACCCATTCCCTACCAAAAAGCACTCGACTCAGGCTATGAAAAGCTCATCATTGTACTCACACGCAACGAAGGCTACCGCAAGAAAAAGGGCGTGCCCAAATTCCTGCTCAAATCAGTGTACAAAAAATATCCCAAGTTATGGGAAATCATGGAACAGCGCCCCAAGCTCTACAACGAGCAGCTGGAGGCTGTCGAAAAAATGGAACGTGAGGGCAAGGCTGTCATCATCCGCCCGCAGATTCCGCTTACGATTGATAAATTCGATATCAAGCCGCACAAGCTGCTGGCACTGCATGACCACGGCATCGGTTGCGGACTTGCTGCAATCGATAGGATAAAAGAATTAGAGCAGCAATAAATTCTGTTATCAAAACTATATTCAGTGTATAATATATTCTATAATAAGGAATAACAAACAATCCATTCTTTATTCCTTGGAGGTTCACATGAAAATAAGGTTAGGCGTTATCGGCGAAGAAGATAACTTAACTATTCTGCAGGAAGTCATAGAAGAATATGATGACTACGAAATTGCTACGTTTATTGACGCCGACGGAACACATACACTGAATATTATCGATAACCACCAACAGGAGTTTGACTCCTGGCTCGTCTTTGACCAGATAAATTATCTGCATATAAAAAATTGGGGCAAAGTACAAAAGCCTGTCTACTACATTCCTTACCGCGGTGCCAGCTTTTATAAAACACTCTGCACTGCTATTTACCAAGGCTTTAAAATAGATGAATTAAGTATAGATACAATCCCCTATTATGACATTACCCGCGCTCTGGATGATATGCAGATAAACTATAACGTTATTAATCATTTATCCGATGAACATGGTGCCTTATCGCTCAACGGATATGCAGCTTTTCATCGTGAGCTCTTTAAAAAAGGTATCACTAAAGCTGCTGTCACCAGAAGCTGCTATGTGAAAAGCCTATTGGAGTCAGAAGGCATCCCTGCCTTCTGTATTATGCCGGTGCGTGTCACTGTACGTAATATTTTAAACGTAATTTTAACGCAATTCCGTATAAAAAAACTCCGGGAAGGCCAAATTGCCGTGCAAGTATTCAGCTTTAATCTGCTGGGAGATAAAGATAATTTTTATTCCGTAGATGACTTATACAGCCGGGAAATCGCTATCTCGCAAAAGCTCATCAGCTACACCAAAAACATCAGCGGCTCATTGAAGCCCGCCAACGAAGGTAATTTTTATATTTTCACCACGCGCGGCAGCTTAGAGCAGCTCACCAACAGCTTCACCGGTCTGCCCGAACTGCCGATTCTGCGCGATTTAAGCAAAAGCCTGCGTGCCTGCGGCATCGGTATAGGCAACAGTGCCCGCGAAGCAGAATATAATGCCGTTATTGCCTTAAAGCATGCTTGCGCAGATAAAAAAGGCAGCTGGTATGTCGTACTTGACGACAAAACCATCAGCGGTCCTTTAGGAAGCGCACAACAGATAGATTATCAGTATGCCTCCGTACAGCTGGAAGCAGTAAGCAAAAAGACATCTCTCAGCCAAGCCACCTTAAGCAAAATTTGCCATGCGTTGAAAATTTACGGACGCGACGAGCTTAATGCGCAGGAGCTTGCCACAATACTACAGATTCTGCCCCGCAGCGCCCGTCGCATTCTCACCTGCCTTACGGAGCATGGTTATGCCGAAGAAATCCGCTCGGAAATGTCTGAAACAAAAGGACGCCCACGTAAAATATATAAAATAAAATTATAAACACTCCTTCAAAGACTGAGGTTCAGCACCAAACTGTAACCTCAGCCTTTTTATTTTTAAATTATATACACATATATCTCCTATTGACACACTAGGCGAAAAGAGGTATTCTTTAGTAAAGGTCTTAGCCTTTATTAGTCTTTTATTATTTGAGGGGGGGCAAAAACAATGTCAGATAAATTATTAGACAAAAACAAAATTTGGCAGCAGATAGACGCCGAAAAGGAAAATATGCTGCAGCTTTGGCAGGAATTAGTTAACGTTGATTGCGGTTCCGGCAACAAAGCAGGCGTTGACTTCATCGCACAAAAAATCGAAGCCATTTTAAAAACACTTGGCTTTACTACAACTCAGGTAGAATTTGAAAAAGCAGGCAACACACTTGTCGGCAAAATTGGCGATACCAGTAAAGATTTTATCGTTTTATTAGGTCACATGGACACCGTATTCAAGGACGGCACCGTAGCAGAGCGTCCGTTTAAAATTGTTGACGGAAAAGCCTACGGCCCCGGCTGCCTTGATATGAAGGGCGGCATTGTTATCATGCTGACAGCTTTAAAAGTGCTTTTGGCAAATAATTATACCAAGCATGGTATTAAAGTAATCCTCGCAGGCGACGAAGAAGTAGCTCATTACTTAAGCAATGCTTCCGAAACAATTTTGGCGGAAAGCAAGGGTGCTTTGGCTGCATTTAACTTTGAAACCGGTTTCTTGGACCAAGGTGTTGTCACCAGACGCAAGGGCAGATACGAATTTACCATGGAAGCCTATGGCCGCGGCGCGCACGTAGGCAATGACCCGCAAAACGGCCGCAGCGCCATCATTGAATTAATGCATAAGGGCCTTGATATCGAAGCCTTAACCGATTTCGACAAGGGTATTAACTTTAACGTAGGTTTATTCGAAGGCGGTACAGTCAGCAACGCCGTTCCGGACTACGCAAAATTAACCTGCGATACACGCTATACCGACTATGCTTTACTGGAAGAATTTTTGCCCAAATTACAGGCTATTGCGGCTAAGCAATACGTTCCCGATACCAAAACTGTTCTTAAGACTGCTACGGAATTCCAATCCATGGATGAGGTTCCAGGTACCGCTGCTTTGCTTAAATTAGTGCAGGAAGCAGCAGCAGAATGCAATTTACCGCAACCTACAGCCAAAGCAGTCGGCGGCGGCAGCGACAGTGCCTATGCTACGGCTGCAGGCGTTCCTACAATCTGCGCTCTCGGCGTACAGGGCGCACGCAACCATACGGCAGAAGAATTTGCTGTTGTAGATACTCTCTTCAGCAGATGTAAACTGTTTGCCACTATCATGCTTAATATCTGAGGTAAAGGCTTCAGCTTACAGATGCCTTGTTTGCATCTTACATATTATTCTTCCTACATACCCCTAAAAAGTACCGTCCCGACAAAAATGTCGGGACGATACTTTTTTATACTTATTTTATTACCTTTAGTCCTCAATAATCAGACGTCCCTCAATTTCACGTTTGAGATGCTGATGCGTCATAAAGTATTCCTCAATCACATCGCGGTACGAAGTCGCCAGCACGCGTACTCTGCCGTTGGCTTCGGCCTCCTCCAGCGTAATATCCAAAAACGGCTTCAGGCTGCTGTAGTGATATTTGCACAGACCAATCTTGTAAATCTGCTGTGCTCCCAAGGGCTTGCCATCCAACGTCAGCTCCTTGAAGCACTGGCCACTGCGGCTCCATACTACATGCATTCCCTGTGACAGCTGATAAAATTCCGTATGCTCGCCGGTAAAGGCTTCCTCGCGCAGGAAGCGCTTAATCATGCGCGTCAGCTGCTCGCCGGTAACCGGCAGCATATATACAGCTTCATCATAGGGGAAGCATTCGGTAAAATCGCTGTACAGCACTACCGGTCCCAGATTATAGCTGCGGATAGCACCGGAGCCCATCAGCATAACATCGATGCCAAGGCTCTCCTGCAACGCATCCGCTACCAAACTGCCAAGAGGAGTTTCCTGAATTCGGGAAGGATGCTCCAGCTTACGGGCAAAGCGGGTAACCAGTCTGCCGTACTTTTTATCTGTCAAATCCTTGTAGTGCATAATGAAGTTTTCCAGGCTCTCATCACGCGGGCAATGGGTTTCATCGATAGGCACAGTCGACCAGGTATAGGTATCCACCGCATTCAGGTCGGTATCTACCATGATATCAAAACGACCGATCTGGTCCGTGCCTGTTCCGGCCTGTACAATAAGAATATCATTAACTTTTACAGGATGCTCCAAAAAGGTATGCGAATGACCGCCGATAATAACATCAACGCCCCAAGCGGGATCAAGCATTGCCGCCAGCTTTTTATCCTCTTCGAAGCCGATATGCGTAAGAATAATCGTAAAATCAATATCGATCGGATTGTAGGTATTACAAATACGGCCGATTTCCTCTGCCGCCTCGCAGATATCTACAAAGGAACCGATTACCTTATCCATCTTCGTCTGCGCCAGTACGTCCTCGGTAATGATGCCGATGAAAAGAATCTTCATGCCGTCAATATGTGCGATATAAAATGGCTGGAAAAGACGCTTGTTATTCGTACGGATGTGAAAGTTCGCATTGATAATCGGGAAGTTAGCGCATTTTTCGATAAACAGCAGATGCGACAGCCCGTAATCAACCTCGTGATTACCAATGGTCACAACGTCCGGACCTAACAAATTCATAATCTCTATGGTCGATACACCCTTGTATTCCGCATCAATTACGGAGCCACGGAACATATCTCCGGCGATGCAGTAGATAACATTCTCTTCTTCTGCCCTTACCTTATTGATGTAGCCGGAAAGCATGGATACACCGCCGACAAGCTTATTATCAATTCTTTCAGCCAGGAAATCACCATGCAGGTCATTGGAATGTAAGAGTGTCAGCTTTTTTAAATTTTTCATAGTAGCACCTCATTTCCTGCAGTTACTGTATTTTTTGTAATTTTATTATAAGGTAAACCCGGTAATTTGCCCCTACCCCAAAAGCGTTTTTCGGGTAGGATAGGTTGTTTTTTTGCCTTATTTGGCACTATTTTTCTGCCTGCTTTACTTTTAAGCCAATACATAGTATCATATTTGCATCTGAACTTATCAATTATTCTATTATGAAGATTTTCGATATAGTCAAAACTTATACCTGAGCTTGCTACTTAAGAAAGGATTACAAGCTATGCTAACCTACAGCTTTGCCAATTTACAGGGTGAGAGCATGTACGCTCATCTTTACAAATGCATCAAAAACGATATCACCAACGGTGTCCTCCATGCTGAGGAAAAGCTGCCCTCCAAGCGCATGCTGGCCAAAAATTTAGGCATCAGCCTCATCACCGTGGAAAATGCCTACGCCCAGCTCGTTGTCGAAGGCTACATCTATTCGCAGCCCAAGCGCGGTTATTACGTAGCGCGCATTGAGCAGCAGCCTCTGCCGGTAAAATCAGAGCGCGAGGCAGCACCTGCACTTAAGACACAGACAAAGGCACCAGGCGTCAGCTTCGCCAAAAGCAGCGTTCCGCCGGACACCTTTCCCTATAATATCTGGGCGCGCCTTTTGCGCAACACGCTCACTACAGCGGACGAGCACGCCCTCATCAGCGACACCAGCGCCGGCGGCGTTTTACCGCTGCGTCAGGCGCTCGCCCGTCATCTTTACCAGTTCCGCAGTCTGAACGTTGCGCCCGAGCAGATTATCATCGGCGCAGGCACGCAGACGCTGTATAACCTCATCGTGCAGCTTTTGGGACGCAGCCACGTTTATGCGTTGGAAAATCCCGGCTATCCACAGCTGGCAGCAGCTTATCAGGCCAACGATGTTTTCTGCCGTTATCTGCCGATGGATGCCCAGGGCATCCGCGCCGATGTTCTGGAAAACAGCGGTGCCGATATTCTGCACATCAGCCCTTCGCACCAATTCCCTACCGGCATTGTTATGCCCGTCAGCCGTCGCTACGAATTACTGCACTGGGCAGCAAAAAAAAGCAGCCGTTATATCATCGAAGATGATTACGACTGCGAATTCCGCCTGTTCGGCAAGCCTATTCCGCCATTGCAAAGCATTGATACCGAGGAAAAGGTTATCTATATCAATACCTTCTCCAAAACGCTGGCACCAACCTTCCGTATCAGCTACATGCTGCTGCCACCGCACCTGGCATCGCTCTTTTATGACAAGCTGGGCTTCTATTCCTGTACTGTATCTAATTTTGAGCAGTTTACGCTCGCTAAATTTATCGAGGCCGGCTATTTTGAACGCCACATCAACAGAATGCGCACCTACTACCGCAGTAAGCGCGACCGTCTGCTGCAGTATCTGACGCAGTCCGACGCTGCTCCCGCACTTACGGTAGAAGGTGAGGACAGCGGTCTGCATTTTCTGCTGCATCTGGCTACCGACGCCAAGGATTCTCAGCTCGTCCAGGCTGCGGCTGCCAAGGGCATCCAAATTAAATTTCTTTCGGACTATTATCATGAAAAGGTTGGCGACAGCTCGCACACTCTGCTGATGAATTACACCGGTCTGGCGGATGATAAACTGTATCCGGCATTGGACACACTGTTTACCGTGCTGAAGCCTTATCTGAAGCTGTAATTATTTTGCAGCGCACAGGCTGACAAAATATTCGTGGATTGCCGTGCTTTTGGCCACGTCCAGCTCCGGGTGAAAGGCCAGCGCCAGCTGCTTGCCGTACTGTGCCGCCACAATATGCTCATCCACTGCAGCAAGCACCTCTACATCGTCACCCACGCTGTCAATATACGGCGCACGGATGAAGGTCATCGGTACCTTGCCCAGCTTACCGAATTCAGCCTCGGTAAAAAAGCTGCCCAGCTGTCTGCCGTAGGCATTACGCTTAACAGTAATCGGCATGGTCGCCAAGTGCACCTTGCTGTCGTTTGTCAGCTTTTCCGCCAACAGAATCATACCCGCGCAGGTTGCCAGTACCGGCAAGCCCTGCGCTATTTTTTTCTGCAGCGGTGTAAACATACCAAGCTCATGCAACAGCTTGCCCTGTACCGTACTTTCGCCGCCCGGCAGGACGATGCCGTCCAGGGGCTGCTCCAAATCCGGCAGCTGACGCAGCTCTACAGCCTCCACGCCCAGCTGACGCAAGGCCTGCACGTGCTCAATAGACGCACCCTGCAGTGCTAAAACGCCGATTCTCATTATTTACCACGCTCCGCCATCAGCAGCTGAATTTCCTGCTCGTTGATGCCTACCATTGCTTCGCCCAAATCCTCGGACAGCTCTGCCAGCATCTTGGCATCGTTGAAGTTGGTTACTGCCTTAACAATAGCCTGCGCACGCTTTGCCGGGTCGCCGGATTTGAAAATACCGGAGCCTACGAATACGCCCTCGGCACCCAGCTGCATCATCAGTGCTGCATCAGCCGGAGTTGCTACGCCGCCTGCTGCAAAATTTACTACCGGCAAACGTTTATGCTCGTGTACATAAACTACCAGATCATACGGCACCTGCAGCTCTTTGGCAGCGTTGAACAGTTCGTTTTCTTCCATCGCAGCGATTTGCGCAATCTGCTGATTCATCTTACGCATATGACGTACTGCCTGCACAACGTCACCGGTACCGGGCTCGCCTTTGGTACGGATCATGGATGCACCCTCGTTGATACGGCGCAATGCTTCGCCCAGATCCTTGGCACCGCAGACAAACGGTACGTTAAACTTAGTTTTATCGATATGGTAAACATCATCAGCCGGAGAAAGCACCTCGCTCTCATCGATATAATCAATCTCCAGAGCTTCCAGAATCTGTGCTTCTACAAAATGACCGATGCGCACCTTTGCCATAACAGGAATAGAAACTGCGTTTTGAATTTCCTTAATCAGCTTCGGGTCGCTCATGCGTGCTACGCCGCCTGCCGCACGGATATCGGCAGGAATCTTTTCCAATGCCATAACAGCGCAGGCACCTGCTGCCTCCGCAATACGCGCCTGCTCCGGTGTCGTAACATCCATAATTACGCCACCCTTTAACATCTGTGCCAGCTGTGCATTTAATTTATAACGTTCGTTCATTGTGAACACCTCCAATATATATGCAAATAATAGGTTATGTGTAGTATTATACCTACATCTGAGCTTATTGGTATATTCATTTCTCGTCAATTTACTATGTTCAGTTTTAATATCGGTATTTTAACAGCTTACACAAACATCATGCTAAGCAACGCCTGAAGCGTTGCCGCAGACAGCAAAAAAGCAGTTGCTCTATCATCAACGATGATGGCGACTGCTTTTGCGTATCTTCAGCAAGCTCCATAATGTATTTGCATCACTGTAGTCTTCATAACAACGATATTAGCATTTTTCAACTGCCGGATGTCATTACTTTTGCATCTGGCCTCACATTTTTATGCAAAACTGAACTCTTATTACTGCACTATATTTAATTATAAACATACTGCACTTTATAGAGCATTCATCAAAAATTTAATGCCGGTAACAAGCACCAGCACACTCGCCAGCTTCATCAACATGCCGGACTGCAGCCTTTGCGCCAAGGCTACACCGCCCTGAGCACCGATAAAGGCACCCGCACCAATCGCCAAGCCGCTGGTCCACACAATATGCCCCAGCATAGCATGCGAAACTAAGCCTGCAAGCGAGGAAACTGCCAAAATGCAGGTAGAAGTAGCAATGGCCACGTGCACCGGGAAATTCAGTACATAAACCATAAAAGGAACGTGGACGATACCGCCGCCTATGCCCAAAATGCTGGCTAAAAAGCCCACACCGACGCTGCAAAGAACGCCCAGCTTCCAGTTATAGACTTCCGGCACCTCGCCGGCCGTCTTACCCGCCGCCTCCTGATTAGCCTTGCGATACATATTCACCGCTGCCAGCACGAAGAAAGCGCCGAACACCAGATAAAAAAGCCTGCCCTGCAGATATTCTGCAGCATAGCTGCCTAAAAATGCACCGGGAACGGTAGCCACGGCAAATTTCAAGGCCGCATCTACGCAAACCTTCTTCTGCCTGATATACCCCCAAGTCCCCGAAACAGCATTCAGCAGTACCACCAGCACCGAAGTACCGATGGCCAGCTGCGGTTCATAATGCCAGACAAATACCAGAAGCGGTACAATCACCATACCGCCGCCAATGCCTAAAAGCGCCCCCAATAAGCCAACTAAAATACCTAAGGCCAAAAAGCCTGCTACTTCCATCTGCATCCCTCTCATTCTCTCATAATTCTCATTGCAGATTAGCTTAGTTTTTTTAGATCTCTCGTCGGTCAAAATCATCTTTTGACCTGTATTCTCATATATTCCGCAAGTATTCAAAAACAATTGCGGAACAGCAAATATTTTACACCTAAATAATCAAAAAAGGAAGTACCTGTGATATAAATTACTTAGGAAAAGTTAATTTTTCCCAGCTACCGCCAGACATGGCAGCATCATACCCTTGCAGCCGTCAAGAGTGGAAGGTAACAGGGCTCACAAGAAAAAGCGGCAGCCGCCACCGGCGACTGCCACATGCATCAGCTTCGTTCTGAAATTATTCGGCAACTACCATAACCTTGAAGGTAGCGGTTACGTCGGTATGCAGCTTAGCAACAGCGGTGTATTCGCCTAAGCCCTTAACTGCGGATTTCAGCTCGATTTTACGACGGTCAATGTTCAGACCAGTTTGCTTAATCAAAGCTTCGGCAACATCCTTGGAAGTTACGGAGCCAAACATTTTACCGTTTTCACCCACGCGTACCTTCATGGTTACTACAACCTTTTCTACCTGTGCGCCCAAAACAACAGCCTCATCCTTAGCCTGAGCTGCACGATGCTTAGCAGTTGCCTGGTCCTGTTTAGCCTGGTTGAGGTTAGCTGCGGTAGCTTCCTTAGCCAATTTACGCGGCAGCAGGTAGTTGCGGCCATAACCTTCGGCGGTTTCTACGATTTCACCTTTCTTGCCTAAGCTTTTAACATCTTGTAAAAGAATTACTTTCATCTGTTCGACACTCCTCTAACTGTTTTTTAGTCAGCGCGATAATCTGCGCTTCTACATCCCTGGCACGTTTATTTGCCAGCTGCACACCGGCCACCGTCTGATGACCGCCGCCGCCCAGCTCTTCCATAATTACCTGCACATTGACGCTGCCGTCACTGCGGGCACTTATGCTCAGGGAACCATCTTTATATTCAACAATTGCCATGACTACAGCTACACTCTCAATAGTAATCAGAGTATCCGCTGTCTGCGCGGCAAGCACGGAAGACATAGTATCATTATCTGCATTACGCATAACTGCAATGGATAAACCGGGTATCGGCATTTTAGCTCCGGCTATCAGCTTAGCCTTCTGCTGTACAAAGCTCAAGTCATCCTTAAACAGCTGGCGTATCAGATTCGGATTAGCACCGCAGCGGCGCAGCAGAGCGGCAGCCTCAAAGGTACGCTCGCCTGTCTGCACATTAAAGTTTTTAGTATCCAGGACAATGCCTGCATACAAGGCAGTTGCCTCCGCCGGAGTAATATCCAGTCTGTCATCAAAATACCCAATCAGCTCCGTTACCAGCTCACTGGTAGACGAGCTGGAAGGCTCCAGATAAAGCAGCGTTGTATCGCCGATAATATCCTCGGCACGACGATGATGGTCAATAATAATGCGGTTCTTAGCTGCCTGCAGCACAGCCTTGCTGGCCGAAAGCACCTCACGGTGATGATCGACAATAACCAAAAGGCTCTTATTGGTAACTAGCGGCAAAGCATCCGCACCGCTCAGCATAATATCTATATACTTAGTTTCGTTAGTCGAAAGAATAATGTTCTCATTATCCAGCACCTCGGTAATACGCTTATAATAGGCATTATGCTCGCTGCTGACAATATAGGTTTCCTTGCCCAGCGACAAGCCCAGCTTAGCCATACCAATAGTAGCGCCGATGGCATCATAATCCTCATTGACATGTCCCATAACAAAGATACGGTCAGCCTGCAGCATCTGCTCATGAATCGTCTGTGCCACAATACGCGCACGTACACGCGTGCTTTTTGCACCAACACTGCTCGTGCCGCCAAAAAATTGTGTATTCTTATCCTTCATGACTACAGCCTGGTCACCGCCGCGGCCTAATGCCAGATACAGGCTCTTATTGGCATTGCCGATAAGCTCCTCCAGCGTAACACCGTCGCAGGCTACGCCTATACTTACAGTAGGCGGAATTTTATTGCCGCTGCGGATTTCGCGCACCTTATCGAGAATCATGAACTTATCTTCCATCATATCCATTACGGCAGACATAGAAAAGCCCATCAGACTGCTTTCCTTGTTCATGCGGCAGATAAAGCCCTGCTTGGAGGCAGCCCACTTAGTCAGCAGCTCGTTGATTTCGCCATTCAAATTGGCCATATTGGTTTCGCTCAGCCCACGCATAACCTCTTCGTAGTTATCAAAGCGCACATAGGCCAGGCACAGCTTATCATTGCTGTATTTCTGGCGCAAAAGCTCATAATCCGTGATATCCGTCAGATACAGCATCAGACCGCTGGAGGTGTTTTCCTTTTTGCTGTGACGCTCCTGCGTCTCTACGCTGTAATAGCGCATACGGTAATAATGGTCCTCCATCTGGATAACCTGCTCACCGTCACGCACACTCATCAGCTCAAAAGCATTCTGCGCCAACGGCAGAATTTCCTCCGGCTTTTTGCCCTCCAGATTACTTTTGCCTGTCCAAGAGGCGAACAATTCATTTTTCCATTGCAGCTTGCCGTCCTTAGAAAAAACAGCAATACCTACATCAAGCTTGCGCACCGCAAAATGGTTGGTACGTTCAATATTGCGGATAATATTATCCAGATAGCTGCTGAAAAAGATTTCCCTGTTGATAAGGTTCTGGCGGCTGAAATAGTAGATAATACCAAAAATAATCAGCGCCGGGATAATCAGCTTTGGCTGCAGATAGCAGACCAATACTGCCAGCAGCACAATTATCAGCAAATAAATATTAGTATCCGCTTTGGAATTCATATTCCGGTTAAACCTACTGAACATTATTTTCACCTCAAATCCGGCACAGCTGCCGAACTTTACCTTTGTTTTCTGAATCTGCTTGCAGGACGGATTTTCCTGAAGTCCATAACAATATCAAAGGCACCTACATAAACCATAATCTGAGTAAAGATAGGCACTATAAAAAGCAACGCTATACCGATATTGGCCCACCAGCGCGGCTTATGCTTCGTGTCTACAAACCAGTACAGCAGCACGATGCCCTGCAAAACCAGCACAAAGCTGCAGACCGTCTGCACATTGACAGACAGTGTATACATCCAGCTTGCCTGATCATGCTGATAGTAATATGTTACCGCAAACAAAGACGCAGCATAAGGCCACAAAATCCAGCCGGGAACCTGCAGCATCGTAAACGGAGGAAAGGCTTCAAAGCTTTCGCCCAGCTTCGTAAGAATCTTTTTGGCAGCCATATAGTTCACAAAGGCCATCAGTGGCGCACACATCAGAAAAGCACCCGGCATAATAATGCGCATCATACGCAGCATTTCGGCATAACCGTCGACAGTCTTTTTGATATCGGCCTCGCTCATGCCATGCTCGCGGTAATAAACCGTCAGCTGCTCCAGGCTTTGGTGGAAGGAGCTGAATATCATCTCAATCGGGTCAATGCCCAGTACCCAGAAGCTCAGAACGATATTCAGGATAAGCGCAATAACTGCGCCGACACTGCCGTAAAGCATCATTTTCATCGGCGGCAGATGGCGTCGCATACACTCGCCCAAAATCAAGCCCAAAAGGCCGAAAATCGCCGCCAGGAAAAAGGCATTAATCGGGCTGATAATCATCGCGATAATCACGGTAGCAACCAGCAGCGTCATAATACTCCACTTCAATCCATGACGGCAGCCGCAGATGACGATAGGCAAGGGCCAGACAAAATTAACGAAAGCGCCCAGCACAGGCACATACATACTTATCAAAGCCATAACGATAGCAACGGCAGCTAAAATACCGGCCTCAACCATGGCAGATGTTTTACGAATCACAGGTTATCCTCCTTTATGGATATATTTCTTCAATATATTATTGTACTACATCAACCGCTGAAAAGCAAAGGCTTTACGCCTGCCGACAAGCCGTATTGTGTATTTCATACAAAAATGGTATAATATATATAACGTTCTTGTACAGTAATGACTACCGTACATAGGCGTCTTTTATTTTTTCAAAGGGGTTCTTAGCTTGCACAAGCAATATTTTCCGCAGCGCTGCTGTATGTTTCTCGTCGGCATCTTTACCATGACCATCGGCATCGCTCTTTCCTGTAAAGCTGATTTAGGCACCTCACCCATTTCCAGTGTACCATGGGTTCTGAGTATGTTTACACCCTGGAGCATCGGTGAAATAACTATTGTCCTGAATCTGCTTTTTATTATTGCCCAGCCCATTCTGCTGCGGCAAATTTACTGGCGTGAGCTGTTGGGCCAGCTGGTAACACTGCTCGCCTTCGGCTACTGCATAGATTTTTCGATGAACCTGTTGAGCTGGGTAGCACCGGATACCTTGTTTTGGCAATGGTTTGACTGCATCCTTAGCACCATCATCCTTGCCTTCGGCGTTTTTCTCTGCATCCGCGCTAAAATTTTTGTTGCCGCCGGTGAGGGCATCGTCCTGGTTATTTCTTTTATCAGCAAAATTAAATTCAGCATCATCAAAAACTGCTTCGACTGCTCGCTCGTCGCTATCAGCCTGGCAATTTCCTTTATGCACTTCGGCGCTATGCGCGGCGTAGGCGTAGGCACGATTGCCGCAGCCATCCTCGTCGGCCGCTGGATACAGCTTTACAGTAACAAGCTGCATATTTTCGATAAATGGAGCATCTTAGAGTAAGATTTTTTCTTACTCTAATTATTTCGTTTTAATTTTCTGAATTTTTCTTGTTTTCTGCAAGATTGTATGTTATAATCCATTACAACAGCTGTTAGTATAATATTTATCAAAGAAGGTGCTAATTTATGCTCAGTATTGGTACAGTAAAATGGTTTAATAATAACAAAGGCTACGGATTTATAGAAGCACGCAACGGTCAGGAGGTTTTCGTGCATTTTTCAGCCATCCGTTCCGACGGCTATCGCTGTCTGCAGGAGGGCCAGCGTGTTTCCTATCATCTTTCACGCGGTAAACACGGCCCGATGGCATTGAACGTGTCGCCGATTATTTAAGACTAACAGAAAAGCTTGTTATGTGCTTTATGTACTAAAAAACCGGTGGAGGTTTACCGTCAGGTAAATTTCCACCGGTTTTTCTATTTAAAGCTTTGTTATGTCCCAGCAACTTTTTATACCAATATAACTCTTCTTAAAGCTTTACGTCCAGCGAAGCGCTCACGCCCACGCCCTGTACACGGTTAACATTTTGATAGGACACATTGTCTACCGGAATCAGCACCTTGCAGCGTACTCCCAACAGTGTCTGCTCAATCATCAGCGCCGCCTTCACCTGATCAACCTTAGACTGCGGGCCGGAAACCTGCGCCGCACCGGCACGGCTGCCGTCACCGACAGAAATAACCGGTACTACCTTCGTAGCATCCGTCGAGCTTACGCCGTACTTGGCCGTTACAGAGTTAATTGCATTATTCAACGCCGGAGCGGTAGCATCTACAGCATAACCGATAACGCCGCCCTTGAGAACCTTATCCAAAATACCGGCCTGCGCTGCAGGCATACTGTTACCTAAAACAAAACCGCACACAAGTGCTGCCGCAATCCATTTTTTATTTCTCATAACGCATACCTCCTAGAATACTTATTATATTCGACAAGCAGCGTCAAAAGCCTTGCAAGTATTCTGTGAAATTAAAGTAACGAGATTGTTACTGCCCGGAATTTATATTTCCCTATAACCGAAGAGCATCCCTAAAGGTTATCAAGAGCCTCACAATCTAGATTATAAAGTACCAAAGGCTGTTGTACCACCCTGCAGATACAACAGCCTCTATTATTTCTATCTTTTATTATATTCTCATCTATCTTTCCGCTACCATCAGTCCGTTATCATGAACGCGCAGAGGCACCTTCAAAACCTGACCGGGATAAATATGTTTGGAGTTAAGCTTGTTCGCCTGTTCAATGCGGAAAATAACCTCACGCACATCCTCACGCGCTTCTGTATGACGACCGGCAATTTCCCACAGTGTTTCGCCCTCAGCGACAGTCACCGTATATTCCTTATAAACAGGTTCATCAGCAAACACAGCACTATATCCGGCATAAAGGAAGCAAGCACAGCAGATAATACTTAAAAATTTTTTCATATCTATCACCACCTAGTAAATCTCTGTTTGCTTATATTATAGTGTGCCGCACGAACTTTGTCAACACTTTTATGAATTTTTGTTTGTTAATTGTCGATTCTTTACGAACATATCTCCAAACATCAATATTGTTTATGCGTCATATATAAAAATCAACGCAGCAAAAAAGGCATCACCTCTCGGCAATGCCCTTTTACTTAATATATGCTACTCTATATCGAAAATTTTGCCCGGATTCAGGATATTATTGGGATCCAGGGCTTTTTTAATCGCACGCATCATTTCCAGCTCATCGGGATTAGTAAATTCCTCCATCAGCTGTTTGCGTTTATAACCAATGCCATGCTCACCGCTCAAGCGACCGCCGTGTGCGTAAATAAAGCGGTACAGCTCCTGCTGGTTGGCTTTGACTCTGGCATCCCAGTCCGCATAATCCTCCTGCTCCTGCTTCAGAATATTCAAATGGATATTACCGTCACCGGCATGACTGGCAATGCGTGTTACCAACTGATATTTTTCGGCCAGACGCAAAATTTCCGCCAGCAGCGCAGGCTCATGATCTACCGGGCAGACAACGTCCTCCTTGCAGACAATCAGGCTTTCCGCACGCACTGCTTCGGCAAAGGCCTTGCGTGCCTGCCAGATTTTATCATGCTCCGCTACTAAGACATCTCCGGCACCGTTTTCCGAGCAGATTTCATCCATCGTGCAGGCTTTTTCATCCAGGTCATCCTCGCTGGTGCCTTCCACTTCTACGATAAGATAATTGCCCTTGTCACTGCCCTGCAGCGTTGTACCGAGATAACGCTCTACGGATTTAATAGTGATATTATCCATGTATTCTACGCAGGTAGGCATAATACCGGCCATAATCAGCTTGTTTACCGTGCCGATAGCATCCTCAGGGGATTCAAAAACCGCCAGCAGATCCATGCTGTACTTAGGCAACGGCAGCAGCTTCACTGTAATCTGTGTAATGATACCAAGGGTACCCTCGCTGCCGATTATCAGCTGCTCCAGGCAATAGCCGGTGGTCTGCTTTTGCAGGCGTGCGCCCAGCTGCACGATTTTGCCGATAGGATTTACCACCTCAACGGCATATACCTGATGCCGCGTGGTGCCGTATTTAACCGCACGGTTGCCGCCGGCGTTGGTTGCCACATTACCGCCGATAAAGCAGGAATCACCGCTGCAGGGGTCGCCTGCATAAAAGGCACCCTTGGCCGCAGCAGCAGCCTGCAGGTCAGAGGTGCGCACACCCGGCTCTACAACCGCATACATAGCATCAGCATTAACCTCGATAATTTTATTCATCTTTTCGAGCGAAAGCACTACACCGCCGTAAATCGGCACTGCACCGCAGGCAAGACCTGTACCTGCGCCGCGGGGCACAACCGAGAAGTGATATTCATTCGCCAGCTTGACCACAGCCGCCACCTGCTGTGCATTTTCCGCAAACACAACAGCCTCAGGCATATGATGATAAGCCGGGTCAGTTACTTCATCATGAGCATATATTTCCATCTGCTCTGCATCCGTCACTACATTCTGCACGCCGACCAAAGCCTGCAGCTTGGCAATTATTTCATTAGACAGCTTGTTATACTCCATAATTCAGTCCTCCTCATTTGCAACATTTATATTTTAAACTACTCTATGCTTATTTTATCACAAACAGTGACATTTATAACAGCAAATATTTTTCAGTGTACCAGCCACATATAAAACGGTATTGCAAAGACCGCCAGCACCGTACTTACCGCCGTCAGCATGGCAGCATATTTATAATCGCCGCCGTAGCCTTTGGCCACAATCGCCGTATTGGTCATCGCCGGCATCGCCGCCATAATGACAAATACCTTTTCCATCATCGGCTCCAGATGGAAAAACGGCAGAATCAAGAAAACTATCCAAGGACAGATTAAATAGCGTCCCAGCATAGCAACTACCAGCTCCTTACCTACGGCAATTTCTTCCCAACGGGTTTTGCTCATGGCAATACCGATAAACAGCATCGCCAGCGGCGTAGTCATGCTTCCCAGATAATGAAAGGACTTGAATACAGGCTCAGGCAGATTCCATTCCAGCAACACCATCACTACGCCCAGCATAAAGCCCATCAGCGGCGGAGACATAATGCTTTTCAGCGTCTTACGGCTGAAAAGCGGCATTGCTACGCCATTGCTGCTCGCCAAATCATGAAAGCCGATAGTCCAGAAAAGCGTTGTGTTCACCATGTAGTAAATCATAATATACGGCGCACCGGCATCACCGAACAAGGCTATACCTAACGGCAGGCCGATGAAAATTGTGTTGGAAAAGCTGACACAGATGGAAAAAATTCCTCTATGCTCCCGCGGAACACCTATCAGACGTCCGAGCAGTCTGCTGATAAAATAGCCTGCCAGCATCGAAATAACCGGTACAATCAGGCCATGTGAAAGCGTGATAAGCTGGTCATGCTTAAACTGCCCCAAAATATTGGTCAGCATATATGTAGGCAGGCAGACATAATTCACCAGACGCGAAATCAGCGCCACACTTTCCTCGCTGAACCAGCCCCTGCGCTCTAAATAAAAGCCGACAGCAATCATCAGCATAATGGTCAGCACACCGTTTAATGCATGTAAAACTATTTCCATTGGTTCATTCCCCTCATAAGGCAAAAATTGCCGAAGCATTCAGCTCCGGCAACGAAGATTTTAGTTTTTGGATTTTTTTACTTCTTCCAGTTTGTTTTTCATCCAGTCAATCATTGCTACCTTGCCAAAATCGTGCCAGGTTTCACATTCGGTATTTTTAGCAATATACTCATTCCACTTATCCTGATTAACATTTTCTACTTCCATCAGGTTCATAATGCCAAAACCGCTGCGCCAGATCATATCATCCATAGATGTAAATTTGCTGTTTTCCTGCAAAAACTTAGGATTGAATAATTCCTGGAAGGATACCTTGTTCAAAATCTTGCCCAGTTCCTTATCCTCGGTAAAAATTCCCAGATAATGCTTAAAGGTTTTATCTAATTTATTTTTTTCCATCTTACTTCCTCCAAAAATAGTTGTATAAGGGTATTTTAACACAAAAGCAATAAAATGGCACTAGCATTTTCATATTCCGTGTGCAGAATCATTAATGTATGCCCGCATAACACAGATATGATAATCATTATTGAATTCCTACTAAATTCATAGTAGAATATAGTCATTAGAAAGGTTGTGACCGTAATGAAAATTTCTACCAAGGGACGTTATGCCCTGCGATTAATGCTCGATTTAGCAATCAACCACACCGGTAGCTATATACCATTAAAAACAGTTGCCCAACGGCAAAATATTTCCGATAAATACTTAGAGCAAATTATTCACCAGCTGAGTAAAGCAGGCTTTGTCCAAAGTGCCCGCGGCGCTCAGGGAGGCTATCGTCTGGCGCGCACGCCTGATGAATACACTGTCGGTGAAATTCTGCGCACAGTCGAGGGCAGTCTTGCTCCCGTATCCTGCCTGGACTGCAAAACACCCTGCGATCAGTTTGACTCCTGTATCACCATCGGTCTTTACAAAAAAATTCAGCAGGCCATTGACGGCGTAGTTGACCACACTACGCTGCACGATATGATTAATGATTACCGTGCCAAGCATCCGCAGGCTGAAAATATTTAAAAGCGAGCTAAGCACCCGCATTTTATAGAAAAATAACAAAGCATTAGGAGGAAAATAATATGAACAGAGAAGAAGCCTGGAATTTATTACGTCAATATAACAAGGAATCCTTTCATCTGCGTCATGCACTGACTGTAGAAGGCATTATGCGTTACTTTGCCAAGGAGCTTGGCTATGCAGACCAGGAGGAATACTGGGGCATCGTAGGCCTGCTGCATGACTTGGATTTTGAGCTGTATCCCGAAGAACACTGCGTAAAATCTCAGGAGCTGATGCGCGAGCACGGTGTAGATGAAAGCATTATCCGATCCACTGCCAGCCACGGCTGGGGCCTGACTGCTGCCAACATCGAACCTGAGCATCAGATGGAAAAAGTGCTTTTCGCTATCGATGAGCTTTCCGGCTTAATCGGTGCCGCTGCCCTGATGCGCCCCTCCAAAAGCGTACAGGACATGGAGCTGAAATCCCTGAAGAAAAAATTTAAGGATAAACACTTTGCTGCCGGCTGCAGCCGCGATGTAATCAAACAAGGTGCCGATATTCTTGGCTGGCCTTTAGACGAGCTGATGGAAAAAACTATAGCCGCTATGCGTGTAGACGAAGCAGCCATCAACGAAGTCTGCGATAAATTATGAGGCGCACAGTCTTAATCTGCTCTTTGCTGCTCAGCCTTGCAGGCAGCAGCTTTGCAGCTACAGCCGAGGAGCTGCAAAATTATGCTACGCAGCCTGCTGTAGTTTCCACCTCTCCGGCTCAACCGGCTGAGCCTACGGAAGCAGAAAGCAGTATTGACACTTCCCAAGCAGAGGAAACCGCTGCAGACAATAACATCGTAAGCACTGCTCCTACTGTACCGGCAACGCCAAAGCAGGAAGAAACAGCAGCCGAAGCGCCCACGACAGTGAATGAAGCAAAAGCACCTATGGCAGAAGTGCCAACAACACCAGCTGCTGCAAATACTGCAGCTAAACCGCCTGTTATCAGCAATGAGCCTGTGCCGCCTGCAGATAAACCCAAGCCTAAACCAAAGCTGAATCTGGTAGGCAAGCCGCCGCTGCCCAGGCAGTTCATGCGTACACCGCAGGCAAGCGATTTCATTAGCGTCAGCAGTGAAGCCGGCGGCTATAGTATGGCCGTGCCCAAGGCCTTCGGTAAAAATCCGCTGGCAGACCTGCCGCAAACCGAAGGAGCTATGCTGGTGCGCACAGCCGGCAACACTCTGATGCTGGCAGCAACCGTGCTTGACCCTGCGGACACTGCAAGCTTTAAGGCAACAGAAGCTCTGCCTGTCTATGAAAATGCCAAAGTATACTGGCAATGGCAGCATGGCAATCAGTTAATTTGGACCTGCCGCCTGAGCGCACACAATGATTATCACGGCAACAAGCTGCTTTTGACTGCAGAAGCTCAGCAGAACAACAAAACCTACCAACTGCTTTACGTAATGCCTGCAATGCAGGCAGATAACTATCTGCCCCAGGCAATTTGTTCCTTAGACAGCTTTAAATTAAATCAGCCATAAAGAAAAATCCTCCGACAGCTCGCCAGCTGCGGAGGATTTTCTTCTTTCTCTCTCGTTAATTATGAGTCCGGGGACATTAGCTTTGTTGGGACATTGGCTAAAAGCAAGGGGTGTTAAAAGTTAAGAAGAAATAAGCAGAGGGATAACACCATATGCAAACAAACTTGATAACCACGAGAATTTCTATGCAAATTGACTTTTAAAGAAAGGCTTTTTAAGTTAGCTCAGCTTCTTCAGATAAGCTTGTCCTTTTTCATGCTCGGACATAAACTGGAACAGGTAGAGGCCGCACAAGAATAAGAAGATGTTAGGCAGGAAAGGCACATACTCCAGCGAGACAAAATCTGCACCGGGCAGCCCCAGCCATACGTTCCAGTCACCGTACAGGAAGGACGGCAGATGTCCAATTATCTTACCCTGCCAGATGATCACGCCATCGGTAAGATGCCTTGTCAAATCATAGGCTATTGCAGATAACAGCCAACCGCAGGAACCGGGAGACTTCTGCAGCCACCAATGAATGGGCTGTACTACCAGATATGCAAGACCAAGGAAGGTAAAGATGCCAAAATAAATCGGATGCTGCGGTGTGAAAAGATAGGTGCAAAGCGAAATCGCAGTGCCTACACCCAAAAGGCCCAATCCCCATTTGAGGTAATTGCTGCCCTGGCTAAAGGTCATACCGCACAGAACCACAATGCTCCACAGCGTCAGCCGCTGCCACCAGATATAATTCCAAGCAGGATTAGCACCCTGAGCTACATTGATATTATACAGGAAGTAGAAAACTGCCAGATTTAAGAAGGCTGCAGCCTTGAGTGCGTTCAGCACCCGGTACTGCTTCTTTTCTGCTTTGCTTTCTGACTGCTCATACATTTTTGCTAATAACTTTTCCATAATACTTACCTCGCTTTCATCGTGGGAGGTGAAGCGCCGCGCAAACCTTAGGGAATATTTATTATTCCCTGTAGTTATAATATAAACTATTTTGTCAGAATTTTCAAGAGGTCAAGTTATAACGTTTGGGCATGTGGTAATTAGTTTTATATAAGTTATGCTTTATTAGAATATTAATAATGCATCGTAGGAATAACTATGCCCTGAAAAAGCCAAAAACAGCAGAGAAACTGTAAACATCATTACACTTTCTCTGCTGTTTTGTAACCTTGCTTCTTTTTTTATTTTTTACTTTTCTACACTAAAGGTATTAGTTAATGCCGCAAAATCCTCCAGGCTGAGTGTTTCCGCTCTGCGCTTGCCGTCTACGCCGACACGCTGCAGCCACTGCGCACACTGCTCGGAGTTGATGCCCATATTCTTCAGCGAATTGCTGAGCATCTTGCGTCTGAGGGAGAAGGCTGCCTTAACCACGCGGAAGAACAGCGCTTCGTCGCACACCTTTACTGGCGGCTCGGAGCGGCGCTTGCACACAATAAAAGCCGAATCAACAGCCGGTGCGGGAATAAATGAGGTCGGAGGTACGATAAACGCTATCTCCGGCTCGGTATAATACTGAATAGCTACCGAAAGCGCACCATAATCTCTGCTGCCGGGTTTGGCAGCCATGCGTTCGGCAACCTCCTTCTGCACCATAGCAACTAAGCGTTCCATGGGCAAACGCTTTTCCAACAGGGCAAAAATAATCGGCGTAGTAATATAATACGGCAGGTTAGCGCACACCTTAAATTCCGGTGCTGCCACCGTTTCCATAATATTTACCTGCAGGATATCACCATTGACGATGCGAACATTGTCATAACCCTCCAGCGTAACATCCAATACCGGCAGCAAGGCGTTTATCCAGCTCTACTGCCACAACGTCGGCACCGCTTTCTGCCAGTCCCTGTGTCAGCGTACCGATACCGGGACCTACCTCCAGCACCTTATCTGCAGGGGAAAGCTCTGCTGCCTCTACAATACGGCGCACGATATTTTCATCAATCAAGAAATTCTGCCCCAGCTTTTTATCGGCACGCAGTTTAAAGCGGTGCAGAATATGATTCGTTACCTGGGGAGAAGCAATAACCGGTTTATTCACTCTTCACTCTCCAATTTTTCTAAAGCAGCCGTAAATTCTTCACGGCTCACACCATAATGATTCAGGCGTTCCAAAAAGCGTTTGGCATTGCCATAGCCTATACCAAGCTCGGCACCCAGCGCATCACGACGCATGGAAGCACTCTCGCTGCCGTTCAGATTATTTTGGAATAAATCACGCATGGTAAATTCCTGCTGCGGGCGATATTCGTGATGACGCACCTTAGACAGAGCTTCCAAAATAGCCTCCGGCTGTGCCTGCTCCACGCCTACATCATTGTGGGCAGTTGCCTGACGCTTGGGAATAAACGCCTGACCTGCGTCCGGAAAGCGCTCCGTCAAAAAGCGGCGAATGCGTTCACCGGCACCATCAGGATCGGTCAGGATAATTATCCCGCGTTTTTTATACGCAGCCTCTATCTGGCGCAAAGTATAGGGAGCCAGCGTAAAGCCACCGGTTTCGATAGTATCGGCCTCCAGCGCCTTACCGATTGCCACCGTATCCATTTTTCCTTCTACTACGAGCACTTCCTTAAGCATCAGATAAATTCCACCTTAATCAGCTAAAATATAAATATCTACATCGCGTCTGCCCCACTGGATAGCACGATGATAATCATTAAAGAACAAATCTACTCTGTGGTGAACCATATCGCCACCGGTATCACCGGCCATAGCGATACCATAACCGGGGATATACATTTTTGTATAATACGGAATAAAGTGCGGGTCAACAGCCACAATGCCTTCATACGGAACAAGACCGATAGAAGTACGGCTGCCTGTTGCTACATAAGCAGAGGCATGCGCACTGATTTTTTTCGTATAGCGCTTATAGCCCTCAGGAGTATAGACGCTCATCGCCATACCCTTGCGGATAACCTTTGTTTCCGGCTCAATCAGCACATGACGTGTCAGCTCCTGTACGGAATGACTGCCATCACCGTTTTTCACCTTTTTGGAAACAACCTTCGCTGTACCGGCCTTGCCTTCAACATGTATCTTTTCCGTACCGAAGTTCAGACTGTAGTCGTCCTCATACTTCACCGGAATATCTACACTGGCTTCACTGAATTGCAACTCCTCATCGGCATTCAAAATATAAACCTGCATACCTTCCTTGAACGGCTCATGCACATCCGGATAAACACGCTCCTTTTTGTAGGAGATGCCCAAATCCTTCAGCGCCTCGCCTACAGTCGGCTTGCAGCTTTTGTATTCTACCGTTTCATTGCCACGGATAACAGTAAAGGGCTTGCCGCGCAGTACCTCAATCACACTGCCGTTCTGTACCCTTTTGGTATTCTGCAGCTTCCAGCCATCGCCCTTCTCCAGGACAATGCCGGCCTCCTGCAAAATTTTGCCAGGCTTTACTGCATTAGTACGCACTTCCTTGGTCTGACCATCATAAAGAATCGTCACCTGCTGTGAAATATCAAAACCGGTCAGGAAGGGTACCATCAGCATAAGGATAACGGCAGATAATAAACAATTTAAATGTAATCTGCATATATGCTTAATCATAAAAACCTCCTTAATCCGATAATTATTTTAACATAAAACAGCAGGAAGCGTCAAATCCGTGACATTTACAGCATTTTCGCGTATCTAAAATGTATAATTTGTTAGCATATAGACTAGTTATAGTCTAAAATTTTCCCGTCCACTGAGATTATTTAACAGCAGACTCATAGAATTTTTTCACCTGCTCCGTATAACTGCCATCCTGATTATACATAATCAGCGGCGGC
>ENA-OPCG01000113-OPCG01000113.1-human-gut-metagenome-genome-assembly--contig:-NODE-113-length-37518-cov-5.330620_pt1 | contig 37518 bp, 34 predicted proteins | sample MGYA00241248_ERZ501476 | MGnify/ENA primary metagenome ERZ501476 (study PRJEB25962, sample SAMEA2042629) | human gut metagenome | biome: human gut; feature: human-associated habitat; material: faeces... | reverse complement strand
CACCCGCATAGCGGGTGGTTCTGTGTGAAGCACTATCTCATTTCTTTGAAAAGAATTTCGATAGCGCTCCACGGGCTAAAGCCACATAATATAATTGAATGTACCCCCATGCTGAATATCTAGCATTTTGGGGGTACATTCAATTAGTTCAAATCCTATTTTTTCTTGTTTTTAGCTGGTTTTAAATATTTATCAAAGGAAGATTTGGGAATTACACAACTCATTTGAAATGATACCAATTCTGGATCTTTCTCACCCATTGCCAGTACATAGTAACCAGCACCTAATACATTTTCGTCTAAGACAAAATCAGGAGGCAATACCCATGCTGAATTTGCACCTGCTGCAACAAATACATAATCACCTCTGTTAACTTCTTTCTTCATTGTTGCTTTTGGAGGAATAATCATTGGAGGCAACATTGCTGTTTGTGACTCATTATATTTAACACCTCCGGGAAGCGGTCTGCCATAATATTTACCTATTGATACTGTAGACTTATTCAAATCAATAAAAAGCACTTGGTCAGTTTTATTAGTTATCTCCAATTCTAAACCTGCAATAGTTATATAAGTTGCATTTCCGCCTAACGGAGCTTGGCTTGCACAGTACACAGCATCAGCATAATTGTTTTCCATATATTTTCTAATACTACCTAGAGACCAAGCATATTGACCTTGATACACAGGTAAAATATTTACTGAGAATTTGGCATTTTCAAAATGTAAATTAGTTTTTGTTTTATCCGCCATTGAAAAAATAGTGATTGTACCATTCTTCCACTGTTTAAAAAAATCTTTTGTAATCTCAACATTCGCAGCAAAAACTGTGTTTGCCACAAAAGTAGTGGTACAAAGAACTAACGCGGAAGCTAAAAATTTCTTAAGATTCATATTATCATACCCTCCATCCTTACAGTATATATTAATTAATTCTACAAATATCAATTTAATCCTGCTTGAAATGTACATCTCTGCGAAATATAAAATTTTATTCTATCATGCTTATTATAGGTATTATAAGAGACAGTGCTTATAACATAATTATTTTGCCTAACATCCAAAGACGTAGTTCTATAGTTAATTTAGACAAAATCTTATCATGAGTAATCTTACTTATAGAAGTTTTACACAATATAAAAAAGCTGTCGCACTTTGACATGCGACAGCAGTTTTGCTTTGCTTAGAACGCTGCAACAACAGCGCCTTTGTATTTATCCTCGATGAACTTCTTAACCTCGGGAGAACGCAGAGCATTCATCAGCTTCTGGATTTCCGAACGGTTTTCGTCGCCCTTGCGTACAGCTACGATGTTAGCATACGGAGATTCCTTCGGCTCGGTGAACAGAGAATCCTTAACCGGATTCAGCTTAGCTTCCATAGCGAAGTTGGAATTGATAACGGACAAATCGGTATCATCCATGGAACGCGGCAGCAGAGCAGCTTCGATTTCCACAATCTTCAGCTTCTTGTCGTTGCCAACGATATCGCCTACGGTAGCCTTAACGCCAACGCCATCCTTCAGCTTAAGCAGCTTAGCGCTTTGCAGCAGAGCCAGCGCACGGCCGCCGTTGGACGGGTCGTTCGGAATAGCGATTTTAGCGCCTTCGGGGATATCATTCAGAGATTTGATTTTCTTGGAATAAATGCCCATCGGCTCGATATGCACCTTGCCTGCGGATACAAGATTCATCTTGCGCTCGGAAACAAAGGTATCCAGATAAGGCTCATGCTGGAAGAAGTTGGCATCCAGCTCCTTATCATTCAAAGCCAGGTTCGGTTTAACATAATCGCTGAATTCGATAATCTGCAGGTCTACGCCCTCTTTAGCCAGGGTGCCTTTGATTTGGTTGAGGATTTCAGCATGCGGAACAGCGGTAGCGCCAACCTTCAGGGTAACCTTTTTGTCAGCACCATTGTCTGCCTTTTTGTCTCCGCCGCCGCAGCCTGCAGCAACAACTGCCAGGCTTACTAATGCCAGTAATGCAACTAATAATTTTTTCATCTTTTCTTACTCCCTTTCTTTATTTAACACGTCTTGCAAAACATCCGCCTAAGAAAAAAACTCCTTCTGAGGAAGGAGCCGGTCTTCCTCTCATCTTTCAAGATTACACTTGCAGGATGTAGCACCATAACATTTGTCTGGTTGCCGGGCATCATAGGGCCTGTTCCCTCCGCCACTCTTGATAAGAGCGTGTTATTGAGTTGAGAGTTATAATATATTATCCTAGTGTCTTTGTCAACATTAATCGCAAAAAAAATTAAGGGCAGAAAATCCTGCCCTTAATCTGTTAACAATGTTACTCTTTTTTATACTTGGCAATACCAACTTTATAGAAGTCATTACCCTCGCTGTCGATGCAGACGATAGCCGGGAAATCCTTAACCTCGTATCTGCGGATAGCCTCCGGTCCCAGGTCCTCGTAAGCAATCATGGTTTCACTCTTGATGGATTGGGTGATAACTGCGGCAGCACCGCCGACAGCAACGAAGTAAACAGCGCCATGCTTCGCGCAGGCATCAATAACCTCCTGGCTGCGCAGACCCTTGCCGATCATGCCACGCATGCCCTGCTCGATCATGGTCGGAGTGTATTTGTCCATACGGCCGCTGGTGGTGGGGCCGGCACTGCCGACAACCTCGCCCGGTTTGGCAGGAGTAGGACCAACGTAATAAATAACATTATTGGTAAGGTCCAAAGGCAGCTTTTCGCCGCGCTCCAGCGCTTCATACAAACGCTTGTGAGCAGCGTCGCGTGCAGTGTAGATATAACCGCTGATGCGTACAACGTCGCCTGCATGCAGGTCTTTGACAGTTTCTTCGGTCAGCGGAGCATTGATATATTTGATTACAGCTTCTTCACTCATCTTCAGGCGCCTCCTTTAAATTTCTGCTTCAGCCTTGCGTGCCTGGTGGCAGTTCAGGTTTACAGCGCAGGGCATACCGCCGATATGGGTATGGGTAAATTCAACATTTACAGCCAGAGCGGTAGTGCTGCCGCCCAAGCCGGAAGGACCTACACCGGTCTTGTTTACCAGCTCCAGCAGCTCGTCCTCCAGTGCCGCATAGCGCTCATCCTTATTGTGCTCGCCTACGGTACGGGTCAGCGCGTATTTAGCCAGAATAGCGGCGCGCTCCATGTTGCCGCCGATGCCTACGCCGACGGTAATCGGCGGGCAGGGGTTCGGGCCTGCAGCACGCACGGTATCAACAACAAATTTTTTGATGCCTTCAACACCGTCTGCCGGCTTCAGCATCTTCAAAGCGCCCATGTTTTCGCTGCCACAGCCTTTGGGGCAAACGATAATTTTAACCTTTTCACCGGGAACAATCTTGGTGTGGATGATTGCCGGAGTATTATCACCGGAATTTTTACGATCAAATACCGGGTCGCCTACAGAAGATTTACGCAGATAGCCTTCAGTGTAGCCCTTTGCTACGCCTGCATGAATGGCAGTATACAAATCGCCGTCAACGAAATGCACTTCCTGACCGATTTCCAGGAATACTACGGTCAGACCGGTATCCTGACACAGAGGAACAGCTTTTTTCTTAGCCAGCTCGAAGTTCTCAATCAAGGTAGCAAGGATTTCCCTGCCCAAAGGAGATTCTTCTTCAACAGCGGCATTTCTGATTTTGTCCATCATCTCCTGCGGGAGATAGTAGCAGGAATCCATGCACAGCTTGGCAATAACATCAGTGACTTCACTAACCTTTATTTCTCTCATGTTTTCATCCTCCTAAGCTCACATTGTCATTGTGAGAATAATATTTGTATACTGCGGCTTAACGGCCGATGCGTTTAGCAGTATTGGCTCTTACAACCTCAGGATCTACAATTTTGCGTGCCAGGCCATTTTCAATAGCAACCTTAGCTACAGCGGCAGCAACCGCAGGAGCAACACGCGGGTCAAAAGCGTCAGGTACTACATAGTCCTCACGCAGGTCTTTTTCGTCAATCAGGTCGGCAATAGCATAAACAGCGGCAACCTTCATGTCCTCGGTAATAGCGCGTGCGCGTACATCAATAGCACCGCGGAATACGCCCGGGAATACGGTTACGTTGTTAACCTGGTTCGGTCTGTCGCTGCGGCCGGTGCCGGCAACTGCAACGCCTGCTTCCTTAGCAGCATCATAGCTGGTTTCCGGAACAGGGTTAGCCAGAGCAAAAACAATAGCCTTGTCAGCCATGCTCTGCATAATTTCTTTAGTGAATACGTTCGGAGCGGAAGCACCGATCATAACGTCCGCACCCTTGGCAACATCAGCAAGAGTACCCTGCTTATGCTCTTTATTTGTTACGGTAGCCAGATAGCTCTGGATGCGGTCCAGCTTAGCGTCGATGCCTTCATACAGAGCGCCGAAGCGGTCAACCATGATTACATTTTGTGCGCCCATGTTTACCAGCAGACGGCCGATAGCACTGCCGGCAGCACCGCAGCCGTTGACAACGAATTTAGCGGTAGCAATGTCTTTCTTAACAAAGCGCAGTGCGCCCAGTACAGCAGACAGGCAGGCAATAGCGGTACCATGCTGGTCATCGTGGAATACAGGAATATCGCAGATTTCCTTCAGCTTATCTTCGATTTCATAGCATTTGGGAGAGGAAATATCCTCCAGGTTAACGCCTGCATAGTTAGGCTGCAGCAGCTTAACGGTGCGGATGAATTCGTCCGGATCCTTGGTATCGAGGCAAACAGGCACAGCGTCAACATCACCGAAGGTTTTGAACAGTGCAGCCTTGCCTTCCATTACCGGCATAGCAGCTTCGGGGCCGATATCGCCCAAGCCAAGTACACGGGTACCGTCGGTAATAATAGCAACCATGTTGCCACGGCAGGTATATTCGAAGGAGAGGTTTTTGTCCTCCTTGATATCCTTACAAGGTTCAGCTACACCCGGGGTATAGGCAATAGCCAGATCATGACGGGTTGCAATAGGCACCTTGCTTACTACAGCAATTTTGCCGTTATTGTCCATATGTAATTTAAGAGCTTCTTCACGCAGAGTCATTGTCATCTTTTTTTCCTCCCAAGATTTCCCGACGTAAGCTGTCTAAAAAATCATTAGCTCCGTCCGATAAATAGTATACACTTATTGTATATTAAACTACCCTGTTTTGCAAGATATTTTCTGTGTAATCTACATCATTTTAAGGAATTGTCAAAAGATTTTTGCTCACTGCGCATAATTTTCTTAGATAAAGACTCACACCTTGAAGAATTCTACCTGCGGTGTCTGCCCCGCCTGCAGTGTAAGCACCGCAAAGCAAGGCTCCGAGCCGCCGCGGGGGCGGGACGGACTGCCGGGGTTCACCAGCAGCGTTTCCGCATAATACTCTGCCATAGGCACATGCGTATGACCGAACACAACGATATCCTGCCCCAGCTGCTTGGCCCAATAGCCCAAATCAGCCTGCACATTTCTTTCTATATATCTGTGTCCGTGCGTCAGCCAGATTTTGTAGCCTTCTATTTCCAGGTACTCATCATATTTACTGCCGTCATCCAATAAATCGCAGTTGCCGCGCACACGCACGGTTTTGATGCCTGTCGCATCATGCAGGCGGTTGGCGTCGGCCGCATAATCGCCTGTATGCAGCCACAGCTCGATAGGCGGTGTCTGCTGCAGAATGCGGCGAATCGCCTGCGCGCTGCCATGCGTATCACCCGTAATGCCTATTCTCATTTCTTTTTGCTCCAGATAGCAACCAGCTTACGGATTGCCTTACCGCGATGGCTGATTTTGTTTTTCTCCTGCATGGTAGCCTCTGCCATACCCTTGTGCAGCTCTGTAGACCAGAACAGCGGGTCGTAGCCGAAGCCGTTTTCACCCAGAGGCTCATGCAGCAGCATGCCGTCGCAGATGCCGTCTACCTCATTGAGCACCTTGCCGTCGGGTTGTGCTACACACAGCGCACAGCGGAAGCGGCAGGTACGCTTAACCTGAAACTTCATGTTGTGCAGCAGCAGGTTGTTGTTGTCCTCGTCGCTGGCCTTTTCGCCGGCATAGCGCGCACTGCGCACACCGGGAGCACCGTCCAGTGCCTGAACCTCCAGGCCGGAATCATCGGCAATGCAGGGCTTGCCCAGCTTCTTTGCATAATAGATAGCCTTTTGGCGGGCATTGGCAGCAAAGGTGCGGCCTGTTTCCGCCGGCGCTTCCACTGCTTCGAAATCTGCCAGATATTTGATATCAATCGGCAAATCCTTCATTAAAGTCTTAAACTCTTCCACCTTGCCCTGATTATGGGTAGCTACAACCAATTCATTAATCATTATTTAACCTCGATTCTCAGCTTAGGACGCATATTTTTGCGTCCTAATGCTTATTATTTATAGATTTTCTACCGTACCTGTGGCAATATCCTGCACCAGCACATACTGCCAGCGGCCGCGCTTCTTTTCTGCCAGCGCTGCATCGTAGGCCTTTTGCCGGCAATGCGGACAGATTTCACGCGTCAGGCAGGTAATGAAAGCGCTCTGGTCGCCAAAGCGCGTCCCTTCGGCCGCCGTCTGCAGGATAAAATAACCGCGGCAGGCCTTGCGTTCGCAATAATGCACGCTTTCCACCTGCTCCTCGCGGATACCATCCTCATCGTAGTAGATATGCTTGCTGCGCTGCCAGGTATTACCGCATTTCGCCAGCAATTCCTTGCTCGTGCGCTCACGGTTGAAGTACAAATCGCCTACCTCGGCAATAAGCTGGTCTACGCGCTTATTGCAGCGCTCATCCTGCGGGCGCAGTCCGCGCAGATCAGGCTCCACCACCTTGCTGTAATCCATGCCTGCCATCGCCAGAATGATACCGGTGTTGACATAAGGCAGAGCACTTTCAATCGAATAACCGCCCTCCAGCACCGCAATATCCGCCTGCAGCTTATCCGCCAGACGCGCATAGCCCTGTGCTGTCACCTGCATGGAAGCCAGCGGGTCGCTGAAATGGTTATCCTGCCCGGCGCTGTTGATAATCAGCTCCGGCTGAAAATCATCCAGAATATGCGTAATTAAGCCGTCATACAGACGGTGCAGTCCTTCGTCGCCTGTTCCCGGCAGCAACGGCAGATTGATGTTCGTGCCCCAGGCCGCCGGGCTGCCTGCTTCATTAGGAAAGCCTGTGCCCGGATACAAGGTGCGCCCGTCCTGATGGAAGGAGATATACAGCGTATCGGGATCATGGTAGAACACATCCTGAGAGCCGTCGCCGTGATGCACGTCGGTATCCACAACAGCAATCCTGCGGATATTATACCTGCTACGTAAATATTCTACCATTATTGCTTCAATATTAATAGTACAAAAACCACGGATTCCGTGTACTACACGCATAGCGTGGTGTCCCGGCGGACGCACGAGAGCAAAGGCACGCTGCACCTCCCGCTGCATTACGGCATCGGCCGCCACCAGACAGCCTCCCGCAGAGGTCAGGTGTGCCGGCGTAATCAAGCGTGCAATCGCCGGCACGCCGACATGCGCACGCTGCAGATCCTCGATTTCAGCAAGACGCGGGCGATATTCCTTAATCTCCTCGCAATCGAACAGGCCCTCCTCCTCCAGCTGGTCGCGCGTATATAACAGGCGCTCCTGCCGTTCGGGGTGACCGGGGCTGATCATCCAGTCAAACGCAGGGAAAAATACTAATCCCAAGGTATTCTTTGCCATCAGAAGCTCACCTCCCTGCCGCTAACCTTATAGAGAATTCCCGGCTTCAGCTGCATGCGCAGGCTGTAGATATCGCCGGTTTCGTAATAGCCGTGTACTGTATGAAAATGCTCGTAGCTGATAAGCTCTGTTTCCTGGTCGGGCAGCTGCCACTGCGCCGTCTGCTCCCGCAGCCAGCTTGCGAGCAGCTCCTCTGCCGCCTGCTTGCTGAAGCGTCGCGGCAGGCTTTCGCGTTTTCCGCCCTCAGGAATAATGTAATAGCCGTCGGTAGTGTCCGCTCTGAGTCCTGCGCTCAGCGTCGGCCTTGCCACCGCTGCACCGATAGCGTTCGCTACCATCGCTCCGGCAGGTATATCCACCGGCAGTGCCATAGCCTCGCCCAACGCCCTGATTAAGCCCGGTGCGCCGCCGCCGACGCCAATCAGCTGCTGCGGAATAAATTCCGTGCCATTGATAACATCGTTAACCGTATATACGGGCTGCTTGGCCCATTCGTCCAGCATTTCCCGAATCGTCGTTTTAATCTGCTCAACAGCGGCAGCCACAATCTTGCGTGCTTCCGTCTGCGGCTCGCCGCCCAGAGCGGCAATCGCCGCCTGCGCCCGTTCTTCGTCACCGAAATGCACATAACCCGCCGTAATCAGCGCATCGCTCAGTGTCGCTATGCTGCCGCCGACAGCGGCAGCGGGACCTTCGCGCTCGGGGCCTACAACATAACCGTTTTCCATCTTATGCAGCCTGCTGTCGCCGCCGATACCGATGCTGCGCATATGAAAGGCGCGTACTGCCGTAGGATAACCGGCAACCGCCGCTCCCTTGCGCGCCATCAGCGGCAGGCCGTTCTCCCAGAAGGCAATGTCGGTAGTAGTGCCGCCCACATCCAGCGAGATGCTGTTCACTTGGGGAGCACACAGCGCCTCTATGCCCAGTACGGAAGCAGCAGGACCGGTAAACACAGCCTCCACCGGCTGCTGCAAGGCTGCCTCTAGCGGCAGCGTACCGCCGTCAGCCTTCAGAATATGCACCGGAGCGCTGATGCCGCGCTCTGCCAAGGCACGCTCGATGCGTTTGCAGAAGCGGGTGAAAAGCTCATATACCTGTGCGGAAAAATACGCCGAATTGCTGCGGCGCACAAAGTTCAGCTCACCGCTAAGCTCGCTGCCCAAAAACACCTTGCTGTAGCCGCATTTTTTCAGCTCATGCTCCGCCTGATATTCCAGCTGCGGGTTACGCACGGAAAACTTGCCGCTCACCGCGCACACACCGCTGCCCTTGCGCCGCAGCAGCTCCTGATGCCTGCTCCAATCGATATTAGCCGTAATCTTGCCGCGATGGTCCACATAACCCGACAGATAGTACGGCGTCACCGGCAGATGTCCCTTGACGTTCATGCCCGGTCCGGCGATAATTGCCAAAAACGCCGGCGGCAGACTGCCCTCGGTCAATGCGTTGGTCACAATAGTGCTGGATATTACCACACGCTCCAGCTGCTGCGCCATCCCCGGCTGCAACACTGCATCCAGCGCCGCCAGCACGCACTGCAGCACATCGTCATGCGTTGTCGCGCGCTTGGCCTGCGCCACCACCTCGCCCTGCCGCAGCACTACGGCATCCGTAAAGGTTCCGCCTACATCAATACCTAACAGCATTGCTTCATCCCTCCTTCGTTTAAACCAGAGTGTCAATGCGTATTCTTTTAATCTATACTATATTTACTTTTAACAAGCTAATAACAGACAGTCTATATTAATTATATTATATCATGTTGCCAAACTCCGTGCGAAGAAAATTCCTTTCTATAATTATATGCAACACACCCGCAAGCGTTTGCGGGCAGAAAAAAAGACGTAAGCTCCGTTGCTTACGCCTTGTAATTATTATTGGCATCCGGGTGGGGTAATCCTGCAGACATTTTATATTTCTGATAATGTCCTGCAGCTGCGATTGCCGGATGTAAATTGCCGCCGCTTAAATTTAGCTATGCTCTCAAAAGAGCATCATAGTAAACCAGGCTGGCAGCACCGCATAAAGATAAAACGACAGTACTCAAAATAATAAGATACTTTTTCTGCATTTTAATTCTCCTCTACACACAAAACCCATCTCTGTGTGTGAGGCTATTATAAAATAGGTACTGCCGATAGTCAAGCTAAATGTTATAACGATTTGTTATATTTAATATTCCCAATAGGCCTATATCAAATTTGCCGTTACTGCAGCCTGCTAGAGCATTTATTTCTCTTTAGCTTGCTAAAAACAGGATAATAGCTTATACTATATACTATTATTGTATTAGTAAGGGAGACGATATGTATTATGGAACGTGAGAGCTTCTCTTCACGCTTGGGATTTATCCTGATTTCTGCCGGTTGTGCTATTGGTTTAGGCAACGTCTGGCGCTTTCCTTTCGTCACAGGTCAGTATGGCGGCGCATCCTTTGTGCTCATCTACCTGTGCTTCCTGCTGCTGTTGGGCCTGCCCATCATGGTAGCGGAATTCGCCGTCGGCCGCGCCAGCAGACGCAGCCCGGCAAAATCCTTCGACACATTGGAGCCGAAGGGAACTAAATGGCATCTGTTCAAATATGTAACTATTGCCGGCAACATCATCCTGATGATGTTCTACACCACCGTCAGCGGCTGGATGCTTTATTTCCTCTACAAAATGGCTGTCGGTGACCTTTCCGGCCTTGACGCTCAGGGCATCAAAGGCGTTTTCGGTGCTCTGCTGCAGGACCCGGCAACTATGGCCGGCAACATGGCAATCATCATCATGCTCTGCTTCGGCGTCTGCTACATGGGCGTTCGCAACGGCGTTGAACGCATCACCAAGATTATGATGGCCTTCCTTATCGTGCTGATGGTTGTGCTTGCAGCCAACTCCATGCTGCTTCCGGGCAGTGAAGCCGGCCTCAAGTATTACCTCTACCCCGACTTCGACAAAATTGCCGAGCATGGTGTACGCGAGGTAATCTTCGCTGCTATGGGCCAGGCCTTCTTCACGCTGAGCATTGGCATGGGCTCTCTGTCCATCTTCGGCAGCTACATCGGCAAGGAGCAGAAGCTTACCAACGAAGCTCTGTGGATTATGTTCCTCGATACCTTTGTAGCAATCGTTGCCGGTCTGATTATCTTCCCGGCATGCTTCAGCTTCGGTATCCAGCCGGATGCAGGCCCGAACCTGCTCTTCATCACCCTGCCCAACGTATTCAACGCTATGAACGGCGGACGTATCTGGGGCACCCTTTTCTTCCTCTTCATGCTCTTTGCGGCAATGTCCACTGTTATTGCCGTATTCGAAATGATTATCTCCAGCATCTGCGAGCTGACCGGCGGTGACCGCCGTCGCCTCATCCCCTTTGCTGTTATCGGCATGATTCTGCTGTCCCTGCCCTGCGTTTTCGGCTTCAATATCTGGAGTGGCTTTGAGCCTCTGGGCAAAGGCACCTGCGTGCTGGATCTGGAAGACTTCCTCGTCAGCAACAATATCCTGCCTTTAGGCAGCCTCATCTTCCTGGCCTTCTGCACTACCCGCTACGGCTGGGGCTGGAACAAATTCATTGAAGAGGTTGATACCGGTAAGGGCATAGGCTTCCCGAAATGGATGCGCTTCTATGCAACCTACATTCTGCCGCTGATTGTCCTATATATCTTCTTCAACGGCTATTACGCTATGTTCTTCAAATAAGATAAATTGTGGTGTCCTGTAGCGTCAAACCCAATTTTACACATTTCTATAACGCGAAACGAGCACTACCTGCATACCCTGCAAGTAGTGCTCGTTTGATTATGTCAATTATTAAATATCGCCAGCAGTGTTTTCTCCACCTAGTCCACGTCGATAAGCTTAGCAAAGCATCACTGCCTGCTTACCTGGCTGAGCAAAAACTTCTGTTAATTGCTGTAACTCTGCTTCTCTACCGACAAACATCCTGTAACCTCCGTTTATACTGAATTCCGTTTCACTGAATTTAATTTCAGTATAATTTTATATTTCCTATCAGAATTTATCAATATTTTTTTACTAACCCCTGCACTACAAGCAAAGAGGCTGGGACAAAACCACCCTCTCAAACTAAAGAAGGACTGGAATTTGAGTTTTTTCTCAAATTCCAGTCCTTTTTACTTCGCGTAAAATTAAGCTGCAGCTGTATGCTGCATATATTTTCTTAAATTTACTGCAATTAAAGCCAAACCCATTTCTATTTTTGCTTTGAATTTTCCTCTTACCGTAAATCTGTTGAAACGCAAATTAGCCTTCAAGAATCCAAAGACTGGCTCTACATCAATTTTCCTTCTCTTGTAGATTTTACCAGTCTTATTGTCTGAAAGCTGTGCTCTAATATATTCTTTTTGCTGTTCCCATTTTACGTTTATACTTATTTTCCTGTTATTGCCTTCTTTGGCCTTGCAACACTGACTGCGGTATGGGCAATTACAACAATCTTCGCATTCGTATACTCTAAAGTTTCTCGCAAAGCCGTTCTTATCTTTTCTTTGGGAATTATATTTAAATATCAATTTTTTGCCGTTTGGACACGTATAGTAATCATCAGCATTATCATAATCCCAATTAGCGGTCTTGAAAGCATCTTTTTTATATCTTCTTTCCTGCTCTTTCAGATACATGCCATAAGTAATTAACGGTATCACTTGTCTGTTTTCAATAATGTCGACATAGTTTTCCTCGCTGCCATATCCAGCATCAGCTACAATATATTCCGGCAAAGCAAAATAACTGCTTTCAATAACATCTAGAAATGGTTTAAGTGTGCGAGTATCTGTAGGATTGGGAAATAAGTCATATGCAAGAGCGTATTGGCCTTCTGTTGCTATTTGTACGTTATAACCTGGCTTCAGCTGGCCGTTCTTCATATAATCTTCTTTCATACGCATAAAAGTAGCATCTGGATCTGTTTTGGAATAACTGTTTCTATTCTCCATAATAGCAAGTTGTCTGTCGTATTTTTGTTTTCGGGCAATATTATCTTTTAAGATTTTCCTGAGTTGCTTCGGACGTTTCCTTTTGTGCCTTATTCGTTTACGTTTTTCGACAGAATCAGATTCAGCTATTTCTTTGTCCATAACCTCAATAGCTGAATCAAGCTTTTCGACCACCTCAACCATCTCTTTTTCGTTAATCGTAGCTTCTTGCTCAAGCTCCATGGCAGGAATTATTTCCTGCTCAACCAATTCATCGTATATCCGTCTGGAATTTTCTATCAGACTTATACCATATTTTTCTACAGCTTTTTTCCATACAAAGCTGAATTTGTTGGCATTGGCTTCTATCTTTGTTCCGTCTATGAAAATAGCTTCATTGTTTATTATCTTTTCTTTTATAAGTTGGGCTCTGAACTGAATAAAACACTGACAAAGCAATTCCTGCATGTCTTTGTTGCTTCTGAATCTGTTAATAGTGCGGTAGCTGGGTGAATATCCCTGAGCTAACCACATCATACGAATGCTGTCAGATAACAACGCTTCTATTTTTCTACCGGAAAATACCGACTGAGAGTAGGCACACAATAATATTTTGAGCATCATTCTCGGGTGATATGCCGGGCAGCCCGTTTCTTTGTAATATTTATCAAAGGCCTTTTTGGGAATACTTTCAACCAAATTGTTTACGTGCCTTGCGATATCGTTATCCTGAATTTTTATTTCTAAATTTAGAGGCAAAACCAGCTGATTTATGTTATAATTTTTGTACATGACGAGTTCCTTTCCTTGTTTTTGTTATTTTGTGGTGATTTAATTCTAACAGAAAAGTAACTCGTTGTGTACTTTTAGCACTAAAAAACCAGTGGAAATATACCTAACGGTAAAACTCCACTGGTTTTTCTGTTTAAGGCTGGGTTTTGTCCCAGTCTCTATAATTTTGCTCTATTAAATTTTTACAGCTTGCTTTGCAGCTCCTCCAGCTTAGCCTGCTGCACAGCCAGCACCTTATCGCCGATAGCGAACTGCTTCTCGTTTTCGGAGAAAGCAGGGCCGCCGTAGGATTTACGTGCTTCTACGCAATGCTCGGGCTTCAGAGCTACCAGCAAATCGCTCTCGAAGAGGTCGGAGAACTGCTTGTATTCCTCCAAAGAAATCTCCGGCAGGAATTTGCCCTGATGAATTGCATAGGCAACGCATTTGCCGACAACCTCATGTGCCTGACGGAAGGGCAGTCCCTTGCGTACCAGATAGTCTGCCAGGTCGGTGGCATTGGAGAAATCCTTGCTCACTGCCTGCGCCATCTTGTCCACATTAACCGTCATCGTCAGAATCATATCACGATAAACAGCCAAGGTGAATTTAACGGTGTCGATAGCGTCGAAGAAGCCTTCCTTATCCTCCTGCAGATCCTTGTTATAGGTCAGCGGCAGGCCTTTAGCCGTTGTCAGCATAGCCATCAGATGACCATACACACGGCCGGTTTTACCGCGTACCAGCTCGGAAATATCAGGGTTCTTCTTCTGCGGCATCATGGAAGAGCCGGTGGCAAAAGCATCATCCAGCTCCACAAAGCCGAATTCCGTGCTGCTCCAGAGGCAGATTTCCTCACTCAGACGGCTCATATGCATCATGAGGGTAGAAGAAAAGGAAAGGAATTCAATGATATAGTCACGGTCGCTTACTGCGTCCATGCTGTTCGGATAAACTGTGCCGAAGTTCAGCTCCTCCGCAACCATAAAACGGTCGATGGGGAACGTAGTACCTGCAATCGCACCGGCACCCAGCGGCATCATGTCCGCGCCTTCCCAAACGCCCAGCAGGCGGCGGAAGTCACGCTGCAGCATATTGAAATATGCCAGCATATGATGAGCAAAGGTAATCGGCTGCGCACGCTGCAGATGGGTATAACCCGGCATCAGAGTTTTTTCGTGCTTTTTGGCAACTGTTAAAAGAGCTTCCTCAAATTTGAGCAAAAGCTCGGCAATTTCGGCAACCTCACGCTTCATATACATATGCATATCGAGTGCAACCTGGTCGTTACGGCTGCGTGCGGTATGCAGACGGGCGCCGGCGCTGCCGATACGTTCGGTCAGACGCGCTTCCACATTCATGTGAATGTCCTCCAGCGCAACGTCAAAATGGAAGTTGCCTGCTTCAATATCAGCTAGGATGTCTTTCAGACCGGCAATGATCTTCTCCCCGTCCTCTGCCGGAATGATACCGCATTTAGCCAGCATACCGGCATGAGCAATGCTGCCGCGGATATCCTCGTGATATAAGCGTTTGTCAAAATCAATGGACGCATTAAATGCGTCCACCAATTCGTTCGTATTCTTACTGAAACGACCGCCCCAAAGCTTAGCCATTATTTCAGGTTTCCTTTCTTCATCAGCGCTCTTACTTTCAGCGGCAGGCCGAAGAGGTTGATGAAGCCGGTAGCATCTGCCTGGTTGTAAACTTCGTCTTCGCCGAAGGTTACATATTCCTGGCTGTACAGGGAGTACGGGGATTTAACGCCTGCACTGTAGATGTTGCCTTTATAAAGTTTCATGCGAACAGTACCGGTAACGGTTTTTTGAGTTTCGTTAACGAAAGCATCCAGAGCCTCACGCAGCGGGCTGAACCACATGCCATCGTAAACCAGCTCGGAATAACGGATGGAAACCTGTTGCTTGAAGGATTGGGTTGCACGGTCCAGGCAAAGGTTTTCCAGATCGTTGTGGCCGTAGTAGATGATAGCGCCGGCAGGGTTTTCATAAACGCCACGGGATTTCATGCCAACCAGACGGTCTTCAACCATATCGGTAATACCAACAGCGTTGCGGATACCGATTTCGTTCAGTTTTTCAACGAGCTTAGCCGGGCTGAGTTTTTCACCGTTAACGCTTACAGGCACGCCTTCAACGTATTCCAGCTCAACATATTCCGGTTTATCGGGAGCTTTTTCAGGAATGTTGGTAACGATGAACAGTTCATCTTTCGGTGCATTCCACGGATCTTCCAGGTCGCTGCCTTCATGGGACAGATGCCACATGTTGCGGTCCATGGAATAGTCATGGTCATGAGATACAGGGATAGGAATGTTGTGTGCTGCAGCATAGTCGATTTCCTGGTCACGGCTGCGCAGTTCCCACTCACGCCACGGAGCGATGATTGCCAGTTGCGGAGCCAGAGCCTTTACGGACAGTTCGAAACGAACCTGGTCATTGCCTTTGCCGGTAGCACCGTGAGCAATAGCGTCAGCGCCTTCTTTTTCAGCGATTTCAACTAATTTTTTAGCAATCAGCGGACGAGCGAAGGAAGTACCCAGCAGGTATTTCTTTTCGTATACAGCGCCGGCCTTAACGGTGGGCCATACATAGTCGCTGATGAATTCTTCTTTCAGGTCCATGATGTAGCATTTGCTTGCACCGGTTTTCAGTGCTTTGTCATGAACGGGTTCCAGTTCGTCGCCTTGGCCAAGGTCAGCGCAGGCAGCGATAACTTCGCAGTTGTTGTAATGCTCTTTCAGCCAGGGGATGATTACGGATGTATCAAGGCCACCGGAGTAAGCCAGAACTACTTTCTTAATATCTTCTTTTTTCATTATAATAGCCTCCCATTTCTGTATAATGCTATGCATTAGTGAATAAACTTACAAACTTCTTGTATTATATACCCTTTTTATGCATAAATCAAGTATTTAAGCGCATGTATACAATACTTTTTGTGTACTAGATGTAACAAAAAGCCTAAAATATAGCTTGTTTCAGAAAATTTTGTCTGTATACAAGAACGGCTAAGCATATAAACTATACGCTCAGCCGTTATATTTATACATTCAAGACCTGATTTAGAGTACTTCGTCGCTCATCAGCAGCGCCATAATAGCCTTTTGTACGTGCAGTCTGTTCTCTGCCTGGTCAAATACAACAGATTGCGGTCCTTCCAGCACTTCCTCGGTAATTTCTTCACCGCGGTGTGCGGGCAGGCAGTGCAGAACGATTGCTTCCGGACGTGCTTCGTTCAGCAGCGCCTGGTTAATCTGATAATTATGCAGTGCTTTGAAACGAACCTCACGCTCCGCTTCCTCGCCCATGCTGGTCCATACATCGGTATAGAGCACATCGGCGCCCTTAGCAGCCTTGAAGAGATCCTCCTCTACGGTAATGCTGCAGCCGGTCTGGGCAGCATCCTCCTGCGCCAGACGCAGGATTTCCGGATCAGGCTGATAGCCCTTCGGGCTGGCGCAGATCATGTTCATGCCAACCTTGGCGCAGGCAAACATCAGAGAGTGTGCCATGTTATTGCCATCGCCTACATAAACCAGCTTACGGCCTTTCAGAACCTTCATCTTCTCCTGAATAGTGAAGATATCGGTCAGAGCCTGGCAGGGATGCAGCAAATCGGTCAAGCCGTTGATAACAGGAACGCTTGCATATTTAGCCAACTCAATAACGGAATCGTGGGAGAAGGTACGAATCATAATACCGTCAACAAAACGGGAAAGTACACGTGCGGTATCGCGAATCGGTTCGCCACGGCCTATCTGGGAAGCGGAATCGCTCAGATAAATCGGATGGCCGCCCAGCTGCCAGAAGCCTACCTCAAAAGAGGTTCTGGTACGTGTAGAAGCCTTAGAGAACAGCATAGCCAAAGTTTTGCCCTTCAGATACTGGTGAGGCTCACCGGCCTTTTGCTTACGTTTCAATTTTTTGGCCACATCAAGAATTGTTGCGACCTCGCCTACGCTAAGGTCATGAATAGAAATCAGGTCTTTGTCTTTTAAACTCATTTTTTATCCCCTCTCGTTTTTTAACAGGCCGCCAGCGCTTTATCCAGCGCAGCAACCACAATATCAATTTCTTCCTTGCTAATAATCAGCGGCGGTACAATGCGGATAACATTGCCTGCAGTGCAGTTCACAATAACATTATTCGCCAAACAGCTTTCCACAATCGGCTTGCCCTCACCGGCAACCTCCATGCCCAGCATCAGGCCGCAGCCGCGAACATCGGTAACCTTGTCAGGATATTTTTCCTGCAGCTTACGCAGCTCATTCTTAAAGTATTCGCCCTTCTCCGCAACCTTGTCTACCAAGCCTTCGGACTTGATAGTCGTCAGTGTTGCGTACACAGCGGCGCAAGCCAGCGGATTACCGCCGAAGGTGCCGCCATGGTCACCCGGCTTGAACACATGCGCCAGACGCTCCGGCACAGCAAAGCCTGCAACCGGGAAGCCGCCGCCGATGCCCTTGGCGAAGGTCAGAACATCAGGCTTCACGCCGCTGTGCATATAAGCGAACCATTTGCCGGTACGCGCAACACCGGTCTGCACCTCGTCGAAAATCAGCAGTGCATCATGCTTGTCGCACAGTGCACGCACCTGCTGCAGATATTCGTCAGACGGTACATGTACGCCGCCCTCACCCTGGATAGGCTCCAGCAGAACAGCGCAGACATCATCATCCATCTGAGCCTCCAGCGCCTTGATATCGCCGTAGGGCACAAGCACATGTCCGGGGCTCAGCGGACCGTAGCCGACATGATAATAATCATGACCGGTAGCAGCCAGTGTATCAAAGGTACGTCCGTGGAAGGATTCGTCCGCAGAAATAATTTTGTATTTCGTAGGTGCTTTGCTCACGCCGTATTTACGCGCCAGCTTCATAGCGCCCTCATTGCCCTCAGCACCGCAGTTGGCAAAGAAAATGCGGTCCATGCCGGTAGCCTCGGCAACAACACGCAAGGCCTTAGCCTGAATCTCGGTATAATACAGGTTGGAGCAATGCATCAGCTTGCTTGCCTGCTCGCTGATTGCCTTCACCAGCACAGGATGATTGTAACCAAGACTGTTGACAGCAATACCGGCAAAGGCATCCACATACTCATTGCCCTCGTTGTCCCACACACGGCAGCCCTGGCCAAGCTCCATAACCATCGGATATCTGCCGAATACAGGCAGATAATATTTTTCTGTTTCTTCTATAATTGTTTTTTTATCCATTGTCAAGAATATCTCCCCCTCATGCAACCCCTGCTATCAGATTTCTTTAACTACCTCGGTACCAACGCCCTTGTCGCTGAAAAGCTCCATCAGAATAGAATGCTCGGCACGGCCGTCAATGATATGTGTTTTCTTGGCACCGCCGCTAAGAGCCTTAATGCAGGAGCGAACCTTAGGAATCATACCGCCGTCAATGCTGCCCTTAAGAATAAGCTCATGAGCCTTTTCAAAGCTCAGAGTAGAAATGAAGCTGCTTTCATCCGGATATGCGGAATAAATACCGCGGACATCAGTCAGCACCAGCAGCTTTTCTGCCTTCAGCGCACCGGCAATTTCACCGGCAGCAACATCTGCATTAATGTTATAGGTTTCACCCTCATCACCAACACCGGTCGGAGCGATTACAGGAATATAACCGCCGTCCAGCAGGCAGTTGATCAAATCAGTGTTGACCTCCTTAACGCTGCCTACAAAACCGATATCTACCAGGTTAACCTCACCGTTTTCATAAACATCAGCCAGATATTTTTTAGCCTTCAGCAGGTTAGCATCCTTGCCGTTGAGGCCGACAGCCTTACCGCCCAAAGCGTTCAGACGGCCGACAAGATCGGTATTCATTTTGCCTACAAGCGCCATTTCGGCAATAGCTGCGGATTCTGCATCGGTTACGCGCAGACCACCGACAAATTCGCTCTTTTTACCGGCCTGCTCCAGCTGACGGCTGATTTCCGGACCGCCGCCGTGAACAACTACCGGACGCATGCCGGCGTATTGCAGGAACAGAATATCCTGCAGCACCTTGTTTTTCAAATCATCGTTAAGCATAGCGTTGCCGCCATATTTTACGACAATGGTTTTATCTTTAAAATTGCTCAGATACGGCAGTGCTTCCATTAAGGTATGTACTTGTTGTTCGTTCATTAACATAGGTGATGTCCTCCCTCATTTTTTTTATATTTGTCTTGCGTTTATATTTATTACTTCTGCTTCTCTCCAAAGACGCAAGAGAAGGTATTAGATATTCTCCATCGTACTCTACATATTTATTTTGCATCTATATATATTATTGCTTCTGCTTCTCTCTGAAGACGCGAGAGAAGGTATTAGATGCGAGCAATGGTGACGACGGCGTACTAGAGGTACGTCGAGGAACCATTGTGAAGCAGATGATGCCTTATATCGCGTCGCTTAGGTATGGTATTCGCCGTTAATCTTCACATACTCATAACTGAAATCGCAAGTCCAAACGGTTGCGCTTTCCTCACCGGCACCAAGGTCGATGCTCATGGAAATATCGTGCTCAGCCATGGTCGGCGCCAGCTTTTCGGCAGGCACATTGCAGTTCATGCCGTTTTCTACCAGACGGATGCCGCCGATAGACAGGTTTACCTTATCTGCCTCCATGGCAGCGCCACTGTAGCCTGCAGCGCAGACAATGCGTCCCCAGTTCGGATCCTCACCGAAGAAGGCTGTTTTTACCAGCGGCGATTTGGCAATAGCCATCGCTGCGGTTTTGGCATCCGCCCAGGTTGCGGCACCGGTAACATTTACCTCCAGGAATTTGGTAGCGCCCTCGCCGTCATGCGCAATCATTTTAGCAAGGTCGGTAGCACAGGCCACCAGCGCTTCAAAGAAGGCCGGATAATCCGGATGCTCCTCCGAAAGAATGATTTCGTTTTCGGCAAGACCGTTGGCCAGCACAATCATGCTGTCGTTGGTACTGGTATCGCCGTCGACAACAACCATGTTGAAGGATTTGTCGGCAGCCTTTTTTACCGCGCGCTTCAGCACATCGGGAGCAACGGCAACATCAGTAGTGATGAAGGTCAGCATAGTTGCCATGTTCGGATGAATCATGCCCGCACCCTTGGCAATACCGGCAAAGATTACCTTCTTGCCGCCGATTTCCGTTTCATAGGCAGCGTGCTTGATAAAGGTATCCGTAGTCTGAATCGCCATAGCGCAGCTTTCGCCCTCGCATTCGTCCAGGCTGTCGACAGCATCGGCAATGCCGGTCAGCAGCTTGTCCATCGGCAGGAACTGGCCGATAACACCGGTGGAGCAGACAAAGACTGCTTCCGGCGCAATGCCTAAAAGCTCTGCCGTATGCGCCTGCATTTTCTTGGCATCCGCCAATCCCTGCTCGCCCGTGCAGGCGTTGGCACAGCCGCTGTTTACGGCAATAGCCTGCGCATAGCCGTGCTTGTTGACCTCGCGGCTCACGAGCACAGGAGCAGCGCACATTTTATTTTGTGTAAATACCGCACCGCAGGCAGCAGGCACGGTACTGAAAATAACTGCTACATCATGATTGCCGCTGGCTTTGATACCGGCCTTGACGCCGGCAGCAAGGAAGCCCTGCGGTGCAGTCACCCAGCCTTCAACTTTCTTCATGAGATTCCCCTCTTTCCTTGGTGCTTACATCTTTTCTTCTGCGGCAGCATCACCGCTAAGCACCATTTTATAGTATAATAGTTATAACAAGCTTAAGGAACAAGCGGCAGCTGACGCAGGCCGGCAGCTTCATCAATGCCAAACATCACATTCATGTTCTGCACTGCCTGTCCCGCAGCACCCTTAACAAGATTATCAATACAATTCATCACAATAATGCGGCCTGTACGCTTATCGGTCTGCCAGCCAAGGTCCACATAGTTGGAGCCGCGGATATTCTTCAATTCAGGGCAAACTCCCTTACCGCGCAGGCGGATGAAAAATTCATCGCCGTACATTGCCTGATAGGCCTCTTCTATCTGAGCATCCGTTACGCCCTGCTTCAGCTGTGCGTAGCAGGTTGCATAAATACCGCGGTCCACAGGCAGCAGATGCGGTGTGAACTGAATCACTACATCCTCACCGGCAAACTCACTGTAAATCTGCTCGATTTCCGGCGTGTGGCGGTGTGAAGCAACACCATAGGCCTTAAAGCTTTCGTTGACGCTGCAGTAAAGGCTGCCTGCCTTCAGGCTGCGGCCCGCACCGGTCGTACCGCTTTTGGCATCAATCACAATGCCCTTAGTTTCAATCAGCTTATATTTTAAAAGCGGCACCAGCGCCAAAATGCTGCAGGTTGTGTAACAGCCGGGATTTGCCACCAGCTGCGCCCCGCGCACCTTATCGCGGAAAAGCTCGGTCAGTCCGTAGACAGCCTGTGCCTCCGGGTCCTCATGCTTTACCTTGTACCACTGTTCAAACACATGGTAATCCTTAAATCTATAATCACCGCCGAGGTCAATAATCTTGGTCTTGCTGCCTCGCAGCTGCTTACCTATCTTCATAGCATGGCCATGAGGCAAGGCAATAAAAATCACATCACTTGCTGCTGCAATAGCATCCAGCTCCTGCATAGACTGCAGATTCTTTTCAATACGTCCCGACAAATGCGGATACATAGAAGCAATCGCCTCTCCTGTACTACTTTCAGAGGTAATCACGGCAATTTCCGCTTCCGGATGTCCGTCCAGAAGTCGCAGAAGCTCAACTCCTGCATAGCCTGTTGCACCGATAACACTTGCTTTCATATCCATCCTCCTTTGTACTCGATAATTATACAACTAAATTGTATAATTTTGCAAGCACTTTGTGAATTTTTTTGTAAAAATTAAGGGACAATAATCCATTTTACAATCTTATTTTACTACCTAAAAGATAAATATACCAGTATTTTTTGCCAAATTCACACTTTATTGTTACAATAGACGTGAAAACTAAACACGTCAACGTTTAAAATATATCAAAATCAATAACGAGGTGTAGCTTATGTTTAAAATTATTATCATGGCTTTGCTCATTTTTATAGGCATGGTGGGTTATGACAGCATTACGGATAAGGCTCAGCCTACCACCCCCGTACAGCAGGAGCAGCAAAAAATCAGCAAGCACGAAAAATCCGCCGCTATGGCGCTTTTCACTAGCCTGCTGCCTCCCAAGGAGGAATGGCCCTCGCCCGTACATAAATTCTATCTGGCCTTTAATATGAATGAGGTTATCGATCCTATCTGTCAAAACCCGAACTGGACCGGCCTTGATGCCATGTCGCGCGATATACCGCAAGCCCTGATTGCTATCGAGGACCACGCCTTTTATAATCACGGCGCTATTGCCGTAGAAGGCATTCTGCGCGCCGCACTGGCCAACATCAACGCCGGCGAGGTAGTACAGGGCGGCAGTACGCTGACGCAGCAATTTGTCAAAAACGTTTTTCTGTCGCACGAGCAGAGCATGGAGCGTAAAATCGAAGAAGCAGTGCTCTCGCTCATGCTGGAGGATAATTACAGCAAGGACGAAATTCTGGAGCTGTATCTGAACACCACCTACTTCGGCGCAGGCTCCACCGGCATTAAGCAGGCCAGCAGAACATACTTCGGCAAGGCACCTTCGGCGCTGACTCTGGCCGAGGCCGCCGTCATCGCCTCGCTTCCCTATGCGCCCACCAGCCTCAATCCGCTGGAAAACCCCGAGGGCTGCAAAAAACGTCAGCTGCTGGTGCTGGCTGCTATGCATAAATACGGTATGATTAATCAGGGACAGCTGGCCGAAGCCAAGGCTGAAAAAATCCGCCTCACCAACGGCACCGTTATGTAAAGCTGTAACAAAATCTACATTGTATATTTTTTAATGAAAGTTTATCGCTAAAAGCTGTGTTTTGCTTGACCACTTCATGCTTCATATATATAATTAAAGCTTAAGCAAAATCACTCAAAGAAGGTCAAATCATGGAAACTACAACATTAGATAAGCTTCCCTTAGGTCAGGAGGCTATCATCGCTAAGGTCGGCGGCGAAGGCAGCATTCTGCGTCGCCGTCTGCTTGATATGGGGCTCACACCCCGCACCCGCGTCATGGTACGCAAGCGCGCACCGCTCGGTGACCCGCTGGAAATCTCTCTGCGCGGCTACGAGCTGACACTGCGTGCGGAGGAAGCCGCAAAAATCACTGTAACGCCGGAGGTGAGCGAAGCATGAAGCTGCATTTCGCCCTCGTCGGCAACCAGAACTGCGGCAAAAGCACGCTTTTCAACTATCTCACCGGCAGTAACCAGCACGTCGGCAACTTTCCCGGCGTAACCGTCCAGAAAAAGGAAGGTACCATTCTCGCCGTGCCCGACGCAGGCGTTATCGACCTGCCCGGCATCTACTCGCTTTCTCCCTACACCTCGGAGGAAATTGTTACGCGTGACCTGCTTTTATACAATAAGCCTGACGCTATTATCAACGTCATTGACGCCACTAATATCGAACGCAGCCTGTATCTTTCGCTGCAGCTCATTGAGCTGAATATCCCGATGGTCATCGCCCTCAACATGATGGACGAGCTCACCGGCAGCGGCGGCAGCATCGACATCAAGGCTATGGAGGATTCGCTGACCGTGCCTGTTGTCCCCATCACCGCCAACTCCGGCGAAGGCGTAGGCGAGCTTTTGCGCCGCGCCGTAGAGGTAGCGCAAAACCAGCAGTTGCCACAGCGTCTGGACTTCTGCAGCGGTCCTGTGCATACCGCTATTCACAGTATCGCCCATTTAATCGAAACCAAAGCACGCCGCCAGAACCTGCCGCTGCGCTTTACTGCCACCAAGCTCATTGAAGGTGACAGCGACTTCGCCAAGGCTTTGCAGCTTTCGGAAAACGAATGCGATATTATCGGCCACTTCGTTACCGAAATGGAGCAAAACCTCAAAACGGATAAGGAAGCGGCGCTGGCAGATATGCGCTATGCCTATATCGAGGATCTCTGCGCGCAGACCGTGCAGAAGCCCAAGCATACGGAAGCACAGCTGCGCTCTGTCAAAATTGACCATTATCTGACGCATAAATTTTATGCTATCCCTATTTTCGTGCTTATCATGGGCCTTGTATTCTGGCTCACGTTTGACGTTATCGGCGCCTTTCTCAGCGACATCCTCAGCAATGTTATCGATGCTGTAACAGCTTCGGTTGATAACACGCTCACCGTGCTGGATATTGCACCGCCGATGCATTCGCTGATTATCGACGGCATCTTCTCCGGTGTCGGTGCCGTGCTTTCCTTCCTGCCGACCATCGTTACGCTATTCTTCTTCCTTTCGATGCTCGAGGACAGCGGTTACATGGCGCGTGTAGCCTTCGTTATGGATAAGATGCTGCGTAAAATAGGCCTCTCCGGTTCGTCCTTTGTGCCGATGATTATCGGCTTCGGCTGCAGCGTGCCGGCAATCATGGCCTCGCGCACCCTCGCCAGTGAGCGCGACCGCAAAATGACCATCATGCTCACACCGTTCATGAGCTGCAGCGCCAAGCTCCCCATCTACGGTATGTTCATTGCCGCCTTCTTCCCGCATAACGGTGGCCTGGTCATGCTTTCGCTCTACCTCACCGGTATCTGCGTAGCTATTCTCTCCGGCTTTTTGCTCAACAGCCTGGTGTTCCGCGGCAAGCCGGTCCCCTTTGTCATGGAGCTGCCTGCCTACCGTCTGCCGACGGCGCGCAACATCATCATGCATATGTGGGAAAAGGCCAAGGATTTTCTGCATAAGGCCTTCACGGTTATCTTCCTCGTCAGCATCATCGTCTGGTTCCTGCAGAACTTTGATGTACGCTTTTACATGGTAGATGCCTCCGACAGCATTATCGCCTCCATCGGCAAGCTGGCAGCGCCTATTTTTGCGCCGCTCGGCTTCGGCAGCTGGCAGGCAACAACCTCGCTCATCTGCGGCATCACCGCCAAGGAGGTTGTCATCAGTACGCTTTCCGTGCTCGCAGTCGGCAGCGGCGGTGCGCCTGATCTGGCAAGCCTCTTTTCGCCACTCACGGCCTACACCTTTCTGGTGTTCTGCCTGCTCTATCCGCCCTGCGTCGCAGCGCTGGCTACCATCCGTCGCGAGCTGAACTCGGATACCAGCACGCTCTGCCTTATGGGCTATGAGCTTGTTGTGGCCTGGTGCGTAGCGTTTATCGTAAGACAAATCGGCTTAATGCTTGGCTTCGCCTAAAAAATTGCATAAGAAAACAGCCCAAGACTCATAATTTGAGAATTGGGCTGTTATTTTTTTGCTATTTTACTGCGCTACAACTGCTTTATCCGCGCATACGCCTGCTGCCAGCTCGTCAATGACAGCTGCCACAGCTCGCTGTACGCCCGCACTGCCGCCTGCGGCGAACTTACATGCAACGCGCACAGTCCCCGCACTCCTGCATAAGGATAGTACGGAATGCACGTCCGCGCCTCCTCGGGCGTCTGCAAAAGCGCCTGCGCCTGCGCCAAATGCCCCTGCTGCAGGCACCACAGCCAGCGGGCAAACTCCGCCAGCGTTTCCTTGAGCACGGCAGCCTGCGCCGCCTCCGTCTGCCGGCCGTACCAATAGCGCTGCGCCTGCTTGTACTCCGCACTCTGCACCGCTGCGCCGGCAACGCCAAAGTGCGCTAGCACCGCCTGATAATGCAACAGATGCACACGCTCATGCACCAGCACGGAATCATAATAAGCTGCGTAATCCCAGCCATGCTCAGCACATTCCTGCCTGATAGCATGCACATAAAGCGTAATGCCCTTGCCCGCAGCAAATTCACCGTGCAGCAAGCGTTTGAACTTTAGCTGCTGCAGCTTTTTGCTCCACTCGGCATATTGCTTGGCAAGCTTTGGCAATGCAGTGATATCATACTCCGCCTGCAATGCTTCCGCTCGCTTTAATAATTGCCTGCCCTCGCGCTGCACGGCAACCGTGTCATAGCGCCCGTACTGCCTGTAAAGCAGCACGTCGGACTCTGCATACGCTGCAGGCAGGCCAAGCTGTTCGGGAGCAGTGACGATATTTTCTAAGATAATTTCTAACATTCTTTTTGAATACACAAGCACTTTGCAGCCTCTCGGGCCATCCTGTGCTTAAATTATAATACCATGGCAATGATCAATCTCATGCTGGATAATCTGCGCCGTAAAGCCGCTGAAGCTCTGCTTGCACTTTTTAAACTGCATATCCTGATAAGCCACCGTAATTTTTTCGTAGCGCACTGCAGCACGCTCGCCCTCCAGCGACAGGCAGCCTTCTTCCGTCATATATTTGCCGGAGTGCTTGATAATCTCCGGGTTCAGCATCGCAATATTCGTGGGGCCGATATTTACGGCGATAACGCATTTCTGCACGCCGATCATATTTGCTGCCAGGCCCACGCAACGGTCCGCATGAGCTGCAAGCGTATCTAATAAATCCTGCGCTACTGCAATATCCATAAAGGTTGCAGGCTGCGATTTTTGTGCCAAAAAGGCTTCGTCTCTAATTATTGGTTTTTCCATGGTGTACCTCCGTAGGGTTTCTGCTTAACGCCAAGCTCGTCATCAAAAAGACTTTCACATAAGACTATAAGTAATCATCCTTCAAAATAATCATAAATCTTTGCTTCTACCGGCGTTTTCATCTCATAAAACATTTGCACTATAGACAGCTTTTCACCCTTGTTGCCGGTAATAGTGGTACCGATGCTCTGCTTATGCAGCATTTCGCCCATAAAGTAAAACTCTGAGCCCTCAGCATCACTCTTTTTGATAAACAGGAGCTTCAGTGTTTCCGGCTGCTCAATCGCCACAACCTCAGGCGAATCAATATTAACTCTGCTACGCGTCTGCCAGTTAAAAATCGTAGGACTGGCAAATCTGTCATCGTATTTAGTGCTTTCGCTAATGTTTTCGTCTTTTTTATAGGTTACAAATATCGGACAAGTGTTATATTTTACCCTATAGCCATAAACAACAGCGCTTTCATCCTTCGCCCAATTCAATATACGGCAGACATCCTTACGCGTATACGAACCATACAGCTTGAAGCCATGATAAAATGCTCATGTACGGTAAGGAAGCAAGCAACCGAAAACAAGAGATAGACCGCCAGCACTACACTATTCCGAACCAAAGACCAAAAGATAAGCATTGTGGGAAAATCTAAACTTTTGGATTTTCCTACAATGCCGACTACGGCGGAATCCCTCCCACTCCTTATATCTTTCTTTCCGTATACATTGAATTTGTATTTAGTAAATGCTATAATGTCCCTATTCAAATTATAAATGTGTTGAATTAGTTACATGTACATATTTTTTGTGCCGGAGGAAGTGAAATGAAACAAAAAATTTATCTCATTACAGGCTTAATGGCTTCTGGAAAATCTACAGTTTCCGATTTACTGGCAAAATCAATAGAAAAATGCGTCCATCTTCGTGGTGATGTGTTCCGAAAAATGATTATTTCAGGCAGAGAAAATATGTCAGCTACCCCATCAGCGGAAGCAGTCCGCCAGCTGTACCTTCGATACAAATTGACTGCTGATGCGGCAAGGTCATACTTTGACAACGGCTTTTCTGTAGTGATCCAAGATAACTACTACGGTGATGAATTAAACCGAATGATAAATTATCTGCATAAATACCCTGTTGAGGTTGTCGTTCTTTGTCCAGATGTGGAAACAATAAAAGAAAGGGAACGATACAGGGAGAAAACAGGCTATTCCGGCTTTACGGTTGAAACCTTATACGATACATTTATGCAGACAACACCACGGATCGGCTTTTGGCTGGACAATTCCAATCAAACACCACAGCAGACAGCAGAAACCATTCTGAACACCAGGAAGCCGGTATGATTGTTACATATAAGGGGAAGAAAAATTTCTTTTAAGTACTTGCTTTCCTAAAACTGATGTGATATAATAGCTTCATTCCAGAAAAGGAGTAAAAAATATGCGGCAAGGTATTCTTAAATAAAACTATAATCAAATAGTGGGAACAAAGGATTATGATAGTCCCTTTTGTAGGGGCTTAGTTTTTTGTACCCAATTTAAGAATACTTTTGCCTTATCAATTTTGACATATCCCCAAAAACAGCAATCACAAACAGGTGTATGCTGTATATGTGTATGTCCGCAACTTATAATCCCCAGTGGTAAAAGTATTTTACTGCTGGGGATTTTTATGCCCTTTGGGGCTGTAAAGGGAGGACAATCACATGAAAATAATCAATATTGGAATTCTTGCCCATGTAGACGCTGGAAAGACGACCTTGACGGAGAGCCTGCTATATGCCAGCGGAGCCATTTCAGAACCGGGGAGCGTCGAAAAAGGGACAACGAGGACGGACACCATGTTTTTGGAGCGGCAGCGTGGGATTACCATTCAAGCGGCAGTCACTTCCTTCCAGTGGCACAGATGTAAAGTTAACATTGTGGATACGCCCGGCCACATGGATTTTTTGGCGGAGGTGTACCGCTCTTTGGCTGTTTTAGATGGGGCCATCTTGGTGATCTCCGCTAAAGATGGCGTGCAGGCCCAGACCCGTATTCTGTTCCATGCCCTGCGGAAAATGAACATTCCCACCGTTATCTTTATCAACAAGATCGACCAGGCTGGCGTTGATTTGCAGAGCGTGGTTCAGTCTGTTCGGGATAAGCTCTCCGCCGATATTATCATCAAGCAGACGGTGTCGCTGTCCCCGGAAATAGTCCTGGAGGAAAATACCGACATAGAAGCATGGGATGCGGTCATCGAAAATAACGATGAATTATTGGAAAAGTATATCGCAGGAGAACCAATCAGCCGGGAAAAACTTGCGCGGGAGGAACAGCAGCGGGTTCAAGACGCCTCCCTGTTCCCAGTCTATCATGGCAGCGCCAAAAATGGCCTTGGCATTCAACCGTTGATGGATGCGGTGACAGGGCTGTTCCAACCGATTGGGGAACAGGGGGGCGCCGCCCTATGCGGCAGCGTTTTCAAGGTTGAGTACACCGATTGCGGCCAGCGGCGTGTCTATCTACGGTTATACAGCGGAACGCTGCGCCTGCGGGATACGGTGGCCCTGGCCGGGAGAGAAAAGCTGAAAATCACAGAGATGCGTATTCCATCCAAAGGGGAAATTGTTCGGACAGACACCGCTTATCAGGGTGAAATTGTTATCCTTCCCAGCGACAGCGTGAGGTTAAACGATGTATTAGGGGACCAAACCCGGCTCCCTCGTAAAAGGTGGCGCGAGGACCCCCTCCCCATGCTGCGGACGACGATTGCGCCGAAAACGGCAGCGCAAAGAGAACGGCTGCTGGACGCTCTTACGCAACTTGCGGATACTGACCCGCTTTTGCGTTGCGAAGTGGATTCCATCACCCATGAGATCATTCTTTCTTTTTTGGGCCGGGTGCAGTTGGAGGTTGTTTCCGCTTTGCTGTCGGAAAAATACAAGCTTGAAACAGTGGTAAAGGAACCCTCCGTCATTTATATGGAGCGGCCGCTCAAAGCAGCCAGCCACACCATCCATATCGAGGTGCCGCCCAACCCGTTTTGGGCATCCATAGGACTGTCTGTTACACCACTCTCGCTTGGCTCCGGTGTACAATACGAGAGCCGGGTTTCGCTGGGATACTTGAACCAGAGTTTTCAAAACGCTGTCAGGGATGGTATCCGTTACGGGCTGGAGCAGGGCTTGTTCGGCTGGAACGTAACGGACTGTAAGATTTGCTTTGAATACGGGCTTTATTACAGTCCGGTCAGCACGCCGGCGGACTTCCGCTCATTGGCCCCGATTGTATTGGAACAGGCATTGAAGGAATCGGGGACGCAGCTGCTGGAACCTTATCTCTCCTTCATCCTCTATGCGCCCCAGGAATACCTTTCCAGGGCTTATCATGATGCACCGAAATACTGTGCCACCATCGAAACGGCCCAGGTAAAAAAGGATGAAGTTGTCTTTACTGGCGAGATTCCCGCCCGCTGTATACAGGCATACCGTACTGATCTGGCCTTTTACACCAACGGGCGGAGCGTATGCCTTACAGAGCTGAAAGGATATCAGGCCGCTGTCGGTCAGCCGGTCATCCAGCCCCGCCGTCCAAACAGCCGCCTGGACAAGGTGCGCCATATGTTTCAGAAGGTAATGTAAAGATACATAATCGTCAAGACGGCAACAATCAGAAGTTATGGAGGGTAACAATGGAATATAGTAAGGAAGATTTAATGGAAGCAAAAAAGCAAATTTGGGGAGTGGGAGAGAACATGGGAACAGAGGAAAGTAAAAAAATCTGGGAGGAGAACGCACAATTTTGGGATAATGCAATGGGTGACGAATCTAATGAATTTCACAGAGAGGTAGTGCGTCCCAAAGTAACGGAACTTCTATCTCCTAATCCTGCGGATTACATTTTGGATATTGCGTGTGGCAATGGAAATTATTCTTCGTATCTTGCACAAAGAGGCGCTTCGGTTGTCGCTTTTGATTACAGCAAAAAAATGATAGAATTGGCTAAAAGACGGCAATCACAATATGCAAAACAAATTGAATTTTGTGTGGCGGATGCGACCGATAGAAAAAGTATATTAGAATTAAAAAGAAATCGAGCCTTTACGAAAGCAGTTTCTAATATGGCAATTATGGATATTACGGATATTGAACCACTTCTTATGGCTGTTTATGAACTGTTGCAGGAAAGCGGAATTTTTGTCTTTGCAACGCAACACCCTTGTTTTGTCACGTTGACTGAAAAATATATGACACCGCACAGTTACTATGATATAGCGATTGAAGGGCAACCGAAAGAGCAGATTTATTATCATCGTTCCATACAAGATATTTTTAACCTTTGTTTTAGAGCTGGATTTGTCATTGATGGATTTTATGAAGAATGTTTTAAAACCAACAAAGAAATTCCTATGGTAATGATAGTAAGGCTTAAGAAGGTAAAACGTGATAGCTTAAAATAAATTCAAGTTTGTCGGGTAAATAGCAAACCCAGCCGAGCCAGTCAACGGTCAAGATGAACGGCGCATATGCGCAGCCGTTGACAGCCCCGCCCGCCTTTGCTGGTAGGCAATCAAGGGGCGACAGCAAGAAGTGCCACCGCCCCGCACTATTATTCAGAAAGGGGAATTTCCATGACCGACCAGATAGCCTATCAAGAATATATCCAGCGCAGGTACAACGCCTTTTGCAAGACTGTTATCCGCTGTGCCGCCTTGGACAAGATTTTGAAGCTTAAACGGCAATGGGAACGGCAAGTTTCCCTTGACTATCTGATGAACGAGAAGTTTGTCCAGTTTGCCGCGTCGGAGCCGGACGAGGAATACCCATTTACCGTCTGCGGTCAGACCGTCCTGCTCTGCAACGCCGCCCTTGCCGACGCGATCTCTGTTTTGCCGGAGCAGACGCGGGAAGAAATCCTGCGCTATTACTTTCTGCGCCAGCCGCAGCGCGTGATCGGCGCGTGTATTGGCCGGTCACGCAGCACAGCGGGGCGGCATATCCAGCTTGCCTTGCAGCGGCTACGCGAAGAAATGGGGGTGAGCCGGTATGAGTAGACTTCTCCCCTATGAAACAATCCTCAAAGCCCGTGAGGGCGACCCAGAAGCCGTGAACGCTGTCCTGCTCCACTACGCCGGATATATCCGCTATTTCTCAAAAGTGAACGGGCAGGTCAACGCCGAGGTGGAGGACTATGTAAAGCAGCGGTTAATTGACTGTCAATTCAAGTTCCGGCTTGACGAACCACCGGACAAGTCATAAAAACTGAATACCAGCCGCCACCGACGCGGCCAGCGAAAGCAGTAAGTCTTGAAAAAGATTTACTGCTTTTTTTGTTGTCCGGCTCCGCTCCCGGCCATTTTGCCCCCTGCCGGTTGTAGTAGTAAGCGAGGAGGGAATTTTTCTGCCCTGGTGTTTGGCATTTGGAGCATTTACCCGTAGTAGAGGGCAAAGAGAAAGGATTTCTCCAACACCGGGTAGAAACCACTGCGTCCGGTGTCATTTTAGCGAAAGCGGGCAGGAATGCCCTTTACAGGATTAGTAGTAGCAGAAAAAGAGAAACAAACTTTTGTGGTTGCAGTTTTCCAAAAAAGTGGCGGACGGAAGTGAGAGAAAGTTTGCAGTCACGGAGAGCAAGATTCTACCGCAGTACCAAAATTCGCTTTTCGCTCATTTTGCCCCTGCGGGAATCTTGTTGGGGAGTGCCTTCCCCAAACCCTGCTTATGCGGCTTGCGCCGCTTAAAAATCCCTCAAAATATTTTTTCGGATTTTTCAAAAACAGTTCCGCTTCACACCCCGTTTTTCTCCTATTAGTGAGAGGACACCACGCACAGAAAGGAGGTTTTACCATGCGAAAACGATACAACACGCCGCACCGCAGCCGGGTAGTCAAGACACGCATGACCGAGGAAGAATACGCCGAGTTTGCGGAAAGGCTTTCTGCTTACAACATGAGCCAAGCCGAGTTTATCCGGCAAGCCATAACCGGGACAGCCATACGCCCCATCATAACCGTTTCCCCCGTCAACGACGAGCTGCTTGCCGCTGTTGGGAAGCTGACCGCCGAATACGGCAGGATCGGCGGCAACTTAAACCAGATAGCCCGGACGCTGAACGAGTGGCACAGTCCCTACCCGCAGCTTGCCGGGGAGGTACGGGCGGCGGTTTCCGACCTTGCTGCCCTAAAGTTTGAAGTCTTGCAGAAAGTGGGTGACGCTGTTGGCAACATTCAAACATATCAGCTCTAAAAATGCCGACTATGGCGCAGCGGAAGCCTATCTCACATTTGAGCATGACGAGTTTACCATGAAGCCCACCCTTGATGAAAACGGGCGGCTGATACCGAGGGAGGATTACCGCATTTCTTCCCTTAACTGCGGGGGCGAGGATTTCGCTGTTGCCTGTATGCGAGCCAATCTCCGCTATGAGAAAAACAAAAAACGGGAAGATGTGAAAAGCCACCACTATATCATCAGCTTTGACCCACGGGACGGGACAGACAACGGCTTGACCGTAGACCGGGCGCAGGAGCTGGGCGAGCAGTTCTGCAAGGAGCATTTCCCCGGACACCAAGCCCTAATCTGCACCCACCCGGACGGGCATAACCACAGCGGCAATATCCATGTGCATATCGTCATCAACTCCCTGCGGATTTATGAAGTCCCGCTTCTGCCCTACATGGACAGACCAGCCGACACACGGGAGGGCTGCAAGCACCGCTGCACCAACGCCGCTATGGAATATTTCAAGAGTGAAGTCATGGAGATGTGCCACCGGGAGGGGCTTTACCAAATCGACCTCTTGAACGGCAGCAAGGAACGGATAACGGAACGGGAATACTGGGCGGCAAAGAAAGGGCAGCTTGCCCTTGATAAAGAGAACGCCGCCAGAGAAGCCGCCGGACAGCCGACCAAGCCCACCAAGTTTGAAACGGACAAGGCGAAGCTGCGCCGGACGATACGGCAGGCACTTTCCCAAGCTGGCAGCTTTGACGAGTTTTCTTCCCTTTTGCTGCGGGAGGGCGTGACCGTCAAGGAGAGCCGGGGGCGGCTTTCCTACCTCACGCCGGACAGGACAAAGCCTATCACAGCCCGGAAGCTGGGGGACGATTTTGACAAGGCTGCTGTCCTTGCCCTGCTCACGCAGAACGCCCACAGGGCCGCCGAACAGCCCAAAGCCATACCGGAATACCCACATACCCAAAAGGGACGCTTGCGGGAGGAAAAATCCGCAAAAACCACCCCGGCAGACAACACCTTGCAGCGCATGGTTGACCGGGAAGCCAAGCGAGCCGAGGGCAAGGGCGTGGGCTATGACCGCTGGGCGGCAAAGCACAACCTAAAGCAAATGGCAGCTACCGTTACCGCCTATCAGCAGTACGGCTTTTCTTCCCCGGAGGAACTGGACGAAGCCTGTTCTGCCGCCTATGCCGCCATGCAGGAAAGCCTTGCGTGGTTGAAGCAGGTGGAAAAGACGCTGAACGGGAAAAAGGAGCTGCAACGGCAGGTGCTTGCCTATTCCAAGACCCGCCCTGTCCGGGACGGGCTGAAACAGCAGAAAAACGCCAAAGCAAAAGCAGCCTACCGACAGAAGCATGAAAGCGACTTTATCATAGCAGACGCAGCCGCCCGCTATTTCAGGGAGAACGGCATTTCCAAGCTGCCGAGCTATAAAGCCCTGCAAGCAGAGATTGAAAGCCTTATCAAAGAGAAAAACAGCGGCTACAACGATTACCGGGCAAAACGGGAGGAATACCGCCGCTTACAGACCGTCAAGGGCAATATCGACCAGATTTTACGCCGGGAGCGCAAGCCTGTGAAAAGGCAGGAACAGGAGCGATAAAAACCACCCCAAAATGTACCCGAACCCATACAGAACAAGGGGGCTGCCCCGTACCCTATCCGCAATACCAAAGGATTTTTTAACGGGCTTACAGGGCAGAAAAACCCCGAAAATGATACCGAGATGATACAGAATTACCGCCGATACCGCCACACCAGCGGAAACGGCAGAAAGGAGCGCACCCATGCCAAGAATGAGCAAGAAACGGCGGCTGGAATGGTCTTTTTTCCTGCGGCAAGTGAAAGTCGGGAATACCACCTGCGACCGTATCACATACAACGACCTCTGCCGGGGCTGTACCCATAGCTGCAAGCAGAGCTTCCGGGCGGTTATCATACTCTGCCCCCGCTACTACTCCAAACGCCGGAAAAAGGAGGACAGGGACAATGGCAGATAACCGCAAGTATTACTACCTCAAGCTGAAAGAGAACTTTTTTGACAGCGACTCCATTGTGCTGCTGGAAGATATGAAAGACGGGATTTTATATTCCAATATCCTCTTGAAGCTGTACTTAAAATCGCTGAAAAACGGCGGGAAGTTGCAGCTTGACGAGCATATCCCCTACACAGCGCAGATGATAGCGACACTGACCCGCCACCAGATAGGGACGGTTGAGAGGGCTTTAGAGATTTTCCGGCAGTTGGGGCTTGTGGAGCAGCTTGACAGCGGGGCTTTCTATATGACCGACATTGAGCTGATGATAGGACAGTCCTCTACCGAAGCCGAGAGAAAACGGGCTGCAAGGCTGGAAAACAAGGCACTTTTACCGCCCCGGACAAAAGGCGGACATTTGTCCGACATTCGTCCACCAGAGATAGAGATAGAGTTAGAGAAAGAGATAGAGATAAAGAGAGAGATAGAGAAGGTACGCCCTGAAACGGGGCACCCTTCCCACACCTATGGCCGTTACCAGAATGTTTTCCTGACGGACGAGGAACTGGCAGACTTGCAGGCCAGTTTTCCCACTGTATGGGGCCAGTACATCGAAAAGCTGTCCGAATACATGGCCTCTACCGGTAAGCGGTATCAGAGCCATGCCGCCACCATCCGGCGCTGGGCCGGTGAGGACGCTAAAAAAACTGTCACACCCTCACGCAACCGGGATTACAGCGTAAAGGAGGATGAAACCGTATGATTGAGATTACCGCAGAAATCCGGGCGCTGATCGACAAGGCAGCCGTCGGTATGGAACTGGCCGGGGACGAGTACATAGACCCGTCAGACGGTCTCATTCACTGTAAGAAATGCGGCGGCCAGAGGCAGACCGTTGTGCCATGCTTTGGGAAATCCGGCTACTTTATGCCGCGCTGCATCTGCCAGTGCCAGCGGGAGGCTGAGGAGCAGCGCAAGGCTGCTGAAGAACGGCAGCGCCGCATGGAGCGTATCAAACGCCGAAAGGCACAGGGCTTGCAAGACCGCTATCTCTATGACTACACCTTTGCCAACGACAACGGCCAAAACCCATTGATGGACAAGGCCCGCGCCTATGTGGAGAACTGGAAGGAGGCATATAAGAGCAATATCGGGCTTTTGCTGTTTGGAGATGTGGGAACCGGCAAGTCTTTTTTCGCCGGATGTATTGCCAATGCTTTGCTTGACCGGGATGTGCCGGTGCTGATGACGAACTTTCCCACCATTCTGAACCGCCTGACCGGGATGTTCTCTGAGGACAGGTCGGAGTTTATTGCCAGCTTTGACGAATATGACCTGCTTATCATTGACGATCTGGGTGTAGAGCGCAGTACCGAATATGCTATGGAGCAGATGTTTTTCGTCATCGACAGCCGCTACCGCAGCCGCAGGCCCATGATTATCACAACAAACTTAAAACTGTCCGAGTTGAAAAACCCGCCTGATCTGGCTCACGCCCGTATCTATGACCGTATTCTGGAACGGTGTGCGCCGATTCTTTTTGACGGGAAGAATTTCCGGGAAGAAAATGCCGGTGCTACCCGACAGACAGCAAAAGACATTGTAAACAGTAAGCACGACTGATTTTTTACCGGGCGGCACAGACCCGTTCGGAGAAAGGAGCGCCATGAACAGAGAACCCCGTACTATGCAGGTGGCAGACGCCGCTACTGCGTCCAGAGCGCCGGAAAACACGCCAGCGATGGTAAAGAAAATCGGTAAGACAACCTACAAGGTTCATGTCCATTTCAGCAATACCAGCACAGAAACCATGAGCGATAAAATCAAGCGTATGCTCAAAAATGAAATTCAGCAGATGTGACAGACTGATAAACGAAGCCGCCTTGTGCTAAACTGATGATGGTACGCACCAAAATTTTTGTCAAGGAGGACACGAAAATGCTTTACACAGAAAAAGAGAAACATGAAATTGAGCGAGTAAAGGAGGTCTTTGCGGAACATCTGCGGCAAAGCCCTGATTTTGAACTGCTCTGGTCGGACAAGGTAGGCTATGTCTGGCTGGCGATTGGCGTAAATCCAGTCTATGTGGATACCGGTATCAGAATCGAATCTGCCGCCGATCTCTGCTGCAAGTGTTTGGATGATGTTGCTATGGATGTTTTGTATATGACGGGCAACGATCATGCACTGGAAGCAGCCGATCCGCTGGAATTGGCCGAAATCAAGCGGCGCTGGGAGCCATATATCAACCAGCTGCCAGACTATGCGTATCTCTGCAAAGACCTGCTGAACGGAAAAATGTAATCTATCAAACGAGGTGTCAGGAGCCATACAGTGCTTCTGGCACCTTTTTTTAGATTTTTTGTGAATTTGATGAAAAAGTCCTTGACAATTTGTCTCTGGCAAGACCGCGAAAAGCATACTTATTTCCTGCGGCGCACGGCTTGCTCCCTTTGACATTCAGGAGCTT
>ENA-OPCG01000077-OPCG01000077.1-human-gut-metagenome-genome-assembly--contig:-NODE-77-length-45630-cov-7.962194_pt1 | contig 45630 bp, 30 predicted proteins | sample MGYA00241248_ERZ501476 | MGnify/ENA primary metagenome ERZ501476 (study PRJEB25962, sample SAMEA2042629) | human gut metagenome | biome: human gut; feature: human-associated habitat; material: faeces... | reverse complement strand
GAGCAACAGACTTTTCTGCTCCCCTATGCTGTGATATCGCCCTCCCGTGCTTGTGCCGTGTGGCAGTATATGGGGTGTGTAGGTTGTGCAGGTTGCGTGTAGGTGGATTTAGTAACATCTTACACTGAGAAAAGTATTGATAGCCAATGAGTTGCAACGTGTTTGTGTAAGATGTAAGATGCACGGTAAGTAAAGCTTTGGTAGTATGGTAGATGGTCCCAAGTGCAACTTTTTCGTCTTGTTCCTTTTATAAATTATTGCTGTTCGGTGGAATGTAACCATACGACTACACAATGACGCGTAAAAGTTATGCAAATTTGGAATGGCATTCCAAATTTGCATAACTTTTGCGCGCCTTTATGTAAATTATGACGTACCTTTGCATAAGATAGGCTGCAAAAAGACGCAAGCACTAATGGAGTCTCACCGGACTGCAATAAGAAAACAACTTTTGAGCACCTGCTTATGACCGACAAATATATCCCCCGCACATTAGAGGCCACCATTTGCGAGGCTTCGCAATATTTTCCTGTAATCACCGTAACCGGTCCGCGCCAGTCGGGTAAGACAACCATGCTGCGCCACATGTTTGCACAGCTGCCCTACTACTCGCTTGAGGACCTTGACACACGTGAGTTCGCCATGCAAGACCCGCTACGCTTTCTACAACTCAACGCCAACGGCATGATACTTGACGAAGTGCAGAATGTGCCACACCTGCTGTCGTACATTCAGGGGGTGGTTGACAACCAGCCAGACCGCCGCTTTATACTCTCCGGCAGTTCAAACTTTACGTTGCTGCGCAATGTCACACAATCCTTGGCCGGACGTACGGGGGTGTTCGAACTGCTGCCCCTGTCGCTCAAAGAGGTTACCGACGAGGCTTACACATCAGATGTGGACAGACTGCTTTACAACGGTCTTTACCCGGCAGTGTACAAAGGTGCCAACATACCACGTTTTATTTATTCTGCCTACATCAAGACCTATCTTGAAAAGGACATACGCTCGCAACTTGCTATCAAAGACCTTACTCAGTTCAACACATTTCTGCGCCTGTGCGCCAACCGCATAGGTTCCGAATTCAATGCCACCGCACTGGCAAACGAGGTGGGCGTTACGAGCAAGACCATACAAGCCTGGACCTCCATTCTACAAGCTTCGTACGTGGTATACCTGATGCCGCCTTACTACGAGAATACGCGAAAGAGGCTTATCAAATCGCCCAAAATATATTTCTGCGACACGGGGCTGGCATGTGCCTTGCTTGGCATAGAGCAACCCGAAAATTTGGCATTCCACCCCATGCGCGGCCATTTGTTTGAGAACCTTATCGTGACTGAAATGCTCAAACGCCGCCTTAACGAGGGCAAGGAGCCTAATATTTATTTCTACCGCGACTCTAATCAAAACGAAATAGATATTTTGCAAACCACCCCCGAGGGGCTGCATGCCATAGAGGTGAAAAGTGCCATGACATACAGCCCGAACTTTGAAAAGGTACTGCTCAAAGCCAATTCTCTGATAAAAAGTAATATTGCACGACGCACCATCGTGTACACCGGGCAAATCGAAAGTCACAACTCTGGCGGCATAGATATTACCAACTTCCGCCACTTTGACTGAGTGTAGTTGAAGAAGAGAATGTGCCGTGTGCAGCATGGTTTTGATAATACGCCAATGCGTCCGTATGCAAAGAAAGTTATGCAAATTTGGAATGGCATTCCAAATTTGCATAACTTTCTTTACGTTTACCCCCCCCTCGCACTATACGTGCTGGCAGCTATCAAACAGTTTTTTGTAAAACGTGTGCTTGCAAAGCGTTTGCGCCGAACCGAGTATGACGAGTTTGTAGCGGGCACGGGTTATGGCCACATTCATACGTCTGAGGTCAGACAAGAAACCTATCTGACCCGCCTCGTTGGCACGCACCAAGCTCACCATCACCACATCGCGCTCCTGTCCCTGAAAGGCATCGACTGTATTCACAGTAATCTGCGCGCGCAGCGGACGCAAATAAGCATCGCGCTTTATCAATCCACGCAAATACTGCACCTGGGCACGGTAGGGCGAAATAATGCCGAAATCGACACGCTCCTCCAACAAGCGGTGGCGCCCCATGCGCTCTACATACGCCTTGAGTGTCTGCATGGTAAGTTCGGCCTCGCGCTTGTTGATGCGACCATACGAACTGCCCACAAACTGTTCGTGGTTCAACACCACGCCCTCATTGTCGGCTTCAGGCACAGCCTCGCCCTCAAGGTGGGCCTGGTCGGTGTCAACCCACACCAAGGGGTCGTCAATATAGTCGAGCAGCGAGCGGTTGCGCACCTCGGGCGCGGCCTCAAGCTGTCCGTGGTAGAACCATTCGGACGAGAAACGCATCAGTGCCTCGTTCATGCGATACTGCACACGCAGCAGTCTCACGACCTCGGGCTTGCAGTGTGCCACCTGCTCCATGAGCGTGCGGCCCAAACCACCGCGCATGGCCTCAGCACACTTCACAGTGGGGGGCAGTTGCTGGTGGTCGCCAGCCAGTATCACGCGGTCGGCCTTTTGCAAGGGTATCCAACAGGCGGCCTCGAGTGCTTGTGCTGCCTCGTCAATGAACAATGTGTGGTAGTGTTGTCCGGCAAGCAGTTGGTTGGCGGCGCCCGTAAGCGTGCAGGCTATCACGCGGCTTTGGTCGAACAAGGCATGGCGTATGCGCATTTCCAATTCGTCAGCACGCTCGCGCAACCGGGCTATTTTTTGATGGAAGTTCTCACCCCGCCCCTTGCGCGGCAAGCTGTAGAGCTGACGTATGCTGCGGCGCACTTGCCACAAATCGGGATAGTCGGGGTGCGACTCAAAGCGGTGCTCGTAGGTGTTGGCCAGCATGGCCTCAGTCACGCGGCTGGGGTTGCCAATGCGCAACACCGATATGCCGCGGTCGGCCAACTGCTGACACATCCAGTCAACCGCGGTGTTGCTCTGTGCACAGACCATCACCTGTGGTTCGCGACGCAGCACCTCGCTCACAGCCTCAACCAGGGTGGTGGTCTTGCCCGTACCGGGAGGGCCATGCACTATCAGCACGTCCTTGGCACGCAACACATCGCGCACAGCCGCCTCCTGTGATGCGTTGAGCCACGGCAACCGCAACGGCACGGCGCTCTCAGCGCCCCAACTGACGGGGGCCGCAGAGTGAAACATATCGCGCAAGGCCGCCAGACGGTTGCCCTTTGCCTCTATCACATGGTGCAGGGCATCGAACATCACTCGATATGAATAATCGTCGAAATGCAGCTGCACACCAGCACGCTCCAAACTCTGTAATTGTGCCAAAGCGCCCTCGCCCGGCAGCTCCACCACCATACGGTCGGCTTCGGCATAGCTCACCGTGGCCTGGAAACTGAGGTAATGCAGCAAGCCGGCACCATCTTGCGAGAAGAAGCATACTTGGCGCCCATACTCAAAGTTGTGCTCTATGTCGGTGCCCGACGAACGCATTATTTCAACCACAAAGCGGTCGAGCGAGTTGTAATAACTGCGCCCGACCGTTATAGGGAACCAGCAGTCGCCACGCTTCACCTTGCGGTCGATGCCCATCATTTCGGTGTCGTGCTGGAATGTCTGTTTCTCATATTCGTACTCCTTCTTCAACAGAGCCAGCTGCTGAACAAGCGATACGTCTTTATTCATCTTTTTCTAATTAGTTTTGGGTTGACGGGATAACGGGTTGAGCCTGTCAATAACTACGGTGTTCCACACTCACGCCTATCATGGCGTTGTTACCTATTTTGAACTCTGCCGCTGCCCCTATGCGGTCGCGCGGCACATCGAAAAACACGGGGAAGGGGTCGCGCCGCACTTGGCGGCCCCACAGGTCGGTCTGCCGGGGCAAGAAGGTTTTCTGACCATAAGCGTACAAGTTGATGTTGTCGTTCACCTTGTAAGCCACCACACCGCCTATGCCCACATCGGTACGCCGCCAACTGCCCCAATCAAAGTTGGTGGCAAACACGCCGGCTGCCACCGACAGGCGCGGGGTGAGCGGTTTGAGGTAGGCAAAGGCCGCCGTTTGGCCAAAGCCCACGCCCTTGGGGGCATGCTTGCCAAGACCGGCACTGACACTCAAGCCAAATTGGGCATTGAAACCCTCATGCAGGCGCCAGCCCCAATCATTATACAAGGCACCGTAACCGCCCATGCCATAGGCACCAAGGTTGACCACAGGCACATTCCACGGCAGTTCGGCGGTGATACTACTCTCCGCGGGCAGCGGCACACTCAGCGAGTCGCGGGTTAATGAGTCGCGCGTCAACGAGTCGGCACGCTGTTGCTGCATAAAGGCATCATTCCACATGCGGTGCTGCGACGAATTATCATTCTTGGTTTGTGCCATAAGGCTTGTAAAGCCAGCCAACAGGCACAACACACAAAGTATCAAGCGTTTCATAATTATAATTAGCACACGCTGGCACAAGATGCCAATGAACTATCCGCGCCAGCGCATTGTTGTATATGTGCAAAAGTAGACAGAAAAAGCGAAAGCCTACACATAAAAGCTATTAAATAAGGCGAAATAAGTGTACCGCCTCATACGTGGAGCTAAATATGGCAGCAACATAAAGGCTAAGCAGATTTTAATTTATACTTTTGCAACGCACTACACTGACACACAATGAAAAAGACTCTCACGCTTATCATAGCCTTTACACTCTCAGCCCTTAGTCTGTCGGCCGCCACACCCTGGCTCAAACGTCCGTTGCGCTTTGTGCCGGCTGACAGTGTGGCCACTTGGGGCTACGACGGCCACGACTTGCGCACACTGGCCTACCAAACAGACTCGACCATTGCCCCACCCTATCTGCGTCTGACACGACTGGAATGGCAGCAACGCAAGCAGACCTTCAAACAATGGGAAAACGGCACCCACGACCGCAACTGCGTGGGCGGCTCGGGCACGGACCTCGGTGCACCGCAAGGGTTGGCTGCCGCGCGGTGGATTGACCTGGCGCGCCAACTGTTTCTGACACAAGGGCACGCCGACTACATGGACTATGCCGAAAGAGCCATATTCAACGCCGTCATGCACACTGTGAATGATTCGCTCGAGCCGCGCGGCACCATCGACAAACTGCAGGCGGCGCAAATGTTGCTCTGCCTCCCGGGCATGATGTATGCCACCAGCAACGAGGGTGACTTGTACGTCAACCTCTACGCTAACAGCACCACACGCATTCCGCATCAGGAGGGAAGTTTCACACTCGACCAAATAACCGACATGCCACGCTCGGGCAGCGTAAAATTCCGTTTCATGCACATGCCCGCCCAAGGCATTGCCATGACGATGCGTGTGCGTGTGCCCGACTGGACAGCTCAGCGCCCCAACACACCTTATATATATGTAGGCGCCGAGCCAACGCAAACCACTATCTATGTGAACGGTCACGAACTTTCACCGCTCACTATCGACTCTAAGGGCTATGTGAGCATTACCCGCACCTGGCGCGACCTTGACGAGGTGTACATTGACCTGCCACTACAAGCACAATACATCAAGCCAGCCACCACACCCGACCATAACCGCATGGCACCCGTCTACAACCAGGCTGCCATGCAATGGGGGCCACTGGTGTATGTGGCCAAGGGCGAGGGGTGCTACTTTTCGATGCAACAAGTGGCCCAACCCGCCAACGATGTGACGGCACAAGGCTACCCCATACTACAAGGCACAATGTATCAGCACACCGACACCCCACAAGATGCCGCAGCTACAGGCGTGAAATTCATGCTCAAGCCGTATTGTGAGGAGTGAAGACTGAGCGAGAGATAAGCAAGTGCTCAAAATATTTCACTATTATACTCACGGATCGCACCGATTGCATGAGCTATAATACCAGAATAGTTTTACCGGACTGCAATATTTATAAATAAGGCGGGCATGTAATTTGCGCTTTCATGATAATTTGTTACTTTTGCATTGCAACTTGACAAGTCAAAGTGCTACATGCAGCGTGACAAAGCTCTGTGTATGCACACCAGACAAATGCAACAATACATCTAACAACACATAATATCTTTCAAATCAAAATGAAACCTACACTTTTTCTCCTGGCAGCAGGCATGGGTAGCCGCTACGGCGGCTTGAAGCAACTTGATGAACTCGGCCCTCACGGCGAAACCATCATGGACTATTCAATTTACGATGCCATTCACGCAGGCTTCGGCAAGTTGGTATTCGTTATCCGTAAGGATTTTGAAGAAGATTTCCGCCGCATCGTGCTTTCAAAGTACGAAGGCCACATTCCTTGCGAACTCGTATTCCAGAGCCTCGATGCACTGCCCGAAGGTTTCACCTGTCCTGCAGAGCGTACAAAGCCTTGGGGTACTAACCACGCCTTGATGATGGGCGAAAGCGTAATCAACGAGCCGTTTGCCGTAATCAACTGCGACGACTTTTATGACCGCGACGCTTTCCAGGTAATGGGCAAGTGGCTCTCTGAACTGCCCGAAGGCTCAACCGGCAAGTACTCTATGGTAGGCTTCCGCGTAGGCAACACCCTTTCAGACAGCGGTACCGTAAGCCGTGGCGTGTGCGAGAACGACGCTAACCACCACCTTACATCAGTAGTTGAACGCACTAAGATTCAGCGCTTCGACGGTGTGGTTAAGTATCTTGGCGACAACGACGAATGGGTGTCTATCCCCGACAACACTCCTGTGTCAATGAACTTCTGGGGCTTTACTCCCGACTACTTTGCTTACAGCAAGGAGTTCTTCAAGACTTTCCTTTCAGACCCGAAGAACATGGAGAACCTCAAGAGCGAATTCTTCATTCCTTTGATGGTAGACGAACTTATCCACAAGGGTAAGGCTACTTGCGAGGTGCTCGACACTACCTCGAAGTGGTTTGGCGTAACTTATCCCGAGGATCGTCCGGGCGTAGTAGCCAAGTTCCAGAAGCTGGCCGACGACGGTGTTTATCCCGAAAAGATGTTCTAATACATACAGAACACACTAAAGCGAATGCTTGAGGGCGTGTCAAGAAGAGAGGCTTATTTCTCTTTCTTGACACGCCCTCAGTGTTTATTTCCGGCATTTGGCAAAACGCAGCAAATTCATTGCGGTACTTTACAAACATTGCGGCTTATCATTTGATAAGCTAATCTTTCTGCGCTACGTACGCGACTTAAATGGATTATGCCACAATAGGTAAAGCCATATTTTTCCACCAAATGCCGCATTATGTGGTTATCGCGATGGGTGTCGATGCGCAAATTGTCGGAGTATTGTATGCAGTAACCTACTATGGCCGAAAACACGCCGTGCGCAGCTGGCAAACTCGTCACACGATGTATCACGTAATAAGGCATGCTGTCGTCTAACCATTTACCCTCGTATATGTGCCCGTATGACGGATCGGGCCCTTGACGCAACACAAACGAACCAACCACTTTGCCTGCGGCGTCGCATACAATATAGCAGTCGCCACGCTGCAAGTCGTCATCTATGACTGCGCTTGACGGATAACCCTCTGGCCATTGGTAGGGGTTACCATTCTCTTGCATCGTACGGCGCGCCACATCAACAAGATGCATTATCACCTGAGCATCATCAGGCATGGCCGCTTTTATAATGTAACTACCCATTTTGTTTTATGACTATTGTGCAGCAAAAAAGCGGACTGCCCCCGCTATGTGTGGGAGCATGTCCGCTTTTGAATGCTTTTTTCAGTAGGAGTTTCTTACTGATGTAGTGCGTTAAGCGTTAGCTTCTTCAACTGAAACTACGCTGCGGTCGCGCTGACCGCGGTGGAAGGTAACTACACCGTCAACAAGGGCGAAGAGAGTGTGATCCTTACCCATGCCTACGTTCTTACCAGGATAGTGTACAGTACCGCGCTGGCGTACGATGATGTTACCAGCAACGCAGGTCTGACCACCCCAAATCTTAACGCCTAATCTCTGTGAAGCCGATTCACGACCGTTCTTAGAACTACCTACACCTTTCTTGTGTGCCATTTCTTTCTAAAACTTTTAAGGATTAAGCAATTACGTTCTTGATTGTCACTTCAGTGAACTGATGGCGATAGCCATTGAGCTTGCGATAGCCCTTGCGGCGCTTCTTGTGGAAAACGAGCACCTTCTCACCCTTAACGAGCGGAGATACTACTTCGCATACTACCTTGGCGCCTTCTACAGTAGGAGCACCTACCTTTACGTCGCCGTTGTTGTCAATCAACAACACGTTGTCAAATTCAACAGTCTGGCCGTTTTCGGCACCGCAGATGTGGTTTACATAGAGCTTCTTGCCCTCTTCTGCTTTGAACTGCTGACCGTTAATCTCTACGATTGCGTACATTTGTATTATATGTATAAACGGGTTTTTCCGGGAGGCGGACTGCACCCGCAGTCTCTTGTTTGGCCCCAGCGGACTCTAAATCGGCTGCAAATGTACTGCTTTTTTCTGAAATACAAGCATTTGCGTGTCTTTTTTTGCGCTGTCGGAGGTGTTTGACCGGTATTTTGGGCATACTGGTTACTCCGTGAGCAAGTTTTTTGGGCTTTTGCTTTGCACTACATATCGTTTGCACTAACTTTGCAAACAAAACTAAAAAGAAGAAACGCATTATAATAATGATGACAGCTAACGAAATCCGCGACTCGTACAAGAAGTTTTTCGAGTCGAAGGGACACACCATTGTGCCGTCTGCTCCGATGGTGATTAAGGACGACCCCACTCTGATGTTTACCAACGCTGGTATGAACCAGTGGAAAGATATTATCCTTGGCCAACGCGACCCCGAGCCACGCCGCCGCGCCGACTCGCAAAAGTGCTTGCGCGTGAGCGGTAAGCACAATGACCTGGAGGAGGTTGGACATGACACGTACCACCACACCATGTTTGAGATGCTTGGCAACTGGAGCTTTGGCGACTACTTTAAGGAAGGTGCCATTGACTATGCCTGGGAGTATTTGGTTGACGTGTTGCACCTTAACCCGGCCGACTTGTACGTGACGGTGTTTGAGGGTTCGAAGGAAGAAGGCCTCGACCGCGATGACGAGGCCGCCAAGTATTGGGCCAAGCACGTGCCTGCCGACCACATTATTGATGGCAACAAGCACGACAACTTTTGGGAAATGGGCGACACAGGTCCCTGCGGCCCCTGCTCAGAAATACACCTTGACAGCCGTACACCCGAAGAGAAGGCCAAGGTGCCAGGACGTGAACTCGTGAACAAGGACGACCCCCAGGTTATCGAAATCTGGAACATCGTGTTCATGCAGTTTGAGCGCAAGGCCAATGGCTCGCTCGTGCCACTGGGCATGAATGTGATTGATACGGGCATGGGCTTTGAGCGACTGGTGCGTGCTATTCAAGGCAAGAACTCTAACTACGATACTGACATCTTCCAGCCCATCATCAAGAAGATTGGCGAATTGTCGGGCTTTGAATATGGCAAGGACGAGAAGATTGATGTGGCCATGCGCGTAATTGCCGACCACTTGCGTGCCATTTCATTTTCAATAGCTGATGGCCAGTTGCCGTCAAATGCCAAGGCTGGCTATGTGATACGCCGCATTTTGCGCCGTGCCGTGCGTTATGCCTACACTTTCTTGGGCCAGCGCGAAGCTTTCCTTTGCAAACTCGTACCTACCCTGGTGCATGAAATGGGCGAAGCTTTCCCCGAACTCAAGGCACAGCAGGTGCTTATCGGCCGCGTGATGCAAGAGGAGGAGGAGAGTTTCCTCCGCACGCTTTCAACTGGTATCAACATGCTTGAGAACGTGATTGCACAGACCAAGAAGGAGGGCAAGACGGTGGTTGACGGCGAAAAGGCCTTTACACTGTTCGACACTTATGGTTTCCCGCTCGACTTGACTGAACTCATCTGCCACGAAAATGGCATGGAGGTTAACGAGGAAGGCTTTGACACCGAAATGCAAAAGCAAAAGGAACGTGCCCGCAACGCTGCGGCTGTTGAAACCGACGACTGGGTAATCCTTGCCGAAGGTGAAACAGACTTTAAGGGTTGGGACGTAACGGAGTGCGACTGCCACATTTTACGCTACCGCCGCGTGCAACAGAAAAAGCAAACTTACTACGAATTGGTGCTCGACCAAACTCCTTTCTATGCCGAAATGGGTGGTCAGGTAGGCGACCAAGGCGTACTCGTGGCTGGCAACGACAAGGTGGAGATATTCGACACCAAGCGCGAGAACAACTTGCCAATACACCTTACAAAGAAATTGCCCGCCGACGCCAAGGCCACCTTCCATGCTGAAGTGAACGTGAAGATGCGCCGCGGCAGTGAGGCCAATCACACCGCAACCCACTTGCTCGACCAGGCGTTGCGCGAGGTGCTCGGCACGCATGTGGAGCAGAAAGGCTCACTTTGCACCCCCGACTACTTGCGTTTCGACTTCTCACACTTCCAGAAGGTTACTCCCGAGGAATTACGCCAGGTGGAGCGCATCGTCAATCGCCGCATACGCGAGGACATTCCATTGCAAGACCACCGCAACGTGCCCATGGAGGAGGCCAAGAAACTTGGTGCTATCGCCCTGTTTGGCGAAAAGTATGGCGACAAGGTGCGCGTGGTACAATTTGGCAGCAGCGTAGAATTTTGCGGTGGTTGCCATGCCAAGAGCACCGGACGCATTGGGCTGTTCCGCATCGTTAGCGAAAGCAGTGTGGCCGCCGGCGTACGCCGTATCGAAGCCATCACTGGCGAGGCTGCCGAGGAGAGCGTCTACGCACAGCAAGACGTCATGAGCAACCTCAAGTCATTCTTCAACAATGCCAAGGATCTTACCGCTGTCATCAAGAAGACGATTGAGGAGAACGACGGTTTGAAGAAACAGGTTGAGAGCTATGTGAAAGAGCAACTTGTTGCCTTGCGCGACAAACTCGTGGCCAGTGCCACCGACGTGGACGGCGTACGTCTGATCAAGTATGTCATTCCTACTGCTATCGAACCTAACGCCGTCAAGGACCTCGCCTTCCAAGTGTCAGGCATATTGCCCAACGACACCTTGTGCGTGTTTGGTTCAACACACGAAGGCAAGCCTTTGCTCACTGTCATGATAAGCAAGAACCTTGTTGAGAGCAAAAAGCTCAATGCGGGCCAACTCGTGCGCGAAGCAGCCAAGCTCATCAAGGGCGGTGGCGGCGGTGCACCCCACTTTGCCACTGCCGGCGGCAAAGACGCCAGCGGACTTGAAGAAGCCGTAAAGAAGGTGGTTGAGTTAGCACTGGCTTGATAAGGGTGTCACAACTCATTATCAGATAATACAATATATTGAAAAGGCTGACGCGATAAATAGAGCATACTATTTGTTGCGCCAGCCTTTTGCTTAACGACACACGCCATGGAAAACTACGAGGAACAACCTGTACTGACCCGCCAAACGAATTGGGACATATTGTTTTTCTATCAAAAGTCTGACGTCATCTATCAGCTGTCGTTTGCCTTCTGCAACAGATTTATACACCCTTACAAGGACCGCACACGTGACCAAATGATACAGGCCGCACGCTCGTGCAAACAAAACATCGTAGAAGGGCTTGCCGATGGCGTAACGTCAACCGAGATGCAACTGAAACTGCTCAACGTGGCACGCGCCTCGTTAAAAGAGCTGCGCGAGGACTTTGAGGATTATCTCAAGTCACGCCATAAGCAAATCTACACCGCATCGCACTCTCAATACGAGGCTATGCTCAAATACTGCCGCTACCATAACAAGCTGCAAGACTACGCGCCCTACTTTGACCAGTGGACTGACGAGCAGATGTGCAACTATGCGCTCACTCTCTGTCACATGACAGACAAGATGATGATGAGTTTCTTAAAGAAACTTGAGCAAGAATTTATCACGCAGGGAGGCATAAAGGAGCGCATGCACCGTGCACGCACGGGGTTCCGCAATAAGCAAGACGAGCGTCTCAAGCAGTTAGAAACAAGTTTGCCTGCCATCAAGCAAGCATTGCAGCAAGCCCAGTCTGAAGCTGAAGCATGGCAAAAGGCTTACAACGACCTCAAACAGCGCGCCCTGGCCGCTTACTATCGGCAAGCCGATGAAATAGCCGCCCTTAAAGCTGAAATAGCAAAGCTAAAGGGCAAAGCTTGAGGCCCCACCATAGCATGAAGAATATGGTATGAGTAGAGGTTCTAGAACAACTAGAATAATCTAGAACTGCCAGCCCCTACCCCACCACAGCGCCACTTTTCTCTCTCCTTTTGCATAACCTTTCACAAAATGAGAGCAAATAGTAAAATTGTGCATAGCCAAGCGCGCACGATAAAACAAAAATCGTAAATTTGCTTGCGAATAGTAACAACTAACACTCTTAACGACCCTATTATTATATGGTAAAGATAACAAAAGAGGCTGCCTTGCACTACCACGAAATGGGCAAGCCCGGTAAAATCGAAATTGTACCAACAAAACCCTACCGCACTCAAACCGACCTTTCGCTGGCATACTCACCAGGCGTGGCAGAGCCTTGCCTTGAAATTCAAAAGGATCCGCACGATGCCTATCGCTATACAAACAAGGGCAACTTGGTAGCCGTCATTTCTAACGGCACCGCCGTGCTCGGACTGGGCGATATAGGCGCCATGAGCGGCAAACCGGTGATGGAAGGCAAGAGCCTCTTGTTCAAGATCTACGCAGGCGTCGATGCCTTTGACATCGAGGTGAACGAAAAAGACCCCGAAAAGTTTATCGCCGCAGTTAAAGCCATAGCGCCTACCTTTGGCGGTATCAACCTCGAGGATATCAAAGCACCCGAATGCTTCGAAATAGAACAACGCCTCAAGGCCGAACTCGACATACCGGTAATGCACGACGACCAGCACGGCACGGCTATCATATCGGCAGCAGGCCTTATCAACGCCCTTATAGTGGCTGGCAAAAAGATTGAAGACGTCAAGATTGTTGTCAATGGTGCAGGTGCTGCCGCCATATCGTGCACACGCCTTTACTGTGCCTTTGGTGCCAAAAAGGAGAACGTAGTGATGCTCGACTCCAAAGGTGTTATTACAGCCGACCGCGACAATTTGAATGCGCAAAAGCGTGAGTTTGCCACCACACGCACCGATGTACACACCTTGGCCGAAGCCGTTAATGGCGCCGATGTATTTGTAGGTTTGTCAAAGGGCAATGTGCTCACGCAAGACATGGTACGCTCTATGGCCAGCAATCCTATCATCTTTGCACTGGCCAACCCCGTGCCCGAAATCTCTTACGAAGACGCCACAGCAGCACGTCCTGACGTACTGATGAGCACAGGCCGCACCGACTATCCCAACCAAATCAACAACGTAATTGGTTTCCCCTACATCTTCCGTGGCGCGCTCGACACCGCAGCAAGTGCCATCAACGAAGAAATGAAGATGGCAGCGGCCCGTGCCATTGCCGACCTGGCGCGTCGTCCGGTGCCCGACATCGTCAACCGCGCCTACCACGTGCGCAACTTCACCTTCGGCCCCGACTACTTTATTCCCAAACCCGTCGACCCGCGTTTGATTACCGAAGTGTCAATGGCTGTTGCCAAAGCCGCTATGGACAGTGGCGTGGCACGCACACCTATCAAGGACTGGAAAGCCTACCGCCAGCACCTGCGCGAATTGATGGGTCAAGAAAGCAAGTTTACCCAAAACCTCTACGACACAGCACGCAGCAACCCCAAGCGTGTGGTTTTTGCCGAAGGCACACACCCCACCATGCTCGAAGCCGCTGTGCGCGCTAAGGAAGAGGGCATCTGCTTCCCCATATTATTGGGCAACGATGTGCAAATACGCAAAATTGCCGAAGAGTTGAAACTCAACCTCGAAGGCATTGAAATACTCAATCTGCGCAACGACACCCAAAACGAGCGCCGCCACCGCTATGCGCAAATCTTTGCCAAGAAAATGGAGCGCAAGGGCTATACCCCCCAAGAGGCTGAAGACAAGATGTATGAGCGCAACTACTTTGGCATGATGATGGTAGAGACAGGCGAGGCCGATGCATTCATCACGGGTCTTTACACCAAATACTCTAACACCTTCAAGGTGGCACGCGAGGTTATTGGTGTGCGCGAAGGCTACAACCACTTTGGCACAATGCACCTGATTAACACCAAGAAAGGCATTCTGTTCGTAGCCGACACACTCGTCAACCGCCACCCGAGCGAAGACACGCTCTACGACATTGCACGCCTCTCTGCCGAAACAGTACGTTTCTTCAACCGTACACCGTCTATCGCCATGCTTTCATATTCGAACTTTGGCTCAGACAAAGACGGCAGCGCACTCAGTGTGCAACACGTGGTTGAACGCATGCACAACGAAATGCCCGACTTGGCCATTGACGGCGAAATGCAGCTCAACTTTGCCATGGACAAAGATCTGCGCGATGAAAAGTACCCCTTCAACCGCCTCAAGGGCATAGATGTCAACACACTCATCTTCCCCAACCTCTCTGCTGCCAACTCATCATACAAAATGGTAAAGGCGCTTGAAGACGATGGCGAAGTAGTTGGCCCTATCCAAATGGGACTTAACAAGCCTATCCACTTTACCGACTTCGAAAGCTCGGTAAGCGACATCGTCAATGTCACCGCTGTGGCCGTGATTGACGCCATCGTGATGGAGAAGAGAAAGTAAAAAACAGAAATAAGCGCAACAATACAGAAAGACACAAGCGGCACAGCATGAATATGCAGTGCCGCTTGTGCCGCTTTTACACAATATGTATGCTATGAACAATATATTAAGGCCCTTGGCATTGTTTGCAAGCATCTTCCTTGCTGGCACGCTCGGTGCCCAGACCATCATTCCCCTGCAACGCGGACAAGGGGGCATCAGGTCGAAGACGGTGGACGACTACAAACGCGAACAACATACCGACAAGCGTGAGCAATCTGACTCCCTGGCGTATGTTGACAATTTGCGGCGCGCCTTCAACGCTCTATACGCCGACTCCTTGGGGCAGGCCGAAACCTTGTTTAACGAGGCGCTGAAACTGCGTCCCGCTGCCGAGGGTAATCACATAATAAAGTATAACCTGGGATTGGTAGACATGGCACGCGGTCGCAACGTGCAAGCGGTCGAAAAACTTACCGCTGTCATCAAGGACTACCCCAACTACTTCGATGCCCGTTTGGCGCGCGCCGAAGCCAACCTGCAACTTGGGCGTGCTGCCGAGGCACAGGACGATGCGCAGCAAGTGCTCGACCAGCCCGAACTTGACGGCATCACACCCCAGCTGCTTGAACGTGCACGCTTTGTGCGCGCAGCAGCCCGCTATCAGTTGAGACTCTTTACCGAAGCCCATGCCGACCTGCAGCACATCATATCAGCCAACCCTCAAAACACCAACGCGCAAATACTCGATGCCCTGACACTGCAACAAATGGGCCAGCCCAAGGAGGCACTCAACCGCCTTAACCTTATTGTGTCGGCACACCCCGACATGGTAGATGCCCTCAGCACCCGTGCCGCAGTAGAGGCCGAGCTCAACATGCCAGCCCTTGCACGTGCCGACTACGACCGCCTTGTTGAACTGCAGCCCAACGAGAGCGCCTACTATATTGAGCGGGCCAAAATGCTGCTGCGGTTGGGCGAGAAAAAAGCGGCACGCGCCGACCTTGACAAAGCTATCAAGTTAGGCGTGCCGCATGGTATGGTGCAGCCCCTTTTGCTGCAGGCAAAGTAGCGGGGCAAGGAATTCGTCACAGGTGTTTCTTCAGCACCAGCCGGTGGTCGATGCACGAAGGCAACTCTTCTTCATAATGCGTAACCATGATAAGCGTCTTGCGCCTATTGCACATAAAGCAGTCTATGATGGCTTGAGCGCGCTTGCGGTGACGGTTGTCAAGCCCGTGAAAAGGCTCGTCAAGAATTAGCAGATCCGGGTTCTTGACAAAGGCACGCACCAACATAATCAAGCGCTGCTCGCCCGACGACAGCGTCATATAGTTGCGATCAGCCAAGTGCGAGGCATCAAAGGCTGCGAGCCACGCCTTGCAACAAGCGCGTTCAGCCTCCGAAGCATGCTGATACAGCCCTATCGTGTCGCGCAATCCACTTGCCACAATATCAATAGCCGGCAGCGGTTTGCGGTAGGCCGAGTACATCTCGGGCGACACATAACCAATGCGGCGCTTTATGTCCCAAATGCTTTCACCACTCCCGCGCTTATTGCCAAACAGTCTGATATCGCAGGCATAAGCTTGCGGATTATCAGCACACACCAGCGACAGCAGCGTACTTTTGCCCGCCCCATTCTCGCCAGTCAAGGCCCAGTGTTCGCCCCGCATCACCAACCAGTTCAAATCCTTCAATATGGTGCGCTGGCCATAGCGTATGTTGATGTGTCTGAAATCAATCACCTCATTGCTGGCAGCCGGTGTAAAGCGCTCGTCGGTTGGCGGGGTAAAAGCCGGCACCTCACCCACGCGTGCCCCGTCCTGCTCTATCTGAGCATAAGCGGTGGCGGGCAGCAAATTACTCACACGCTTGCCGTCCACATAAACGATGTGCTTTACAAACGACGGCACATCGGCCGGACGGCTCACCACCAGCACCAGCGTCAAGCGTTGTGCCAACAGCCCAAGCACCCGCGTCAGCATCACGCGAGCGTCCTTGTCAAGGCCGATGTAAGGATTGTCTATCACAAGCATCTGCGGACACGACATCAGCATCTTGGCCAACTGCATACGTCGCAGTTCGCCGCTCGACAGTTGGTTAATAGGCTTGTCGGCATGCTCGTCCATACCCAGTTCGGCCAGCAAGTCCAAGTCTGTCTCGGGCGAAGTGCCCTGGTGCAAGTCAGTCCAAGCCGTACGAGCCTGCTGCAGCACCTCACTCACAGTGGGAAACGTCTGCTCGTCGGCCTGGTTCCAGCGCTGCTGATAGTAAGCCGGTTCATTGCCACCATACACATCGCGAAAGGTCACAAGCCGCACATTATCGGCCACGCGGTCAGCATTATTGCCACCAAAGTCATACCGTGCAGCATCGCCCTGCAGCGGGTGAGCACCGGTTATAATATCCACCAGCAGCGATTTGCCGCCACCATTAGGGCCACAAATTGCCAGCGCCTCGCCAGCCTCTATTGTCAGATTGAGCGGCTCGGCCAAACGATAATCGGGGTGACGCGTCACCCCGTTTGTTATTTGTAGTAAAGGCATTCTTATTCGTAAACGTTTTCTATCTCCACCACATACATGGTGTGCAGCGAGCCGCCCGGCTGGTCATTGTACCAGCGTGCAAGTGCCTCTTTGTCAATAAACTCGTCGGCCTTGAGCTCCGTGCGGAACATTTTGCGTCCCTCTATGGTCAGTCGAGCCTCCTCAAAGCCTATGGCACCGTGTTCCGTTTCAACGGGAGTCAGTCCGGTCTCCTTCACCTTGTCATAGTCGCGTCCCGACTTTGAGCCACAGAAATTGTACACCTTGCGCATGGCCTCGCTGTGGCCAAGGAAAGAGAGTGTCAAGTGTTCATTCTCTTCAATCAGCGGATAGGTGGCACGTTCCGGACGTACAAAGACAAATGCCACAGGCTTGTTCCACAGCCAACCTATGCCGCCCCACGAGGCCGTCATCATGTTGCAGTGTTCCTTATTGCCAGCAGTTATGAGCATCCATTCCTTGCCTATCAGTTCAAAGGCATTCTCTTTAGCCAAAGCTTCAACAGTTGTCTTTTTCATTGTTGCATTTTTTAGTCATTCGTATTATGCCGCTAAGTTACAAATTTATTTTAGTTACGCGCTGACCGGATTATCAAACAAATTGACAAGTCAACGACTTTACGTGTAAGTCATACCTCAAATACGCGACTTAAGTTATCTTACTACGATCGAAGTAAATGCTTACTACGTTCGAGGTAAGCACTTACTACGTTCGAAGTAAACGCTTACTACGTTCGAAGTAAGCATATATATCGGTCGTTTCACATATTAACTACGACCGGTCGCCGCCGTTATTCGTACCGCACTTGCTAAATCCGAAAGTTGAGAGCATATAATTGCACCATGATGGCAAGTACTCCCATTCCTCATATTTTATTTGTACTTTTGCCATATCGTTCAGAATGTTGTTTGCCTTTCATCGCAGCAGCAGGGAAAGTGACATTTCTGACACAGCTAAATCCCGGACAGCTTTTTATTGTCCAAATGCTTAGATTATAGTGCTGTGGAGATTAGGTACACCATTGAATATCATAACATTCACATTAACGCAGCACTTAGAGATGCTTTCATAATATGACAGACGAAGATATAGACCAGCTCACATTAAGATTGGTACAAGGATCGATCACCCTATTCAAGTGGATAACGTTGCAGTTTCTTATCCTATTCTTAACACCATTTACCTGGAGCATTATGCCTTCAGGAATGCCCTTGTACATCGTTTCCTACACCTTGATTTTTAATGTGTATTTGGGGATCATGTCCAAAGACAAGCGACTAAACTTCATTTGGAAGCCTTATGTCGGGTATCTATGTGTCACGGCAATATTAAGCCTTGCTTTGCTTGACTCCCTCTCCTTGCCTGGCATCGTTTTGGCCCCTTTGTTTGGCCTGTTGTGCCTCATCATGGTCAGAAGATACAAGCATTTCCGAAAGATTTACGCCACAACGTTTGCCAGACGCATGACAATCAATGTTGCTTCAATCGCACTAATCATAGCTATCGTTACAATACCAAAAGTCTGGAGCGTTTCTGCCGAATGTCAAGGTCACGGAAGTTTCAAAACTGAAAAGGACGAAATTCTGCAACGCCGCAACTACTTGGCAAGCAAACTGATTGCGCCCCCCAAAAAGGTACTACATGAAATGCCCTCAGGTATAGGAGCGCAATTTCAAGGAGAGTGGGCACTCTATTCTTGCTCCATGTTTGCCATGTCACTTTACAATATTTCTCAAATTTATCCAGAGACACGAACAGAAAATATTCACTACATCGACAGTCTGATATGCATTGTCCTCTCACCCGAGCTAAGGGAATACGATTCAAACCGATGGAAAGAAGACGCTTTGAGCACATTGCAGTCTTATGAGACGAGCCACATATCCTACATCAGCCATTTGGCATGGATGATAGGCGAATACAAGGCTGCAGGAGGTGGCAACAAATATGACAAACTTTACGCCCAGCTTTGCAATGCGATGAACGGCCGCATATTACACAGCGCTGCATTAAATCTGCAAACCTATCCCAATGAGAGTATTTACATGCCAGACATGCTTGTTGCCATTGTGGCACTGAAGCAATACGCTGCGCTCAACAAGGGAAAATACGCGTCTACCGTGGACGCATGGGTGGACAAAGCAAAGAAGGAATGGCTCGACCCAAAAACGGGTTTGTTAGTTTCATTCCTCAACGTGGACGGAAGCCAAATTACAGATATGCCTACAAAAGGCTCATATTCTGCCCTAAACTGCTCTTACCAGACTCTCATCGACCGAAAATTCGCACAAGAACAGTATTTGCTGCTCAAGAGTTCTTTTTGGAAAGAGGGCACACTTTCGGGCATGAAAGAATATCATGACCATTCTCCTATCCTCGGTATGGACATCGATGCAGGCCCCGTCATCATGGGACTGAGCCCTTCTGGAACAGCCTTCTCAACAGGAGCTGCCACCTTTTTCAATGACAATGAGGTAAGGAGCAACATTCTCCGCACCGCCGAGATTTGTGGAAATACGCTATCATCGGGCAACAAGAAGCACTACGCACTTGCAAACATAGCCCTGGTCGGCGAGGCAATCATGCTTGCCATGCGTACAAACGCACCGGCTAACCTGTAACACCAACGGGTTTAATCACTTGTACATAAAGGAGTTATGCACATTTTTTTGTAATTTTGCAGTCGGAAATACAAAATCACACAAACTTTATTGAATGACAACCTACTCTGAACTGACAAGAGAGCAGCTAATCCGTCACAAACTCGACTTGTTGCTGCGCACCGGTCAGCTACTGGTGGAAAGTGCGGCCGACACCAACCGTATTGTACGCAACATGAACCGTGTTGCAGCCTTCCTTGGCCTGCCCGAGGAACACTTGCACATCTACGTGCAGTTCAACATGTTGATGGTAAACCTCAGCGACGACGAACACTCCTTCACAAAGTTCCAACGCTGCAACAAGCATGGTATCAACATGACCACCATCTCGCTCATCAGCAAACTCTCGTGGAAGGCTATACGCCAGGACTACAGCATTGAGCAGTACGCCCAGGAGCTTGAAGAAATAGCCAACCGTCCCCGCAACTACACCCCCGTACAGGTGGCCATCGGCACCGGCTTTGCGTGCGGCGGCTTCTGCATACAGTTCGGTTGCGACTGGACAGCCTTTTTCTACGCCTCGTTTGCAGCAGCCATTGGCATGTACCTGCGCGGTTTGATGCTGCGCAAGGGGCTTAACAACTACATGGGCATAGCCATTGCAGCATTTATCAGCACCGTAATAGCCTGGGCCACCACCTATTTGCCCTCATCGTGGACAAGCACCCCGCTTCACCCCCTGTTGGCTTGTGCCCTGTTCATTGTGCCGGGTGTGCCACTCATCAACTTTGTCGACGACATGCTCGACAACTACATACAAGTAGGACTCACGCGCGCCATCAACACCTTCCTCATGATTGTGGCCATGTCGTTTGGTATAGCGTTCTTCCTCAAGCTGTCCAACTTCGACCTCACGCAGTTCTACACCATACCCATGATACCCCACAACTCTTACCTGAGCTACGCTGCTGCCGCAGCCATCTCGGCCATGGGCTTCTCTATGATATTCAACATTCCGCGCCGCTTGTTATGGGTTGTGGCCATAGGCGGCATCATAGCCGTGTGCACGCGCAACTTTGTCAACCTTGGCCCGTCCAACAACAACATCGGTCTCGACATGGGCCTTGCCATCGGCTCGCTTGCCGGCAGCGCCTTGGCCAGCTTAATTGCCGTCAAGGCCGTACACTGGGTGCATGCCCCCAACCACGTGCTCTCCATACCGAGCGTAATCCCCATGGTGCCTGGTGTACTGATGTACCGTGCACTCGTTGGCTTGATTGAAATGAACGGTGTGGTGGGCGAACTCACCAACGCCATGAAATTTGGCATGGCATCGGCCGTCACCATCATGTGCATCGCCCTTGGCGTGGCCATACCCAATGTCTTTGCCCGCCGCTGGGTGGCCAAAGACCGCCAGCGCAAACTCAATCAGCTCATTGAGGAGCGTCGCAAACGCGGCCACTTTATCGATTTGGCAAAGCTCTAATCTAACGGATAGAAGGGCTGGCAGACACTGGTAACGCAAACCAGTCTGCCAGCCCTTCAACTTTTCTTCTGCTCATATTCCACCACCACATTAGCAATATTAGTAAACAAGTTGACAAGTTCACAGGGGGAAGGTGCAGGTAAGTTTGTCATGCTTCTTAGCATTCTGACGTTTACATAATAAACTGCATACTTGTTAGCCCGTTATTTCATTGTATCCTCTCCCACAAACGCACCAATATTCTGAAAAACACTTAAATTCCGAACCCTTGATTAAAGAAAGTCAATAAAACGCTTGGGGGGGGGTAAATTATAAGTATTTACTTTGCGATGAATTGATAACCAGTTCAAAAGGCAAGCACCCTGTAGGACGCATGCACCAATACCAAAGTATCAACAAATCTATTTTTACTTAAACCTATTTTAATGACACATTATTTACGTTTACTAAGCCTTGTTGTATCAGCCATGCTGTTGGCTGTCAAGGCTGTAGCTGGCATCAAGGTGAGCCAAACACTACCCTCTGCGGGTAAGCCAGAGCATTGCTACACCATGATGAATGCCAACAACTACTACTGCAACGCCACCACATCGCCCACGCAGACAAAGGACAACTATGCCCAGTTTGCCTTTTATGCCGCCAGCGACAAAGCCGACACTTACTACATCTACAATGTAACAGCCGGCAAATGGGTGAGCTACGACCAAGCTGATAGTTACAGCGCACAAACTGGTTTTGTAAAGATGACCGACAGCAAAGTAGATGCCGCGGTTTACAAATTCAACGAACTCAGCACTGGCGCCTACGAAATTCAGCCCTACACCACTACTGGCGTAGCAGCCATCTACATCAATTGGTACAAGGGTATCGGTAATGACAACCCCGTAAACGGCAACGTCACACTTGGTCTTTGGACAGACAATGGCACCAAGGACAAAGGTTCTAATTGGACACTCAAGGAGGTTGGTGTGCAGCAAAAGTACACCTTGTTCAGCGATGGTATGCCGAGCGATGCTACAGTCATCATCAACGGCCAAAGCTTTACAGGACTCAATGCCCAAGGCGACCAGTCTATCAATGTTGAGGAAGATATACAGACAAGCGACATCACCGTCAAGGTGGGCGGAGGCTATCTGGCTAAAGTGACCATCGACAACGCCAACTATCAGATTGACTTCAAGTTCATACAATACTTCACTCCCACGACGAGCATCGATGCCGAAAAGCAGTATCCCTACATTTTGAAGATGCCATCAGCCTACATCAAAAAGTCGGGCGACAACCTGGTACACACCACAAGCGCCAGCGATGCCGACCGCTTCGTGCTTATCGAGGCTGAGCAGGGAAAGTACTACATCTACGACCGCACCGCTGGTTGCTATATTTACTACACCAATGTGGCAAACGGCAGTAATCAAACTACTACTGCCAACAGTAACGTAAAATACACCACCGACAAGGCCACTGCCAACACCTGGCAGTTGATGATGCTCTCCGAAGAGACAGTAGCCATCATTCCTGGCTCGGTAGAAAGCCCCACGGGCAATACACCGTCGTTCAACTTTACTGGCGGTATCGACAACAACGCCGTACTTAATCTGTGGAGCGCTAATGACCGAAATTCGGCCTGGCAATTCATCGACCCCTCAAAAACTCCGATGCCTTTTGCCACACTGATGTATGCCCTGCCCGGTGCGCAATACATTCACAAGTTGCCCACCAAAACTGGCGAGACCGTTACAAGCGTTGACTTTGGCTCAATCTCAACACTTGCTCTGCACGACGACCGCGTGGCCATTGGCAACAAATACAAGTACATCAGCGGTACAGCACCTGCCGAAGAGGGCGAATACGAATACACCCTTAACCTGACTAACGAAACAGGCGACGAAATTCAATCAAAGGTACGCCTCATTGTCAGCAGTCACCTGCAGTCACCCACTCCCATGATGGCCTGGCTCACATGGAACTGGTTTGCACGCGCCATCAGCCACGACAAAATGGTTGAAATAGCCAAGGGCCTTGAAAAGTACGGCTTAATCGAAGCAGGTTTCAACACCATCGTACTGGACGATGCTTGGGCCAGCCCAACCAACGACAAGGCAGCCCTGACCTACGATCCCGCCAAGTTCCCCAACGGCATCAGCGGTCTGAAAACAGCCTTAAAGGGCATCAACGACAAACTGAAAGTGGGCATCTACAGCGACGCCGGTTCTATGACCTGCGAAAACTACCAGCCTGGCTCATACGGCTACGAGGCTGCACACCTTGCCCTGTTCGACTCATGGGGCGTTGACATGCTCAAATACGACTACTGCAACTCTCAGGCCGGCACCAAGGTGAGCTACACTCAAATGGGTAACGCCGTGGCCAAACTCAACGAAGAACGCCAAGCCAAGGGCGAAATTCCCTTTGTGTTCAACATTTGCGAATGGGGTAAGACCAAGCCTTGGGAATGGGGTGCCGAAGCCGGCGGCTCAAGCTGGCGTGCCACAAGCGATGCCCGCGAGGATTGGATAGGCAACAACTCACGTCCTGGTGTGCTTGGTGGTGTTGACGAAGTGCGCAAACTCTGGATGTACGCCGGTGTCAACCGCTTCAACGACCTCGACATGATGTGCATCGGCCTTCACGGCCTTGGCGGTCCCAGCAACAACACTGCTGGTCACCAAAGCAATGGCGGGCAGATTACTGGTTTGACCGATGCCCAAGCCCGTTCACAGATGTCATTGTGGTGTATGTTTGCCAGTCCACTGGCCCTCACTTGCGACCTTCGCGAAACACCTAAGGGCGAGGCCAATGCCAATGTACAGATGCCCAACCCGCTGATAACCGATGCCGACATCGCCACACTGACCAACACCGAGGTACTTGCCATCAACCAAGATGCCCTTGGCCAGCAGGCTGAATACATGGAGGCCCTGTCAACAGGCACAAGCAACTATTCTAACACAGGCTACGACGTTTATGTCAAGGACTTGACCAACGGCCGCATGGCTGTTTCTGTAACCAACCGTGGCACAACTGCTGTTAGCGTGCCCGACATTCAGCTTACATCTATCTACCTGAAGGCTGATAACAAATACACTTGCCGTGACATCTGGGCTAACACCGAGTCTGAAATTGAAAACACACTGAGCCCGGGCACTCTCCAGCCCTGCGAAACAAAGGTATACGTACTGACCGAAAAGACCCCCGTCACCTCACTCGCTGGTGTTACCACCTCACTCGCTTCAAAAGGCTCAACCCGCTACGATATCTCAGGCCGCAAGGTAGCCGAGGACTACAAAGGATTGTCTATCAAAGACGGCCAAAAGACGCTTAAATAAATTATCCAACGGATAATTAGTAAAATACTTAAAATGCGAAACGACAGCGCTGCATGGCGCTGTCGTTTCGCATTTTGTTATTATTGCTGTCCGCTATACTTCAATGTTGCTTCCCCTGTCACAAAACGCAAGCACTAATGGGGGCGACGCGTCCCGAGGCTGCTGAAAAATGCCCCGACGCGAGACGCGTCGCCCCCATTAGAGCGCAATGCCCTGGCACAACAGCCCTTTACATGGCTCCTTATTTGCTTTTTAACCTGTAAATCTGATAGAAAACGCTACCTCTAATGGGGGCGACGCGTCCCGCGTCGGGGCATTTTTCAACAGCCTCGTCCCACAGGAAAAATGCCTTATTCGTACACTAAATAAAGGCTCGCAGACAGGACTAATAACAAACCTGTCTGTGAGCCTTTTCCTTAGAACCGTCAAGCGGTTCCATATCGTAGTAATACCCTTTAGTCAATCTTGCGCTTCACAATGGCCGAGGCACGCTCAAGCGCCACATTGATGTTGGGACAAATGTGATCCTTGCCCAACAAGTGGCAGAACCCGTTATGCTCAAGCACACTGTACACATTGGGCGTAACACCCGAAAGCACAATGTGGGTGCCCTCGCGATGGCTCATCTCACACAAGTTCTGCAAGTTGTGAATACCCGTTGAGTCGATAAACGGCACACGACGCATACGAATGATGCGCACCTTGGGGTGATCCTCCATGGCAGTCATCAATTCCTCAAACTTGTTGGCTATACCAAAGAAATAGGGACCATTTATCTCGTACACCTCAACACCCTGCGGAATGCGCAAATGCTCCTCGTGCACCTCGGCATCAGTCTCGTCGTTGGGGTCAATCTCGTCTGCTATCACCTTTATTTGGGTTGACTCGGCCATACGTTTCATAAACAGCAAGCAAGCTATGAGCAAGCCCACCTCAATGGCTATGGTGAGGTCGAAAATGACGGTAAGCAAGAAGGTGATGAACAACACTATCACATCGCTCTTGGGGTTCTTCATCAGCTGCATGAAAGTGCGCCAACCACTCATGTTGTACGACACAATTACCAGCACACCGGCCAGACACGACATCGGGATATAAGCAGCCAAAGGCATCAGCACCAAAAAGATGACGAGCAGCACGGCAGCGTGAATAATACCTGCCACCGGTGTACGGCCACCATTGTTGATGTTGGTCATGGTGCGGGCTATGGCACCCGTACACGGTATACCACCAAACAACGGCGTGCAAAGGTTGGCCACACCCTGGCCTATGAGTTCCTGGTTTGAGTTGTGATGGTCGCCACACACACCATCGGCCACAGTGGCCGAAAGCAACGACTCAATAGCACCCAACACGGCAATGACCATGGCTGTGGGGAAAAGGCTCTTCACACTCTCCCAACTCAGGTTGGGCACCTGCAGCGAGGGAATGCTTGCCTTTATCTCGCCAAACTGGTCGCCAATGGTGTGCACCTTCATGTCGGTGTAGGTATTCAAAAAGTAAACGCCTATGGTCATTACAATAATGGCCACGAGCGAACCGGGCACCTTCTTCGACACCTTGGGCGTAAGGGCTATTATCACGATGCTCAACACACCTATCGCAGTGGTCACCCAGTCTACTGTGTCAAAATTCTGAAAGTACACTAACCATTTCGACAGGAAGTCGCCAGGCATTTTGCCCGCAATGGTCAAGCCAAACAGGTCCTTGATTTGCGTGGTGAATATGGTCACGGCAATACCGCTCGTAAAGCCCACCACAATGGGATACGGAATGAACTTGATGATGGTGCCAAGATGGCAAACACCCAACAATATCAAGAATATACCCGCCAACATAGTGGCCAACATCAATCCCGACAAACCCAAATTGGGGTCGCTCACAATGCCGTAGATAATTACGATGAAAGCACCCGTAGGACCACCAATCTGCACACGGCTACCGCCAAGGGCCGACACAATAAAACCGCCAATGATGGCGGTCAATATGCCCTGCGAGGGCGATACACCCGAAGCTATACCAAAGGCAATGGCCAATGGCAGTGCCACAATACCAACAATTAAGCCGGCCATGAGGTCGGCTGCAAATTTGGCTTTGTTGTAATGCCGCAACTCGCTCAGCAAGCGCGGCGCAAAGTAAGAATTACTCATTAAAAGGAGTTAGTTATAAGTGATTTAGTAATTGTGCTGCAAAGTTAAGGATTTTGACCGAGATATTAAAATTTGTTGCAGTTCTAATGCTCGCAATACTCGCGTTAATGTGCTAATGTGACAATGTGACGCTCGCTTACGCTCGCTAATGTGCTAATGGACTGACGCCGTAGTGTTTACAAAAGCATCGCATCAGCAGTAAACACTACGGCGTCAGTCCATTAGCACATTACCATATTAGCAAACCAGCGACCAAAGCAAATATACATTAAGCCCACTCACAAGCACTGCCAAGGCGTAAAGCAGCACGGTGGTAAAACGACTGTTGCAATAAGCGCCCATCACCTTGGCCGATGACGTGAGACGCACCTGGGTGAACATGGTAAAGGGCAACTGCAAACTCAACACGGCCTGCGACACAATAAGCGCCTTAAAGGCATCGCCAATAAAGAGCAACAACACAAAAGCACCTACAAACGATATCAATATGCCCGCACGCGAATGCACGTCCTTCACATCGTATGGCTCATTATAGATGCCCGCAAATATGGAGCCTGCCGCCATGCCACTCGTCACCGTGCTCGATATGCCGGCCAACAACAGGGCTACGGCAAACACCACGGCCGCACCGCCACCAAGCATGGGGGTGAGCAGTGCACCGGCCTCGGGCAACTCTTCCACCAGGGTGCCATGAGCAAAAAAGGTATCTGCCGCCAGTATGATCATGGCCGAGTTGATGGCCCAACCTATGGTCATGGCCAGCAACGTGTCGTAAAACTCATATTTCAGCGCGTGCTTTATTTTGTCAGCACCCGTAAGGTGTATTTGGCGACTCTGAATTACCTCGGAGTGCAAAAACAGGTTGTGGGGCATCACCACAGCCCCCAGCACGCTCATCACCACCAGTATGCTGCCCTGCGGCAACGATGGCACTACCATGGCCTCGGCCACTTGTCCCCAATGTGTGTCGGTCAGGGTAAGTTCGTACAAAAACGAGAAACCTATGAGCGACACAAAGGCTATGATGCCGCGCTCCACCCGCTTGTACGAATTGGTGAGCAACAGCACGCCGCAAGTGAGCGTGGCTATGGCGGCCCCCACAATGAGGGGCAGGCCGAAGAGCATTTGCAGCGCAATGGCCGCACCCAATATTTCGGCCAACGAGGTTGACACCGAAGCTCCCATGGCGCTCCACAGCACGGGGCGGCTCACCCACCGGGGCAGGTGGCGTGTGGTGGCCTCGCTCAAGCACTGCCCCGTCACAATGCCCAAGTGTGCCACGTTATGCTGCAACACTATGAGCATGATGGTTGACAACGTAACCACCCACAACAGCGCATAGCCAAATTGCGAACCGGCTGCAAAGTTCGACGCCCAGTTGCCGGGATCGATAAAGCCCACCGTCACAAGTAGTCCGGGACCGATGTGACGCAGTATGTCAAGTCCGCCACGCAACGACCCCTCGCGCATGGCCCAATGTGTACGCCAATGGTGTATGATATCTTTCAGCATAATGATAGTAATAATTGGTTGGAGATATTGGTTGGCAAAAATACCCACACAAGTTGTGAATACAAAAATAGTATTTTATGCACAAGCCAAGGCTGTGCGACAGCCAAAATACCCCCTTTTGGGTATGACTTAATTACACAATGCGGGACGCGTCGCGCGTCGGGAAAATACGCAGCTATTATTTAGTAGCATTCGTATTTTCCTCCTTTCTCTATCCCGACGCGGGACGCGTCGCCCCCATTAGAGCTTGCGTTTTGTGGTAACGCTTTGTGGCTGCGTTTGGTGCTTGAAGAAACGCAAGCACTAATGGGGGCGACGCGTCTCGCGTCGGGATATTTTTCTATCATTTTATCATAAACAAAGCTATCCATTTCAATGTCTTATATCACACATACCTTTCGTCTTGCCCTGGCAGTGGCTTTTGCGGCTTTGGCCTGTATGGCGAGTCGTGCGCAAACGGCTGCCCTGTCTGACAGCATAGTTGACCAGTTGCGCCAAATTAACTTGCCGCTCATGAACATTACTACTGTTGAGGGCAAACTGCCCAGGAGTACTTATGTGTCGCCCCCCGATGGCTGCGTGGGAAAGAGCATTGTGCGGAAGAGCACTGTGACGGGGCGACTGGTGATGACGCTCGGCGATTCGTTGCTCTACGACAGCGGCACTTTCCAGCCCGACTCGACTGGCATCACGTTGCACATGCGCGGCAACACAAGTTCCTACAATCTGACTCCGTCGTACAAACTGAAATTGCAGCAACGCGCCGACCTCCTGCAGCGTGGCGAACGCATTTATCGCAACAAGCATTGGGCCTTGCTCAACCAAGTGACTACACGAGACTTCAAGACCATGGTGGGGCAGCAGGTGGCCATGCTCTGCGGCACAAGATGGGAGCCGGCCAACAGGTTTGTCAATCTGGTGATTGATGGCAGTTATCGTGGTGTGTACTTGCTCATCGAAACGGTGAAGGAGAGTGAGGGGCGCTGCAATGTGCCGCTCGAGGGCTATGTGACGGAGTGCGACTCTTACTGGTGGACCAAGAACGACAGTAATTTCCATTCGAACAACTTGCCCTACACCATGGGTTATACTTTCAAATATCCTGATGCCGACGAGATAGATGCGGTGTCGTTTGCTTACATACGCAACACGATCAACAACTTTGAGGACGCGCTGTATGGCGGACAGCCCATCGACGACTTGTTTGACACGCGCTCGCTCATGGGCTGGTTTCTGGCACACGACATTCTTGGCACGTGGGACGGCTGTGGCTCGAACATGTTCCTGATAAAGGACGACCGCAGGGACTCGCGCTTGCGCATGGGACCGTTGTGGGACTTTGACAGCACCTTTAAGCGGTCGGGCGAGTGGGCCTCGGTGCACCACATTCAGCAATTTTATGGCGCGGCGTGTTTCAGCCGGCCCGAACTGGTGCAGGAGTATGTGGACCTGTGGCGCGAGGTGCGCCCCTTGCTGCAAGAGCGTGTAAAGGCGGTGGTCGACTCGCTGTGTACTAACTATGGCGAGGCTGTTGACTCAAGTCGCGTGCTGGCCGCCCGTTGGGGGGCATTGCCTACTATTGCCGACAATGCGAAGGCGGTGGAGGATTGGTTTGCCGAGCGCATTCCTTGGCTCGACGAACATATTGAGAATTTGCTGGTGGTGCAGTCAGACAGTAGCATGACGGCGGCTCCTATGGGGGCTGTACAGCGCATGAAGGTGTATGCTGCCGATGGCCGGCTCTGTTTTGAGGGTACGCCAGACGCTTGTGCCAAATGGGTGCGTGCTACCCAAACGTCTGTGCCCGGGGCTTACATCTTGCGCTCGATAGGGCGTAACGGTGAGGTGCTGCGCACTGAGGAGGTGATGAAACGTTGACGCTATTGTAACATAAGTAGGTGTTCAAAATTATTTTTACATTGAAAGTGCATTATCGGGGTGCAGATGTTTCCTTCGGGTGAGGGAGCATAGCGGGCTATGTGACCGAGGCCGAAGGGAACAGATGCGCCTCGAGAATGTGCTTTCAATGTGAAAATGACACCTACTGATTGTATAAAATAATTTTGAACACCTACTTAATATATGATGTGGCATTTCAAACAACTTATGCGCTTGATGGCTGTGGGGGCTGCTACCCTGGCCGTTATGACGGGACGCGCGCAAACGGCTGCCGACACGGTGGCCATGTTGCCTGCGTTTAACATTCCGGTGCTGACGGTCACTACTACGGACGGTTCCCTGCCTACGTGTGACTTTGTGACGGCACCAGAGGGGTGTACGGGTATGGGTATTACTAACCGCACCACTGTGACGGGGCGCATGGTGATGACGCTTGCCGACTCGGTGCTTTACGACAGTGGCCCTTATAGGGTTGATGCTTCGGGCATAACGTTGCGTATGCGTGGCAATACCAGCGCTTACTACGAAAATCCGCCTTACAAGGTGAAGTTGCAGGCTAAAAGCGATTTGCTGCAGCGGGGCAGCAGTGTGTTTAACAACAAGCATTGGGCCTTGCTCAACCAACTGACTACGAGGGACTTTAAGAGCATCATCGGGCCAGAGGTGAGCCGTTTGTGTGGCTTGGGCTGGAAACCGGCGAGCCGCTATGTGAACCTTGTGCTCAACGGGCGCTACCGCGGCTTGTATTTGCTCAGCGAGACGGTGAAGGAGGGGCCGTCGCGCTGCAACATATCTGCCAGCGGCTACATTATGGAGTGTGACCCTTACTGGTGGAACACTACCGACAGCACGCTGCACACTGACCACTTGCCGTATACGATGGCTTACACTTTTAAGTATCCCGATGGGGCGGAGGTTGATGCTGACTCGTATGCTTACATTAAGAATACGCTCAACAACTTTGAGGACGCTTTGTATGGCGGGCAGCCTGTAGACGACTTGTTTGACACGCGCTCGCTCATGGCTTGGTTTCTGGCACACGACATATTGGGCACTTGGGACGGCTGCGGCTCTAACATTTTTGTAATAAAGAACGACCGCTACACTGCGCCTTTGCGCATGGGGCCTCTGTGGGATTTTGACACGGACTACCGCAAACCGGGGCAGTGGGCTTCGGTGCATGAAATCAGACAGTTTTATGGTCCGGCTTGTTTCGCCCGTCCCGAATTGGTAAAACTGTATGCTGACGTGTGGCAGGAGGTGCGCCCCAAACTGTTGGCGCGTGTGACGGAAATGGCTGACTCGCTTGCCCGCAATTATGGGCGGGCTATTGACGCCAGCCGTTTGCTTGCCGACCCCGAAGGTGGTTTCCCCACGGTGGCTGCCAATGTGCGGGAGGTGAAGGAATGGTTCGAGACGCGCATACCTTGGCTTGATGCACAAATTGATGCGTTGGTGATGTCGGGCATTGATGGGGCAACGGCTTCGCCTGTTGTGCAGCGTGTGATGGTTTATGCGGTTGATGGTCGCTTGTGTTTTGCAGGTTCCCCCGATGGGTATGCTCAATGGCAGCGTTCGGCCTCTACCCTGCGTGGTGCCTACGTTGTGCGCTACATGGGGGAGGGTGGTGCGCTGTTGCGCACGGAACGTATGATGGTGCGCTGAATCTGATAGGAAACGCAAGCACTAATGGGGGCGACGCGTCTCGCGTCGGGAATTTTTCAGCAGTCTCGTCCTTGCACATAGGCGGTTAAGACAAAGGCTCACAGACAGGCGTGTAATTAGCGCTGTCTGTGAGCCTTTATTTTATGTGTAGGAACATTCATTGTGTCTTTTCCGACGCGGGGACGCGTCGCCCCCATTAGTGCTTGCGTTTGATGCTTGAGTGCGTTAGGTCGTACTACTGCGTAGGCGTGCCTTACTCGTGCTTGATGTCGCTCATGGGGCCGTCGAATTGTGTGTGGACGGGGGTTTTGACTTGCTTGGCGTAACGGCTCACGCTCAGTATCATGCCGATGTAGAAGCAGTTGATGAGTGTGGAGGTACCACCACGGCTGATGAGTGGCAGTGGCTGCCCTGTGACGGGGAAGAGGCCTACGGCTACTGCCATGTTGACCATGGCTTGGGTGACAAGCAGCAGCGTCAGGCCCATGACAAGGAAGGGGGGGAAGTTGCGCTCGCAACGGCTCGCTATGCGTCCGGCCCTGAACAGTAGTATGATGTAGAGGAATACTACGATGGCTGCGCCCCAAAGTCCCATTTCCTCGATGATGACAGCGTAGATGAAGTCGGAGAATGCTTGGCTAAGAAAGTCGCGCTGCACGGAGTTGCCTGGCATTTTGCCTATGCCGTTGCTCGTGGCGATGGCGATGTTGGCATGAGCTACTTGTGCGCCTTTGTCTATGTCGTAGGTGGCGGGGTCGGCGTCGCGCGCATCTTCATCGCCGCCAAAGTGTGTCTCGATGCGCTCTTTCCACGTTTCGAAACGGTGGAGGAAGGGCACGTCAGACGACAGGTATACTAACACGCCCATCAGCACGCCCAAGAGGGTCATGACACCCAATAGCTTGCCTAACTGCACCAGTGGCACGCGTCCTATGAACATCATGAGCAGCACCACGCCAAAGAGCAGGCCGGCGGTTGAGAGGTTCTCGGTGAATATTAAGCCTACTATGGGCAGGGTAACCCACATGATTATTTTGAACGCTCGCTTGTCGGCACCGTTTTCACGTTGGGTGCGTGCCAATATGAGGGCTACGGTGATGATGAGGGAGCCTTTGGCTATTTCGGAGGGCTGGAACTGTATGAAACCTAAGTTTATCCAGCGGGCCGCGTCGTTGGTGGCTGCACCCGACAACAGGGTGATCATAAGTAGTAGCACCGAAAGGGGTATGGACAATATGGGCAGTATCTTGAACATGCGGCATGGTATGCGGTGTACCAACAGCACGATGATGGTGCCGGCGCCTAAGAAGAGGGCTTGCTTGACAAGTGGCTCCCAAAAGCGGCCCGACTTGTACGATAGTGTGCTGGCGGCACTGTATACCTCGACAAGTGATATGACGCACAGGAAGAAGTAGACAATCCATATCACGCGGTCGCCCATGAACAAGGAGCCGAGACGCGTGGTTTCGCGTTCGACTTTCTCCTCAAACTTTGGCAGGGCGTGTGTTTGCGGTGTGGTGCTTTCGGTTTTGTCTTTTCTGCTAAAGAAACCCATGTTGTGTCCTTTCTTGTTTTTAGCGTTCTGGCTTGGCTTGCATTGCTTGTTTGCTGCCAGGCAGGCTCTTTTGTTTCGTTACGTGTGTGGTTGGTGGTTTACTTTGCCTCGCCATACTGCTTGACCCATGCCTTGAACTGCTCGCCGCGGTCCTCCATGTTCTTGAACAGGTCGAAACTGGCGCAGCACGGGCTTAGCAACACGGTGTCGCCGGGCTGTGCCAGGGCTACGGCGTCCTCCATGCACTCGCGCATGGAGTGGGTGTCGGCCGTGGGCAGGCCTGTTGCGTCGAAATTGGCGTGCAGCTTGCTGTTGTCGACGCCCATATATACCAGCGCGCGGCACTTTTGCTTGACAAATGGCATGATTTCGGCATAGTCGTTGCCTTTGTCCTTACCGCCCAATATCAGTACTACGGGGGTGGTCATGCTTTCGAGCGCGCAGTAGCAGGCGTCTACGTTGGTGGCTTTGGAGTCGTTGACAAAGTGTATGCCATTGACGGTGCCGGCCTTTTCGAGGCGGTGTTCCACCCCGGGGAAGTCTGACAGGCCCTGGCGTACAACTTCGGGGCTGACGCCGGCGGCCAGGCAGGCTATGGCGGCTGCCAGCGAGTTGCGCAGGTTGTGGCGGCCGGGCAATGAGAGCTGGCTGAGTGGCATTTCGAAGTGTACTGGTGCGTTGACTACGAATGTGCCGTTGGACGCATAGCCGGCTGAAGCGGGTTGCGCCTCGTCGGTAAAGCCGCACTTGGCGCTCGGGTCGCTGTATTTGGGCAGCTCGTTGGGCACGTGCTCGTCTTCCTTCCAATATACAAAGGTGTCGTCGGCCGTTTGGTTCTGCAGTATGCGCATCTTGGCGTCAACGTAGTTTTGCATCTTGAAGTCGTAGCGGTCGAGGTGGTCGGGGGTGATGTTGAGCAGCACGGCTACATTGGCACGGAACTTGTACATGTTGTCGAGCTGGAATGACGACAACTCTATCACGTAGGTGCTATGGGGGGCTTCGGCTACTTGCAGTGCCAGACTGTGGCCTATGTTGCCTGCCAATCCGGCATCTATGCCGGCCTTGCGCATGATGTGGTAGATGAGTGATGTGGTGGTTGTCTTGCCGTTGCTGCCTGTGATGCATATCATGCGGGCGTCGGAGTAGCGGCCGGCAAACTCTATCTCGCTGAGTATGGGGGTGCCCTGTGCTATGAGCTTGGCCACCATGGGAGCTGTTTCGGGTATGCCGGGGCTTTTTACCACCTCGTCGGCCGACAGTATGTTGGCTTCGGTGTGGTGTCTTTCTTCCCAGGCTATGTGGTGGGCGTCGAGCATCGCTTTGTAGCGCGGCTTGATGCTGCCCATGTCTGACACAAATACTTCATACCCTTCTTTCTGGGCCAGGATGGCGGCTCCTACGCCGCTCTCGGCTGCTCCTAATACTACTAGTTTCATTTGTAAGTAGGTGTTCAAAATTATTTTATACAATCAGCAGGTGTCATTTTCACATTGAAAGCACATTCTCGAGACGCATCTGTCTCCTTCGGCCTCGGTCACATAGCCCGCTATGCTCCCTCACCCGAAGGGAACATCTGCGCCCCGATAATGCACTGTCAATGTAAAAATAATTTTGAACACCTACTTATCTTGTTGTGTTATCTTATTTTCAATGTAATGATGGTGAGCGCGGCAAGTATGATGGTGGTTATCCAAAAGCGTATGGTAATCTTTGACTCGTGCCATGCTCCATGCGGCCACTTGCACAGATATTTGCACTCGGGGTCGAGCTGCGAGGGTAATACGCGGAAGTTGTCGTGAATGGGCGTGCGCTTGAATATGCGCTGCTTCACGCCTTTGCGCTTGCCGAGCTTGTACCATTCAACTTGCAGTATGACGCTGAGGCTCTCGAGCAGGAATATGCCGCACAGTATGGGTATGAGCAACTCCTTGTGAATGATGATGGCCAACACGGCTATGATGCCGCCAATGGCGAGCGAACCGGTGTCGCCCATGAATATCTGTGCCGGGTAGGCGTTGTACCATAGAAAACCGATGAGCGCGCCTACTGTGGCACAGGTGAATATGACAAGCTCCTGCGACCCTGGTACATACATGATGTTGAGGTATGAGGCAAACTCTATGTGGCTTGACACGTAGGCCAGTATGCCAAGGGCTATGAATATAATGGCGGAGTTGCCCGCGGCCATACCGTCCATGCCGTCGTTGAGGTTGGCTCCGTTCGATACGGCAGTGATGACGAATATCGTGACAAGCACAAACACTATCCAACCGGCTTGTGTCTTGTACTTGCCGCAGAAGCTTACAAGTTCAGCGTAGTCGAAGTTGTTCTCCTTGACAAAGGGTATGGTTGTCTTGGTGCTCTTGACGGCTTGGCTCTTGTGCACGATTTCGGTAGTTTGGCCGTGCTGCTGCATTTCGATGTTCTCGCGTATGGTGGCATCGGGGCTGAGGTAGAGCGTGAGTCCGACAAACAGCCCGAGCAACACTTGCCCCACTATCTTGAAGCGCCCGGGGAGGCCGTCCTTGTTCTTCTTGAATATCTTGATGTAGTCGTCTAAAAAGCCCAACAGACCTAACCATACGGTGGTGACGAGCATCAGTATGAGGTAGATGTTGCGCAGACGGCCGAGTAACAGGCATGGTACAAGTATCGACACGATGATGATAATGCCGCCCATTGATGGCACGTTAATCTTTTGCACGCCAAAGGGGTCGATGCTGGCATCGCGCTGTGTCTCGCTGATGTTGTGGCGCTTCATCCACTTTATGAAGTACTCACCGAACCATGCCGATATGACAAGGGCCAGAATGAGGGCCAGGAGTGCACGGAATGATATGTAGGACCACATGCCCGAACCCGACACGCCGAACTGCTCGAGGAAACGGAAAAGGTAGTATAACATTGTTGCGAAATATTGGGTGTTGGTTGGTGGTTAGTTGATGCCAAAGGCTTTCTTTATCTCCTCGTGGTCGTCGAAGTGGTGTTTTACGCCCTTGATTTCTTGATAGGGCTCGTGGCCCTTGCCTGCTACGAGTATCACATCGCCGGGCTGGGCCAGCATGGTGGCTGTGCGTATGGCCTCACGACGGTCGACAATGCTGATGACCTTTTGTTTCTGCTCGTCGTTAAGGCCGGCAAGCATGTCGTTGATGATGTCCTGTGGCTCCTCAAAACGTGGGTTGTCGCTGGTGATAATTACACGGTCAGAACGGTTGGCTGCCTCCTGTGCCATGAGCGGACGCTTGCCTTTGTCGCGGTTGCCGCCGGCACCGCACACAGTGATGACTTTGCCCTTGCCGCGCACAATTTCGTTGATGGCGGTGAGCACGTTGACCAAGGCGTCGGGCGTGTGGGCATAGTCGACAATGGCACTGAAGCCCTTGGGTGAACGAATGGCCTCGAAACGTCCGTTGACGGGGTGCAGCGTTGACAGCACGCGCAGGGTGTCTTCGGGTGTCTTGCCCAGCATCAGTGCGGCACCATATACTGCCAGCAGGTTTGACACGTTGAAACGGCCGACAAAGCGCACGCTTACTTCGCGTCCGTCGATGTCGAGCAGCATGCCTTCGATGCTCTCCTCCAGAATGCGGCCTTTGTAGTCGGCTACGGTGCGGGTGGAGTAGGTGCGCACGGTGGCTTGTGTGTTCTGCACCATAATCATGCCGTTCTTGTCGTCGGCATTGGTTATGGCAAAGGCTCCCTTGGGCAGTCCGTCGAAGAAGGCTTTCTTGGCGTTGCGATAGTTCTCAAACGTTTTGTGATAGTCGAGGTGGTCGCGTGTGAGATTGGTGAATATGCCGCCTACAAAGCGCAGGCCGCCAATACGCTTTTGGTGTATGGCGTGTGACGAGCATTCCATAAAGGCGTATTCGCACCCCTCGTCGGCCATTTGTGCCAGGAGCTTGTTCAGAGTCACGGGGTCGGGAGTGGTGTGGTCGGCGGGTATGGCACGTCCGTCAATGTAGTTGCACACTGTTGAACACAGACCGCATTTGTGGCCGAAGGCGCGGAACATGTTGTAGAGCACTGTGGCGATGGTTGTCTTGCCGTTGGTGCCTGTTACGCCCACCAGCTTGAGTTTGGTGGTGGGGTCGCCGTAGAATTGTGTGGCCACTTTGCCCACAGCATCTTCGGTGTCGGCCACTTGCACGTACGTCACACTATCGGGGGTATCGGCTGGTATGGGTTCGCTTACCAACACTGCCGCAGCACCTTGCTCTATGGCTTTGGGTATGTAAAGGTGACCGTCAGCTTGCGTGCCCTTTACGGCTACGAACAGGTCGCCGGCTACCACTTTTCTTGAGTCAATATTAACACCTGTTATTTCACGTTGCAGATCGCCCTTTGCGGCTACAACTGTTACTTTTTTCAGTGCGTCTGATAGTTTCATTGTAGTGTCTATGTAGATATATGTTGTTGACTATGTTGTTTGCTTCTTAGCTTGCTTGGCATGCTTTTTGCAAAAGATTTACGGCTTTAGTCTGCCGGCTTATGCTTTTTGCTGGTGTTTGCACTCTTTGTGGTGCCCCTCTTGCTTTCCTTCTTGTCCGAAGAAGTTGCGGACTGCTTGGCATTCTTGTTGTCGGGCCTTCTGTCTCTCTTCTTTTGGGCAGATGTCGTCGATTGCTTGGGCTCTATAGCCGGTTGCTTTTTGGGCTTAGACTGTGCCGGTTGCTTTTTCTTTTCCTGCTCAGCCTGGTTCTGCTTGGCCTTTTCAGCCTTTCGCTCCTGCATCTTTTGCTGCTGCGCTTGCTCAGTCTGCTGGTACTTCTTTTCGTCAGCGGCTGTGGGCGTCAGTTCGGAGTCTTCAGGCTCGTTGGGCTGCGCCTTGGTCTGCTCGGCATTTTGTTGTGTCGTGTCGCGTTCGGCTGCCGGTATATCCTCGGGGTTGCCAAGTATGATTTCGATTTGCTGGCCACGCTTAAAGTGGTAGCCGGGCTGCATGTTTTGTTGCGTTACACGTCCTATGCCGCGCACTTTGACTTTGAGTCCGAGCTTTTCGAGGCGGAACAAGGCGTCGCGCAAACCATAGCCGCGTACATCGGGCACAATGTTGCCCTTCACCTCTTCAACCACGTTCATGTTAAGCCCTTGGCTCGTGGTGTTGCAGTGGCCCCAGGTGAGTGGTGCGTCCTCGGTGTTGACGGGCGAAGTGAACTTGATGCCGAGCTGTTCGAGTACAGACTGTGCGGCTGTCAGACTGCCGGCACTCACCACCGGGTTGAGGCAGTTGTTGGAGTCGCGTGCGGCAGTGTAGTCGTCCGACCTGCGTTGTGCCATCACAGTTTCGGCCACGCGCTTGAACACTGGTGCGCACATGCCGCCGCCCGAAGCTGGGGCGCCTTTTTGTATGCACACGATGCACGAGTAAAGCGGTTTTTCAGACGGGAAATAGCCTGCAAACGACACAAGATATTGTGAGGCAAAGCCGCTCTTGGTCCATACCTGTGCGGTGCCCGTTTTGCCTGACACGTGGAAGTAGGGTGAACCGGCTTTCTTGCCAAGTCCCACGCTCACCACGCTTTCAAGGCAGTCTTGTATGTTCTTCACCGCTTCGGCCTTGGCCATGTGTTCGCGCAGCACCACTACGGGGTACTCCTTGACCACCTCGCCGTTGTGCAGAATGGCCTTAACCAGACGTGGCCGCAATAGTTTGCCGTTGTTGGCAATGCCGTTGTAGAAGTTGACTGTGGTGATAGGCGGAATTTGAGTCTCGTAGCCGATGCTCATCCATGGCAGAGCCGTTTTCGACCAGTTCGATCCGTCAGCCTTTGGCATGCGGATACGGGGCTTGGCATAGCCCGGAATAGGTATCTTCAAGTCTTCGGCTACACCAATGCGGTAGATACCCTCAACAAATTTGCGAGGATTGTCGTGATAGGCGCGGTCGATGAGTGTACTTACGCCCACGTTGAGCGATTTTTGCAGAATTTGTGGCACAGTTGCCACACCGCTGCCGCCCGAGCGCCAGTTGGCATCGCGCATTTTGCGGCCGTACATCTCTTTAATACCGCAGCCCACGTCCACTATATCTGTCATGTGTATGTAGCCATCGTCCATGCCGACAAGGAACGACATGGGTTTGAACACCGACCCAGGTTCGTACAGGTTCTTTACAGCATCGGCATTTATTTCCTGATAGCTGCCGTCGGCCATGCGGCGCAGACTTGTCATGGCTTTAATGTCGCCGGTGCCCACCTCCATCAGTATGCACACACCCGAGTTGGCGTCAATCTCGGTAAGCTTGTCCGAGAGAGCTTTTTCGCAGATGTCCTGCATGCCTACGTTGAGTGTGGTCATCACGTCGTAGCCGTCTATGGCGGGTTTGTCTATGATGGTAAGGTAGCGGTTGAGCACCTTTTGGCGGTGTGCCGACCCCTTCTCGCCACGCAGAATAGAGTCAAAGCTCAACTCAAGTCCTGTGCGCGGTTTGCCGTCGGTCTTGTACAGGTCGCCAATAGTGCGTGCTGCCAGGTGGCCGAACGGGTTCTTGCGCATTTTGAACTCTTCGGTATGAAAGCCGCCCACATTGGCCGACATCTTGAACAAAGGCAACTGCTTGAGTTGTCGGTAGGTAATATACGATACACGCTTTTTATATAGCAGCCAGTGGTGGCTCTCCTTCTCGCGGCCTTTCAATAGCAATTCTTTAAACTCTGCGGGGTCTATGTCGGGCAATATACGGTGCACGCCCGTGCAGATAGAGTCCATTTTGGCGTGCAGCAAACTGTCGCGGTTAAATTGCTCTTTGGCGCGTCGTTTGGGGTCCTTCTCCCACGACATGAAATCCATGTATAGCTTGTACTCGGGCAATGAGGCTGCCAGCACCTCACCGTCGTCGGCCAGAATGTTGCCGCGCGTGGGTATGACTTCCTCATTCTCCTTGATAAAGCGGTCGTTCACCTGTTCCCAAAAGTTCTTCTCTACCGTCATGATGTAGATGGCCTTCCCTAATATGGAAAGACCTGCCAGCACCAATACTGATCCTATGACAGCGTAGCGCTTAGTAACTTGTTTGACGGGGAAATTCATTTCAACTTGTTTGTAGTGAGAGGAGAGTGTTACAAAGAATGTTTATGCCTATTATACAATATATTGTATGTGCGTTGTAGCGTATTGCCTATTCGTCCACCTTCAAATTAAACGATGGCGTGTTGGCCGTTTGCAGTGTGGTGTCGGTCAGAGCCCCTTCAATGCAACTTCGTCGCGTTTTCTCTTTGAGTTGGCTCGATCGGGTCAGCGCCTTATATCGGCGGTCAAGCAGTGTGTCGGTCAGCATTTTGCTTTGAATCATTTCCCGCTGGCACGAGTAGCGGTTGCTCACATACACAATAATCATGGCCACAACCATCACAATATACCAAAATTGGCGTCTGAACCAGCGTCCACCCAATATGTCGCCGCCCAATATCGAGGCCAAGGTAATTTTGCTGCACGACTCTCCTGCGGGCGTATCCTCGTCAGCAGTCAGTTCGCGCAGAGCTTGCAGGGCATTTTGTTCCTCGCGTTCAATTTCCTGTTCCTCAGAGTCAGGGCGCCTGTTGTCGGTAGCGGCTTCGGGCATATCGTTCTTGCTCATGTTCTGTTGTTATAGTCTTGATGGTAATGTGGTAGAGTCAGAGTTTTTCGGCAATGCGCAATTTGGCAGAGCGGCTTCGCGGATTTTCGGTCTGCTCCTGTGCCGAAGGCAAAATGACCTTGTTGTTTATGGCCCGCCACGGCGTCAGCCTGCGGCCGTAAAAGTCCTGTTGCACCTTGCCGTCAATGCGTCCGGCGCGAATAAAGTTCTTCACCATACGGTCCTCAAGAGAGTGGTAGGTGAGCACGCTCAGCCGTCCGCCCGGCCGCAGCACCTGCAACGCCGCTTCAAGCATCTCTTGTAGCGCCTCCATTTCGTGGTTAACCTCTATGCGCAGGGCTTGGAACACGCGCGCCAGGTCTTTCTTCTCCCTTTCGCGTGGCATGAGTGGCTTTACCACCTCAAGCAGGTCGTTAATGGTGCAAATAGCCTTTGCACTGCGTGCCTTGACAATGGTCGAAGCCAGCCGGCGGCTGTTTTTCATTTCACCATATAGGTAAAACACGTTAGCCAGCCGCTCCTCGTCATATTTGTTCACCACATCGGCAGCGTTAGCACCAGCGCGTTCATTCATGCGCATGTCGAGGGGGGCATCAAAGCGGAACGAGAAACCGCGTTCCTCATCGTCAAAATGGTGGCTCGACACGCCAAGGTCGGCCAGTATGCCATCAACATGCTCCACATCGTAGTAGCGCATCCAGTTCTTCAGATACCTGAAATTGCTCCGCACAAAGGTAAAGCGCTTGTCGCCATCAGGTATGTTTTGCTCTGCATCGGCGTCTTGGTCAAAACTGTAGAGGTGGGCGTCATCGCTAAGCCTCCGCAATATTTCGCGGCTGTGTCCGCCTCCGCCAAAGGTCACATCTACATAGATGCCACCGGGCTTAATGTTAAGCCCGTCCACTGTTTCGTTGAGTAAAACTGGTATATGATACACGCTGTATGGTGTTATATGGTTAAAGTTTTTAATATATTGCGGTGTGATTGTTGTCCATAAGGGGCGTTTCACCCATGATTTTGGCCAACGACTCTGCATAATCGCTGTCGCTCATCAGCAGTTTGGTGCTCTGTGCCACGCTCCACACCTCAATGCGGTCGTCAACGCCCATAAAGCGCACCGTGCGGTCGGTGATGGCGCAAGCGTCAAGCATTTTGCGTGAAATCAAAAAGCGGCCGTTACCATCGAGTGTAAACACCTCCACATTGGCCAGAAACTGGCGGAAGAGCATAGCCTGCCGAGGGTCCCATCGGTTGAGTCTTGCGCGCAACGCGTCTACCTCGGCATTCCACACCGCATAGGGATATATCACAAGACAAGGCTGATACACATCGCGTTTCAATACCAACCGAGGGTCTGACTCGGCAAGTTGCTTGCGGAAGTCAGACGGCAAAAAAACGCGCCCTTTGGCATCGAGTTTGGCATCGATTGTACCTGTAAATCTCATCATATCTCCTAAGAATTTCCAAAAGTACGGATTTTCCCCCACTTTTCCCCACTTTTAAGACAACTTTTTTATAAATATTGTTTATCGTCAAGAGTGTTGTGGTGCTTACTTTATTGATAATCATGTATTATCGCTGCGTCAGTCTGTAACACTCCAAGGTGGGGCGCATTATGTGCGTTGCACCTTCTGTAACTCGGCTGTAACGTGTAAATAAACCAAAAACGGCCATAAGGGTAAGCCTCAGTCCTGCCGAAAGATGTACCTTTGCACCTATTTATAATAACGACACATAATACAATGAGTCAGACTTCAACCAAAGTGGACATGCTCAATGGTCCTCTTTTTATGAAAATACTGATATTTGCCCTGCCGCTTGCTGCCAGCAGCTTGTTGCAACAGTTGTTCAATTCTGTCGATGTGGCCGTGGTCGGACGCTTTGCCAGCAGCAAAGCTTTGGCCGCAGTGGGCAGTAACGCACCCGTTATCAGTCTGCTAATCAACCTTTTTGTTGGCATATCGATGGGTGCCAATGTCGTGCTCTCCAATCACCTTGGTCAGCGCGACGACGAGGGTGTGCGACGCACCGTCAGCACCGTGTCATTGGTCAGCGTCGTCAGTGGCGTGCTGCTGATGCTTATCGGCATAGGCGTGTCGCGGCCCATACTCGAACTGATGGACACCCCGGCCGATGTGCTCGACATGGCCGTGCTCTATCTGCGTCTTTACTTTGTGGGCATTCCTTTCTTTCTTATATTCAATTTTGGAGCCGCCATCTTGCGCAGTGTGGGCGACACCCGCCGGCCGCTTTACATCTTGGTGGTGGCTGGTGTTATTAACACCGTGCTCAATCTTGTGTTGGTCATCTGCTTCGGCCTTGGCGTTGAGGGCGTGGCCATCGCCACAGCCATAGCCAATATGGTCAGTGCCGCATGTATAGTCGTGTTGTTGCGTCGCGAAAAGGGTGCATTGCAGTTGCAGTTCAACCACATGCGCATTTATGGCAAAGAGCTGCGCCGCATGCTGCAAATTGGCGTGCCGGCAGGTTTGCAAGGCATGGTATTCTCCTTGTCCAATGTGGTGGTGCAGAGTGCCATCAATGGCTACGGCTCTGCGGCCATAGCGGGCTCGGCTGCGGCTGTCAACTTCGAGTATTATTGCTACTACATCATTGTGGCTTGCAATGGTGCGGCCATATCGTTCATTGGTCAGAATTATGGTGCCGGCAAATACGACCGCGTGCGTCGCATCTTCCGCATCTGCATGTTGATGGGCCTTGTAGGTTGTTTCGCTGCCAACGCTCTGTTCACTTGGCAGAACCACTTCTTCCTCAGTTTCTTCACCGCCGACCCCGAAGTCATTCACTACGGAGCCATACGTATGCAGGGCGTCCTGCTATTTCAGTTCCTGGCCTGCAGCTACGAAATCTCGGGTTCTGCCTTGCGTGGCATGGGTGAGTCCATGTTGCCCACCATCATGACCGTGTTCGGCACCTGCGTGTTACGCATGGTGTGGGTCTTTGTGGCGAGTCCGCATTACCATGGGTTCGCGCAGCTGTTGCAGGTATACCCGTTGTCGTGGGTGCTCACAGGCGCCATGGTGCTTGTAGCCTATCATGTGCGTATGAAAAAACTGTGCGCAGTCAGGGCCTGACAATCCCATTTTATAAAGATGAACAAAACGCGCTTTTTCAAGAAGAATTAAAAGAACTGTGTCGAAACTTTGTGAAAATATATGCCGGTGTTTGCAGTGGTGTTGAGGCTCCTGTCATCGGCGTTTATTACAAAGGTTGTATCAAGTTGTTCTTGCCCCGCAGTGGTAGCAAACGCGTAGTAATTATCCTCATATACTGACACAAAATGAATACAACTTGCATAATTGTTGCATAACGATAATTTCGTCGACAAAAACCGTCGCTTTGTCTAAAAAGTTTGGAGCGAACGAAAATAAGCACTACATTTGCAAACGTAAAATGACAAAACAATGCGCAGCGCATCACATCTGCCTGCCATTCAATATAAAGGTATTACAAGCTATAAGGTAATAGTGTTTTTTAGGTAAATGACGAGAGGCAGTGTTCGCCGTGAGGCGCATGCTGCTTCATTTTATACCCCATGGTTGTAGTCCGGACGTCACTTGTCCTTTTCCATACAAACCATACAAGCACCAACAAGGGCCCAATGCGATTGGCTCTTGTTGGTGCTTGTGCTTTAAGTTGTGGGCTACAGTGTGCTGTGTCAGTCGTTAGCCCTGGTATAATTATAATTGTTCACCTTGACGCAAGTAACGCCGTTTTGTATCGACACCTCTTCGTGTCCCTTGCGCGGTTTCCACACATTCGTGCCCTTAACCCGTTTGCAAAGTACCGACTTGCCGCTTGACGGAAAAATTTCGGCAAATGTAGAATCGGCACTATATATAAGGAATACCTGCTCGGGGCCGGCATCAAAGCGTGTACCAGCCTCCCACAGTCTGACACAACTGTGCAGGGCATAGCTCCATGTATACCCGGCCGAGCCAATACAGCCATGTTCATCGCGGTCGCTGCCTACCAAATTGCCTATCGAGGAATGGGCGCAGCTGCAGCAAACGATTGCAGCCAAAACAAAACCCAACAAATAGTTTTTGTGCTTCATTATATATATTATATATGTCGTGTGATTTACAAATTATGGCAAACTTACAAAAAAAATACAGAACGCGAGTATTCATCTCCCGCAAACTTACCCATATGCTTTTGTGCGTGCTTATCTTTACCCGTGGCTTGATGTCCATCATATATTCAATGGTGGTACATGCGACAGTAAACTTTCGCCGTATTTATACTGTCCGCGCCAATCTCATGTCTGTGTCCTCCTGTAGTGGTGCACATTGCACGGCATCTCAGTGCTCCTATATGTAGAGAGTTCTTTCTGTTCAGCCATTATCAATTATCAATCATCACACCTCGTCTTTTCGTCCTCAAAAATCCCGAAAAACACTTGTGCCAGAGAGAAAAATCAGTCGGAGCGACAGAAAATCTGCTCCCTCATAACAGAAAATCCGCCCTCCCGTAACAGAAAGCCCCGCTTTGCGTCAGCCCTAATAACAATCCACCGCCCACCTTTCTCGGCGTCAGCCCTTATGTCTCTTGAGGCCACGCGGACGGTAGTCCGTGGCCGTCAGCCGCGCAGCGGCCTTATGTGTATCTTATGTAAATTAAGATGAGAATTTCCAATCACATGCCCACGAGATAAAA
>ENA-OPCG01000052-OPCG01000052.1-human-gut-metagenome-genome-assembly--contig:-NODE-52-length-54929-cov-8.519882_pt1 | contig 54929 bp, 40 predicted proteins | sample MGYA00241248_ERZ501476 | MGnify/ENA primary metagenome ERZ501476 (study PRJEB25962, sample SAMEA2042629) | human gut metagenome | biome: human gut; feature: human-associated habitat; material: faeces... | reverse complement strand
CCCGGACGTTAGTCCGTGGCCGTCAGCCGCGCAGCGGCCTTATATGTATCTTATGCAAACCTATGTTGCTTATGTTTTCCGCGCTAAGCGGCTTATACAAACGTTTCTTCTGTTCTTATGTCCTTATGTTCTTCTGTTTCCCGCGTTAGCGGCAAATCCCATAATTCACAAACAATGAAACACCACATTTCCAAACTTCACCACTTTTTTGTACGAGTTACGTTATTGATTGGGTGACGCACTGACGAAGTTTACAGAGAATTGTTCGTGAAAACCATGACCCATTTACGGCAAAACAAAATTAGCGGAACTGGATAAGTGTAACACCTATCCAATTCCGCCAAAACAGATGAACTTAAAGAGATGAAATATTACCCAAATGGGCTTTACCCCTTACACCTTGGCCAAAGCCTGGTCGAGGTCGGCAATGATATCGTCAATATGCTCAATGCCGATGCTCAGACGCACGGTTGAGGGAGTAATGTGCTGCTGTGCCAGTTCCTCAGGCGTCATTTGCGAGTGAGTAGTGGTGTAAGGGTGAATAACGAGGCTCTTTACATCGGCCACGTTGGCCAAGAGTGAGAATATCTTCAAATTGTCGCAGAAACGCCATGCTGCGTCCTTATCGCCATTTACCTCGAAGGTGAAGATGCTGCCGCCGCCATTGGGAAAACACTTCTGATAGAGAGCATGGTCGGGGTGGTCGGGCAACGAGGGGTGGTTCACTTTAGCCACCTTGGGGTGGTTGGCCAGGAACTTGACAACCTTCAGCGCATTTTCGACATGGCGCTCTACACGCAACGAGAGCGTTTCGAGGCCCTGCAAAAGTAAAAAGGCATTGAACGGCGAGATGGTGGCACCAGTGTCGCGCAAAATGACGGCACGAATGCGGGTAACAAAAGCTGCCTTGCCAGCCACATCGGCAAATACCGCACCATGATATGAGGGATCGGGCTTGGCCAAGGTTGGAAATTTGTCGGCATTGGCCTTCCAGTCAAAAGTGCCGCCGTCTACTATCACACCGCCAAGGCTTGAACCATGTCCGCCAATAAACTTTGTGGCAGAGTGTACCACCACATCAGCGCCATGCTCAATAGGACGAATAAGGAAAGGCGTGCCAAAGGTGTTATCTACAATAAAGGGTATGTTGTGACGGTGAGCCACTTCGGCCACGGCCTCAAGATTGGTCACATCGGAATTAGGATTGCCAAAAGTTTCGGCATACACCACCTTGGTATTGGGCTGGATAGCAGCCTCGAGCGCCTCAAGGTCGTTTACATTAACAATGGTGTTGGTAACACCCTGTGTTGAAAGCGTGTGGGTGATAAGGTTGAACGAACCACCATACAAATTGTCGGCTGCCACAATGTGGTCGCCAGCCTGCACAATGTTTTGCAGTGCATAAGTGACAGCTGCAGCACCACTGGCCACAGCCAAACCTGCCACACCACCCTCAAGGGCTGCCACACGGTCCTCAAACACGCCCTGCGTAGAGTTGGTCAAACGGCCATAGATATTGCCGGCGTCGCGCAAGCTAAAACGGTCGGCAGCATGTTGTGAGTTGCGGAACACGTACGAAGTTGTTTGGTAAATAGGTACGGCACGTGCATCGGTGGCGGGATCGGGCTGTTCTTGTCCTACATGTACCTGGAGTGTCTCGAAGTGGTATTTCTGTTCGCTCATAATTATATTGTGTTTTTGTGTTATTGTTATCGTTATTAGCGGTGGCGGTTGCCATGTGGCATGCCTCCTTGTTTTCGATTGCAAAGTTACGGCAAAAGCTATTTATCAACCAAACATTTGCGTAAAGTTAGAATAATATTCTATTTTTGCAGTTGTATTAGAACAAACACATAGTAACATGGCCCCAGACGATAGTTCGGTAGAAAAATATGCTATTGATGCCACCGACATCAAACTTTTGCGCGCTTTACAAACCAATGCCCGCCTTACCGTCAAGGAGTTGGCAGCGCGTGTCAATCTCAGCACCACCCCCGTGTTTAAGCGTGTACAGCGCATGGAGCGCGACGGTATAATCAAGGGCTACATAGCCGTGCTCAATGCCGAAAAGCTCAACCGCGGTTTTGTGGTATTCTGCCAAGTTAAGATGAATCGTTTGGGGCGCGACATTGCGGCCGACTTTGCCAAGACCATCGCCCACATTCCCGAGGTGACAGAGTGTTACAACATTTCGGGGCAGTACGACTATCTGCTCAAAATCCATGCCCCCAACATGAAGTACTATCAAGAGTTTGTGCTCAACGTGCTTGGCACCATTCCCCATCTTGGCTCGCTCGAGAGCACCTTCGTGATGGACGAGATCAAGCACGATTATGGCATTACGCTTGACGAAGGCGCTATATAATAAGATATCCGACTAAACGGTTGACCAAATATCTAACTAATTGTCTGACTAATTGGCAGATATCCCGCATTTTCACAACCACGTTTGCACAATCCAAATTAGTTTTCTAACTTTGTCGCTCTAAGTAATAAGCCATTAAAACAGTAACGGAAATGAAAAAGACCATTATACTCGTGTCAGCCGCATTGACCATGGCGGCCTTTGTGCCAGTTCACGGACACCAATCTGCCACCAGCACCCAAGTGGCCGAGGAGCCCGACACCGCCGTGGTAGACACCGACATGTATGTTGAAGATGACGATTGGGCCGGTACGGCCGATGCCGACAGCATGGTTGCAGACAGCGCAGATGTTGACAGCGACAACACCGAGAACTTTTGCGACTACAACGACGAGTTGTTGGCCGACTTCAGCAGCAAAAATGCCAATTACAACCTGCAAAACTCACAAGATGCCAATGCTGGCATTTCATTCGACGCCACACTGTTTGTGCCGGGCAACGACGATAAGGTTGAAGTAAAAAAGGGCGGTGGCTACAGCCTGATGGCAAGTCGTGTGCTGTCGGCCATGATTGACTCTGCCGCTGCAAGCAAATGGGAGGTGGCCAAGCTCGACAAAATGCTCGAGGCCAAGTGGAACGCTGTAAAGCGCAGCTACACCGACGACCAGGATGAAATGAAAAAGATGGCCGCACAGGAGGACTTTGAATATAACCCCCAAAACTACTCATTCCGCACCACCATCACGCCCGTGTGGCAGTGGAAGGACAAAGGCGTAACCACCTACAGCATTGAGGACGAAGCCTACACCGGCGGCGCACATGGCATGCTCTACCACTACTTTTTGAGCATGAACGAAAAGGCCGACAGCGTAATGGGACTCACCGACATTTTTAAGGAAGAAGCCCTGCCCGAAGTGTTCAAACTCGTGGGCGAGAAGCTCAAAACCGGGCCACAGGCTGCCAACGACGAGGAGGCATGGCCTTCGGTGGCCGAGGTGCTGCCCGCCCCCAATGCCAACGACTATTCGGTGCGCAGCGGACAGATGCAGCAGTACAAAGGCAAGTGGTATCCACGTCCTGCCCTCACCGAGTGCGGCATTGTGTTCACCTACCCCCCCTATGTCAAAAACTGCTATGCAGCAGGCACCATTCACATTGTCATCAATTATGCCGAGGCCAAAGGTTGGCTGAAGTAAGCGTACGTAAACAATATCAGTTTGAAGAATTCTTGGTTGACGGGGTGACAGGTTGACAAGTTAACGGGAAAGGTTGCCTTTGACACAATAATGTATAGCAAACTTACCTGTTAACCCGTCTACCAGTCAACCCGTCAGCCAAGAAACGGATATCCACTAATTTAGAGCACTAACTCGATTAGAACGTCATTTTTATGAAACATACAATAGCCACCATGATGATAGCTGCCACATCGGCCCTTGGCGCACAAGCGCAAACTGCCGATAGTTTTAAGTATACCGACGAAAAGTTTGCCGACATACAAATGCTCCGCTACAAGGTAGAGGGCTTTGACAAACTCACGCTCAAAGAAAAGACATTCATCTACTACCTGCAAGAGGCCGCGCTCGATGGACGCGACATTTTGTTCGACCAAAACGGGCGTTACAACCTGCGCATACGCGCCCTGCTCGAGGCCGTCTACACCAACTACAAGGGCAACCATAAGGACGCATTCTACCAGGCACTCTCAGTATACCTCAAGAGGGTGTGGTTCTCGTCGGGCATACACCACCACTATGGTTGTGAGAAATTCCATCCCGAATTTACCGACAAGGCCCTGCGCACCGCCATCAACCAGGTGCCGGCCGACAAGCTGCCACTAATGGGACAGACCATCGACCAAATGTGCGCCGAACTCTTCCCCGTCATGTTCGACCCCACCGTCATGCCCATGCGCGTCAACCAAAAGGACGGCGACGACCTCATCAAGACATCGGCCTGCAACTACTATGCACCGGGCATCACACAGGCCGAGGCCGAAGAGTTCTACACGCAGCGCAAGCCCACTGCCGACCCGCGTCCCGTGATGATGGGCATGAACAGCCGGTTGGAGCGCAACGAATACGGTATGCTCACCGAGCGTGTGTGGCGTGTGGGCGGCATGTACACAGCGGCCATTGAGCGCATAGTCGACAATCTGCTCAAGGCACGTCCCTTTGCCGACACCCCCGCACAGCAAAAGGTTATCGACCTGTTGGTCGAAACCTACCGCACAGGCGACCTCCGCACCTTCGACGACTACTCTATACATTGGCTCAAGGACACCGAAAGCCTTGTCGACTTTACCAACTACTTTACTGAGTCGTACGGCGACCCCCTCGGCATGAAAGCATCGTGGGAGGCCATTGTCAATTTCAAGGACCTTGCCGCCACCGAGCGCACCGAAAAGCTCTCGGCCAACGCCCAATGGTTTGAAGACCACTCGCCCGTAGCCCCCGAATTTAAGAAGGACAAGGTCAAGGGCATCTCGGCCAAGGTCATAACCGCTGCCATATTGGGTGGCGACCTCTATCCCTCAACAGCTATCGGCATCAACCTGCCCAACTCCGACTGGGTGCGACGCGAGTTTGGCTCAAAGAGCGTAACCATAGGCAACCTGACCGACGCCTACAACAAGGCTGCACACGGCAGTGGCATGGACAAGGAGTTTGTCATCGACGAGGCCACCCGCCAGCTTATCAACCAATATGGTGACGCTTGCGACGACCTGCACACCGACCTGCACGAATGCCTGGGTCATGGCAGCGGACGTCTGTTGCCCGGCACCGACCCCGACTCGCTCAAGGCCTACGGCTCAACCATCGAGGAGGCACGTGCCGACCTGTTCGGCCTGTACTATGTGGCCGACCAAAAGTTGGTGGACCTCGGCTTGACACCCAACCTCGAGGCATACAAGAGCCAATACTACACCTACATGATGAACGGCCTCATGACGCAGCTCGTGCGCATCAAGCCAGGCAACAACATTGAGGAGGCGCACATGCGCAACCGCGCCCTCATAGCCCACTGGGCCTACGAGCAAGGCAAAGCCCACAAGGTGGTTGAACTGGTAAAGCAGCATGGCAAAACGTACGTCAAGATAAACGACTATCCCGCCCTGCGTGAACTGTTTGGCAAGTTGCTCGCCGAAATTCAGCGCATCAAGAGCGAGGGCGACTACGAAGGCGCGCGCCGTCTGGTTGAGGACTATGGTGTGAAGGTAGACCCCGTGTTACACAAAGAGGTGCTGACACGCTACGACAAGCTTCACCTCTCACCCTACAAGGGCTTTATCAACCCCGTTTATCACGCCGAGCGCGATGCCCAGGGCAACATTACCAATGTGACACTCGACTACACCGAGCCTTACGACCAGCAAATGCTGCGTTACAGCCGCGACTACGCCACATTGCCCTTGGTCAACGAATAATATGACAGTAAACAAGTTGACAAGTTGACAAGTTAACGGGTAAGTTTGCCAAGTTATTAAGTTCCTGACTTTACGCGTTGGCGGGATTTCCGGTTAACGGGTTAACAGGTTGACAGGTTAACAAGTAAGTATGCTTTACACTACTTATCATGTTAAAGTATGAATGGTAAGAAACTTAAAAAGCTTCGCAAACTTACCTGTTAACCCGTCAACTTGTCAACCCGTTAACCGGAAATTCCGCCAACGCTTTACAAACACCTTTCCTAAAAAAGAACACACGAACTTTCCCTTACAGTGAACAAACACACCTTACAACTAATACAGCACATCACCCACCACATCATGCTGTCAGTCTGCACACTATTGTCATGCAGTTTGATAGCAGCTTGTCATGGTACAGAGCACAACGACGAGGCCGAAAGGGCCGACAGCATCATAGCCGCCTGCACCGACCTGATGTTTTCAGCACCCGCCAAAGCAGACAGCACGCTGGTCGCACTGCAAGGCACACTGACGGACAGTGCGTCGTGGTACAAGGCCGAGGTGTTCAGAGGCACCTCCCACCAGCTGCTCGGCGACACCTTGCGTGCGGCACACCACTATGCCCGCGTCCAGCATTGGTGCCATACCCACACCGGCAGCCACTACATTGAGGGGCTGCTCTGGAACCACCGAGGGGTGAATGCCATAATAGGCGGCAAGCAGCACGAGGGCAGAATATGCTACGAGAGGGCCTTCACACTGCTCAACCAGCCGCCAAAGGGGCGCGAACTCATTGCCGTCACCATCAATCTGGCCGACATCTACATGCAGTCGGGCAAGATGCCCCGTGCCGCACATTACTACCGCTACGCACTCTTCCTATGCGACTCGCTCCACGACACCCGAAGCCGTGCATCAATATGTTCAGGACTTGGCCAGGTGTACATGGAACTCGAAAACTATACCGAGGCGCACAAATTCTTTGCACAGGCTGCACAGCACATCGACAGGGAGTCATTGCAAACGCAATTCTTCTACCACTTCTCGTTAGGTAATTGCTACTATTACGAAGAGCAGTACAACCAGGCACTCAAGAGTTTTGCCAAGGCCAGACAGCTGGCGGAAAAATTCAACGACAAAGTGTTGCTGATTAACTGCGATGCCAACATGGGCGAAGTGTACCTGATGCAAGACAAACTGCCACAAGCAAGGTTTCACCTCAACCGCTGCCAAGGAGCCGCAATGCAACGCATGCAGCCAAAAGAGAAATTCTACATCAAGAGTCTGCTGGCCGACCTCAGTCTGGCCGAAGGCAACATATCGAAGGCGGCCACCCAACTGCAAGCCATCAACGATTCGGCACTTGCCACAGGCTCGCCACGCTACCTCATGCTGCACTACCGCCGTCTGCAACGCTATGCTGCCCGCTACGGCATGTGGCAGCGCGCCTACCACTATTTGCAGCAGGCCAACCGCTATGCCGACACACTCAACAGCCTACAAACGCGCAACAATGTGACCGAAATGGGCGAACGCTACCAACGCGACACCACACTGCTGCACCAGCAAGTGGCCCTGGCCGACTATTCGGCCAAAACCGCGCGGCAGCAAAACTTCATACTGCTCATTATTGGTGCACTGATTATGCTGGCTCTGGTGGCCACACTGATTATTGTAACCTACCGCCGCCGCACACAGGAGCGCATAAAACGGCAAATGCAACACATCACCGAACTGCGCATGGACATAGTGCGCAACCGCGTGTCGCCCCACTACATATTCAATGTGCTGGGCACGGTACTGCCCAAGCTGCAGCGCTACCCCGAACTGGTCAAACCAGTCGAACTGCTTATCGACGTGCTGCGTGGCAACCTGCTCACATCGGGCAAGGTGGCCGTGCCCCTGTGCGACGAAATAGCCCTTGTGCGCCACTATGTAGAGCTGCACCATTACAGCAAGGGGCCCCTGCCGCACGTTACCTGGCAAGTGACGTCGCAACTCGAGCACAGCCAATGGCTGGTGCCGTCCATGTCGCTGCAAATACCTGTTGAGAATGCGCTGAAGCACGCTTTCCCCACGCTGACAGATGAGTGCGCCATTCACATTGCCGTCGAACTGCACGACAACATGCTGCATCTGTGCGTCACCGACAACGGCCAGGGCTACAATCCGGGCAAAGTCAAACGCACTGGCCGCGACACCGGCACAGGACTGCGGCTCATAGCACGCACACTCGAAATTCTGAACCAACGCAACCGCCACGCGGCCACCTTCAACATTGTCAATGTGCCACCACCCCATCATGGCACACGTATGCAACTGTGCATACCCACCAACTACGACTTTGACACTTCAACAACTCGAAAATGAACGAACTCACACCATCATTCCCCCCCGCTGCTGCCCCCTCGCCCCGCAAGGTGGCCCTTGTACTGTCGAGCGGCGGCGCACGCGGCTATGCCCACATTGGTGCCATCAAGGCGCTGCACGAGCGTGGCTACACCATTAGTTCCGTGGCGGGAGCCTCGATGGGGGCACTCATTGGCGGACTGTATTGTGCCGGCCAACTCGACACCGCCACAACATGGTTTTGCCAGCTCACACGCCGCGAAGTACTGTCATTGCTCGACTTCTCACTGAGCAAGAGCTACCTTGTCAAGGGCGACAAAGTGATGCGGGCCTTGAAAGAAATGGTGCCCGACACCAAAATAGAGCAACTCTCCACGCCCTTCCGGGCCATAGCCTCCGACCTCGTCACACAGCGCGAAGTCGTGTTCAGCAAGGGCAGTCTGCACCGCGCCATACGTTCGAGCATCTCCATGCCGTCGGTGTTCAAGCCCATCAAGGTGGCTCACCATGTGCTTGTCGACGGCGGCATAGTCAATCCGCTGCCGCTCAACCGCGCCGTGCGCACCGAGGGCGACCTGCTCGTGTCGGTCAATGTGAGCGCACCCGCCAGCGAGGACATTGAGGAGGTGCGCGACTTGGCCCGCAAACGCGAGCGCGAGCGCAGCAGTTTGTTGTCGCTTCAACGCTTCATATCGGCTTTTGCGCCCGACAGCACCACCAGCAATTACATGACACTGCTGTCCACCGCCATGGCATTGCAAATTCAACGCAACACGGTGCTCATGCAAAAACTCACACCGCCCGACATTGCGATAAACATACCCATGAACCGCTTTGGCGTATTCGACTTCGACAATGCCGAGCGCATTATCCGTGCCGGCTATACCGAGACACTCAAGGCGCTCGATGCCTTTGAAAGAGAGAATACGAGCGCACCATAGTTAACTATTGCAGTCCGGTAAAAGTCTAAAGCACATTGTAATGCTTTTGCCCTTTCAGGGCGCGACTGCTCCAACACGGAGGGACCCAGGGTGTCGCTACGCTTGCCCTGGGCTGAGTGCTCCATTGGGCTTTCAGCCCGCACTTGCAAAGTCTGAATGGCTGTTTGTCTATTGGTGATGGAATGACAATGACAATGCCAAGACCACAATACACTGCTTCGTTGCTAATTACGATGTAGTAGAAGTGTATGCGCAAGTGCGGGCTGAAAGCCCAATGGAGCACTCAGCCCAGGGCAAGCGAAGCGGCACCCTGGGTTTACGCGTGTTGGAGCAGTCGCGCCCTGTAAGGGCAAAAGCATTACAATGTGCTTTGGACTTTCACCGGACAGCAATAATTTTTGAACAATATTGCTGTCCGTCAACCCGTCAACGACATGGCTGAGTGTTGAAAATATATCAACACGCCAACCCCAAGCCCACCAAATCCCTACCCCATCAGCCTCCATCTACTTATAAAATGATACCACATAAGCGCAAATTTGTACCACTTATGCACTAAATCATACCGCTCATGCACACAAGTATAAATATGCTGATAAAAATATAAAATAAACATTGTAATTTTGCAGTAGTTCTTAAATCCGTAGACAACTGACAGATAATCATGAATGTAAACAAAGGCTATACGGCATTTATTGTCGATGACAACCCTGCAGCACTCGAGACATTGGCCAATGACCTGCGCCAACAACCAGAGTTTGCCGAGGTGTATACCTTTGCATCATACGCCGAAGCCACGCTGCCACTGCTTGAGAAACAACCCGATGTGCTGTTTCTCGATGTCGAAGTGCCTGGCAAAACTGGCTTGGAGTTTCTCGACTCCATACGCTCGAAGGTGACATTCACATTCAAGGTAGTGTTCTACACCGGCTTTTCCGACTACATGATTGACGCCATACGCCAATCGGCATTCGACTATCTGCTCAAGCCGTACAAGCAAAGCGAGCTGCGCCTCATCATCGACCGCATGAAACAAAGCGAGAACGAGCGCGTACTGCAACGCATAGGCAGCGACGCCATGCAACGCAAAATAGCTATGCAGACAGTGAGCGAACTGTTGCTCATAAACCTCGACGAGGCACTGATGTTCAACTACTCAAGCGAACGACGCTCGTGGGTGCTCACCCTGACAGACGGCACAGTACACGTGCTGAAAAAAGGTGTTACGGCCGACGATCTGGCCAACTTCAGCCAGACCATGGTGCGCATAAGCAACACTTGCATTATCAACCTCAACTACCTTGCAGCAGTTGAGAATAACACGCAACACTGCCGCCTGTGCCCACCGTTCGACGACATCGAAATTACAGCATCGCGCCGCTACTTCAGCAAGCTGAAGGAAAGGCTCGATTTACTTTGATTTACCTCTCTTATACTATACATATAGACTGATGAGAAAACACAGGAGCGACGTTATTTTAACCTAACCCTCTCCACATAAGCCTCAACCGTACCCCCAGCCAAGCTATCCTGACAATGTTCCATACTCATGGTGGTAAAGGTTGGGGCTTTTTCGTGCCTGTACGTGCAAACAATGCGTGCCACGTGCCAATACCACGTGCCAATACCAAGCAGGTGGCACTTTCAGTGTAAAAATAATTTTGAGCACTTGCTTAAAGTTGTAACTTTGCACACGACATTTCACCACCATTGACACAATGCACAAGTATCAGCATTGTAACAAGCTGGGATTTGAGGCCGTGGCCGACTACGTGCCGGCCTACGACCGCTGCAACCTTTACATGATATGCAAACAGACAAGAAATACGCACTTTTGATTTCGGGCGGCGTTGACAGCGCCGTGGCCTGCCACCTGCTGTGTGAGCAAGGCATCAAGCCTGACCTTTTTTACATAAAGATTGGCATGCAGGGCGAAGGCACAACCTGCACTGCCGAGGAGGACATCGAACTCTCCACACTCACTGCCAAACGCTACGGACTGCAACTCAACATTGTCGACTTGCAGCAGGAATACCACAACCGCGTCACAGCCTATGTGGTGGAGCGTGTCAAGCGCGGCCTCACGCCCAACCCCGACGTAATGTGCAACCGCCTCATCAAGTTTGGTGCCTTTGAGGAGAAGGCTGGCTATGCCTACGACTACATTGCCACCGGCCACTATGCCCAAACCTACCACGACGCCGACGGCCAGCTCTACCTGGCACCGGCCCCCGACCCCGTAAAGGACCAGTCCGACTTTCTGTCGCAACTGACCGATGTGCAGGCACAAAAGCTCTGCTTCCCCATCGGACATCTGCTCAAGCACGAGGTGCGCGACATTGCCGACCGCGAACACCTGGCACCGGCCCACCGCCGCGACAGCCAGGGCATCTGCTTCCTTGGCAAGATTAACTACAACGACTACTTGCGCATGCTGCTCGGCGAGCGCGAAGGCGAGGTGATAGAGCGCGAAACGGGCAAGGTCATTGGCAAGCATAAGGGCTACTGGTTCCACACCGTGGGGCAGCGCAAGGGGCTTGGCCTTGGCGGCGGCCCGTGGTTTGTGACTGACAAGGACATTGAGCGCAACATCATCTATGTGTCGCACACCGATGCTTGCCACGGACTCTACGGCACCGAGTTTCACCTGACGGGCTTCCACTTTATCACAGCCGACCCATGGAAAGGGGCCCCCGAGGTGGACGTGCTATTCAAAATTCGCCACACCGAGCGGCCGCGCCCCGGCCACATGGTACGCCAGCCCGACGGCCGCTTTCTCATCACCTCGCCCACCCCGGTACAGGGCATTGCGCCCGGCCAGTTTGGAGTGCTCTACACTGCCGATGGCAAGATTTGTGCAGGCAGCGGCGAAATCAGATTTTGACAATTAAAATTGCCACGCCTACACCCCCTGCACATTTGTTTGGCATTTATTGTTGTCTGGTAAAACCATTCTGATATTATAGAATGCTCACGGATCACACCGATTGCACGGATTTTTTTTTCGCTCATGCAACGTGCTTTAGCACCACGGAGATGACGGATTTGACGGATTTTGTGAGCATTGCATGCTCACTTCGCTATTAGCTCGTTGCTACGGATAGGTACATTACCACATAATCTGTGCTAACGTATTTCGCCACGGGTACGTTACGGGCAAATAGCGAAGTGGGCATGCAATGCTCACAAAATCCGTCAAATCCGTCACCTCCGTGTTGCTAAAGCACGTTACACGAGCGAAAAAAAATCCGTGCAATCGGTGTGATCCGTGAGTATAATATCAGAATGGTTTTACCGGACAACAATATTTTCATCTGCACTTATGTATTAGCGGTAAGCACCACAAGGGCGAACAGCCCTTAAAGCACAGGACAAGGTTTTCTGCACACCGGCCTCAGCCCGGACATTTGCATAAAAAAGAGAAGAGCAAGGCGGGCACATTGCGTTGTTGTGCTAACCTTGCTCTTCTCTCTTTTCTGTCTTGAATTATTACTTGTGCAAGCGGTTTATGATGCGCTTCACACGACTCTTCTTCTTGTTTTGTCCGTAGCCATAACCGTAACCGTAGCCATAACCATAGCCGTAACGCTTGTCGACATTGACATCGTTAACCACAACGGTAAGGTTGTTGAAACGGTGTTCCTGATACATGCGTTCAAAGTCGGGCAGGAAATCGCGATTTTGCACTCCGGCACGCAACACAAAGATGGTGATGTCTGACTCGCGGTTGACGATGCTGGCATCGGCCACTGAGAACATTGGAGTTGAGTCGATGATGATGTGGTCGTACATCTGGCGCAACTGCTGCATAAGTTGGTGCAGACGGTCGCTCATGAGCAACTCTGTGGGGTTGGGCGGTGTTGGGCCCGACGGCAAGAAGTCTACTCCCTTTACAACGGCATCGGTGCGAATGAGGTCTGCCACCTGTGTGTGGTCGTCTGAAAGGTAGGTGGTAAGGCCGAATGTGTGGCCAAAACTCTCGCTCAGTGTGCGCTTGCGAATGTCGCCGTCGATTACAAGCACCCGTTTGCCTGCCATGGCCAAGATGGCGGCCATGTTGCGCGCAACGAAACTCTTGCCCTGACCGGGAGTGGTTGAGGTGGTCATCATCACCTGCGTTGAATGGCGCATGTAGCCAAGGCTGAAACGTATGATGCGGAATGCCTCTACCACGGGGTCGTCGCTGCTGAGGTCGGTAATGAGCGACTTGTTGTTGTTGGCATTCTTCATGCGGGGCACCTCGCCAAGCACCGGTATGGTGGTTGCATTTTCAACGTCCTTGCGGCCATGTATGGCTACATCGAGCATATAGCGGAGCCACAATACGAAGGCCGGTATGCAGAGTCCGATAATAAGGCTCACGAGCAGAATGACAAGGCTGCGGGGGCCGACTTGCTGATTGCCAATGGGGCCCTCAACCAATCGCACATTGGCCTCGTTGATGGCCTGCTGCAGGGCTACCTCCTCACGCTTGTTGAGCAAATAGGTGTAAAGTGCCTCCTTGAGCGACTGCTGGCGCTGTATGTCGAGGCCCTGCTTCTCCTGTTCGGGAGCACCTGCCATGCGACCTGTGAGCATGTTTTCGTTGGCGCGTGCAGCCTGCAAGCGCACTTCGAGCGAATTAACATAACTGCGCAACGACGAGGCTATGGCCTGACGCATCTGTGCAAGTTGGCGGTCCATTTCGCGCACCACGGCCTGGTTTTCGCTTGAGTTGGCCACCATGGTATTGCGCTTGTTCATTTGGTCGTTGTAGGCCGCAATCTGGGTGTTGAACGAAGCATCTCCCACATTGAGGGCGGGTATGAGGTCGTGGCTGTTGGAGTGTGTGTGCAGGTACTCGTCAAGGTATTTGGCCACATTGAGCTGCGTTTCAGCCTGCAGGCTTTGCTGGCGGGCGGTTGAGCTCTCGTCGATCATGGCCTGCGGTGTCTTGTCGAAATCGACAAGCTGGTTGCGCTTTTTGAAACTTGCCAGTTGGTTTTCGACGCTGCTGAGTTCGCGGCCAATGATTTGTATGCGGTCATCGATAAACTTGGCCGTGTTGAGTGCCACGCGGTTTTTGTTTTCAACCACGTCTTCCTTATACGTGTCATAGAGCGTGGCCAGCACCTGGTCGGCACGCTCTATATTGGTGTCGTTGCAGTTGAGCACAATGAGCGATGTTTCTTTGTCGTACTCGCTGGCAGAGAGCATTTTTAAGAAACGCGCTGCGGCCTTTTCCTTCGACAAACGGTCTACCTCGATGGTTTCGTCTGTCCAACGGCCGAACCCCGGGCCGCGCACCACGCACAATGGGCCGTAGGGCGTTTGTGTCATCTGGCCGAGTTGCACATCAACATCGGGCACATCGTTGCCCATGCGGTCGGTCATGCCTTTAAGGGTGACGGTGTTGCTGCCTTTCTTCACCACATCGATATGCTGCCCGCGTTTGCCCTTGTATTGCTTTTGGAACAATACCTGGAATGGCAGTTCCTTGCCATACAGCGTGATGCTGTGCAATTTCTCCTTGGTGGTGTAGTCTACATCAAGATTGAGTTTGTCAACCACACGCGACATGAGGCGCTTTGACGAAATAATGAATATTTCGTTTTTAAGGTTGTCGCCTACGCTCACGCCATTAAGCTCGAGCAGGGTGTTCATGCCGCTGTTTTTTGATGTACGGCGCAGACCGCCTGTCGACGACCCGTTGGAGTCCTCGATAAGCATGACGGCTTGACGCTGGTAAACGCGGGGCTGGCACTGCTGATAGTACCACCCTATGCAACCGCACACAACGGCCGATAAAGCGAACCATGCCCAATGGTTGATAAATTGGTGGTAGCACAACTTCAACAAGGGAATAAGCTGCATCTCCTCGTCCTGTTGCTCTTGCGGATTGATGGATTTTGTCTCCATGTTATTGTTACTTGTTTTTCAATTACTATATAGTGTGTAGTAACTATTATGGCACTATATGGCACATAGTTGGTACTTTATGACGAATAATCTCCCCACTTGACGCAGGTTGTCAGCAATATTGGGAGATTACGCTTTAACTCAAGATAGGTTTGGCTGCGAACAGGTAGCGCAGCCAATGTGTCTTTTATTGTGCAAAAATAGCTCAAATATATATATGCCACAAACAAAAGTCTGAAAACTTTCGTTTGTGGCACTCTAAGTGTTACCTGTAAGTTTAATTTAGGTTGGTTCCAACAAACATGATGGAGCCATTTCGCGCACTTTCTGAACTATTCGTCACGCCAAAAGGCGGGTGTGAGCGGCAACAATAGTGAGAATATTTCAAGGCGTCCGGCAAGCATCAGGAAGGAGTTTATCCACAAAATGGCGTCGTTAAGCACTCCCCACGAGCCCAACGGACCTATCAGGTGGCCGATGCTCGGACCTACATTGCTGAACGAGGATATGGCCAGTCCGAAGGCATCGAGCAGCGACAAGCCCATGGCCACCATGGCAAAGGTGGATAGCATGATGAGCATGAAGTAGACTACAAAGAACACGAACACGGTGCGGGCGGTTTGCGAGGTGATGACCGTATTGTTGATGCGCACCGGCAGCACAGCATGCGGGTGCAGCATCTTTTTGAACTCGGCCTTGGTCAGGCGCCACACCATGAGCACACGCACACTCTTCAAGCCGCCACTGGTTGAACCGGCACAAGCTCCAATGATGCTTATCAGCGAGAGTATGAGCCAGATGGTTGGGTGCCATTTCATAAAGTCCTCGTCGCTAAAACCGGTGGTGCTCTGCAATGACGCGGTGTTGAAGAATGCGCTGCGCAGAGCGGTGGCAAAATCCATGTGGTCGGCATACATGAGAATGCCCATTATGCTGAATGCGGCTACAAAAAATATTACCAGGAAGCAACGCAACTCGTCGTCGTGTAACACATCGCGCACACGGCGCTTGATAAAGAACAAATAAAGCAACGTGCTGTTGACACTGGCCAGGAACATGAACAGGGTGACTATCCATTGCAAACGTGGCGACTGGAACCATGCTATGCTGGCGGTGTGGGTGGAGAAGCCGCCCGTGCCAATGGTTGACAGGCTATGGCACAACGCGTCGAACAGCCCCATGCCGCCAAAGAAATAGGCTGCCATGCACGTGATGGTGAGCAACGAGTAAATGCTCCACAACCAGCGCGCGGTGGTGCTGATGCGGGGGTGGAGTTTGCCTATTTTCAAGCCTGTGGCCTCTGCTGAAAAGAGCTTTACATCGCCCCCGCCCATGTTGGGCAACACGGCTATGGTAAAGAACACGATACCCATACCGCCTATCCAGTGGGTGATGGAGCGCCATAGCAAGATGGAGTGCGGCAGGACGTCAATGTCGGTAAAGGCTGTGGCGCCCGTGGTAGTGAAGCCGGACATGGTCTCGAAAAAGGCGGCCGCCACACGGGGCTGATAGCCGCTGACTATAAACGGCAGCATGCCGACTAACGAAAACACCACCCAGGTGAGCGACACTATCAGAAACCCGTCGCGCCGCCCCATGCGGTTTTCGGCATGACGCCCAAAGTAGAGCAATAAGGCGCCTATCACTGCAGCCAGGGCCGAGGGCAGACCGAATGTGAGGTGGTTTACCTCGCCAAAATAGAAACCCATGCCGAAGCACAAGCCAAGGAGCAGTGCCTCGAGCAGCAACAGTGTGCCAAGGGCTTTATATATAATAGGTATGTTAAGCATGACGTTATTTTAGCATATTTAACTGCGCAATGTGGCATTCTTACTGCCATGCCACACTAACGGCTTGCAAATATACACATTTATCTGCGGCAGTGATGTCATGTGCGGGCACATTTGAGTTTACACGCCCAATAAGCTGGCTTTTACCATTAGTTTATTGCATCATGCCGTAGCCCGTTGAAAGTAGATACCTATTTGTCGCCATAATGCCCCTTAAGAGAAATAACGAATACGATTACTTCACTATCTTCTATCCTGTATATCAATCTATCTTTTTTCGTTATTTCCCTACTCCAAAATCCATTAAGATTTCCCCTTAACCGCTCTGGTTTTCCCGTCCCAAAAGTGGGGTGTTCTTGCAATTCCTCTAAAAGCTTGGCTATTTTTCTTAGAACCTGCATTTGCCCTGACTTTCTCCATAGAGCAATATGCCTTTCTGCATCTTCGGTATAGGATATTTCGTAAATCACAGCCCAAGTTTATTCTTAATTTCATCTAAAGAGTACGTCTTACAATTACCCTCCTTATATTGCTCTATGCCCTGTTCTACCATACGAATATTCTCTGGATCGTCAAACCAAGGGTCGCCAGATGGCGATGGGCTTTCCTTTGCATTATCAGAAAGAATGCCCTCTATGTAAGCTTTCAAAGACTTGCCGCTACATGCGGCCTTTTGAGACAACCTCTCCAATATGTTTGGAGACAATGTTATTTGAGGAAATGTCAAAGTAGCCATAATTCGTATTTTTATTACAAGTAACGTTACATGTATGCAAAGGTAAGACAAAAAACACACGTATCAAACAACATACAACATAATAAATATATAGTACACTTACTTATATAACTTACTCATCAAGCACAAAATGCTGGCTGAAAGAATGGTACCACCACATAAAGAAAACGGCCATGGCATTGTTCAACAGAACAAAGTCATGGCCTTAATACCTTAATTTGTCGCACGCATTTTAGCACGCGATATTCCAAAACCGCTGATTATCAGCGCTTCTTTGTGGACCAGGAGGGGCTCGAACCCTCGTCCAAACGGGGAAATAATATGCTTTCTACACGCTTATCACTGACTTGATTTTCGAGTGCTGGCAAGACCAGTGCCACCAACCAGCACCTTATCCTCTAAAAATCTCGCCAGAGTTGCAAGGCCAACTCTGACCAGCGCCGATTTACCTGCACCACCTTGTCAAGACGCTTCGGAGCAACAGCTCTTGGGTGATGTCTCGTTCCAGCACCTTGTGCCGGAATAAAGCCTATCTACTGTACTTCGATCAGGCAGCGAGAGCAAACTTGTTTTCGCCAGTTAAATTGTCGAAGGCCGATATTTAAGTGCCCACCTCCAGGCGCACTGCGTGCTTACATACCACTCCAACCCGCTGTCAAATCCAATCTGGCCCGAAATCTGGATATCGGTATGTGGCCGCAAAGGTAGCAATTCGGCGCCAAATGGCCAAAACGTGCGGCCTTATTTTGAGCAAATGTCGCATAAAACAAGCCACAAGACCTGCCTTTGACAGAATTCTTGGTTAACGGGGTAACAGGTTGACAAGTAAGTTTGCCATACATTACTTAAAGCCTGAATAGTAAGGGGACTTAAAAAGGGCCTAAAGGTCCCCAAAAGCGCACTTGCATGCACTCACACACCGCATAAACACGCCATTTTGACTCATTTTTATAAAAAAAGCACCGAATTGCTTGCACCATTAACCTCCATGCCCTATATTTGCCATGAAAATGTGCACAAAGCCCCATTAACACACGGCAAGTGGGCATTTTAAATAGTGGAAATGCCATCACGCGCAAGTCCAACGAACAGATAAAATCATTAAATAATTTTACACAGTATGAATAAGACTGATCTCGTAAATGCCATTGCAGCCCAAGGCTTGAGCAAGGCAGATTCTAAGAAAGCACTCGACGCAGTGCTCGATGCCATTTCAGGTGCTCTCAAGGAGGGTGACAAGGTTGCAATCCTCGGCTTTGGCACATTCTCTATCAACGAGCGTCCTGCCCGCGAGGGTATCAATCCCGCAACGAAGGAAAAGATCACGATCGCTGCCAAGAAGGTGGTTAAGTTCAAGGCTGGTGCCGAACTTGCTGCTGGCGTCAACTAATCAGAATTTCCTACCTGCTTGTTCAGGTAAAAAGCTATCACTCCCGAGCGATGCCTCACTTGGCAATCGCTTTGGCGTGGTAGCTTTTTTCTTTTTACCACCTCCCCACCCTTGCCACGCAGCAAAACGGCACTTCCGTGCCCAATCATGGCTAAGTGCAAAGGCATTACCACTACATTACCACAAAAAAGCAGGCAAACTATTTTGCATTTACATAAATATTGTTACCTTTGCACTCGCAAAACGATTAAGAGCAGTCACTTCTGCACTAATCTTGCACGGGGCGTAGCGCAGTCCGGTTAGCGCACCTGCTTTGGGAGCAGGGGGTCGTGGGTTCGAATCCCGTCGCCCCGACAAGTAATAAAGCCGTTGATTATTAAGTACACTTACTTATAATCAACGGCTTTATTCGTTGTATGCGTGCAGCCATTGCTGCCCGGTAAAACACAAAATAGCATTGAGAGCCTATCCGCAATGTCCACAAACAGGCGTTGCGGACGATACTTTTGAGAAAGTTAGTCCCATTAGTGGTTGCGTTTGAGGCTTGAGCCAATTCGCATGTTTATGTTTTACCGAACAACAATAGCTACTTATACTCCGTAGGATTAACGCCAAAATACTCCTTAAAGCATTTGGCCATGTAGCTGGGCGATGCAAATCCTACCTCATAAGCCACCTCTGCCACCGTCATTTCCGTGCGGCGCAACAATTCGGCAGCCTTTTTAAGACGCGCTATGCGCAACAACTCTACCGGCGAAAAACCCATGAGCGACTTAACCTTACGATAAAGCTGCGTGCGCCCTACACCCATCTGCGCCGCCATGTCTTCAACCGAGAAATTCTCGCTCGACATATCCTTCTCTATCATGTCGCGCAATCGCGCAGCAAAACCCTTGTCAAGCTCACTCACGTTCGAGGCCTTGAGCGATGTCTTGTCGCCAAAGAAAGCCTTCAAACGGCGGCGGTTATCAATAAGATTGCGCAATCGGGCCTTAAACATATCCGGACTGAACGGCTTGGCTATGTAAGAGTCGGCACCGCAGTCAAATCCCGCCACACGTTGCTCGTCGAGGGTGCAGGCCGTCAGCATCATTACCGGAATGTGCGAAGTTTGCCACTCGTCCTTCAACCTGCGGCAACACTCCCAACCGTCCATCACAGGCATCATCACATCACACACCACCGCATCGGGTATGAGCTGGCGCGCCTTGGCCAGACCCTCTTGCCCGTCGGCAGCCGTTTCTACCACATAACCGTCAGCAAGCAGCAAGCGCAGATATGAACGTATGTCCTCGTTATCGTCAATCACGAGCACCGTGGGACGCGGTTCGGCAGCATTGCCCCCCGCCTGTGCAGCATCTGCCGCACGGTCGGCCAACGCATTTGGCACCGTGTGCACGCCCTCGCCCGCAATGGCATCAATGTGTGGTGCCACCGCACCGGCCCCGCCGGGTTGCATGGCGTCAGGCTGTTCGTACACGTGAGCCGCTGCCGCATCGTGCTGACAGGGTATGCGCACCACAAAGCGCGTGCCGTTGCCGCGCACACTCTCGGCACTCACCGTGCCGCCATGCAATTCGACATACGCCTTTACCGTGGCCAGCCCTATGCCCGAACCATCGTGGCTCGCGTCGGCCTGATAAAAGCGGTCGAATATGTGGGGCAGCTTGTCGCGGTCAATGCCCTGCCCGCTGTCCTCAACCACAATGCTGAGCCACCGGCCCTGTTCGGCATCATCGGTTATGCTTGGCGTAACCGTTATTTTGCCTCCCTCGGGCGTATATTTGAAAGCGTTAGACAGCAAGTTGTACAACACACTCTCCATCTTTTTATCATCGAGCATCACGTCGAGCCATGCCGCATCGGCCACTTCGGCCTGCTGCACATGGTAGCGCACCATCTTTTTACGTGCCAGGGCACGGAAGGGGTCGCACCACTGCTTGAGGGCCTCGTTCAGCTGCACCGTCTTGACATTGAGCCTCAGCTGGCCCGTCTCAAACTTGCAGAAGTCGAGTGTCTGCCCCACCAGCCGCAGCAATATGTCGGCATTGGTGCGCACCACTTGCAGCAGTCCGCGCTGTTCGTCGGTCAAGTTGTCCGCCCCCTGCAGTTGCTCAACAGGCGCCAATATGAGGGTGAGTGGTGTGCGCAAGTCGTGCGACACCTCGGTAAAGAAGGTGAGTTTGCTCTGCGTGGTCTCCTCCAGCTCCTTCGACATTTTCACCAACTGGTCGCGCTGCGCCTCAAGCTTGCGCTTTTGGCTGTCAAGCTCCTCGTTGCGGCGTATGGTCACATAATACGAGCGTATGCCCATGGCCATCACGAGCCCAATCAGCACTATAATGGCTATGCAAGCAAAGAGCAGCATCTTTTGCATGGAGTAGCGCGACAGGAATTTGTCCATCTGCGTGCCAAGCTGGTCAATGCGCTGCTCGCTCTCATGCACCTGGTCGCTCTGTATGCGGAACAGGCGTGCCGTGGTGGCATTGATTACAGCCGAGTGCAGCCGCGTGTCGCGCTTGAAAGGCTCGTGCCGCAATATGCGCATGGCCGTTTGTATCACCTTGTCGCCGCCTGTGGGATAGACGAATGTGGCTGTGAGCACACCCTGTTCCACATTGTCAAGTCCGCCGCCCTTGGTCGACAGACCGTCAACGCCAATTACCTTCACCTCGGGGTGTCCGGCTGCCACCAAAGCCTGGTGCACCTTCACGCCAGTGCGATCGTTGGGGGCTGTAATGATTTGTGGCACAACGCCGGCCGCAATCAAACTGTCAATCTGCTGTGGCACACGTGACCCCTCCCACCCCACTTCAACACTGGCCAGTACCTTTATGCCCGGCGCTTGTGCCAGCATGTGGGTCAGTCCGGCATGACGCTCGCGTGCTGCCGTGCCAGCCATGTTGGCAGTCAGCTCTACCACGGTGCCATGCCCCTTGAGTTCCTGCACCACACAAGCGGCCATATCCTTGCCTATGCTGCGGTTGTCGGCCCCGATAAAAGCCGTATATTTGTCGGAGAGTGTTTTACGGTCAACCACTATCACCGGTATGCCACGGCGCATCACACGCTCCACCACGGGGGTGAACGCGCGCGCCTCGTTGGGGGACACCACCAGCAGGTTGATGCCCTCGTTTACCAAACTGTCTATCTGTTTTATTTGCAGTGCATTGTCATCGTGAGCCGAACGAATGTCGAGTTTTACATTTTTGTTGTAAAACATTGTTTCACGCTGCATTTCGCGGTTCATCTGCTCACGCCACGCATCTTGGCTGCACTGCGACACACCTATTTTGAACGTGTCGGCCTCATGGCCCTTGCATGCTGCCACAAGCAGCACAAGCGCCACGAGCACAAAGTTGAGTATATGCCTCTTCATAAGGGGGGAGAACTGTGTACACCGGTTAAGCAGACATTCGACGAACCATAAAGTTATGTTCCTATATTGCTGGTATGTCATGGCGCATTATTACGGGCCATACTGCTCGCGCAGCCGCTGTGCCCGTTCATCATTTCATGTTTCACAACAACGCATTACGCCAATTTGCTCCAGGCATTTTACCGAACATCTGCTTAGGCAAAGGTTATTTGTTAGAAGAATTGATGCAAAGTTAAGCTTTTGCCCGCATAATTGGTGTAAACGCTCTCGTAAAAAATGCAATATCATTTATTGCAGCTTGATAAAACAATTCTGATATTATAGTTCACGGATCGCACCGATTATGCTGTTAAGAACTCCCCAGCAGCAGTTGGCCAACAACGAGCAAGCAGCAAAACGAGCATGCAATGCTCACAGGTTCCGCCAACTCCGTCATTTTCGTGGGGCCAAAGCGTGTAGCGAAAAGCCCCGTGCAATCAGCGTGTTCTGTGTTCGACAATCGTATCGGAACAGTTTTACCATACCGCAATAAGATAATGCGCTTTATCCTCGAAAAAGTGTAGTATTTTACACAAACTATCCTCGAAAAAGTGTAGTAATACACGCATTTTATCCTCGAAAAAGTGTAGTATTTTACACAAACTATCCTCGAAAAAGTGTAACTTTGCGACGTAAGTATTTATAAATCAAGATCATTATGAAACGGAAGATATATAAAGAACTAATCAAATGGAAGGAAAACGAAGATAGAAAGCCTTTGATGTTGCTTGGTGCAAGGCAAGTTGGCAAGACTTGGATAATGCAACACTTTGGTAAACAAGAATACAAGAAGGTGGCGTACGTCAATTGTGATGACGAGCCACGAATGAAACAACTCTTCGACTTAGATTACGATATAGACCGCATATTGATGACCTTGCAAGCCATTACGGGTGTCAAGGTCACGCCTGGCGACACTTTGATTGTCTTTGATGAGATACAGGAGGTGCCAAGAGGGCTACATAGTTTGAAATATTTCTGCGAAAAAGCACCAATGTACCATGTGATGGTGGCAGGTTCCTTGCTCGGCGTTACTTTAGGCAAGGGCGAGTCATTCCCTGTGGGCAAGGTCGATATGCTGTCTATGTATCCGATGGATTATGAAGAATTTCTGTATGCAACGGGCCATGAGGGCTGGATAGACATTTTGCATTCCAAGGATTGGACTTTGATAGAGACGATGATGCCCAAAATGGTAGAACTGTTGCGTCAATACTACTTTGTGGGAGGTATGCCAGGCGTTGTGAGCAAGTTCGTAAAAAATGCAGACTTGCAACAAGTACGTACATTGCAGCATGAAATATTGGAAGCCTATGGCCGAGACATTTCTAAACACACCTCCGCAAGTGAGACTGTCCGAATTCGCCAAGTAATGGGTTCACTTCCCGCTCAGCTGGCAAAGGAGAACAAAAAGTTTGTTTATGGTGCTATTCGCAAAGGTAGTAGGGCTAAGGATTTTGAACTTGCCATACAATGGCTTTTAGATGCTGGCATTATATATAAGGTAAACCGGGTTAATGAGCCCAAGATGCCGCTCAAGTTTTACGAAGATTTTGATGCATTCAAGCTATTTATGTTAGACTGCGGACTTTTGGCATGTATGGCCGAGGCCCCTATTGACCAAATGCTTGTGGGCAACAATGTGTTCACGGAGTTTAAGGGAATGTTTACAGAGCAATATGTCATGCAACAGCTCAAGGCCATAGGCTTTACGCCTTATTATTGGAGCAATAGCAAAAGCCCTGCCGAAATTGATTTTATTATTCAGAATGGCAAACGGGTTATCCCGATAGAAGTGAAGGCCGAGGAAAACGTACGTGCGCGTTCTTTGTCACAGTTTGTAAAAGACAATGCCGGACTGAAAGGACTACGCATTTCAATGAAAGGTTATGTTGACCAAGAGTGGTTGGAGAACATTCCATTAGTAGCAATTGATGCCTATTTTGAATAAATTGGTGTGGGAATGGCCTGGAACACATTCAAACACCCCTCAACGCAGTTCAAGCCTTATTTGATATTTGATACCACATCATACACCTACCGCTGACTGTTATCCAGCCTTCCTGTCCGCATCAGCTGTTTTTTCATTATACGGGCTGTTCGAAGTGATTCGCGCAGCCCGTTTTGCTATGTGGGGGCGGCATCAAAACACAGGCTCCTGGGCGGCTGCTGCATCATGCTGCTGGAAAAAAGTTGCAAGCTGACAGCCGAAAGACTGGAAAAAAGTTGCAAGCAAGCCGTGTAAAGGTTGGAAAAAAGTTGTAATAACTATGCTAAAACGCAAGATAATCAACAAGTTAGAAGCGTGAAAGAAAACCATCGCGAATAAAGCACTGCTCATAAAGGGTGCACACTAAGTAGGAAAGACCACAGTCGTGCGTCAATTTGCGAAGGCCGCAGCGTGGCATATAGTATCGCAACGGCGTCAGCACATTAGCATATTTCCATATTAGCATTAGCATATAGCCATAAAAAATAACGCCAAACTATTGGCAAACACACATAAATATTTGTATCTTTGCAGCAAGATTGAGTGAGGGGCTTTCGAAAGAAGTTCCTCACTTGTTTTTACAACACGCTATAAAGCATAACCAAAGGCAAGGGGGCAAGGAGGAATATTGGCCACCTTGCAGGTGTTAAAATACATCTGAAAGCATAACGAATGATTGACAAAAGTTTTGTAAAAAGCCTGGTGGAACAGTGGTTGGAGGGTAAAGACTACTTCCTGACCGACCTCACCATCAGTACCGACGACCGCATCGTGGTAGAGATAGACCACGAAGAGGGCGTGTGGATTGAAGACTGCGTAGAACTCAGCCGCTACATCGAGAGCCATCTCGACCGCGAGCAGGAGGACTTTGAACTCGAAGTGGGCAGCGCCGGCATAGGACAGCCCTTCAAGGTGTTGCGCCAGTACGAAATCCACCAAGGCGAGCGTGTCGAGGTGCTCACCACTGAGGGCAAAAAGTTGCAGGGAACCTTGGGCGGTGTAACACCCGAGGGCTTTACGCTCACCATCGAGGAAAAAGTGCGCGAAGAGGGTGCCAAGCGCCCCAAACTGGTAGAACGCGAAGTGCCCTTCAGCTTCGACCAAGTAAAAAGCACCAAGTACGTCATCGACTTTAAGTAAGAACTCTGGCGGGCGCACCTTCGTAACAAAAGCTTGAACGCCTGCCCGACGTGCCGCGCGCACGCATATATAAATAACTCAAGTTTCGGTTTTAACTTGAACGGGCTGAATCCGAAAGTTGAATAAATAAGACAATACACAATACCGCTCAATATATGGCTAAGAAGAAACAAGAAACAGCAAGCTTGATAGAAACCTTTGCTGAGTTTAAGCAAAACAAAAATATTGACCTCACCACCATGGTGGGTGTGCTCGAGGAGAGCTTCCGCAGCGTGATAGCCAAAATCTTTGGCTCTGACGAGAACTTTGACGTGATTGTAAACCCCGACAAGGGCGATTGCGAAATTTACCGCAACCGCGTGGTGGTGAACGACGACGAGGTGGAAGACCCCAACAAGCAAATATCATTGAGCGAGGCACAAAAGATTGATGCCACCTACGAGGTGGGCGAAGATGTGTCTGAAGAGATTCATTTTGCCGACTTCGGACGCCGTGCCATACTGACGCTGCGCCAGACTTTGGCCAGCAAAATTCTCGAGCTGGAACACGATGCCCTCTATAATAAATACAAGGACCGCGTGGGCGAGCTTATCACTGCCGAGGTGTACCAGACCTGGAAGAGCGAGACGCTGCTTATGGACGAGGAGAAGAACGAGCTTTACCTGCCCAAATCGCAGCAAATACCCCGCGACTTCTTCCACAAAGGCGATGCCGTAACAGCCGTTATCGACCGTGTGGACAACACCAATGGCAATCCTAAAATCTACCTCTCGCGCACATCGAACGATTTCTTGCGCCGTTTGCTCGAGAACGAGATACCCGAAATTGCCGACGGTGCAATCCGCCTCTGCCGCATTGCCCGCATTCCGGGCGAACGCGCCAAGATAGCCGTTGAAAGCTACGACGACCGCATCGACCCCGTGGGCGCCTGTGTTGGTGTGCGCGGCAGCCGTATACACGGTGTAGTGCGCGAGTTGCACAACGAAAATATCGATGTGATCAACTTTACCAACAACACAGCCCTGTTCATACAGCGTGCCTTGAACCCTGCACAGGTGTCGAACGTTGTGCTGCACGAAGAGGAGCGCAAAGCCGAGGTGTACCTGCGTCCGGCCGAGGTAAGTCTGGCTATTGGTAAGGGTGGTATGAACATCAAGCTGGCCTCAATGCTCACCGAGTACACCATCGACGTGTTCCGTGAAGTTGAGGGCGAAGAAATGACCGAGGACATCTACCTCGACGAGTTTGCCGACGAAATAGACCAGTGGGTGATTGACGCCATCAAGGGCATCGGTCTCGAAACAGCCAAGGACGTGCTCAACGCACCCCGCGAAATGCTCATCGAAAAGGCCGACCTCGAAGAGTCTACCGTCGACGAAGTATTGCGCGTGCTGCGTGCCGAGTTTGAGAACGACGCACCCCAGGCACCCGCTGCCCAACCAACTGCTGAGGCTCCGGCCGACGCTAACGAGCCTGCTGCAGAGCCGGCAGGCGAGGAGAGCTAATGCACAACGCGTAAGTCGGGCGGCGCACACACGCTAAAGCACATAATCACGCAGCCGGTGTGGAGTCTTTTTAAGGCAAAGCATAATCAGCCAGCAAGGCCAGAGCCTTGAAAACTCCACCCCGTGCGGCGCGCTATGGCCGCTGTGGAGCATGCCAGCCCACTTACCTGTGTTGAGACAATCGCATTAGCAAACCTTACTAACATTATTGCATGAGTATCAGATTAAATAAAGCTATCAAAGAATTTGGCGTCGGCTTGCAGTCAATCACCGACCTCCTGAAAGAAAAAGGAGCGCCCGTGGCAAGCAACGACCCTAACCAAAAGCTTGACGACAAGCAGTACGAACTACTTAAGAATGCCTTCAGCGCCGACAAAACGCTGCGCGACAAGGCTGAGGAACGTATGCAGGACCGTCAGGAAAAGAAACGCTCTGCCAAAACGCGCAAGGCCGAGGAAACCATGGTTGAAACGGTGGTGCCCGAAGTAAAGGGACCACACATTGTGGGCCACATCGACCTCGATGCCAAACCCGCCAAGGCACAGAGCAACACACAATCTGCCAACAACACAAAAGCCGAGGCTCCAAAAGCTCCGGCTAAAAGCATAAATAAGCCCCAGGCTAACGCAGCCACTGCTGCAAACACCCCCGCAGCCCCTGCCCAAAAGACTGAGGCCGAGGAAGCAGTGCCGGCACATGCCAACAACCAAACTACTTCCAACCCCCAAAACATGAACCAAAGCACTACCGAAAACACCAAAGTACAACGCGAAGAGCGCGCCAAGGCCATTGGCGAGGAGGAAAACGGTGTGTTCAAACTCCACCCCCAGGTTGAAATTACTGGTCCCAAGGTGCTCGGCACCATTGATCTCAGTGCCATTAACTCTACTACGCGACCCAAAAAGAAGTCGAAGGAGGAGCGCCGCCGCGAACGCAACAACAAGCAGGGGGCTGCCGGACAGAACGGGCAGGCACAGGCCGGCGGACAGCGCAAAAAGCGTAACCGCATTGGCAGCGAACGTGTCGATGTGAACAATGCTGCCAACCAGCCCAAGCAGAATGGCAACAACAATGGCAAGAAGCGCAACCAGCAGGGTGCCAACGGTCAGAACGGACAGAACAACCGCAACAACCAACAGGGCGCTGCCAATGGCAAGAGTGCCAACAAGAACCGCAACCGCCGCGCCAAGGAGCAGCAAAAGGTTGAGGTGAGCGAAGAGGACGTGGCCAAGCAGGTAAAGGAAACACTGGCACGCCTCACCAGCAAGCAAAAGGGTGGCAAGGGCGCCAAGTACCGTAAGGAAAAGCGCGAACAGCAGCACCAGCGTGCTGAGGAGGAACGCCGCGAGGCCAAGGCCGAGAGCAAAGTGCTCAAACTCACCGAATTTGTAACTGCCAACGAGCTGGCACAAATGATGGACGTGCCTGTGACAAAGGTTATTGCTACCTGCATGAGCATTGGCATCATGGTGAGCATCAACCAGCGTATGGACGCCGAGACCATCGACCTCGTGGCCGAAGAGTTCGGTTTCAAAACAGAATATGTGGCCGCCGACGTGCAAGAGGCCATTGCCGAGGAGGAGGATAGCCCCGAAGACCTCGAACCACGCGCACCGATTGTTACTGTTATGGGTCACGTTGACCACGGTAAGACATCGTTGCTCGACCACATTCGCAAGTCGAATGTCATTGCCGGCGAGGCTGGCGGTATCACCCAGCACATTGGTGCCTACAATGTCACACTCGACAACGGTCGCCACATCACCTTCCTCGATACACCGGGTCACGAGGCATTTACCGCCATGCGTGCCCGTGGTGCACAGGTAACGGATATCGCCATCATTATCATTGCTGCCGATGACGACATCATGCCCCAGACCAAGGAGGCTATTGCACACGCCACTGCAGCCAATGTGCCCATCGTGTTTGCCATCAACAAGGTGGACAAACCGCACGCCAACCCCGACAAGATTAAGGAAGGACTGGCTGCCATGAACTTCCTCGTTGAGGAATGGGGCGGTAAGTACCAGAGCCAGGACATCAGTGCCAAGAAGGGTACGGGTGTGAAGGAACTGCTCGAAAAGGTGCTGCTCGAGGCAGATATGCTTGAACTCAAGGCCAACCCCAACCGCAAGGCTACGGGTACGGTTATCGAGTCGTCGCTCGACAAGGGTCGTGGTTACGTGGCCACAATCTTGGTGTCGAACGGTACGCTCCACCAGGGCGACATCGTGCTGGCAGGCACCAACTATGGTCGTGTGAAGGCCCTCTTCAACGAGCGTGGCCAGCGCATCGACAATGTAGGACCCTCAATGGCTGCCACATTGCTCGGCTTTAATGGCGCTCCGCAGGCCGGTGACCAGTTCCACGTGATGGAGACTGAACAGGAGGCCCGCGAAATTGCCAACAAACGCGAACAACTGCAGCGCGAGCAAGACCTGCGTACCCGTGAGGTGCTCACGCTCGAAAAGATTGGCAAACGCCTCAAGATGGGTTCATATCACGAACTCAACATCATTGTCAAGGCCGACGTGGACGGTTCGGTCGAAGCTTTGGCCGACTCGTTTATCAAGCTTTCTACCGAGAATATTGTGGTAAAGGTTATCAACAAGGGCGTGGGCCAGATAAGCGAGAACGATGTAACACTTGCAGCTGCCTCAGAGGCCATTATCATTGGTTTCCAGGTGCGTCCGTCACAGCAGGCCCGCAAATTGGCCGAGCGCGACGGTGTCGAAATCCGTCAGTACTCAGTCATCTACGATGCCATTGAGGACGTCAAGGTGGCCATGGAGGGTATGCTCGAGCCTGTTATCAAGGAGGAGGTTACTGCCAACATCGAGGTGCGCCAGGTTTACCACATCAGCAAGGTTGGTTATGTGGCAGGTTGCTACGTGATCGATGGCAAAGTGAAGCGCAGCGACAAGGCGCGCGTCATTCGCGATGGTATTGTAATCTTTACCGGCGAAATCAATGCGTTGAAACGCTTTAAGGACGATGTGAAGGAGGTTAGCACCAACTTTGAGTGTGGTATCTCTCTCACCAACTGCAACGATATTAAGGAGGGTGACATGATTGAAACCTTCCAGGAAATTGAGGTTAAGCAGAAACTGCAGTAAATGCTCATGAATGAACACGTATTAGTCTCGTCAGGGCTTGTTCGTGCATCATTCAGTTGAGAACTATATAGTATTTTTTTGTGCGAGTGCAGACTACGTTTGCACTCGCACATTGTTTGTTATGGGCTGCATTCTGAAGAAATGCAAACACTAATGGGGGCGACGCGTCTCGCGTCGGGGAAATATGCTGCTATTATTTAGTAGAGTTTGTATTCTTTTCTTTCATTATCCCGACGCGGGACGCGTCGCCCCCATTAGAGCTTGCGTTTGGTGGTAGCGTTGAGTGATAGCGCTTGGTGCTTGAATCCATTCGCATGGCTACGTTTCACTGAATAGCAATAATTTAGACAAAAAAGTGGTATCTGAGACCTTTTACCATACTACAACAACTTACACGCCGAGTATCTTGCATCTTACACTAATACACTACAACCCATTGATTATCAATGTTTTACTTAGTGTAAGATACTACAAATTCCACCTACACGCATCCTACACAACCTACATGCTGCCACACGGCACAAGCACGGGTAGACAATATCACGGCATAGGGGAACAGAAAAGTCTGTTGCTCCGACTGACTTTTCTACGTCCCAGTGGCGTATACCCCACCGCATACGTTCAAACCGACTGTAAGATGTATGCAGGGGTGTGTAAGATATTTTGAAATCATCTTACACTCTTGAAACATCTGTATATCAGCTTATTACGCACAAAAAGTGTAAGATGGCAGTGAAAACACACGCATTCTTTTACAAGAGGGGTGACGGCGAGGATGCAATTATTTGTGTACAAATTGTACACTTTTTTTGTTGGGTGCAATGCCTTGGTGTTACCTTTGCAGCACTTTAATTTTATATCAAACCAAATTGTATTGACTACCATGAAACAAATGCTTAACAGAATGTTGCGCTATGCCGATGCCATTGTGAAACGTGGCGTTGACAAACTGATAGACGCCATTGCGCATAGCGCGGAACCACAAAGTAAAAACACTGAAACGCCCCAGCGGAAAAAACGCATGCGCAACGACACTGACTGCGCACCGCAAACAACTGGCCACACCACGAACTGCGGTCTGACGGAACAGACCATAGCGCTTATGGACGAACTGTACGACATACGCTATATTGACCGCACGCTCGAAGTGCAACGGCACGCCCCGGCGGACAAAGGGCTTGTGTCCGTGAGCAAACCGTATTTGAGGCCGCTGAAAAACCCGACGCGAGACGCGTCGCCCCCATTAGTGGTAGCGTTTCCTATCAGATTGACAGGTTAAAAAGCAGATTTGAAGCCATGGGAAGAACTGTTATGCCAGGGATTTGCGCTCTAATGGGGGCGACGCGTCCCGCGTCGGGCATTTATCAGCAGCCTCGTCTCGCGTCGGGGCATTTTTCAGCAGCCTCTATTTTACGCAGACCGAGGAGGAGATACAACAGTACAACCGCTTGTGTTACCAAACGTCGCCCCCATTAGTGCTTGCGTTTTTGCAGTGCGTTTCAGGCAACGTCCCCCAAAACGTTCTCTCTAAAAAGTCTATTTTGAACACCCAACCTTGCGGGAGTGTTTTTGAGTTTGCACCCACAGACAACAGGCATGAGGTGACGGTTATAGGGGTGTGTGCCCTGCACGTTTTTAGTCCGTCAGTTCCATGTGGTAGCCCAAGCGTTTGAGCTGTACCGCCATGCCCATCAGGTAGAGTTGGTGCAAACAAGCCACATAGGCTTTGAAGGCTTCGGGTGTACCTGGCTCAAGGTGGGCATGAATGAGCGCGTTGTTGGTGCGCGAGGCACACTCAGCCACAAGGTCGTTAAGCTGCTTGAGGCCATCGCCCTTCATGTGCAGCACGTCCTTGAGAATGTATTCGTCCAAGCAGTCAAAACCGCGTTGGTTGCGCATTTGCTCATATATGTTGGGCGTTTGACCATAGCGCTCCCAATCTTTGTCCCAATAGGTGGCCATCGCCATGCCGATAAACATCACCCAACCCAATGACACGGTGGGGTAGGCATTGAACTCACGTATGCCGTCGGGCAAATAGGCTTGTGCCAGTTCGGGCCACTTGTCTTCCAAATCGGGGCATTCGGGCATGCGCTCATCTATTTTGCCACGGCTTAGCAAGTATTGGTAAAGGTCTTGTCTTATTCTTTCTTCCATAATAGATGCGTTGACGGAATTAGTAAACAAGTTGACGGGTTAACAGGCAAGTTTGCCAAGCTTTTTAAGCTTCTCACCATTCAAACTTTAGCATAATGAGATAGCATACTTACTTGTTACCCCATTAACCGGGTGTTGTTTGTACGAGAATTTGATTATCTGCGTCGGGTCCATATAATCACCAGCACGGCAGGAATAATGAGTGTGATGCCAGCAAGAACCTGCCATGTGATGGGTTCGCCAAACACTGTGCAACCTATCACAACGGCTGTCAGCGGTTCGAGTGCGCCAAGCACGGCCACCATGGTGCTGCCAATGCGCTTGACGCTGAACACCAGGCAGGTGTTGGTGACGAAAGTACAAATAATGGCGAGGGCGGCAAGGTGGGTTAATTGCGAGGTTGTGGTGATGGGCTTGAAATTGCCCTGTCGCAAAGCTTCGGAACCAAATATGATGGCACCGATAAACATGACGTAGAATACCAGTTTCGTGCCGTCCATGGTGGCTGCGCGTGAGCGGTTGACGCGAATGATGTAGAGCGCATAGCACACGGCCGAAATAAGCACGATGATGACGCCTTGTATTGACGTATTGCCCGTGGGGTCCCACGACAGTATGCCAACACCTACAACTGCCATGATAACGGCAAATATGGTGCTGAAACGGCGGGCCTCGTTGTAAAAGGCCATCATGATAATGGCGGTGACAACGGGGTACATAAAGTGAAGCGTGGTAGCCACGCCGCTCGACATGTAATTGTAGCCATCAATCAAGAAGAGCGCCGAGCCGTCGCTGATGAACGAAAGGTAAATGAGTGTGACCAGTTCGCCGCGGCTTACTTTGAAACTTTTGCGCTGCATCAGCATGATGGCTGCTACGATGAGGCTGGCAAAGCCAAAGCGGTAGAACAAGATTGTAGGGTCGGCCATGAAATCGGCCTTTGCTCCACTCTTGATGGGGAGCGTAAAGAAGGGAATAAAACCATAGCACACGGCTGCAAGCAGACCTAATAAAAAACCGATTGTCACACCCTTGTTTGAGGTGCTTTCTTGTGCTGGTTGTGGTTGTTTGTTTTCAGATGTAGATGTCATAGAAAGGTTGGTGTTGATGCGTTCTTTTTAGGAAACAGCGTGGCAGATTGGCGGGCTGTTAGCTGGACTTTTGTTGTGTCAACTTGCCCCGCCGGGTGTTCACCATTTGTTGTAATGAATGTTGTCCTTATTATATTTGTCTTTGGGTTGTGGGTCACCTTTAGGGTAGCCAATGGGTATGAGGTTTAGCGGAATGATGTGATCGGGCAGCGAAAGGGCCGATTTGATGGCCTCCAAGCGGTCGGGGTAGGGATAGCCAGCAGTCCACACGGCTCCGAGGCCCATGGCTTCGGCTTGCAACAGCAAATTCTCGGTAGCTGCCGAGCAGTCGAGCATCCAGTTGCGCGAGGGCTTTCCGTCCTTACTCAGCACACTCATGTCGCCGCACACGGCAATGGCAGCTTGTGCTTCAGCCAGCATTTTGGCACGTGGTAGTTTGGCTGCAAGTTGTTGCATGGCGTTTTTGTCGTCGATTACAACAAATTTCCATGGACGGGTGTCCATGCCTGTGGGAGCTGCCATTGCAGCGCGCACAAGGGTGTCAAGTTGTGCACGGCTGACAGGGCGGTTGGTGTATGAGCGCACACTTTTGCGCGAAAGAATGTTTTGCATGACAATCTCTGCCGCTGGTTTGTGCTCAGATTGAGTGGCCTGTTTTTGTGAGACCACAAGATGTATCAGTGATGCCAGCAGACCTATGGCCAGTACAAGTGATACAATTTTGTATTTCAATGCGTCGTTCATTGTAGGGGGAGTTGATAGGGGTTCTTTATGTTTAGGGTGGTTCTAATAATTCTGAAATAGGGATTTGTGCGCTATCGGAAGTGTATTTTTGAAAGTTTGTGAGGGAGCATAGCGGGCTATGTGACCGAACAAACTTTCAAAAAGACACTTTCGAGAGCGTGCAAATCACATTTCAGAATAGCAGAACTCTAAAAACAGAATTTTTAGAACCACCCTTTAATATTGCATTGCACCATAGGTGTGTGCAACAGCTATTTTTCGGACAGGTTGAGTAATTGTCCCATGGGACACAGACATTTGCACCACACGTTTGGCACAAAGCAACTTGCTACTACAAACACGCAGGCGAGCACCATGACTATTGGCGCGGCAGAATTTACCATGAATGCGCTGAATGGTTCGTAATTGAGCACCTGAATGTCCCAAAACGCGGTCCAGAGCAGCAGCATGATGATGGCAAAAACGGTGATGCGTATGCGGCTCATTGTTTTATACACTTTGGGCGAGCAATGCACTTTGGGGAAAGGCAGTCGGCCTGCCAACTCTTGCAGACTGCCGTAGGGGCATACCCATGAGCAGTAGTGGTGCGGCCGTTTAATGAATGGCATGATTACAGCCACTGCCAGCACCAGCAGTGTTGGCAGGCTGGCTACAGGCTCAAGTCCGTTAGCCACCCAACCGCGAAGCAATGATAGTGACAAAAATTGCCCGCACCAAAAGCCCAATATGCCTACATTGAGCAGCAGCTGCACCATGCGCAGCCATTTGTGTCCGCGCCACTTAAAGGTGATAAGTATGCCGGTTAGCAGCACCAGGGCCACAATAATGGTGCGTGTCCAGCCAATAGCCGGTATGGGGGCTGCCGCGCTCTCAGCCCTGCTGCGTGCCGCCAGGGTATTTTGCACATTGGCTATGATGGCCTTGCTCGAATAGGTGGCACCGCTTACGGCATCAACATTGGCCTGTGACGCATCGGCCACAGATTTTCCCGTCCATTGAGGGGCAGTGCCTTCAAAGGCGCGTTTGAAAAAATCGGGTGTTTCGGCATTTTCGGCAGCAGCAATCTGCGAAATATGTCCCTGAGTGTTGATGTATAGATAGAGTGGGGTGGTGCCGGCAAAGCCCTTTATGTGGCGTGCGTATGGCGCAGTGCTCACCACAACGCCGAGGTCGGTGCCGTCTTGGGCGGTAACCGTCCATGAGGCGCTGTCACGTTGGGTCAGTTCGCAATCATTGTTGGCCGGCAGTCCCAATGTGCGCATCTGTTCGTTGTCGGGGCGCACCAAGGTGGCTTTAGCTTTGTTGCCGGGGGTGGCATTGCTACCAATGTCGTGGCCAAATAGTTTGCCAGACCATAGTGCGGTTGCCACAAGCATCAAAAAGACAACGAGTAGCGACACCACGTGTTCGAGATGCTTTATGATGTAGGGCATAAAGTGTTTGATATTCATAATCGCAGACCTTTTAATTCTTACGCATAAATGTCATAGGTTGGCGGGTTGACGGGGAAGTTTGTTAGGGCTTCAAGTACTTTGTATTTCTGTATTTAGCACAGTGAATCACACAAAGCATACTTGCCTGTCAACCCGTCAACCCATTACCCCGTTAACCAGTCAACTTGTAACGCCGAGGCTCAGTTATCCTTCGCGCATAAAATCGAAACTCTCAAATACGTCCTCCTTTGTAAGGTGTTGGTTGAGTTTGATGTCTCCAATGCCGCCCATCAGGGTGAAGTTAATAACCCCGTTCACATTCTTCTTGTCGTGTAGCATCAAGTCGTATAGATGCTCGTAATCGTCGCATGTAAAGGCAAACATACCATAGTTCTGACGTATGAACTGCACCGTTTGGCGCATTTGTTGTGTGGGAAAACCTGTATGTGCTGCGCTGAGGAACAGTTCGCACAGCAGGCCATAAGCCACGGCATAGCCATGCAGAATGGGGCGCTCCTGTTCAAGGGCAAAACTTTCAAAGGCGTGACCTACGGTGTGGCCCAAATTGAGCGCCTTGCGTATGCCATGCTCGTGTGGGTCTTCCGTCACGATACGTTCCTTGCATCGAATGCTTTGTTCAACAAGTTGCTGCAGATGGGCATAATCGGGCGCGTCAAGGTCAAACTTCAGGTGGTCACTCCACATAGCCTCGTTTTCGAGCAAGGCGTGTTTCAGCATTTCGGCATAGCCCGAACGCAGATTTTGCTCGTCAAGTGTGCGCAGAAATTCGGTGTCGATAATAACGGCACGACTTTCTTGAAACGCACCGATTTCGTTCTTTAATCCATTAAAGTTTATGCCAGTCTTGCCACCTACGGCCGCGTCAACCATCGACAGCAGGGTAGTAGGAATGTTGATAAAGTCGATACCGCGTTTGAACGTGGCTGCGGCAAAACCGCCAAGGTCTGTCACCATGCCGCCGCCAAGATTTATCAGCAGTGAACGGCGTGAGGCTTTGCCATCGCTAAGCGCCTTCCACACCGAGGCCAAGGTGTCGAGTGTTTTGTACACATCGGTGGCCCCAATCACAATGCCTTGTGCGCCAACTACGGCCTTGCAGCTTTGTACCAACGGACGGCAAAGTTCTTCTGTCGTTTGGTCGGTGAGCAAAAATATGCGGTCTGCACCGCTCTCGCTGCAAAGGCGGTCAAGTTCGGTGGTAATGTCTTTTGAAAATATGATTTGTTGCATGATACGTAAACTATTTAAGAAAGCGGGTGTTCGAATTTAGCTGATACGAATTGGTGAACACCTACTTGCTACTGTTTTCGTAGGCTTCAAAGGCCTTGCGGTAGGGTTCGGGCAGTTCGGCCGACTGTTGGGTTTTGAGGTTGAAACACACCATCACGGTGCTACATTGGCACACCTCGAGTCCCGTCTTTTGATTGATGGCTCGCTGTTTGAGCGTAAAACTTTTATGTCCGATGTGCGACACACGCGTCTCAATTACGATGTTGTCGCCATAAAAAATGGGCAATATAAAGTCGGCATTGATGTTGGCGATGACCGGAACCACATCAGCCCGTCGGTAGTCAACCTTTAGCACATTGCGCAGGTACTCTTCTTTGCCAAGGTCGTAGTATGCAAAGTAGGCATTGTTGTTAACGTGCCCATAGCGGTCCACGTCGTTAAAGCGTATTTGTATGGGCAGACTGTGGTGGTAAACCTCATCACTTGTCTGCGCGGTTTGTAAGTTTTCCATATAAAAAGTTGGTGTTCAAAGATAATTTACGTAAACAGCAGGTGCCGTTTCCACATTGAGTATCTACTCATGTCCAATCGTCAATTCCGTAAACCTGTTACCCCGTTACCCAAAGTAACCTTTGGCAATCGCCTTGAATTTCATACGGTTGGGTATGGTCTCCATTGTTGCCTCGTCCACGCAGCATAAGTCGCGAATGGCATAAATGTTCAACTCCTCGTCGGTAGTTTGCCGTCCCACATTCCGAAACAGATGATTGCGGGCATCAATAATCTCGATGGCCTCGTTGTTGTAGTCGGCGGGCTCCATGCTTGCACGCAGTTCCGCCTTAACAAACTGTTCCATAGCTTCGACAAAGTCTTCAGTCTCGTTTAGCATCATGTGGTGATATAAATATTATTACTGAAGTTTCGGATTTAGGTTCGCACGGCCTGAATCATCGTGCAAGGCCATACCCGTCTAAATCCGAAACTTGAGTTATTACGGAAAATCGTTGTGTGGTTTACCAACCCAGGTTGCTCATGCCGCAAGCTTTGTACCATGCCGTTTGGCCAAAGGCTGTATTCAGATTGCCACAGGAGCAAGAGCTGGCATTTGCCTCGTACACTTGTTGTGGCACAAACATGCTCATGCAGCAATAGTTCGAGGCATCGCGTGGCATGCTTTGAAAAGTGTTGTAGCCCGGCCCCACATAAATGCGGTTCGTGGCATAGTGGCACACCACAGCTTTGGCCAGCAAAGGTTGAATAGTCTGAAAGTCTTCCTTTGGCAGAATTCGTTGCAACGCCTGTTGCGCGTCATAATTATGTGGCCGGTAGTCGTAGATGGCTGAGTAGGCTTGATATGGCAGCACATCTGTCATGTCTGGCCAGTTGTTGCTTTGCCTGTTGCGTGCGTCATACCGTGCCCACACCGTTTTGAGCGCATCAGCCAAAGGTTGCAACTGGTCGGTTCGCACGCAAGATATGGCTATGCCCATGCCGGCAAACATGGTGTTGGCCATTTGGGGGTTCGACACGTCCTCGTAGTAGGTGCGGGCAATAGTGCCCGGGTCGTTGGCAAACAAGCCGTTTTGTAACTGATGTGTGTAATAAGCCCCAGCCGATGGTATCGACATGGGCGAGGCCACTACATAGTCAGTCACTTGCCGCAGGGCGTACGCCACTTCCACGTTCTGCATCAAGCAGGCGTCAAACAGTATGTATTTGCTGTGCCAGCCGGCTTGCCGCATGGCTTGCGCCATATCGTCAATGTCCATTTGCGCGCCATGGTCGTTAACAACTCCTGGCCCGTCGTCAATGCCAAATGCCGATGGGCGCTTGGCACTGCACACATTATATACATTATAGTTGCTATTGGTTGATGGCACCCAGCCTGTGGCATGTGACCACAAAACCAACCCATATTCCTGGGCTTCATAGTCGTGTCGCACCATCGAGAGCACTTCACGCAGTTGTTCCGGGTCGGTAGAGCAAATGTCCTTGTCCCATCGCCTCAGCAGTACGGGCTCCTTGCATCGCCGTGTCACGCGGTAAAGGCGCGGGGCTCTTTCGTCATCAACAAACATGAGCAACCGGTCGTTGTCGGCAATGTACTGACGGCCGTTCATAATCTCCGCCGAGTCGCTTTGTGCGTTTTTATGCAGCGAATTCTGTGCAGCCATATATATCAGCACAGTGCGGCGCACGGGCGCCTTGTCGGGCTCATCGTTAGTGGCATTGTCATGGCACGCTGTCACAATGGGTAACAGCGGCAGTGTGCAAAGGCAGACTTTGACGTATGATGATGAAATGTGCAACTTCACTTGTGTGTGCTTTATGCTGTGATTTACGTGCAAAAGTAAAGAAAAGTAAGGAAAAACTTTGCGTCTGTCGTACTTCTTTCTTCTCATTTCTTGCTTTTGTGCATAAAGTTTTGTTATTTTGCTCCTACAAAACAAATACTATCAATGAAAAAGATACTGATAATGGCTTGTGCGGCAGGCATGCTCACATTGCTCCCAGCTTGTGGAGGCCAAAAAACATCTGATGCCGCTTCAAAGCAGGATACCGTGCAAACTGCCACCAACAGCAATGCGCCTTATGCCGATCCGTCGCAAGAAAATTCGTACAATGCCAAGTTGGGTGGAAAGGACTTTGTTATCACCATCAAACGTGCTGCCGACAAATCACTGCCCACTGTAACAGACGATTTGGTAAAGAGTTTCTACGACAACCGCGTTGAGGTAACCATTACTTGCAACGGACAGCCATTCTTCTCAAAGTCATACACCAAAGAGGCTTTTGCCTCGTTCCTGACAACAAAGTCCGAAACACAAGGCACCATTTTGCTTGGCATGGCATACGACAGTGCCAAAAGTGACGGGCATGCCATACGCCTTGGTGCACAAGTTGGCCAGGTGGGCATTGAAGAGGGCCCGGCATTCTGTGTCGAAATCCCCCTCGATGGCAGTGCTTCAAGCATTGTGCGCGATACCAACCAAGACACTACGGGCGATGATGGCGTAGAGTAGGGCAGAATAAAGCAAACAAACATAGGCAGGTGCTTTCACTGTGAAAATGCCACCTGCTAACCTAAACCGCAAACAGCCCTTGGCAGTGATGCCAAGGGCTGTTTGCGGTTTAATATCCGAAGATTGTTACCCTTGCGTCCCAGGACAAGCGACCGATTTCCTTGTCCCAAAGCATTATTTTCAAAGAACTTGCTATCATGACTTCTTATGTCTAATTCGTTGAACTTTCTTTTCTTCCTTCACAAGGTATGCAGATGGCGGTAAATCCGGCATCAGTTCGTCAAGCGCATCTATCTGACCGATTGCTTTCAGCAGCAAAAGGAAGGTGCCGAGCGACACATTGCCCGATGTGCCATTCTCAAACTTATGAATGGTAGTGATTGTAATACCCGATTGTTCAGATACCTCTTTCTGCGTCATATTGCTACGCAGACGGTAATCCTTGAATCTTGCACCAAGAAGTTTTACCAATTCCGGTATAGAATACTCGTAATAATCAATCATGATTCGTTGCTTTAATTTACACTGCAATATAAGTTAGATGAATAATATGAGGTTATATTATATTCTGCTTATACTTATGAATGCAAAAATACTCATTTCTTTTCAATATCTATCAACTGCCATGAAGTTAACAGGTAGGTTTGTCAAGTATTTCCATACTTCATCGCTTTTTTGCGCTATGTGATGGCGCAGAAGGTGATGTATACGCGTTGGCGGAATTAGTAAACAAGTTGACTAGTTAATCCGTTAACTGAAATTCCGCCAACGGGTATTACTAACATATCGACACCCATTCATTGTAGAATATGCTTGTTTTTCGCACGAAAAGTAATTTTATGCAGAAATAATATAACAAAATGTTTGCCGTTTAGAGAAATATGTCTACTTCTGTCAGCGAAACAAGATTACACAACTAAAATAACGCGCCATATACCTAACACACAGCGTATGTCGTCATTTGTTTTACTTGTATCTTAGAATTATCAACCTAACATAACACCTATTTGTTTATGAAAAAAACACACAAATGGTTAGGAGTCGCCCTGTGCGCCATGGCCTTCGGTGGTAGTGCACAAGCACAAAAACTGATGGTAGTGGAAATGCAGGACAATGCCGATAACTGGTCTTGCGCATTGAGCAAGATTTCGGCTGCCACTTTCCTCAATGGCCAAATCAGTTTTGGGGCCGATGAAGGCGAAACTACAACCACTCTCAAGGCCATCGACCTGAAGGGTATCGAAAAAATCACCTTTGTCGACGATCCCACAGCCGTCAAGTCTGTAGTAGCAAGTCCTGCAGCAAAGTTGCGTGCTGTGGTAATGGGCAACACACTGCGTGTAAAGGGCTATTCGGGTCCGGCCACCCGTTTGACTATTGTGGCTGCTACAGGCCAGACCATACAGAATTATGGTACATGGCATGGAGGTGACATCAATATTGCCACACTCACCCCGGGCGTCTATATTGCAAAGGTAGGCAACCAAACATTCAAGTTCAGCAAGTAACTAAAAACACAATCGCCAAGTGTCACCGCACACATGTAGCGGCGCACAGGTATAAAAAGTATAATCAGTCTATGAAAAAAGTATACATCACCCTTCTTTCGGCCCTCTTTGCCGGTAGTGCATTTGCACAAACTTTGTCAAACGACCGTATGGTCATTTTCGATGCAGCGGGCAACACACACCCCTTTGCTGTAGACCGCATACAGCAAATCACTTTCCCAACAGTTGATGGCGAAGCAAGTGCAGCTATTACGGTCAAGGGCATTGACCGCGACAGTGTGACGTTTGTCGTAACACGTAACGACTTCTGTATGAACTTCAAACTCGACATTCTGCCTACAACCATGGCCGACATGCTGAGCGATGCTGCAGCAGCAGCCTATGTTGACAAAAATAACAAGACTGTTTACTCAATGGACTTTACCAATGGTAAGGTAGAGTTGGCAAGTTTTGGTGCCACACCACTCACCGACTATACTGCTATCACCGTAGGTCTCGACCAATATGGCACACCCTGTGGCGTAAGTCGTGCCAACTTCCAAACACTGCCTGCAGTGTTGGTTGGCGACCCCAAGGTTGAGACTGTGGCCGACAGCACAGTGATAGGTCAGCGCGAGTTTTCAATTGGTACTTTGGCCAATGCCGACGTCAAGGGCTATGCACTCCTTGCTGGCGAGAAAGGTTCTATCCAGAAGCAGTACAAGCAGTTCGCTCCCATGTTTGGTTACAAAAACTTTGGCGAAATGGTAAAAGGCTGGGGCTTTAGCCACACATTGGAGGAAGGTCAAACAACGTGGAAGCCTGTAAAGGATACTTGGACATCTATGGATCCCGGCACCGAATATGAAGTATTTATTCAGGCATGGGACGCCAACGACAACTTCGCACCTTGCGACACCATCACCATTACCACACAGACAAAGGGTGGCCAGGGCGCTGCTTCGGTTGACATCGCTCTTGGCGATTACAGGTTGACCGATTGGGAAGGTGAGCAAAAGTACAGCCAGTTTATCACCTTCACTCCCAACGATCAGACAAGCGTTTACCGTTTCAATGTGTACAAGGCTGAGCAATATGATGCCGATCCCGAAGGTGCAAACAGCTACGTAGCTCAGGATCCTCCCATGCCCGTGGCTAAATGGTTCTTCTATGAGCCTATAACAACCGATTTCCAGATCGATCCCAATACCGAGGCTGTAGCAGTAGCTGCTGCCAAGAATGCCAATGGCGAGTGGGGTACAATTTGCGTTAAGCGTTTCACTACTCCTTCTGCCACAGCACCGGCCGCTGCACCTGCCATGAAGGCTAATGCCAAGACAGGCTTTGTTGCACGTCAGCGTCACAACTTCACCGTCACCATGCCTCAGGCTGGTCGTCTGCCCAAGTTTGGCAAGGTAAGCACTGGTGTCATCATGAAGTAATTCAACGTTCCGACACACCGCGTAGTATTTATAAAGTTTTACTGCCCGTCCGCTGTTCTCACACAGTATGGACGGGCAGTTTGCGTTGTTAGGTAGGTCGGATATGAATTGTTGCAGTGATTGTATCTTACACAAAAAGCAGCCCCGCGCCACTCTATGTATCGGAATATATCGTTACCTTTGTGTTCAAACCCAAACAAAACAAATTATGACAAGACGTTCAATACGCAAATATAGTACACGTGATGTAGATGATGCGTTACTCAACAGCTTGCTTGCCGAGGCCGAACATACTCAAACCATGGGCAACTTGCAGTTGTATTCGGTGGTGGTGACACGCAGCAGCGAAATGAAGCAAAAACTCGCACCAGCACATTTCAATCAGCCCATGGTGACGCAGGCTCCTGTTGTGCTCACATTCTGTGCCGACTATAACCGCACGACACAATGGGGATTGCAGCGCAAGGGGCACCCCGGTTACGACAACTTCCTTTCATACCAAAATGCGGCAACCGATGCACTGCTCTATTGTCAGCGCTTTTGCGATTTGGCTGAGGCTGCAGGTCTTGGCTTGTGCTTTCTTGGTACAACCATTTATCAGCCGCAACTTATTGTCGATGTACTCAAACTGCCGCGTTTGGTAATGCCTGTGGCTGCCATTACGCTTGGCTGGCCCGACGAAAATCCGCCGGTAAGCGATCGTTTGCCGCTCACCGCCATTCGTCACGACGAAACATATCAGCCTGTTACGCCCGATACAATAAACCGCGATTACGCAGCAAAAGAGGCTTTACCCGAAAACAAAGAGTTTGTACAAGTAAACGGCACCGAAACATTGGCACAAATATTTACCGACATTCGTTATACCGCCGTTGATTGCCGTGCCATGTCCCAAACATTGCTCGACACCTTGCGCAAACAAGGATTTGCTTGCTAATGATTGCTGTCCGGCAGAACGTAAACTCAAGTTTTCTCTAAAAAAGGATTATTTTTTAGAGAAAACTTGAGTTTATTACAATGAACACGGATAACAAGTCTCATCAACAACGACATCTGAAACAATATGGCAAAGAAACAGAATTTAAGCTACCAAGATATTGAGTCAGCCCTCACCGTCTTCAAAGAGAAAGATGTGGTGGCTGGCGAAGTAGGTTACGAAATATTGAAGGCATTCGGTAAGGGCGAGGCCGACATCCGTCGCTATCGTGATGGCAAGGGTGTGTTGGCTCGCTACGACGGCTTGCTTATCAAAGGATTGTTTGGCTATAAATCGGTATCCACCACCACATCATTGACAGCAACACTGGAGGAGATGAAACAAGACCCACAGGTCGTCAAAGCTGCTCCGAAGATTGTGGCAGTGAGTGATGGCGAGACTATCCTTGCCTATGACATGAGGGAGAGAGAGAGTTATGAGAACCCACTTAATCGCCTTTACTGCGACTTCGCCTTTTTCTATCCCTTGTGCGGTGTGGAGCGGTTCACCAATATTGATGAGAGTCCTGCTGATGTGAAGGCTGCAGAGAAGTTGGCTAAACTGCACGACGAGTTACGTGCTTACAACGAGTTCAGCAGCAAGAGCGAGCTTCACGACCTCAACATCTTCATTGCACGACTCCTGTTCTGTTTCTTTGCAGAGGACACTGGTATCTTTGAAGACAACCTCTTCACAGGTTCTGTGGTGCGCTACACCAAGGAGGATGGCTCTGATTTGGCAGACTACCTGGGTGCAGCCTTCAACGTGATGGACATGCGCTTGCGCAACGAAGACACTTTGAAGATAATCTCTCAATTCCCCTATGTGAATGGTGGACTGTTTGCCAAGCACATACAGATACCGAAGATGGGCTTCCGCTCACGCAAAATCATTATTGAGTGTGGCGAACTGGACTGGAAGAACATCAATCCGGACATCTTCGGCTCAATGATTCAGGCGGTGGTAGACCCTAATGTGCGTGCCACTCAAGGCATGCACTACACCAGTGTACCTAACATTATGAAGGTCATCAATCCTTTATTTTTGGACGACCTTCAGGGGGCATACAACCATCTGCGTGACCAATATGAACAAAAGAAGCGTCAGTATGATATAGGTGGATTGACCGATACATTGTACAACAAAGACCTAAAGGTTATTCATAAGGATTGCCAGAAGTTGCTGGGAAGAATGTCGAAGATGAAGTTCTTTGACCCTGCTTGTGGTAGTGGCAATTTCTTGATTATCACTTATAAGGCTCTCCGTATGCTCGAAATGGATATTCTGCGCTTGATGCGCCAGATTATTCCAGAGCTTGACTTCTTTGACAGTTCCGTCATCCAGCTCAAGCAGTTCTATGGCATAGAGTTGCTCGACTTTCCGCATGAGGTGGCAATGCTCTCTATGTGGTTGGCAGAACATCAGATGAACCGCAAGCTTCATGATGACTTCGGTGTGAACACTCAAGCCCTGCCGCTGCACAATATCACTCAGATAGTATGTGGCAACGCATGTCGTATGGATTGGAAGGAGGTATGTCCACACACTGCAGAGGAAGAGGTGTTTGTGTTTGGCAATCCGCCGTATCTGGGCAGTCGTAACCAAGATAAAGAGCAGAAGTATGACATGAAAGCCGTATTCCGTGAGGACTTCGGAAGCCTTGACTATATCGCTTGCTGGTTCTACAAGGGAGCAAAGTATATAGAAAATTCAAAAGCGGAATGTGCGTTTGTAACCACAAACTCCATATGCCAAGGACTGCAAGTGGCCTTGTTGTGGAAGCGTGTATTGCAGAACGGAGTAGAGATTTCATTCGCACATACATCTTTCAAATGGTCAAACAATGCCAAGCACAATGCTGCTGTTACTGTTGCAATTGTTGGCATTACTGCGCACAAACGCCCCAAATATATCTTCACTGGCGACAAGGTAATGACGGTTGATAATATCACTGCTTATCTTTTCCCTGGCAAGGATATATTTGTGGAGAGTGCATCCAGACCTTTAAGTCCAGGTATTCCCCAAATGAACTTTGGAAATATGCCAGCAGATGGTGGATTGTTGTTATTTAGTACAACAGAGATGAATGATTTTATAAGTAAAGAACCATCCAGTGTGCATTATTTCAGACAGATATATGGCTCAGATGAATTCATCAACGGAAAGGAACGTTGGGCTCTATGGTTATACGGAAAGGAACCATCAGACTTTTTTAATCAGCCTTTGATAACAGATAGAATAAACAAATTACGTGAAATCCGTGCAAACTCATCACGACCACAACTTGCAGAAATACCTCATCTGTTTGCACAGATAACTCAACCATTAGGGGTACATTTCATTATTGTTCCAAGTGTATCTTCAGAAACAAGAGAGTATATTCCTATGGGGTATTTGGACTCATCAAAGTTGGCGACAAATCTATGTATGGTTGTAGGAACAGACGATATTTCTATTTTCGGCATCCTCACCTCTCGCCTTCACATGGCATGGGTGCGCACGGTAGGCGGTAAGCTTGAAACACGGTATAGGTACTCTGCCCAGCTCTGTTACAACACATTCCCCTTCCCCAAGCTCACTGCCGAGAAGAAACAAGCCCTGAGCGAAGCTGCCGAGGAAGTTCTCCTTACCCGAGCTGACCATCCCGAGAAGACATTGGCAGAGCTCTACGACCCGGAGAAGATGCCTGAAGACCTGCGCAATGCCCACCATGTGCTCGACGACTTGGTGGAGAGCTGCTATCCCGGCTATCCCTTTGCCAATGACGAGGCTCGACTGGAATGTCTCTTCAAACTCTATGAAAAGATGACTGCCAAATGAATTGGGTACGCTGCGTACCCAATTGGGACAACAAAGATAGAGTTCACACGTTATAAAAACATTGTGTACGCAGCGCGTACACAATAAAAAAGACAAAAAATGAGCGACGATATAAGAAACAACATATCAGTACCGCACATACACGACACCCACTTGGATGCAGAGTATGGCGAATGGCTGGAATCACTGAAAGCACGCTACCAACAGGCAAAGGTACGAGCTGTGGTCAAGGTGAATGGTGAGAAGTTGCTGTGGAAATGGCAACTTGGTCGTGAACTTGTTATGCGCAAGGCAGAGGAACGTTGGGGAAGCGGTGTTGTAGAACAACTGAGCTTCGATCTTCAGCATGCATTCCCTGACGAGAAGGGTTTTGGAAGCAGAAATCTATGGCACATGAAGCAGTGGTATCTCTTCTATTCTGAAAAACTGAAATGGCCTATTTCAGAATTACAAACTCCTGATATTCAGTTTGAAACAAAACTGAAACGGGCCGTTTCAGAATTGGAGAGCAATGTAGAGGGGACACCTTTCCCTATCTTGTTCTCACTGATAGGATGGAGCCATCATGTGGAAATCATCAAGAAAACAAAGGATGTAGAAGAAGCTATTTTTTACATTTGCAGAACGATTGAAAACGGCTGGAGTTGCAGCGCACTGAAGAACAGTATGGATGCCGATGTATACCATAAGCATTCAGGCGCAGTTAGCAACTTTGCAGACAAGCTTTCATTGCCACAAGCTGCGTTGGCGCAGGAGATAACCAAAGAGAACTACGACTTTGGCTTCCTTACACTGCCCGACGGATTCAGTGAGGCGCAACTCGAAGCCGCATTGACAATACAGATGACCGATTTCCTCTTGGAGTTGGGCAAGGGTTTTGCCTTTATTGGTCGTCAGAAAGAGATTGTGGTGGCTGGCAGGTCACGTCGCATCGACTTACTCTTTTATCATATCTATCTGCGTTGCTATGTGGTGGTTGAGTTGAAGGCCGTCGCATTTGAGCCTGAGTTTGCTGGCAAGCTCAATTACTATGTGGCAGCAGTAGATGAAGCCGTCAAGTGTGAAAGTGACAATCCAACCATAGGACTGCTGATATGCAGTAATATGGATAGAACTGACGTACAACTGGCATTCAGAGGCATCACAACGCCATTGGGAGTTGCCTCATATAATAATGTACAGATAGAAGAGATCGTGAAGCAACTCCCTACCATAGAGCAGTTGCGTGAGCGCGTAAAACTTCTGGAACTACAGATAAAAAATCATCATAAAGATTCAAAGGAAGGACAAGATGGAACAACCAAAGAATAATTTTGTAGACATACACTATGCTCAGCGTGGCACATCCAGCAATACCGACGAATTAGGTATGCGCGAGATGCAAGCCAAAGCATATCAATATAGAGACAAGCGATTTCTGCTTATTAAAGCCCCTCCTGCCAGTGGCAAGAGTCGTGCACTGATGTTCATAGCCCTCGACAAACTGGTGAACCAAGGCATCAAGAAGGTGGTGGTAGCTGTGCCTGAAAAGAGCATCGGCCGCTCATTTCGCAATACCGACCTCAAAAAGTATGGCTTCTTTGAAGATTGGCGTGTTGCGCCTTATTACGACCTGTGTTCGTCTAATGGCAACGAGAGCGACAAGGCTGGACGCTTTTGTGAGTTTATGCGCACAGACACCAAATCGAAGGTGTTGGTGTGTGCCCATGCTACATTACGTAATGCCATGAAGGAACTGAATGATGAGGACTGGAACAACTGTCTGCTGGCTATTGACGAGTTTCACCATACCAGTGCTGATACAAACAGCGGATTGGGCGATACAGTCCGCCGTGTGATGAACAACTCTACTGGGCATATTGTAGCCATGACAGGCAGCTATTTCCGTGGCGATGGTATTCCTGTGCTTCGTGCAGAGGACGAGGCACGCTTCTGTCCCGTGAGCTACAACTACTATCAGCAGCTCAATGGCTACAAGTATCTGAAGAATCTTGTGCTGGGCTATCACTTCTATAAAGGCTCGTATCTCGACCATATCGGCGAGGTGCTTGATACTCACCGCAAGACCATCATCCACATTCCAAGTATCAACAGTCGGGCAAGCACAGCAAGAGGAAAATATCAGGAGGTGGAAGACATTATGAAACTTATTGGCACTGTGGTGGAGCGTGATTACAACCACGGTGGTGGCATTTACACACTGGAGACTAAGGATGGCAGACGAGTGAAGTTGGCTGACCTTGTGGATGATGATCCGAAGACAAGGGCTGGAGTCTACACCTATCTCAGCAAGATGAAGAAGGCAGATGATATGGACTTCATCATCGCACTGGGCACAGCCAAGGAAGGATTCGACTGGGAGTGGTGTGACACCTGCCTCACCGTGGGTGTGCGTGGTTCTCTGACTGAGGTCGTTCAGATTATCGGTCGTTGTACCCGTGACAGCGAGGGCAAAGACACTGCTCGCTTTATCAACATGATAGCCATGCCTGATGCAGACCTGCCTGACGTGAAGGTGGCTGTGAACGATTTTCTGAAAGCAATTACTGCATCGTTGCTTATGGAACAGGTGATGGCACCAAGCTGGCACTTTAAGACTACGCAAGAGCCTGAGGAAGACTCCTATGACACCGTTCATACCATAGTAGTTGAGGGATTGAAGCCGCTGTCAAGTGCTAAGACCAAGCAGATAGTAGAAGAGCAGTTAGATGATCTGAAAGCAAGTATTCTGCAAGATGACCTGGTGGTGAAGGCTATAAGCGGCAGCACAACAGCTGAGAATATCACTCAGCACCTTATTCCTAAGGTTATTCGTGAAAAATATCCTGACCTGACCGATGGCGAGGTGGAGGAAGTGCGCCAGCGTGTATTGCTCGACACCATCATCAAAGGAAATGATATTGTGGACGACAAGGGTAATCCTATTGACATCACTGAGACATATGAAAACGAAGAAAAACGTGAAAGTGAGGGCAACAGACTGATGAAACTCGCTAACCGCTTTGTCAATATCGACAAACTGAGCATCAATCTCATAGATACCATCAATCCCTTCCAGCGTGCCTATGAAGTATTGTCTAAAACTGTAGATGCGCCAACACTCAAAGTGATACAAGACACCATTGCCGAGCAGAAATTTGACATGTCTATTGACACTGCCATCACGCTGTTTAAAGGACCATTGAAAGAATGGGTAGCTGCCCATGACGGTGCAAAACCATCACTAAACTCGCCAGATCCAAAGGTAAAAGAGCTGGCTATGGCTTATCAGATGATTTATAATCTGAAGATTAGAAAGATGAATGGACTGGAGTACGAACCTGAGCTGTAAGCCAAATGGGCAGAGTGAGCTTGCTCAGACTCTGCCATGGCGTGCTCAGGTCAAACGAAGTTTAACCTGAAAATAATGATTAAACATGGAGTGGCCACAAGAACTTTTAGAACTATTTAATGACCCATTGTTGGATGGCGTCCGTCCCAAGGAAGCACGATTGACAGCGGATGATCGCAGGGTTAAGACCTTACTGGAGATAACAGAATGGTGCGAAGCACACGATGGAAGACTCCCAAGTAGAAGTGGAGCTGATTTGAAAGAAAAACAGTATGCTCGAAACTTGGCAGCATTGCGTCGTGATGCTATAGATATGCTTGAACCATATGATAGACTTGGTATTCTTAAAATGGAATAAACGTTATGGATATAGATAAGGAACTAGAAGATTTGTTCGACGACCCTTTGCTCGATATTAGCGAAAAAGAGAAGTCGTTGTTCGATATACCTGAAGATATGCAGAAGGCACAGGCTGGGCGTACTCAGCCTGACCACTATGCGCAGCGTAAGGTGTGTGAGGATTTTGCCGCCTTTCAACCTGGTTTCTTGAAAGTGCATCAGGAACTAAAAGAGGGAAAACGTAGTCTTGTCAAGACTTCAAAGACCGATAGTATGCAGCAAGGTGCATACTATGTGGTTGACGGACAACTGCTTTATCTCGCCAGCATCGGTGAGCAAATGACAGCTTCTAACGGTACGAAGGATGGACGCACACGCTGCATCTTTGAGAATGGTACTGAAACCGACATCCTGTTGCAAACTTTGCGTAGGAATGTGATGGAAAGCGGTTACGCAATAACAGCAACACAGGAAGAGGAGGATAATGTATTCAAAAATCCTGATGGTGTGGAAGATGGTGACAAAGTAACTGGTTACATCTATATTCTCAGTTCGTTGTCTAATAATCCAGAGATTAGAATGTACGACAACCTCTATAAGATAGGTTTCACCATCAATTCCGTGGAAGAGCGCGTTGCGAATGCTGCCAATGAGCCTACCTATCTCATGGCTCCAGTAAAAGTGGAGGCAAGCTATAAGATTGTGAACATGAATAGTCATGTCTTTGAAACGCTTGTCCACCAAGTGCTTGATGCGGTACAGCTCCAGCTTACAGTAACGGATAATGACGGAAATGTACATCATCCTCAAGAATGGTATGTTGTGCCGTTGCCTGTCGTCAACACTATCATTGAGAAGATTGTGAATGGCTCCATCACAAAGTACACATACAATCCAGCACTCCAGTGCTTAGAAAAACGCATTGTGAAGGCTGAGTCTACTTTTAACACCACAGGCATGAAGGTGCTGTCATTGATTATCAAGAAGTGTTACTTCGATGATATTATGAGTGGTGAGAAGAAGATTGAATATCGTGAGCTCAAGCAGACCACTTTGAAAAAATACACCTTCATAGATGAAAGCGATGGTAAACGATATCTCAAGCGTTACGATGCCCTACGCTTGTTCGTGGGTTACAACAAAGACCGTGAGAGTGCGCTGGTGCAAGTGGTTGATACAACGTATGACGACGAACATAGCGTGGTAGAGTATCATTTGGGTTCAATACTGGAACATGTTAAGCCATAAATTGTAGATATCTATCGCCAACGTTGGGAAATAGAACTCCTCTTTAAGCAAATTAAGCAGAACTTAATGTGACGCCTGCTTGCGCTCGCTAATGTGCAGATGGGCTGACACCATAGCGTAACTACCTGCAACGCTACGGCGTCAGCCCATCTGCACATTTACATCTCTGCACACCTGTGCATATTTGCACATCTGTGCACACCTGCACATCAGCGAGCACCGCTCGCTGTGGCATCTTGCATAATAAGTCCTGCAATAGTAAAGCCAAATATGGCCGTGATGTGCGAAAGGCTTCCGTTGATTTGAGCCTTTGAACTGCACCATTCATGGTTAAGCAAGTCAGGGTCGCCGGGACCGTTTTCAGCTTTCGGACACAAACATGCTGCTGTGCCGCAGGCATGACTCTCTCCAAGGTTGGGCAACAACTCCTCGCTGTACACACACTTAAACTTGCGGGCGGGAAAAATATGCTGCTTCTTGAATTTGCGGCGTAGCGCGGCACCTAACGGGCAGCCCTTCACTTTCCAAAATTCTGCCACCGCCACTTTGGTTGGGTCCATTTTCAGCGCAGCGCCCATCGACGAGAAAAATTTCGCCTTCGTGCGGCAGGCGTTAAGAATAAGCAGCGCTTTGTCCTGTAACGAGTCAATCGCATCGACAATGTAGTCATAGTTCTCAATGCCAAATTCGTCGGCTGTGCTTTCCGTGTATATCTTTTGCATGGCCGTGATGTCAGCCTTTGGGTTGATGCTGAGCAAACGCTCTTTCAGAGCCTCAACCTTCACCATGCCAATCGTCTTCATGGTGGCCATGATCTGACGGTTCACGTTGGTTATGCACACACGGTCCGAATCAACAATGGTCAGGTGTTTGATGCCTGAGCGCACTAAACTTTCGGCACACCAACTACCTACGCCGCCCACGCCAAAGATAATGACGCGCTTCTCGGCCAGCAAATCCATTGTGTCGGCCCCAAGCAAACGTTCAGAGCGGTTATATATAGCTTTCTCTATGCTTCCCATTCAGTATTCAGTGTATTAAAGTTTTGAGCCAATGCAGTCATCGAGTCGAACAGCACGTTGGCACCTTCGTCTGTCAGCACCTTTTCGGGCAGAGGGCCAGTATTTACTGCAATAGTAAAAATGCCAGCGGCCACACCAGCGCGCACGCCGAGCGGTGCATTTTCAACCACCAGAGCCTCGTCAGCCCCAACGCCAGCCTTTTCAAGTCCCATAAGGTAAGGCTCAGGGTTAGGCTTGCCATGCTTCACGTCCTTGCTCGACACAATGAGTTCGGGGGTGAAAAATCCAGGGTAGTTATGGTCAAGCCGGTCGAGCAACGACTTTTGTCCGCTGCCTGTCACAACCACAATGGTCAGTCCTGCGGCCTTTACCTCTTGCAGCACCTGCAGTGCGCCAGGCATTTTGGGCGCTTCAGGACAAGCGTTGAACAAACGGCACTTCTCCTTGTATATCTGCTCAATCTCCTCGGGCGTGGCGTCGCGTTTCCAATAGCGGTTAGCCAATATGTTGATAGTTGATGCACCAGTGCGTCCCTCGTGCATATAAGCCTCTTCAGGCTCCATGTCAAGGCCGAACTCCGTGCATACTTTGGCCCATGAGGCAGCATGATTGGGCATGGAGTCGAACAGCACACCGTCCATGTCGAACAGTACAGCACGCAACTTTCGTGCAGGTTTACCTTTGCGGTAAGCGTCAATTTGCGACTTAAACGTCATGTGAATATGATCTTTTTTAGCTACAAAACGGCAGACACGACTATGGCATTCCCCTCTTCGTTCAGGAGGGCGGTGCCATGGTCGTGTCTGCTTCGTAATAATCCTTAGTTAACGGGTTAACAAGTTGACAAGTTAACAAGTAAATATGCTATACACATTATTGTGCTAAAGTTCAAATGATTAGAAACCTTTGGCAAATCTGCCTGTGTTAACCCGTTATCCTGTCAACTAATTCCGCCAACGCGTTATTATAGTCTGGCCTTGATGGCTTCAGTCTCCTTTTCATAGCCAGGTTTGCCGAGCAAAGCAAACATGTTCTTCTTGTATGCCTCAACGCCCGGTTGGTTGAACGGGTTAACCTCGAGCAGCAAACCGCTGATGCCGCAGGCACGCTCAAAGAAGTAAATCATCTGGCCGAGGTGGTACTCGTCAAGTCGTTCTACCACCAGTCGCATATTAGGCACACCGCCATCAACGTGGGCCAGCTGCGTGCCAAGTTCGGCCATCTTGTTCACCTCGTCTACGCGCTTGCCTTCAAGGAAGTTAAGTCCGTCAAGGTTCTCATCGTCGTGGGGGAAGAGTACGGTGTGCTCAGGAGTCTCCACCGAAACAACCGTTTCAAATATGGTGCGTTCGCCCTCTTGAATCCATTGGCCCATTGAGTGCAAGTCAGTAGTAAAGTCAACAGCTGCGGGGAAAATGCCCTTGCCGTCCTTACCCTCGCTCTCGCCATAGAGCTGCTTCCACCATTCGTTCATGTAGTGGAGCTTAGGTTGGAAGTTAACCAATATTTCAGTCTTCTTGCCATTGGCATAGAGAGCGTTGCGCACGGCAGCGTATTGTTCAGCAGGGTTTTCTGCAAAAGGCACTTCAGGTGCAGTGAGTTTCTCCATGTCGGCAGCACCCTTCACAAGTGCTTCAATGTCAAAACCGGCACAAGCAATGGGCAGCAAACCTACAGGTGTGAGCACAGAGAAACGGCCGCCTACATTGTCAGGAATGATAAAGCTCTTATAGCCTTCCTTGTCAGCGGTCACGCGTGCGGCACCCTTCTTGGCATCAGTAACAGCCACAATCACCTTGCGTGCCATTTCAATGCCGCGTTGCTCCTCGCATTGCTTGCGCAGCAAGCGGAAAGCCAAAGCTGTCTCGGTAGTAGTACCACTCTTCGAGATGTTGATCACGCCAAATTTGCGACCCTTCAAGTAGGTTGTCAACTCGTAAAGATAGTCCTCGCCAATATTGTTACCAGCAAAGAGCATGATGGGATTTTTGCCATCATTGGCAAGCCATTCAAAGCTGTTGCCGAGTGCTTCGATCACGGCACGTGCACCCAGGTAGCTACCGCCGATACCGGCCACTACAATGGTGTCGCAGTTTTCACGCAGCACCTTGGCAGTCTCTTTCAGGTCTGCCAAATGTTCGGGTGTGATTGACGATGCCAAGTGCATCCAGCCCAAAAAGTCATTGCCAGCGCATGTGCTCTCTTCGAGTGCCTTTTGTGCTGCTTTAACGCGGGGTTCGAGTGCCTCAACGGCACCAGCTGCCAAAAATTGTGCAGCCTTGCTTACTTCTAAACGAATATTCTTGCTCATAATACAATATAAGTATGTACTAATTTAGTTTGTGGGGGCAAAGTTAGTGCAAGGCGAGCGCAATACAAAGCGAAAGTCTTAAAACTTTTGTTTTGTATTGCCGAGCTGCCTAACTTGGCGAAGCAAAGTTAGTGCAAACCGAATGCCCTGCAAAGCAAAAAATGTATTTTTTGTATTGTCCGGTAAAACCATTCTGATATCATGGCT
>ENA-OPCG01000048-OPCG01000048.1-human-gut-metagenome-genome-assembly--contig:-NODE-48-length-55733-cov-8.291228_pt1 | contig 55733 bp, 43 predicted proteins | sample MGYA00241248_ERZ501476 | MGnify/ENA primary metagenome ERZ501476 (study PRJEB25962, sample SAMEA2042629) | human gut metagenome | biome: human gut; feature: human-associated habitat; material: faeces... | reverse complement strand
GCTAATAGCGAAGTGAGCATGCAATGCTCACAAAATCCGTAAAATCCGTCATCTCCGTGGTGCTAAAGCACGTTGCACAAGCAAAAAAAACCGTGCAATCGGTGCGATCCGTGAGCGATAATATCAGAATGGTTCCACCGGACAGCAATATTTTTTGCACAAATTACTTGCATCTTGCACTCTTTGATAGTAATGTGTTGATACTCATAAAGTTACGTAGTGTAGGTAATGCTGAAATCTGCTTGCACTTTTGCCTGCACTGCTTGCACTACCTGCACTCCTGCCTGCACTCCCTGCACAGCCTTGCACGGGCAAGCATACATACGTCATGCAGGTAGGGGGTGACCGGCATAGGGAGCCCGAAAATAATGTCGGAGCAAATGAAAATCCGCCCTCCCTATGCTCTGTAACCGCCCTCCCTATGCTCTGTAACCGCCCTCCCTATGCTGAAAAAACTCCCTGCCGTAATTGATGCGTGCAGGTGGTAGTGCATGTAAAATTAAAGGCTACCTACACATTTTTATGCGTTGATTATCAAGCTTTTGTTATGCAAAAGTGCAAGATGCAGGCAAAAGGGCAAAAAAAATAAATTACCAGAGCTAAGGCGGTGTATTATATAATAAGGTGTAGACAAAACCGCACAAAAACACTTTACATGACCCCATAAATACCCTTAAACGTTGTGTTTCAGCTTTTTTCAATGCCATAGTATTTGCCAATACAACTAAAAGGCGTAATTTTGCCGCGATAATGCAATCAATCATGCCCCGACAAGTGTCTACTTGCCACGGCATCAACCAAAATTCAACCAAAATGAAAGTAACTAAGCTATTGTTGGCCTTGCTCCTCTTTGTAGGAGTAACGGCAAGCGCCTTTGCGCAGCTGCCTTCTGTCAAACTGAAGGATATTAACGGTAAAACCATTGATACTGCAACGCTCAGCAACGATGGCAAACCCTTCATCATCAGTTTCTTTGCCACATGGTGCAAGCCCTGCAACCGCGAGCTTAAAGCCATAAACGAGGTCTATGCCGACTGGCAGGACGAAACCGGTGTGCGTGTGGTGGCTGTGAGCATTGACGAGGCGCAGAACGCACAGAAGGTAAAACCCATGGTCGATGCTGCAGGCTGGGAGTACCAAGTGCTGCTTGACCCTAACTCTGACTTCCGCCGTGCCATGGGTGTGAACATGATTCCCCACGTATTTGTGATTGACGGCAATGGCAAGATAGCCGAAAGCCGCAGTGGTTACACTGAGGGTGGCGAACAGCACCTCATCGACAAGGTGAAGGAACTCATTGCCGCCAGCAAGAAGTAATTTCAGTTTGGAGTTTTGTTTAGTTTGGAGTTTTGAGGTTATAAGGTTATAAAGTAACCTCTGCGAGCTCAATAGCCAAAGGTGACTTTATAACCTTATAACCTCAAAACTCCAAACTAAGCGCCCTCCCCCTCAAACACGACGCATCATCACATGAAACATTACGCCGCCATCACGGCATTAGCTCTGGCCTCGGCCGCCATGCCGCTGCATGCACAAAATGCAGACGGACAAGACAACGACGCCAAGAAATTTACGCTGCATGGCTCACTGCAAACCGATATCCTTACAGCAGCCAGCGAAGACAATAAAATAGGCACCGGCACATACGACGACAAGTTTATGACCAACACGTATGCCGAGTTGCACTTGCTCAACAAGTATTTCCAAGCGGGAGCCCGCCTGGAATACCTTGACCACCCCCTGCCCGGTTTTGAAAAAGACTTCAAGGGCTGGGGCGTGCCATATTTTTACATCAAAGGCAATTACAAGTGGGCCGAACTCACATTGGGCGACTACTACGACCAGTTTGGCTCAGGACTCATATTTCGTGCTTACGAAGAGCGCTCATTGGGCGTAGACAACTCGTTGCGTGGTGCGCGCCTGGCACTCAAACCCTTTAAGGGCGTGAGCCTCAAGCTCATAGCTGGACAGCAGCGCTACTACTGGCACCACCGCAACATGGACAGCTGCTCGCCCTGGACCTACGGTGGCGACCTCGAGCTGAGCGTAGACCAATGGGTGCGCCGCATGGACGAGTCGGGCACACGCCTCACCCTCGGCCTGTCGGCCGTGAGCAACCACAAGGGCAAAGCCGAAAAGGACATTTACAGCATACGCCCAACGGGCGAAACCGACCCCGCGACGGGCGACGAGGTGATAGCAGCCTACAAACTTAACATGCCCAAGGACGTGGCCGCCTTCGATGTGCGCGCCAATCTGCAAAAGGGCAACTACAATTTCTTGGCCGAGTACGCCTGGAAGAGTCAGGACCCCTCAAGCCGTAACAGCTATATATATAAGCGTGGCAAAACGCTCCTGCTCTCAGGCTCCTATTCAAAGCGCGGCATGAGCGTGCTGTTGCAGGCCAAGCGCAGCGAGGACATGGCCTTCCGCTCGCGTTCAACCATCGATGCCATCACCCCGTGCTACATCAACCACCTGCCGGCCTTCTCCATGCAGCAAACCTACACGCTGGCCGCGCTCTACCCCTATGCCACACAGATGACACCGGGCGAGTGGGCTTTCCAGGGCGAAGTGGGCTACAACTTCAAGCGCCACACCGCGCTGGGCGGCAAGTATGGCACCAACGTCAAGGTCAACTTCTCCAACATTCGTGCCATCGACCAGCATGTTGACGACCTCAATGGCGGCGAGCTGATGGGCACAGACGGCTACAAGTCGCACTTCTTTAAGTTTGGCGACGCCGTCTACTTCCGCGATGTGAATGTGCAGATTGAAAAGAAGGTGAGCAAACCGCTCAAACTCAATTTCATGTATTCATACCAGCGCTACAACCAGAAGGTGGTTGAAGGCCACGGCTACGACGCCATCAAGAGCCACATCTTCATAGCCGAGGGCAAGTATCAGTTCAGCCCCAAGGTGACACTGCGTGGCGAAGCCCAATATTTGCACACACGTCAGGACCAGAAGGACTGGTGGTTCGGCCTGCTCGAGCTGAGCGTGCTGCCCAACTTCATGTTCACCGTGAGCGACCAGTTCAACGCCCATGTGCCCATGCACAATGCCGACGGTTCGGAAAACGAGGCCGGTGGCACCAACAAGGTGCACTACCTCATGGGCAGCGTAACCTATACCCACGGTGCCCACCGCCTGCAAGTGGGCTACGGCAAGACACGTGCCGGCTACAACTGTTCGGGTGGCGTGTGCCGCTACGTGCCCGCATCGAAGGGCTTGCAAGCCAGCTACACGTTTAACTTTTAAGCGATGCACCGACATGGCAAGCACGCTCACCTATTTAACAAAAGCATACACAATGAAACTCCATCATATCATACTTGGCATGGCCATGGCCGCAGGTTGCCTTACAGCCTGCGACGAGGTAGACAGCGACAAACGCTTTATTGGGCCTGTTGTCCCCGAGGCGCGCAAGAATGTGCTCGTCGAGGATTTTACGGGGCAGAAGTGCGTCAACTGTCCATCTGCAGCCGACATGGTGGCCTCGCTGCAACAACTCTATGGTGCCGAACATGTGGTGGCCGTCTCTATTCATGGCGGTTCGCTCTCGCGCGATGAGGCTACTGACAAGTTCGGCCTGGCTAACGCCACCAGCAAGGCGTACAATGAACATTGGGGCGTGAGCCAATGGCCTTCGGGCAAGATAGACCGTACAGACGGCTTGCAAGGCCCGGACAAATGGGCTGCCGCTGTGCTTACACGCATCATTCAACAGCCTGCTGCCGAGTTGAATATTGCCAATATAGCCTATGACGCAGCGAGCAAGACACTCAACCTCGATGTCAGTGTGACGGCAAACGAGTCTGTGACGGGACGTCTGCAAGTGTGGCTCACCGAAAGCGGTGTGGTACAGCAGCAGTATATGCCCGACGGCACCAAAAACAACCAGTACGTACACAGCCATGTGCTGCGTGCCTCGGTAAACGACCCCTATGGCGACCAGCTCACATTGGCAGCCAGCGCCACAGACACCAAGCACTACACCTATACGTTGCCCGATGTGTCGGCACTGAGGAACAACACGCCATGGAACACGCAGAACATGAGTGTGGTGGTGTTCTTTTACAACGACCAACAGGGCGTGATGCAGGTGATTGACCACAAATTGCAATAGGCATACGCGTAGGCGAGTAAATTTGCTTTATAAACAGGCTTAGACTTTATGAGCTAATCAGACGCCACGCCGTTGGCTAAATCCGAATACATATATATAACAAACAATACACACATTATGAAGAAGTTATTAGCGCTTGCGGCTTTGGTACTTGCCTGCACTGCAAGCATGAAAGCACAAGTAAAGGTTACCTGCAACGGCAAGGAGGTGGCCACCAACGAGGTAGTGACATTCTATGCCGATGTAGACGAAGGTGATGGCTCTGGCGAGGTTTTAGCCCGTGAGCCCATGATCGTCAACACCGGCGACGAGGCTGTCGACCTCAAAGTGACAGTAGTCATTGACCGCAAGTTGGCGTCGGAAAACATTTTCTCGTGGTGCGGCATCACAGGTTCATGTGGTGAAATGTCCACTTTTACCGAAACACGTGAAGCTCCACTTGCTCCCGGTCAAAGCACAGACATGTCCTTGCACGCCAATTTTAAGAGCGGCAATTACATGACAGCTAATGCCAATGTGACTGTAATGGCAGACAATCAATATGTAACAAGCTTTGTGTTACGCTACGTCTATGCCGACCCCACAGGCATCAGCCAGGTAAAGGCCGACAACAAGGGACTGCAGGTGAACGGCAGCACGCTCAGCTATGCCTTTGGCTCGGCAGCACCGCGCACTATCAGCCTCTACGCCACCGACGGACGCCTTGTAAAGCGCGCCGCTACCACTGCCGCCAATGGCACAGTCAGCCTGGCCGGTTTGCAGCGCGGTCTCTACCTTGCCACAACAGGCATGGGCAGCAGCGTCAAAATCATGGTAAAGTAAATCTGACAAGCCGCAATATTAAACGGCAATAGTTGAACAATTAATTACATAACTAATAATATATGAAGCAATTTGTACTCACACTGCTTTCTGCCGCTTTTGTGGCTGGCAGCGCAGTTGCACAAGTGGCAACAACTCCCAAGGCACTTAGTGGTCTTAAGAGCACATTGCCCGCAACCCGTATGAGCCAGCGCGCAGGCATGGCCACACCGTCAGCCAAAATTGGTATGGCAAACGCCACCGGCCGCATGCACGTCATGGCCGACGATGAAACCGTTACCCGCAACCCCAAAGAACTCAGCTACCAGGTGGCCGGTAATGAAATTAACAGCTATATGGGCATCGGCAGCACTGGCTTGTCGCTTTCAACTCTTCAAAAAGCTGGCATCACTGGTATAGGTTATGCCGCTGCTTTCCCCGCCATCGTAACCGACCGCTTTGCAGGCAACAAAGTGGGCCTCATCAACTTTGTGGCATGGATGGGTAAGTACACCGATGCCAAGGTGTTTGTCGGCACAATGGCAAACGACCAGGGCGACATCAACGTGTTGTGGTCGGCACCTGTCACTGTCAAGACTCCGACTCCTGTCAAGCAGAATGGTAAGACCGTGTACCAACCTCAGGCTACTTCGGTAGTTTGCGACTATGTTATTCCTGACACCCTCAAAAGCGAGCTCTTTATTGGTTGGGTGGCCGGCGGCACAGCTTACGACAGCAATGACCCCTTCGTCAGCCAGGAAGGCAAACCATTGGGCATGATTTACTACCCCGACTTTACCAACACTGGTTATGGCGCGTTCATGATGGGTTCAACAGGTAATGACGATGTGTTTACCTTGTTCCCGGTGAATGGCAACGGCTATTACTACAACGCTCCCATTTGGGTGCAGACCACTGGCCAGGGAGGTTTGAAAACCAACGATGCGGCCATTCTCGCCATTGACGATGCCCGCAGCTTTGCTGGCAAGAAGGGTGAAGCCACAGTGCAACTGATGTCGCTTGGTACCGACTCTATCAGCAGCATTGAGTATACCGTTGAAAATGGTGGCTCTACCAAGACATACACAAAGAGCTTTGCCGGTGAGTATGGCTTGCAGTATATGACTGCCACTCAACTTGCTCTGCCCATGGATATGCCTGCCACTGCAGGACGCTCTGAAGCCAAGTTTACTATTACCAAGGTGAACGGTGTGGCAGACGACTATACAGCAAAGACTGAAAACGAGGGTCCGCTCCCCGTTATCGCACTGCCTGCCGAAACGTACAAGCGCATTCCCGTTGTAGAGGAACTTACCAGCACAGCGTGTGGTTGGTGTCCTTACGGTATAGCCGAATTCAACCGATTGGCCGATTCGATCGATGCCAAGAAGATTGTGAAGGTTGCCATTCATGGTCCCTATAATGGAGACGCCGACCCGCTTACTTGCAGCGATTACAGCGCTTTCTTCAGCAACTTCAGCACGTCTCTGCCCACCGTGTTGCTCAACCGTCAAATCAGGCTCCACCCCGCCGAGGGATTGCTGCAGGCCTGCCGCTACATGAACAGCTTGCCTTGCGAGGCCAGCCTCACTGTAAAGGGTAACAATGGCTTGGCCGGTCCTAACGTCAGCACGACTGTTAAGTTCAACATTGATGTGCCTGCCAACCAGTATGCCTTGGCATACGTGCTCACCGAGGACGGTGTAAGCGGCGTAAACCAGGTTAACAACTTTGCTGCTGTAAAATATATGTACACCTACCAGGGTCAGACTGGCTACAAGAGCTATATTGAAGCCTGGAAGAAGGATCCCTACTTGTGGGCTCTTGCTTCTGCCACATTCAACCCCAAGACTGCGACCTCGAAGTTTGACATGAACCACGTGGCACGCGCCTTTACCGAGGCTGGCGAAAACGAGGCTGGCATTCTGCCCGCACTCAAGGCTGGCGAGGAGTGGACTAACAGCTACAACTTGAAGTGGCCGAAGAACCTCACTCCCGCTGTGAACAAGGGTAACTGCTCGGTGGCTGTTTACTTGGTAGACGCTTCAACCGGCAAGATTGTGACTGGTTGCCAGACTAAGCTTGGCGAGACTAACACCGTAGATGAGACCATGACGGGCATCAACGATGTGGCTGTTGCCAACAATGCTGCTGATGCACAGATTTCGACTGTTGATGGTGCATTTGTGGTGAATGCTCATAATGCTACTGCACGCGTGTTCGACGCTCAGGGCCGCCTTGTGAGCAGCGCTACTGTTGATGGTGAGGTTTCATTGCCCACCTTCGGCAATGGTTTGTTCATCATTCGTGTGGACCAGGCTGGTCGTAGCACAACGCAGAAGGCATTGTTCTGATGCGCTGATGTGACAATATGATAAATGGCAGACGCCGTAACGTTACTCTATTTGTAACGCTACGGCGTTTGTTTATTTGCGCATCTGTGCATTGGCAAATAACTTATTATTATTGTGTTCATAATGCTCCTCCCTTAGCACAGAGCGCGACTGCTAAGCGCTACCACTAAGTGCGACCTCTAAGCGCTACCACTAAACGCTAACATCAAGTGCTACCACCAAACGCTAACATCAAACGCTACCTCTAATGGGGGCGACGCGTCTCGCGTCGGGAAAATAGCAATGTTCATACACTAAACAAAGGCTCACAGACAGCAGTAATTACATGCTTGTCTGTGAGCCTTTGTCTTAGTTCCCGACGCGAGACGCGTCGCCCCCATTAGAGGTAGCGTTTGGTGTTAGCGTTTAGGGTAGCGTTTAGTGATAGCGTTTGGTGTTAGCGTTTGGTGATAGCGCTTAGTGGTAGCGTTTAGGGTAGCGTTTGGTGGTAGCGTTTGGGGTAGCGTTTAATGATAGCGTTTAGTGTTAGCGCTATTCCACGTGCATTGTTCGGTTTCTCAAGTCATGCTCCTCACCAACGGGCTTGGCTCGCTATCGCACCACTGTGGCGCGCTCAATACGAATGTCGTCGAAGGGACGGTTGTTCTCGTCGCGTCCGGCCCACTGAATGAGGTCCGTCACATCGTAGCCCTCCACCACCTGGCCAAACACCGTGTACTGCCCGTCGAGGTGGGGTGCCCCGCCGTAAGTGCGGTATGCCTCCTTGATGGCCGGTGTGAGTTTCACCTGATGGTTGGTGGTGCTGTCAAGGTATTGTTGGGCGCGGTCGAGCATGTCGTTGGTAAAGATGCTCCCCGTCACAATGTAGAATTGCGAATATGATGAGGCCTTTGTGGGATTGGTGTCGTCGCCCTCGCGGGCCGCAGCCAAAGCCCCGCGGCAGTGAAAGTGCGTGGGGTAGAGAATTTCGGCCGGCAGAGTGTAAGGTTCTGGCGAGTCGCCAAGTCGCTGGCCTGGTGCGGCATGCCGGCTGGCCGAGTCGCCAGCCTGAATCATAAAGTCGGGAATGACGCGGTGGAAGAGCAAACCATTGTAGTAGCCCTCGCGCACCAATTTCATGAAATGGTCGCGGTGGCGCGGTGTGTCGTTAAACAGTTTGACGCGAATGTTGCCCTTTGTCGTCTCGAGCAGCACCTCGTGCTCCACCGTGTCGACAGGCGTTTGCGCTTGGGCGCCGAGGCCACACAAGGCGGTGGCCATCACAGCTATGAGGTGGGAAATGCGTTTCATATATAATGCTTGAAATTACTGGTTGACGGGGAACGGGTTGACGCGTTAAATCTTGTCCAACCCTTTCGTAAACTTGAGCCAATAATACTTCAGCGGGTTCTTATATTTCAGATGTTTCCAAGGGCGGCTTTGGTGCGGACGGTGAATGACCGGCAGCGAGGTGAACAAATAATTGTGCAGCCCGTGCTTGAGCGACTCGTGCGATATGGTGACGTCGAACCAGTTCTTTTCGGGATTAAGCTCCGTAAACGCATAAGCGCGCAGCAGGGCCGGTGTGAGCAGCGAGCAGCAAAAACTGCAATGCCGCTTGGTGTCGACAACGCGGTTCTCCATACCCTTGGCATAGAGGTATGGATAGTTGATGTCGCCATTGTCGTCCACCGTAACCGATGCCGCTATGCCACACTGCTCGTGTGCCGTGGCCCCGTCAACTAATCCCTGCAGTGTGTCGGGACGCACAATCACATCGCTCTCGACGATGCACACCCCCGCATCAGCCGCCAGTGCCTCGCGCTGCACCGTTTGCAGCACCAGCAGATAGTTGGGCGAAGGGTGCGACGTGAGGTCGCTTAGGTTGACCAGTCTGAACCCGTAGCGCTTGGCGGCCTCCTCGAGGCGAGCCGTATTCTCGGGTGTTGAAAAGTCGTTGTATACCGTATAGGTGTGGGCTATGCTCAGCTGGCTGGTCATAATGGCCTCGATGGTGAGCAGAGTAGACTCTATGGAGTCCTTAACCGGAGTTATGATGTGTAATTCCTTCATTGCTTGGAGTAGCTCGTTTTAAGTAATGGTACAAAGGTAGTCGTTTTTTAGATAAAATAAGCTGCGGCTCGGCATAACATTCAAGCATGCTTGATGTTCTGCGCTCGCCTTGCGTTATTTTTGCAGAAAAAGACGTACCTTTGCACGAAATAGATAGTGACAAACGGAGGGGCCTGCCCATCGGCCCAGCCCCCGGCGTTTGCAACGCAATAATAAATATAGACGCAATGACCGAAAATTATAGTTTGAGCCATTTGAAGGAACTCGAGGCAGAGTCGATACACATCATACGCGAGGTGGCAGCAGAATTTGAAAATCCCGTAATGCTCTACAGTATAGGCAAGGACTCGAGCGTGATGGTGCGCTTGGCCGAAAAGGCCTTTGCCCCCGGCCGTCCGCCATTCCCCTTGATGCACATCGATTCAAAGTGGAAGTTTAAGGAAATGCTCCAATTCCGCGACTGGTATGCCAAGGAACACGGGTGGAACCTCATTGTAGAGAGCAATATGGAGGCATTCAAAGCCGGCGTGGGCCCGTTTACACACGGTTCGAAAGTGCACACTGACCTGATGAAGACCCAGGCCCTCAAGGCCGGCCTCGACAAGTATCACTTTGACGCTGCCTTTGGCGGTGCACGCCGCGACGAAGAAAAGAGCCGTGCCAAGGAACGCATCTTCTCCTTCCGCGACCAGTTCCACCAATGGGACCCCAAGAACCAGCGCCCCGAGCTGTGGGACATCTACAATGCCCGCATTCACAAGGGCGAGAGCATACGCGTGTTCCCGCTCAGCAACTGGACCGAGCTCGACATCTGGCAGTACATACGTTTGGAGAACATACCCATCGTGCCCCTCTACTTTGCCAAGGAACGTCCGTGCGTAGAGATTGACGGCCAGCTCATCATGCCCGACGACGACCGTCTGCCCGAGCAGTACCGCGACAAGATAGAAATGCGCAAAATACGCTTCCGCACCCTTGGCTGCTGGCCCTTGACCGGTGCCATTGAGAGCGAGGCCGACACCATCGAAAAGATTGTGGAGGAGATGATGACCACCACCAAGAGCGAGCGCACAACCCGTGTGATAGACTTTGACCAGGACGCCTCGATGGAACAGAAAAAGCGCGAGGGATACTTCTAATTCCGCGCTTCTCCCCATTTACTATAGCAAACTACCATTACAATGATAGACGCATTTATAATAATAGTAGTGCTGTGGGCCCTGTTTAGCGGTTGGCGTGCCGGCTTTGTAAAGGAGCTTGTGTCGACCGTTGGCACCCTGGCCGGTTTGCTCATAGCCGCCACCTGTTACTCAGCCTTTGGCGAATATCTGGCAGTTAATGGCACAGAAACCAACATGGTGACCAGCATCATAGCCTTCTTCCTGCTATGGATAGCCGTGCCCATTGTGCTTGGCTTTGTGGCCAATGTGCTTACCGCGTCACTCAAAGGCATGAAGCTTGGTATGCCCAACTCCATACTTGGCGCCGCAGTCAGCGCGCTGAAGTATGTCGTTATATTGAGCTGCGTGCTCAATGTGATGCAGAGCCTGCACATACTCAACCAGGAAAAGGCCGAGTCGTCGACACTGCTCGGTCCTGTAACCGGCGCCCTGCGCGCTTGTTTTGATCACGACGATACAGCTAACGGCGGCCAGCAGGTGCTGCCTGCCGACAGTGCGGCCACAGCCCAGCCCGACACCGTCTGGGTGGACATGACAAAGAAGAAAAACTGACATGGCTAACGACAACGAACTGGTAAGGGAACTTACCGATAAGAAATACGAATACGGTTTTACCACCGACATACATACCGAGGTGATAGAACGCGGACTCAACGAGGACGTGATACGCCTTATTTCGGCCAAGAAGGGTGAACCCGAATGGCTGCTCGACTTCCGCCTCAAGGCCTTCCGCTACTGGCAGACACTCGAACAGCCTGACTGGGGACACGTCAACCTGCCGCAAATTGACTATCAGGCCATATCGTACTATGCCGACCCTACAAAGAAACAAAAGGACGAGGGCAACAAGGAGATTGACCCCGAACTGATGAAAACCTTTGACAAACTCGGCATTCCGCTTGAGGAGCGCATGCAGTTGGCCGGTGTGGCGGTTGATGCCGTGATGGACTCGGTGAGTGTGAAAACCACCTTTAAGGACAAACTGCAGGAGAAGGGCATCATATTCAGCTCCATATCTGAGGCCGTGCGCGAAAATCCCGAATTGGTGCGCAAGTACCTCGGCTCGGTGGTGCCTTATCGCGACAATTACTTTGCAGCGCTCAACAGTGCGGTGTTTTCCGACGGTTCGTTTGTCTACATACCACGTGGTGTGCGCTGCCCGATGGAGTTGTCCACCTATTTCCGCATCAATGCACGCAACACCGGACAGTTTGAGCGCACCCTCATTGTGTGCGACGATGGTGGCTATGTGAGCTACCTCGAAGGGTGCACCGCCCCTATGCGCGACGAGAACCAGTTGCACGCTGCCATTGTGGAGATTGTGGTGAACGAAAATGCCGAGGTGAAGTATTCGACCGTGCAAAACTGGTATCCTGGCGACAAGGAGGGCCGCGGCGGTGTGTACAACCTCGTGACCAAGCGCGGCCAGCTGCGCGGCGCCAACTCCAAACTGTCGTGGACGCAGGTCGAAACGGGTTCGGCCATCACCTGGAAGTACCCGTCGTGTGTGCTCATGGGCGACAACTCGCAGGCTGAGTTCTACTCGGTGGCTGTGACGAACAACCACCAGGAGGCTGACACTGGCACTAAAATGATACATATCGGGCGTAATACGCGCAGCACCATCATATCGAAGGGCATTTCGGCCGGCAAGAGCCAGAACTCTTACCGCGGACTGGTAAAGGTGGGCAGCAAGGCGGCCGGTGCGCGCAATTACTCGTCGTGCGACTCTTTGCTGCTGGGCTCGGAGTGTGGCGCACACACTTTCCCCTACATTGACGTGGCTAACCCAGACTCTACCGTGGAGCACGAGGCTACCACCTCTAAAATATCAGAGGACCAGCTGCTCTACTGCAACCAGCGCGGCATACCTACCGAGGACGCGGTGTCGCTCATTGTGGGCGGCTATGCCAAGGAGGTGATTAACAAACTGCCTATGGAGTTTGCCGTTGAGGCTACCAAACTGCTCAGCGTGTCGCTCGAGGGGAGTGTGGGGTAGTGCGCGCGTTAATGTGCTAATATGCTAATGGGCGGACGCCGTAGGCAACTAATGTATACAAATCATGGTACAGATTTCAAACGGAATAATAACAGCTTCCATCAGTGAGGTGGGGGCCGAAGTGCAAAGCCTGCGCTGCTGTAAGAGCGGGCGTGAGTATATGTGGCACGGCGATGCCAAATGGTGGAACGGCCATTCGCCCATACTCTTCCCCATTGTGGGCGGATTGTGGAACGGCACATGCCGCATCGATGGCGCAGAATTGCAAATAAGCAAACATGGCTTTGTGCGTCGTGCCACTTGGCGCGCCATTGATGTGCAGACCGACTGCGCCACCTTCGAGATATGCAGCACCGTGGGCACATTCAAGGTGTTCCCCTATGCCTTCAGACTTACCGTTACCTACACGCTCGACAACCGCACCCTCAAGGCCGACTTCAGTGTACACAACCCCTCGGGCTGCGACCTGTGGTTTCAGTTAGGCGGTCACCCCGCCATCGTATTGCCCGATTGGGACGAGGCGCACACCATAGACGGCTATTTGCAGCTTGAGGGCAACCCAACCCATGTGCTGCGCGCCGGCGAGCAAGGTTGTCTTGAACCTGACACTTACAGCGTGCCGGCTGATGCCGATGGCTTGATACCCATCTCGGTGGAGACATTCAGTCACGAGGCCCTTATCTTTGAAAATCATGAGGTGACAGCGGCCACCGTGCTCGACCGCAACCGCCAGCCGGTGGCCCGTGTGGCTTGCAATGCCCCGGCGTGGCTCTTTTGGAGTCCGCAGGGTGTGCACACGCCCTTTGTGTGCTGCGAGCCATGGTATGGCTTGTGCGACCACCAGGGTTTCAACGGTCCTGTGAGCGAGCGCCCCTACATCAACTGCGTTCACGGCGGCCAAACTTGGCAGGGAGAATATAGCATATCAGCAATCTGACAAGTAGATTTGCGCATTAGCGAGCATGGCAAGCAACACATTGACAACACATTCGCGCATCAATTTAGTTTCTTTTTTGCCTTTTCGCTTTGCCCATCTCCCGTCATACACTAACTTTGCGGCAAAATCATCAAACAACACAACACATCACACAGAAATGTTTAAGAAACTCTTATTACTCGTGCTCTTTGTAGCACCTCTGAGCCTCTGCGCTCAAAAGTTTGCACACTTCGACTATGGCACCATCATGCAAGCCATGCCCGAGTTCAAAACAGCACAAGCAAGCATCGAGGCCCTCGGCAAGCAGTACCAGAGCGAAATTGAAGGTATGCAGAAGGAACTCCAGACAAAGGCCGAGAAGTATCAGAAGGAAGATACCGACGCTACTCCCGCCAACATAAAGGAACGCCATCAGCAGGAACTGCAGGATATGTACCAGCGTTTGCAGCAGGCACAGCAGGACAACACTGAAAAGTTCCAGCAGGAGCAGCAAAAGAAAATGCAGCCCATCATGCAGAAGGTGATGAACGCTGTCAACACAGTGGCACAAGAGGGCGGCTACGTCTATATCATCGACAAAAACGCCTCGCAGCAGGCTGGCATCGTAATCAACGAGACACTTAGCACCGATGTTACTTCGGTAGTAATGAAGAAACTCGGCATCACGGCCTCTGCTACAACAGCCGCACCCGCTGCTAAGAAATAATAAGGCGTATCACACAATAGCCTTACAACAAGATAATTCGCATAGAAGCATAATCGGCACGCAGACTTTATGCCTGTGTGCCGATGCTTTTTAAGGTGAAATCTATAAATAAACATAGTTTAAGCCCCTAATGCACATGATCACACTACGCAACATACACAAGTCGTTTGGCAAACTCGAGGTGCTCAAGGGCATCGACCTCGACATCGCCCCGCGCGAGGTGGTGAGCATTGTCGGCCCGAGCGGCGCAGGCAAAACCACCCTGCTGCAGATTATGGGCACACTTTACAAGCCCGATGAGGGCACGGTAAACATTGCCGGCTGCGATGTGCTCGCACTCTCGTCAAAAAAACTCTCGCGCTTCCGTGCTGAACACCTGGGCTTCGTGTTCCAGTTTCACCAGCTGCTGCCCGAGTTCAGCGCACTCGAAAATGTGATGATACCCGGCATGATAGCCGACAAACCGCGCTCCGAATGCCGCAAACGCGCACTCGAACTGCTCGACTACTTAGGACTGGCCGAGCGTGCACAACACAAACCCGCACAACTCTCGGGCGGCGAAAAACAACGTGTGGCAGTGGCTCGCGCGCTGATGAACAACCCCGATGTCATACTGGCCGACGAGCCGTCGGGCAGCCTCGACACGCGCAACAAGCAAGAGCTGCACCAACTCTTTTTCAAACTGCGCGACGAACTGGGACAAACCTTTGTCATCGTCACACACGACGAGGAACTCGCCTCGCTCACCGACCGCACCATTCACTTGCTCGACGGACGCATCAACAGCCAACCAACTGACGCAACCCCCACAATCACCAACACCCCCAACACAGCCTTATGATAAAACTCGGCCAATACAACACCCTGCGCATTACACGCTTTACCGACCACGGCGCCTACCTCGACGGCGGCACAGTGGGCGAAATACTTATGCCCAAGACCTATGTGGAGCGCAGCATGCGTCCGGGCGACGAGGTAGAGGTGTTTGTCTACCTCGACCAAAGTGAACGCCTCGTGGGCACACTCGAAACACCCCTGGCGCGTGTGGGCGATTTCGCATTCCTCAAGGTGGCATGGGTCAACGAGTATGGCGCCTTTCTCGACTGGGGCTTGATGAAGGACCTCTTCGTGCCCTTCCGCGAGCAAAAGATGCCCATGCAGCAAGGCCGCAGCTATTTGGTGCACGTGCACGTCGACCCCGAAACCCAACGCATTGTGGCTTCGGCCAAGGTGGAGCGCTACCTGCAGCCCGCAAGGCCCACCGACTACCACCGCGGACAGGAAGTGGAGGTCATCGTGCAGCAAAAAACGCCCCTCGGCTTCAAGGTGGTGGCCGACAACCGCTGTGCGGGACTCATTTACGACAACCAGATATTCGAGGCCGAACCCCATGCTGGCGATGTGCTGTCGGCCACCGTGGTAAATGTGCGCCCCGACGGCAAGCTCGACCTCTCGCTGCAACGCATTGGCAAGGGACGCTTCCGCGATTTTGCCGACCAACTGCTGCACGAACTGCAACAGGCCGGAGGCCGACTGCCCTTTACCGACCGTTCGGCCCCCGAGGACATTCAGCAACGCTTCGGTGTGAGCAAGAAAACCTTCAAGCGCGCCGTAGGCACCCTGTATAAAAAACATGAAATAATATTGACCGACGATGCCATTATGGTTGCTAATAGGTAATGAGCGTGTCGCTATATTAAATAACCTTAATGGGGGGGGTAAAAAGTCGTATAAATACTTGCAACATAAAGCATAGTGTATTATCTTTGCACACGTAAAGTAATTACAATAGCGGCAGCCCCCATAGTGGGCATGCCTGCATACTACGATAGTTTTTTCATCTCTATATAAGTTCTGTGAGGTAAATATGCGTTGTGAAACGCGTATTTACCATTTTTTTTTGTGCAAAAGGCCATCAATATCACCCCCTTGTGCGTGGCCGCGTAGCCCGTAACCGCAAAAAATTAGTAACTTTGTACACCAAAAGGACCGACTGCCCGTTAAAGCGGAACCCCTTACCACACAATCATACAACACGATGAGCGACGAAACAAAAGACATGGACAACGAATTGAACGATGCTGCCACTGCACCCCAACAGGGCGCACAGGACGATGCAACAACCGACTATGCCGATGCCACAACGGCCCACTCAGACTATCACCCCGGCGGGGTGAAGGACGACGAGGGCAAGTTGCAGCTTACCGGCATGTATCAAAACTGGTTTCTTGACTATGCCTCGTACGTCATACTTGAGCGTGCCGTGCCACACCTTGGCGACGGCCTCAAACCCGTGCAGCGCCGCATTCTGCACTCGATGAAACTGCTCGACGATGGCCGCTACAACAAGGTGGCCAACGTGGTGGGACACACCATGCAGTTCCACCCGCACGGCGATGCCTCAATAGGCGATGCGCTGGTGCAGCTCGGACAAAAAAACCTGCTCATCGACAGCCAGGGCAACTGGGGCAACATACTCACCGGCGACAGTGCTGCCGCACCCCGTTACATCGAGGCACGCTTGTCAAAGTTTGCGCTCGACGTGCTGTTCAACCCCAAAACCACAGAGTGGAAAATGTCGTACGACGGCCGCAAAAAGGAGCCCGTGTCGCTCCCCGTCAAGTTTCCGCTGCTCCTGGCCCAAGGTGCCGAAGGCATTGCCGTAGGATTGTCGGCCAAAATTCTGCCCCACAACTTTGGCGAGCTTTGCGAGGCCGCCATCAAATATCTGCACGGTGAGGAGTTCCACCTCTACCCCGACTTCCAGACGGGTGGCTCCATCGATGTGTCGCGCTACAACGACGGCATGCGTGGCGGAGCCGTCAAGGTGCGTGCCAAGATTGAAAAACTCGACAACAAAACCCTCGTCATTCGCGAGGTGCCCTACGGCAAGACTACAAGCACCCTTATCGACTCCATACTTAAAGCCAACGAAAAGGGTAAAATCAAAATACGCAAGGTGGAGGACAACACCGCCGCCGAGGCCGAAATACACGTACACCTCACCCCCGGCACCTCGAGCGACAAGGCCATCGATGCCCTGTATGCCTTTACCGATTGCGAAACGAGCATCAATCCCAACTGCTGCGTCATCGACGAGAAAAAGCCAAAGTTCCTCAGCGTGAGCGACGTGCTGCGCCGCTCGGTAGACCACACGCGCTCGCTGCTCGAAAAGGAACTCATGATACGCCGCGGCGAACTGATGGAAAGCTTGCACTTTGCTTCGCTCGAACGCATATTTATCGAAGAGCGCATCTACAAAGACCGCGCCTTTGAGCAAGCCAAGGACATGGACGCCGCCGTCAGCCACATCGACAGCCGCCTCGAGCCTTACAAGCCCCAGTTCTACCGCGAGGTAACGCGCGACGACATCTTACGCCTGATGGAAATCAAGATGGGCCGCATACTCAAGTTTAACAAAGAAAAGGCCAACGAGCTCATTGCCCGCATGAAGGAGGAGGTGGCACGCATCGACCACGACCTGCAAAACATGGTGGAGGTGACCGCCAACTGGTTCCGCCTCATACGCGACAAGTACGCCCACGAACACCCCCGCCGCACCGAAATACGCTCATTCGACAACATCGAGGCCACAAAGGTGATTGAGGCTACCGAAAAACTCTACATCGACCGCGAAAACGGCTTTATGGGCACCAGCCTCAAAAAGGACGAGTTTGTCGAGAACTGCTCGCCCATCGACGATGTCATCATCTTCTACCGCGATGGCACCTACAAAGTGACGCGTGTGCAGGACAAAGTGTTCATAGGCGAAACCGAGCGCATGAAGGCCGAAAAGAAAAAGAAGGTGGAGGTGGTGCACATAGCCGTGTTCAAGAAAGGCGACAAGCGCACCATCTACAATGCCGTCTACCGCGATGGCGCCACCAATGCCTGCTACATCAAGCGCTTCAATGTGACAAGCGTCACCCACGACCGCGAGTACGACCTCACCACCGGCACCCCCGGCAGCAAGATTCTCTACTTTACGGCCAACCCCAATGGCGAGGCCGAAACCATCAAGGTTACCTTCAGGCCCAACCCCAAGCTCAAGCGCATCAGCATGGACCGCGACTTTGGCGAGATACTCGTCAAGGGGCGACAGAGCCGTGGCAATCTGCTCACACGTGTCGATGTGCACAAAATCACGCTCAAGGCCCACGGTGCCTCAACCCTTGGCGGCCGCAAGGTGTGGTTCGACCACGATGTGCAGCGACTCAACTACGACGGCCGCGGCCAGTACCTTGGCGAGTTCCACTCCGACGATTACGTGCTCGTCATTTTGCAGAGCGGCCAGTTCTACACCACCAACTTCGACCTCAACAACCACTACGAGCCTACGGGCATACTGCGTGTGGAGAAGTTTGACGAACACAAGGTGTGGACGGCGGTGCTCTTCGATGCCGACCAGCAGAACTTCCCCTACGTCAAGCGTTTCACCTTGGAGCGTTGCACGCAGGCCCGTCCGCAGAGTTTCCTTGGCGACAATGCCAACTCGCGCTTTGTACTGCTCACCGACCAGGTATATCCGCGCTTGCTCGTGACCTATGGCGGCGGCGATGCTTTCCGCGACCCCATGGAGCTTGATGTGGAGCCATTCATCGGTGTAAAGAGTTACAAGGCCAAGGGCAAGCGCATCACTACCTGCACGGTCGATAAAATTGAGGAACTCGAACCGTTGCGCTTCCCCGAACCGGCGGAAACTGAGGCAGATGCCGCCACCGAGTCCGACGATGAGGCCGGCGACACTACCGCCACCAGCGACACCCCGGACGACGCCACGCCCTCGCTTTTCGACGAATTGCCAGATTGACGCAATGCTATCACTAAAAGCTACCTCTAATGGGGGCGACGCGTCTCGCGGGCAATCAAGTTAAAGGCTCACAGACAGAAGTGTAATTACTGCTGTCTGTGAGCCTTTATTTAGTGTATGAACGTGCAACTTTTCCGACGCGAGACGCGTCGCCCCCATTAGTGGTAGCGTTTTGAGGTAGCGTTTAGAGATTGCGTTTAGTGGTAGCGTTTAGTGTTCTCTAAAAGCAAGCACGAAACGCAAGCACTAATGGGGGCGACGCGTCTCGCGTCGGGAATCAAGTTAAAGGCTCACAGACAGGAGTGTAATTACTGCTGTCTGTGAACCTTTATTTAGTGTATGAACATTGTAACTTTCCCGACGCGAGACGCGTCGCCCCCATTAGTGGTAGCGTTTTGAGGTAGCGTTTAGTGCTTGCTTTTAGTGGTTGCGTTTTGTGCTTGCGTCCGTTCCATTTTATTGTTTCCCCAGACGCAAATCATTGTTACTACACGCTTGCCTGCACTTACCTGCACGTCTGCCTGCCCCCTCATTATACACGCCTGCCCCCGTTAGCATGATTGGTTATACCACTTACACTTTTCGCCATAGGGGGAGCGATTTTTTGATTAGAGCAACTGAAATGACTAACTCCCGTTGTCGAATAATCTCCCTCCTGTACCAGTTTTTTCCCTTTCACCATCGAAAAACACACTTCCCCATAGCACAATCCGCGTCCCCGTCCGCTGACGCGCCTTTCCTCCCCCGAAAAACGAAAAAAATGTATTAAGTGTCAGTCTGCTGGTGCCAAAATCCCCGTTTGATTAACACTTATGCCGAGAAATTTAATCTGTTAACATACTTTTACCCCCCCCGTTTGGTTTTTTGGGAAACGCACCATATATTTGCAGCACATTTACCGGAGGTGGTGTTATGACCTATTAATACTACTTGGTGCAAAATGCTTCTTATCCTAATGCAGCATAAGAGAATAAAAAAATGCTAACCAATTTATAAGTTAACTGATATGAAGAAAATTACTTTTTTTGCTACATTGCTTGCTATGCTTGTAAGCAGTGTGCAGTCTGCCTTTGCTGATGATGCAAAGTGGACCAACAAATTTATCAAGTCTGTTGCAGATGCAACCGCAGACCTTGGTAGTTTGGAAAATGGCTACTATTTGATTGAAAATGTTGGCCATAATTCGTTCGCACATGTGGCGAATAACGGCGTAATTTGGCTTGATGGTTCAGCAGCAAACCCTGATGGAATAGACAATATTCGCAGTAGCTTTGTTGGAACCACAGACAAGATGCATTATGTGTTCTATTTGTCGAAGAATGATGACAATACCACTTACACTATCCAAGCGAAGTCTGGCAAGTATTTTCCACAGAGTCTTTCCCATGGTGGTAATGTTTCTGTAAATGAGACTGCAGGTAAATATACCATCGAAAAAATCGCTGACGGCAATTTTTCTTTGAAGTCGGAGGTGAAAGCTACCTGGAAAGAAAATGGAAAAGACGTTGAAGGTATTCTCTATGCCGATGGAAATGGTGTCAGACATTATTCTACAGGTACATTTACAGGTTGGAGTACTACACAACCTAAGGCCAATTCAAATGGTGATTACAAACTCTTTAAGGTAGAGGTGGGCGATATTGTGACCGCAAACTTTAAGTACACCGTAAACGGCCATGTCGTATTAGCTGCAAGCAAGCAATTCGTTCCAAATACGACGCTCTCAGCTGATAATTACCCCTTGCTTACAATAAAGAGCATTAGCCCTGCTACAATTGAAACTACACAAGATGTTACCGTAGATTGTGATATGGCTCTTCCCGTTGAGGCTTCGACTGTAGCTGCTCCTAAATGGTATGCTGTGAGAATGCACAATGGCAAGCGCATGATGGTGGCTGACGCTGCAAATTCAGAGGTGGCTTGCAATGATGTAGAACTTAGTATTCCCGAATTATTGCCTGATGCTAACCAATGGGCTTTTGTGGGTGACGATTTGCTCACTTCTTTCAAACTCTACAACAAGGGTACACAAAAGTATCTTAAGACCTCGGCACAGAATGCAATCTCTACATTGGTAGATGAGGCCGATGCTACGGAGTTCCATGTGATGGCTACCAGAATTCAGAATATGGAAAATGGTTTCTGTATCTCAAATAACTCATGGTATCTGAATTTCCAGAATCCTAACACTGGTACTAAAGAGGCACCTAAATACGACAAACCAGGTGTGTATGGTTGGCCTGACAACGACCAAGGCTCAACCTGCTCAGTTTTTGCACCTGAAAGTTTCCCCTTGAATTATGCAGCTTCGCTCGTAAATGTACCTGAAGGTGCAATAGGTGGACCTCAGTATCTTGAAAACGCCGAGAATCTTAAGGCATACAAGGCTGCATACAACAAAGCAAATGGTGATGCTTCTGAGGCAAATATAAATGCACTCGTTGATATTAACAAGCAGATTGCAGCTTCGTCAGTGGGTACAACTTTGACCGAGGGTTACTATCGCCTCGTTAATTGTAAAGATGAGAATTACTTGCACATCAATGGAACTATCTTGAAAGATCAGGCTGGCAAAGAAAAGGCTGTTGGCTCTGTAGTATATTTCAAGAGCACTGGTACAGAAGGCCAGTACAGCGTTTTGGTTGAAGGAAAGTACTTAGGAACAGTTACAAGAAGCCAGGATATCAACCTTGGTGAGGAAGCAAATAAGGGTACTTATACCGTTACAAGCAATAACTTCATTTCTCTTGTTCATGAAGTATCAACAAATAACGATACAGACTACCGCTACTTGCACGTAAATGGTGGAAATGCAGTAGGTTGGGAAGCAAACACTCCTGCCAGCCAGTGGTATATCGTCCCTGCTACCGATGTAGAAATTGACATGACTGCTCAGGGTGACAAGAAGTATGCTTCGGCTTATCTTCCTTTCAGCGTAAGCGCAGTTGACGGTGCTACTGCCTACACTGGTGCACTCAATGCAGATAAGACTGCCATCGACATGACTGCTACTACTGCTGTACCTGCCAACACTGGTTTCGTACTCGTTGGTACTGAAAACAAGGCTACACTCACCATCGGCGATGCTGCTGCCATTGAGGGTGAAAATGCTCTGACTGGTACTAACACAGGTATCCAGCTTACCAGTGGTGAAAACGATAACCACGCCAGCTACCTCGTATTTGGTGTGAACAATGGTACTGTAGGTTTCTACAAGCCAGCATCAGCTCTCACATCTATCGCTGCCAACAAGGCTTACATCAACGCAAGCGAAATCTCTAACCAAGCTATTGCCCTCAACTTTGGCAATACTGTAACTGGCATCAACGCTGCTACTCTCGTCAAGGGTGAGAACAATGCTCCCATCTACGACCTCAGCGGTCGCCGCGTATGGGCTCCTGTTAAGAGTGGTCTCTACATTCAGAATGGCAAAAAAATTATCAAGTAAACCTTTCACGCATTCATTATAACAAGTATAACAATGAAAAAGACTTATAACAAGCCACAGGCACAGGTGGTAAATCTTTATGGCGAGGACGTAATGACTAGCACTTCTCCTGTTTATGACGTTGACGCCACAAAGGAAACCAAGGTGATAATGTCTGATAGCAAGGGTTGGAACAGCGAGAGCTGGACTGCCGACGAAGACTAATCTCACCGTGTGAGGTGTATATAATGACATTCTCACATGCACACAAACATAAAGGCCGGAGGTAAGCGGCACAATAACTGTCCTTACGCTCCAGGCCTTTATCCCCACTTGCGGGGGAGTAGGTAGCCCCCGCGAGTTTAAGTTAATGTAATTTTTTTTATTTGGAGAGCCGTTCGAAGTGATTCGCGCGGCTCTTTTTGATTGGTGCTTAGAGTGACAGGAGGTGCATGGCCAAGTGTCAGCTCAAGCCTTCAAACAGATGCAAGTGCTTGCTCAAGCGCCAACTCAAGCACCGACCCAAGCACTAATGGGGGCGAGGCGTCCCGAGGCTGCTGAAAAATTCCCGACGCGAGACGCGTCGCCCCCATTAGAGCGCAAAGCCCTGGCACAACAGTTCTTCCCATGGCTTCAAATCCGCTTTTTAATCTGTCAATCTGATAGAAAACGCTACCGCTAATGGGGGCGAGGCGTCCCGCCTCGGGGTATCTGCTTGTGCAGCAGTTTTATTTACCGAAGCGGGACGCGTCGCCCCCATTTAGAGATTGGGAGGGTGTTAGGTGGGCAGTATTATATATGTGCTGTAACGGCTGCGTTTAGTCGTCAAATCCGCCGCCCATGGGCATCATGCCGCCTTGTGGACCACCAAACTGGCCACCCTGTCGCATACCGCCCTGTCTACCGCCAAACTGCTGGCGACCAGGAGCCGTGCCATGGTTGGGTTTGCTGCAAAACAGTGTGACAAGCTGCTGCGGGGTGAGTTTTGCCTTAAACTTGTCGTAGTAGGCACGTTTGAGCGAGAGTACGCGCTCCTCACGTGCAAAGGTGTTGTCAATCATTTGCTGCGCCTCGGCATCGGTCAGCGCTTTGGGGGCCTTCTTGCTGTTCTTTTTGTCAGTTTTCTCCTTGTCGTTGTCAGCTTTTGGTTTCAGCAGTTCGGGAGCAGGCTTTATGGTAAACTCGCGGCGCACGCTGCGCAGAGTGTCTTGGTATTCGGCATAAAGCGGAATGAACCACGCCTGCGTGTTGTCGTCCAGTTTGAGTTCGTTGGCCATGCGGGTAGCCATTTTGGTGCGCATTTCGGTGCGGTCGCCGTACTGTTTGTTTTGCTTTTGTGCTGTGGCAGTGGTGCCAATGCCCAATGTCAGGGCTACGAGCAAGGCAATCATTGATCTTTTCATAATGTTGTGGTTAATATGTTTGTAATGTTTTAATTATGCAGTCCTGTTTGCCGGTCTGTATAGTTAAGACACTCAGCGGGGCGTAAGGTTTATTCACAATCGACCAAATGTCGCAATTTGTAGACGAATGTGCGTTTTTTGGAGCCGGACATTAGAACATAAGATATAACGTTTGTGTTAGCCGCTAACGCGGGAGACATAAGAGCATAAGGACAGAAGAACATAAGATATGACGTTTGTGTTAGCCGCTTACCGCGGGAACATAAGAACATAAGCTACATAAGAAACATAATTTGCGTCCGGTGAAACGTAACCATACGAATGGTTTCAAGCACCAAACGCAAGCACTAATGGGGGCGACGCGTCCCGCGTCGGAATTTTAAGGCAAAGAATCACAGATAGGCGTGTAATTAGTACTGTCTGTGAGCCTTTATTTCGTGTATGAACGTTGTATTTTCTCCGCGGGACGCGTCGCCCCCATTAGTGCTTGCGTTTAGTGGTAGCGCTTGGTGCTTGCGTTTAGTGATAGTGTTTAGTGATAGCGTTTTGTGCTTGCGTTTAGTGGTGCGGGACCTTTACCATACTACAAAAACTTTACTTGCCGAGTATCTTACATCTTACACTAACACGTTATAACACATTGATTATCAATACCTTACTTAGTGTAAGATACTACAAATTTCACCTACACGCAACCTACACACCCCACATGCTGCCACACGGCACGAGCACGGGAGGAGGATATTACGGCATAGGGGGGCAGAAAAGTCTGTTGCTCCGACAGATTTCTCTACGTCCCTGTGGTGTATAACCCACCGCACATGTCCAAACCGACTGCGCGACGGTGGGGTAAGGTGTGTAAGATGTATGCAGGGGTGTGTAAGATACTTTGAAATCATCTTACACTCTTGAAAGTTTTGTGTATCAACTTGTTACGCATAAAAAGTGTAAGATGGCAGTAAAAGCACACACATTCATTTATATGTAGGCAGACGGGAGGGGAAGCAAATATTTGTGTACAAATCGAACGGTCTCAAGCACCAAACGCTACCTCTAATGGGGGCGACGCGTCTCGCGTCGGGGATAGTGCAGTTGTTATTTAGTGAGGGGTGCCTTTCCTTTTTATTTTCCCGACGCGAGACGCGTCGCCCCCATTAGTGCTTGCGCTTTTTCCTAACTTCATCGCTCTTTTGTACCATTGAATGGCGCATGTTGAAAAACGAAGCGTTACATCATTTGATTGGGTAACGCATTGACGAAGTTAGGAGGGTCTTGGCACACCATTTTATGCGAGATGTGGCGTTTTGGCCAGTTAAATGCCCTATTTTGCAAGTTAGCCCCGCATTGTTACATAATTTTTATGTACATTTGCTACCGGTAGTTATTCTGAAATGAATAACTGATGATATATACGACCTAATAAAACTTGCGAATACAAACTTTTTTACCCATCATCATTCTATGAGAAGAAGTCTACAATTCATGCTCATGTGCTCATTGTTGTGCGGCTCGCCTGCATGCGCTTGGGCACAAAATGTGACCACTGGCAACATAACCAGTGTGGCGGCAAAAGACCAGCCTAACCTGGTAAATGTCAAACTCACGGGAACGTTGACCACCACAGGCAACAGCGATTTTCGCCAACTGCGTGACCTTTGCTATTCAATGGCCACGCTCGATCTGTCGGCGGCCAACTGTCCGAACATTCCTAAGAATGCGCTCCATTCGCGCCATCACTTGCGGAGCCTTGTGTTGCCCAACAACCTTTCAACCATAGGTTCGCAGGCATTCTTCGCTTGCGACTCTTTGGCAGGCACACTGACATTTTCGAGAACAACAACCAGCATTGGTGCCAGCTGTTTTGCAGGCTGCAAGTCGTTACAAGGCATCCAGTTCGCTGGCTCAGGTCAGTTGGTAAACATTGGCTCGTATGCTTTCGAGGGTTGCACGAGTTTGGCGGGCACTGTCAGCATACCTTCAACCCTTGTTGTGTTGCGCGATGGCGTTTTCTCGCGTTGCAGCAGTCTCGAGGGCATCAAGTTGCCTTCTACTTTGCAGTCGATAGGCAACAATACCTTCTTTAATTGCACCAGTCTTTCGGGCGACATCAATCTCGACAAGATGGAACCCGCATAGGCGCCTCAGCTTTTGCCGAGTGTAAGGGCCTCACACACATCAGTATGCCGAGAGCCCTGCAGCAGTTAGGCGATGCCGCTTTCATGAATTGTAGCGGTTTGCAGGGCGAGATAAGCATTCCTGGCAGCATTTTGTATTTTGGCAAGGGCGCATTTTCAGGTTGCAGTGGCATAGAAAGCGTCATTCTGCCTGCCGAGCTCACCGAGCTTAAAGCATGTGCGTTTGCCGGTTGCACCGGACTCAAAACCATAAAGGTTTATGCCGAAACTCCCGCAGCAGTCGATGCCACAGCCTTTGCCGGGGTAGACTGCGCCAATGTAGCCCTGTTGGTGCCCGAGGGTTGCGAAGAGGCTTATAAATCGGCCGAGGTGTGGAAAAACTTCAACATCGGTACTGTCACCACAGTCAGCACCCAGCAGGCATTAGCCAAAGTTACTGCCACTGTCGAAGGCAGCAAGGTATGGCTCAAGCATTTGCCTCAGGGTAGCCGTGTGCAGATGTATAATGCACAAGGCCAGCTCTTGCAGTCATTGCAGGGCGAGGGTGAAATTGCTTTGCCCTTACAGGTAAGAGGCGCTTACCTTGTCAAGGTTAACAATCGTACATTCAAAGTAAATTACTAACCCTCAATCAGACACAATATTTATGAAAAAGATATTTCTTTCCATCGCACTGCTTTGTGCAGCAAGTTGGGTGGCCCCAACAGTTGCCACCGCACAAAATTTGGTGCCAATCCCTTTGAAAATGGCCTCAGCACAGGGCCAGCCGCTTGTATGGCAGAATGTTGGACAAATCAACTGCCCCGACGAGTTGGCCAACGAAAAGGCGCACTTGCTGCGCATTCTTGCCGATCGTGCAGGCGTAACCACTCTTAACGACAATGGCACAGCACAAATTACGCTCTCTATCGACACCTCGCTCAGCGACGACGAGGCTTACACGCTTTCAATCGACGAGAATGGCGTAAACATTGCTGGCAAAACGGCCGCGGGTGTGTTCTATGGCATCATGACCATGGAGCAACTCATGATTGACGACAATGCTTCGGCCCGTTGCATCGAAACCAACCCTATCACCATTGAAGATGCCCCGCGCACCCATGTACGCGAGTTGATGGTTGACCCTTGCCGCATATTCGTTCCTTACGAACGCTTGAAGGAGATTGTGCCCGAAATGGCACGTTACAAACTTAACAGTATTCACCTCCACTTGGTCGATGACCAAGCATGGCGCATTGAAATAAAGAAGTATCCGCAACTTATTGAGAAAAGCACCTCGCGTGTGGGCATGGACGACATGCTGATACCCATTTCGGGCTACTACACACAAGAGCAGATGAAGGACTTCGTCAAGTACTGTGCACAATATCATGTCATGGTTGTGCCCGAAATTGAAATGCCGGGACACGAAGTGGCTGCCATTCATGCTTTCCCCGAACTTACTTGTGGTGGAAAGCAAGTGCCTATCCGCACCACTTGTGGTGTGTCGAACGAACTGCTCTGCCCGGGCAACGAATTTACTTATGAGTTCCTTGGCAACGTGTTCCGCGAGTTGGCCGACGTGTTCCCATGCAAATATGTTCATCTTGGTGGCGATGAGGCCGGTAATCCCGCCCTCGACTGTTGGACCACTTGCGAGAAGGATAAGAAACTCAAGAAAGAGCTCGGCATCACCACTACCGACCGGTCGGAAAACTGGAAACTGCAAAAGTATATGTTCGACCGTATTATTGACACCTTGCGCACCAAGTACGACAAGGTACCCATGTTCTGGTACGAAACTGACTTTAAGGAGATATAAGAGGGCTGTGTCACATTTGCTTGGCGTAATGGTCTGACAGAACCTGCTGTGCAGGCAGCTATCGACAATAATGCCAAAATCATGATGTGCCCTGGCGACTATTGCTATTTCGACTATCCCATGGCAAGTGGCGATATGCCCGAGGTAAACTGGGGTATGCCCGTGCGCACGTTCGAGACTGTTTACCAGTTCGACCCAGGTTGGGGCAAAGGTGAGGAATTTGAAAAGAACAATCTCTTTGGCGTGGCCGGCACTCTGTGGAGCGAATCTATCAATTCGCCCGAGCGCATATTCTACCAGGCCTACCCACGTTCGCTGATATTGGCCGAGGCAGGTTGGAGCGCACAAAAGAACCGTTCGTGGAAGGGTTTCTTAAAGCGTTCACGCCCCTTGATGCTCGACCTTCAGCATCGCGGCATCACCTTCTCAATGCCTACCGAATACATTGACTTGCAGTAAAAGGGCCGCACATACATTACTAACGATACAACATCAGATTTATGAAAAAGATATTTCTAACGCTCTTCGCATTGTTGGCATTCGCATTTAATGTGCAGGCCGACAACATTGTGAGCGGTCAAAAGTACAAAATAGTAACGCTCGATGGCACAAAAGCATTGAGCTGTGGCGAAGTGGCCAAAAACGATGTCAGGCTTACACTTACCAACTTGAGCGACACCGAAGAAGGCCAGGTGTGGGTGCTGACCCAAAACGGAGACTATTGGGGCATAACCTCGGCAATGGGGGCATTTAATATAGATAATCCTTCCGAGGCACACGACAAATTCGAGAACAAACTCTGTTTGTGGCAAACAAATGGTGGCGACAACCAGAAGTGGACTTTCGAGGCAGCAGACGATGACTCATATTACATGATCCCGCTCGAAAACGCCGCAAAATGTTATGCGCTTGATGCCAATGGCAACTTTACATTTCAGGACAAAGGTGCCGACACACGTGTCAAGTTGGTCAAGTATGTTGAACCCGTCATTACCATTGATGGCATAACCAGCGGCAAATACTACCAAATTTGCACATTCGACACTTCGGCAGCATTAAGCAACAATGGTTCAACGGCCAATAACACCATATTGACCATGCAGCCTTTTGATGTAAAGGACGAAGGACAGATATGGCAAATAAACCGTTCGGGAAATTATTGGACCATAAAGAGCTCGGTAGGCAATGTCAACATCGACAACCCCTCTGCATCAAACAATGCAAACTATCACAAGCTCCTGCAGTGGCAAACAAGTGGTGGCGACAACCAAAAGTGGACCTTTGAGAAGGCTGATGACAACTCATATTACATGGTTCCCTTCGAAAACGCTGAGAAGTGCTATGGCTATAATGCAGACGGCACCATGACTTTCCAAGACAAGACCAGCGCGGTACGTGTCAAGTTGGTTGAGGCTAAGCCCGTTTCATTGGTCAATGCCGTTGCCAATGGTTACTATTGCATTCAGGCAGTTAGCGTATTCCCCGACTACAATTACAATAGCGAGGGACGTTTCGTGTCTTTCGATGCCAACGGCAATGCCTCGTTGAACACAGATTACACCTACCAAGGCTCGCGCTTGCTCATTAGTACAAATGATGAAGGCGTTGCCACCCTCACGCTGCCGCAATCAGGTGCCAATGTAACGGTTGACGGAAACGCTGTTAAGTCTGCCACCACAGCCGAAGCATCAAAGTTTGTCTTGTTCCTCAACGAGGACGAATGGACACTCGATTCGCACCTGGCCATTCATGCCGGCAGCACCACCGATGCCAAGAGCGGCAGCACGCTTTCGTTCGTTGCACCCAATGCAGCTGGTTCAGCGCTCACCATAGTCAACAAGGTGGCAAAGAATGCCTTCACCTTCCGCCTGGTGCCGCTTCCCGCTTCGGCTGAGACAGACAGATTGCAGCAGGCTGTCAGCAGTGCGCAGCAGGCGCTCGCCACTTTGCAGGGTGAAAAGGCTGAGGCTCTCAAGCAAGCCATTGCCTTGGCACAAAGCGAACTCGACTATCCGTACCTTACAGCCAACGATGTGGCTTACGACGTAGAGGTGCTGAATGGCAAGGTAGCCGAACTGACTGGTCAGGGCGACAGCTCTGTCAAGAACTTTGGTGAGGTAACTTTAATTAACAACAACCAAACTTCTGCCGCAAAGGTATATACCAAGTTTGGCGGCATAGTTGTTGAGAATGCCAACCATTACAGCATCTATAATGCAGCTGGCCAACAGGTTAACAACAGCACTGCGCTGCCCCATGGCACCTATGTGGTTGTGGCCGATGGCCAAGTAGTTAAAGTTGTGCTCTAAGCACCTTTAGCATATCGCGTAAATGGCAAGTGTCCGGTAAAATGTGCAACAGCACATTTTACCGGACACTTTCGTATTTATTGTCCAAATTAGCACGCGGGCCTTGCGGCAAACAAAATGCCAGCGTTAACCAGCGTAAATGGCAAAGATAGTAGGAATCTTGTTCAAGTCGGGTGGGGGAGTCTGCTTCCACTCTTTCACCGTTTTCGATTGCAGAAACTCTTGTGTGGTAGTAAGCCCCGAGGCAATGCACAGTCGTGTGCGCGGGTTGCAGGTAGACAAGATGTCGGCAATCATCTTATGGTTGCGATAGGGCGTTTCAATGAACAGCTGTGTTTGGTGTTCAGCAGCAGAGCGGCTTTCGAGTTGTTTCAACCTTTTGGCACGGTCGCCAGGTGCAATGGGCAGATAGCCATGAAAGGCAAAACTCTGTCCGTTAAATCCCGAACCCATCACTGCCAACAGAATGGACGAAGGGCCGACCAATGGCACCACATGCAGTTCCTCACGTTGGGCTATGGCCACCACGTCAGCTCCTGGGTCGGCCACTGCGGGGCAGCCAGCCTCGCTTATAACACCAACCGACTCGCCTTTGCGCAGCGGGTCAAGGTATTTTGAAAACAACGCTGCATCGGCATGCTTGCCCATGGGGTAGAACGTCAAACTGTCAATATCAATGTCGCGGTCAACTTGTTTCAAAAAACGGCGTGCTGTGCGCACCTCCTCCACAATAAAATGCCGCAACCCAAGAATGATGTCCTTGTTATAGGCAGGCAACACCTGCGACAAGGGCGTATCACCCAAGGTTACGGGTATAAGGTACAATGAAGCCATAGTGTATATTTCAATAATTGAAGTTTCGGATTTAACACGGGCGGGCTAAATCCGAAACTTGAGTCAATAATTACTCTCCTTCTTGATCAAATCATAGTTGTTATAACGGAGCAGTGCGTCAAATGACATTTCAGGGTGATGTTTCATGTAGCCCTCTACAATGCGCATACCAATCCACAATCCCACGCCACGCGAGTGCGGGTCGACAAAATAAGGGTGTGCATCACTTGAATACAAAATAGAGTGCAGCAACAACGAGTCATAGCTGTTCCATATTTTTTCGTTGCGCAGCGTGTTCCACACGCGTCGTTCGTTCAGCTTGTACCATGCCTTGGTGGCCGGTTGGCAGGCTGCTATGTCGATAGCACTCTTATTAGTGAGCTGTGCCACCACCCAGGCAATTTTGCCTTGGTGTATAAGCCACTGCCCCAAAGTGTGGCGTATGCGCAGTCTCGTAGGTGGAAACTGTTGGTTGAGGTAAAAGTATAAGCAGTCCTGCACAATGCGCGAGGGTTCCATTGTGGCGCGCTGATTTTCGTAAAAATACTTTTTGTATGCGGGGTAATCAGCCCCCATGTATTTGTCGAGGCTGATGCCGATAAGGCTGTCGCCCACCACAATACTTTGGTTAAAGGCCGAGTTTTGAGCGTAAATCTTGGGTGTTACAAAATTCTTGTCTTCGGCTTCAAGGCGCTTGAAGGCAGAAGACAAAGCTTTTTCGTAAACCGAAAGGTCCTCAAACTTGCGCGATATGTCCATGCGCAACTGCACCAAAATGGGGTCTTTGTAGTATGCTATCAAGCTGTCATCAATGTCCTCATTGTCGGCGCGCCCGAGGTGCAGCACGTCCTCAATCAATGCACGGGTCTCGCGTGGAAACTCCGTGTTCATTCGTTGCCACAAAGCCACATTGCCCGTATTGACATAGTCATCCACCATGCGGTCGTAACGAATGATGTGCAAGTCCTTGCCAGCATCCTCTTTAATAAGGTTACGGTCAAACTGGCATGCTGCCATACAAATTGCAAGCGAGCATACCATGAGAGTGGATAATATGTAGCGTAAGCGTTTCAACTATACTGTTATTTTGTTTGCAAATATATGAAATAATATCAAAAATGCAAAGCGCTGAACCTTTTAATGCCTTTCGCGTAGTACAAAAGCAGCAGGCTTTGGTCTATACGTTCGGGCAGTCCGTGTCCGCCATCGACGGCTAACTGCAGGTTGTGTTGGCGGTCTTTCTCAAAGTCAGGCAGCATACGCCTAAACTCTCTGCGTGCCTTGTATACTGCCTTGAAGTTGGCCACATCGCCTGTAATCAAGAACTTGAAGGCCGCCACCATGTCAAGCCATTTGCGCACACGCATGACAGGCTTTAGCTCGTCGGCCGGCAAATTTTTGTAGAGCATCAGCAGATTGTTGCGGAAGTTGAGAAAAGTCTTGCGCGGATTGCCCGCGGCAAGCGATGCCCCTCCCACGTGGTAGGCCACACTCTGCGGCACGCACACAATGCCTCTGCCGCGCGATCGCAGTCGCCAACACAGGTCAATTTCCTCCATGTGGGCAAAGAAACGGCCGTCAAGTCCGCCGCTCTCCTTCCAATCCTTGCTGCGCACCATCAGGGCTGCGCCAGTGGCCCAAAGCAGGTGTGCTGTGGTGTCGTACTGCCCCTCGTCGCGTTCAACATCGGCAAATATGCGGCCGCGGCAAAATGGATAACCATAGCGGTCCATAAATCCACCAGCAGCTCCGGCATATTCAAAGTATTGCTTGTTCTTCTGGCTCAGCAGTTTGGGCTGGCAGGCAGCCACCTCAGGGTGCTGCTCCATATAGTCGAGCATGGGGCGCAACCAACCTTCTGGCACCTCCACATCAGAGTTTAATAACAAGTAGTAGGGAGCTTCCACCAGGTCGAGCGCCTTGTTGTAGCCCTCGGCAAAGCCATAATTTTGCGGCAATGGCAGTAATTCAACTTCGGGAAATTCCTCCTTCAGCATATCGAGCGAGCCATCGGTCGAACCATTGTCGGCCACAATCACGCAACCCTCGTCTTTGGAGTGCTTTACAACCGAGGGTAAAAATTGGCGCATCATGTCGCGACCGTTCCAGTTAAGTATGACGATGGCTATTTTGTCAGTCTTAATCATGAGCAGATGTAGTTTGGTCCAACACTTCAGTCAAGCATTCGCCGTCGGCTGTAAAATCACCCAGTTTGGCCAAAGTCACATGGTTGTCTTTGGCATGGTCGCCGGCAGCTTGCTTCACGCGTATGTAGTTGTCGGTAAAGCCCTGCATGGGTTCGTTGTCGCGTGCATGCTCCCACAGCACAGGACGTGTGGTGCCAATAAATTGGGCATAATGCGCACGTCGTTTCTCCTCCGACAGCGCAAGCAGGCGCTGGCTGCGCTCGTGCTTCGTCTGTGCCGGCACAACGTAGGGTATTTCCAGTGCTTTGGTGCCTGGACGCTCGCTGTAGCTGAACACGTGCAGTTGCGAGATGTTGAGCGACTTGATAAAGTTGTACGACTCTTCAAAACACTCGTCCGTCTCGCCGCGCATACCAACAATAACGTCCACCCCTATGAAAGCGTCGGGCATGATGTGCTTGATGCGTGCTATTTTTTGTGCAAACAGGGCCGTGTCGTAGTGGCGGTGCATCAGTTTCAGCACTGTGTCAGAGCCGCATTGTAGCGGTATGTGAAAGTGAGGCATGAAGGCGCGCGACTGTGCGCAGAACTCAATAATCTCGTCGGTGAGCAAGTTTGGCTCTATGCTCGATATGCGGTAGCGCTCAATGCCCTCCACCTGGTCGAGTGCTTTGATAAGTTGCAGAAAAGTTTCGCCCGTCGAGCGGCCAAAGTCGCCCGTGTTGACACCCGTCAGCACTATTTCCTTGCCTCCTTCGGCGGCCACCTGCTCGGCCTGTTTAACGAGCGATGCAATGCTGCCGTTGCGTGAGCGGCCGCGTGCAATGGGAATGGTGCAGTAGGTGCAGTAATAGTTGCAGCCGTCTTGCACTTTCAGAAAATAGCGTGTGCGGTCACCGCGCGAGCATGATGGCACAAAGGTGCGAATGTCCTTGGTAGGCACACTGATAGCCTCGTGGCAGGCGTCGCCGCCATTCAGGGCCTCCTTTTGTGCCATACGTTCCTCAATGTAACGCAGCACATCGCCTTTTTGTTCCATGCCAAGCACAAGGTCCACCCCGTCAAAGGTGGCGATTTCGTTGGCCTTGAGTTGGGCGTAGCAACCCATCACCACCACAAAGGCACCCGGGTGTTCGCGTGTAAAGCGGTGTATGGCCTGTCGGCATTTGTGGTCGGCCACATCGGTTACGGAGCAAGTGTTTACAATACAGATGTCTGCATGTTCGCCCTTTTGTATGGTTTGCACCCCTTCGCGTTCCAGTTGGTCGCGAAGTGACGATGTTTCGGCAAAATTGAGTTTGCAGCCAAGTGTGTGGTAAGCTGCTTTCTTATTGTGTAGTGATGACATGCTATTTCAATACCTTATATGTATAGTGTGTCTGTTGGTACGAAATCGAACGTGCATTCAGGTTAGTTCACGTCAACAAATTCCGCCAACACATAATCTGTGCAAAGTTACGAAATATCGGAGAAGAAATGCCTACAAGGCTAAAACATATTAACGCACGCTTCAGAATATACAACAGTTCCGACCATGATTTGGGCGGGGATATAGAAAATGCTTTCATACCGCGAAAGTATGGAAGCATCTATTTGAGAAAAAAGTAAGTTAGAACCAATACACACCTTTTCTTTTAAGATCGTTCATAGTTTTGTACTTTTTGGGGGCTAAGGAACAAGATAAAATGTGTGCGTGAAAAGACATATAAATGATAATTTAGAGGCTATGGCAAAACAACTCTACGACTATTGGTTTGTACAGTTTGACTTCCCAAATGAGGAGGGAAAACCGTATAAATCGAGTGGAGGTGCTATGGTGTGGAATGAGAAGTTGAAGCGTGAAATACCGCAGGGGTGGAGTGGAGTTTCATTGAAAGATTTGGCGTTAACAAGTAGAAATGCTATAACTCCTGTTGAAAATGAAGTATATCAGCATTTCAGCATTCCTTCTTTTGATGCTTGCGGTTCATATTCTCTGGATAATGGTAGCGATATTAAAAGTGATAAATTTGTTCTTCAAAAAGGGCAATTGCTTGTTTCAAAACTGAATCCTTGGTTTAATCGTGTAGTTTGGGTTCCCAAAGGCACTAATATGATTGGCTCTACCGAGTTTGTCGTACTTAATCCAAATAACGAATCCGAATCTGGCTATATTTATTCGGTTATAAAATCACCAAAATTTATAGCCTATTGTTCACAGGCTGCAACTGGCACCTCACATAGTCAACGACGTGTATCACCAGATGTTTTAATGGCTTTTAAAGTAGGCTATGAACAAGGCGTTGTACAGAAATATGGTTGCTTGATAGAGAAAATACAAAAGCAACAGGCTGAATTGTTGTCTGAGATAGCAATACTAACTAAGCAGCGCGACGAGTTATTGCCATTGTTAATGAACGGTCAAGCATCGGTAAATTATCATTTATCTGCTTGTTGAGTTCTATCTTACTATCTAACAAAGAAAGGACAGCAATAAGATTTTCCTGTTCTTTCTTTGTTTTAGGTAAGACCAATTTTAATTCTTTCAGTCCCGCTTGTGATAGATTGTCTCTTGCAGAACCGGAACTAAGCCCAACTAAATGCTTATATAATGTATCTATATTGTATTTTATAAATTCGGGGCAATAATCATCATTTGGCAGTATCGCACAAATAGCTTGATTTGTACATGCCGTAATTTTTAACATAGAGGCTTTTCCTGCAGTAGCTCCATACATTGCCACAAGTATGGTTCCTTTTGGATAAATTTCCGTACTCGAATTATCAAACCCTTTTTGCGTTATATAGTTGGAAGTGCTATAAATATAAGGAGATGCTAATTCGCCACTATTTATCCATGGTATATTACCTCCTTCATAATAGCTGAGTTCTGTTGTTAAAGGCGTTGCACCTGAAGATGTACGAAAAACATCACCAAGTTTGATTTCTTTCCAACCAATAGGAATTTCTCTTTTTCTTCTGTACTTCTTTAATTCCATAATACTCTAATTATACAAGTCAAACTTGCACCATTGTTAAAATATATTTTGCAAGAACACTTGCGAAATTATCATTCCTTACCCAGCAATCCCCTCACTTCCTTATCAAAGTCAGAGTCAATGCGTTGCGTCTTATTGAAGATATCGTATTCATCTTCCGCTTTCTTCTTAGCCTGTGCAGCAGAAATTTTGCCTTTGTCGGGCAGAATCTGGTAGTCGTTGAACGTTAGGAACTTGTTGACACTGGCTGCGAACTGTTTCATGTTAAAAGCATTATGCCTTTCTATCTGGTTTTCGATATAGTCGAAATAAGAAGATACGGCACGCTCCAATTGTCGGATCTCCTTTTCTTGCAGATAGTTCTTGGCTATGCTGACATCTGATTTCAGAACACGCCCATCTGGTGCATTCTTCCATGTAGTCAATCCCATGTGATCTTTCGTATGGTCTGCCTTTGAATAGATAATCTCCGCAGCAGTCTGTCCAGTAATGGCATAGTGAAAGCGGTTTTGTATCATCGCATAGAAATCATGTGTAGTCGGTGAGTTCTTGTCATAGTCGGTGCTACATTCAGCGTAGATGTCTGTTATTTGTTGCCAGATACGACGTTCACTCGCACGGATAGAACGCACACGCTCAAGCAATTCGCGGAAGTAATCCTTACCAAATACAGCCGTTCCCTGCTTCAAACGTTCGTCGTCCATGGCAAAGCCTTTCTTGATGTACTCACTTAAAATTTTAGTGGCCCATTGACGAAATTTAGTGGCTTTGAGAGAATTAACGCGATACCCCACTGCAATAATCATGTCAAGATGATAGAAGTCAACCAACTCTTCAACTTCACCACGAATTCCTCTATTTACGACAGTTGCAATTTTTGCAACTGTCGTATCTTGTTGGAGTTCCCCCGTTTTGTAAATGTTTGATATATGCCGGCTTATGCCAGATTTGTCAACTCCAAAGAGTTGCGCCATAGCCTTTTGTGTGCACCAAAGCGTTTCGTCCCTAATGACCACTTGCACCTTGCCATCAGCTTCGGGCATGGTGTATAATAGGAACTGAATTTCGTTACTCATTGTCTTTCCCCACGTTTTCATTAAACTTCAAGCTTTGCAGTTGTGCCAATATCTCCTTTTCCAACCGATGACTCTCTTCAAACTGTTCGGTAAGCGTCTGCTGGAAGTTTGCCATGCGACGGTTAAACTCTTCCTCTGTGATGTCCACATAGTCAATCTTTATATCGAAATACTGACCAGCAGAGAGACTGTAGCCTTTCTCTTTAATTTCTTCGTAAGTGACAGCCACCGAAAAGTCATCAACAGCCTCGCAGTTGCGGAAAGTAGTGACAATCTTTTCCACCTCAAAGTCGCGCAAACGGCTCTTCTTGTTGTTGCCCTCTTTGTATTCCTCGCCCAACTTGCTGGCATCGATGAGAATCACCTTGTCTGCCTGAGCCGACTTGTCGAAGAAAAGCACAGAAACATTGGTGCCAGTAGTGGCAAACACATTGCTTGGCATAGAAACTACACCATATATCCAATGTTCGTCAACAATACGCTGCAAAATCTTTTTCTCCACACCACTCTTGGCTGTGATAAATCCTGTAGGAATAACAATAGCCCCCTTGCCGTTCGGCTTCAGCGAATTGAGCACATGCTGAATAAAGCAAGTGTAAATAGCCATTTTGGGTTTGTTCGGGTCGACCTTCTTCACTGCGTTGGGTACACCTGCCCAAAAGCGAATAGAATCATTGGCAAGCGTATCACGATATTCAGGAAAATCAAGTTTGAAAGGCGGATTGCTTACTACAAAGTCAAACTTCTTCAGTGTACCGTTGCTCTCCTTGTGCGAAGGCTCGGTGAGCGTATTGCCTTGCACCACATTCTGCAATGAAGAAGCAAAGTTGTTCAAAATCAGATTGAGGCGAAGCATTTCGCTCGATTTTTCAGAAATATCCTGGCTATAGATGCTGCAACGCTCCTCGCCAATCTGGTGGGCCAATGCCATGAGCAAAGTACCTGTACCAGCCGAAGGGTCGTAGCAAGTAACACCGCGAAGGTCGGTACCGTCGCCCACCAACAAGCGCGCCATTACCTGAGCAATAGCACGTGGCGTGTAGTATTCAGCATACTTGCCACCACCAGCGTTGTTGAAACCTTTGAGCAAGTGCTCGAAGATACGTGAGAAGAAGTCGTACTTCTCGTCGAACACCCCCTCAAAGTTGAACGAGGCCACGTTGCTCATGAGCGAACGTGCGAACTCGTCACGCTTCTGCGTGTCGGTCACATAATTCGTTATAGTGTTGAATATGCTCACCTTGCTCTTGCCCGAAGTCACGACAGAGAAGTTCTGTGCGTTGAGGTTGGCTATGTCCACCAAAGTTTGGTCGAGCAAGGTAGAGAAATCACCTTGTGAAGACGCATTGTAAAGGTGCGACAACGTGTGTTCCGGTCGCATCTTAGGCACAGAAGCAGGCAGATAGCTGAAAAGGTCTTCCACCTCCTCATCGGTAAACTTGTCATACACCTCGTCCCATTTCTCAGCATTACGCAAACGTTCACCATATTCCTCATCGCGTTTGGCTTCATAGCCAAACTTGTCGTTGAAGAACTTGTAAAGAAACATTTCGGTCACAATGCGGTATTCGCTGCCAGTGCCAGCCAAGCCAAAGGCATTGGTGGTGCCCTTCAGCGAATCGATGAGGGCAATGGTGGCCTCAGATATGTTGATGCTTTCGTTCATTTCAAATTAGGGGTTGTTGTATTGTTGTAAGTATTCAGCGGTGATGAGATTGTTGATGTACTTGCGATCCTTCAAGTCGGCACGAATCTTCATGTTGCGCAACTCTTGACCGATGATAGCCAACACATCTTGTTTGAAACTATCCTCATTGTCGAGCATGTGAATGTTGAGGAACAAGCGGTGGTCAATGTCCTGCTTCATCTTGCTCAGGTTTTCGGCTATCTCATATTCCTCAGCCGAGATGATAGGGCGGTCGGGACGTGTAGTATTTACTTCACGAATGCGCTTGTGAATGCGCACGAAACGCTCGTCCTTTTGGTACTTCTTCTTCAAGATCTCGTTACGCTGGTTGATTTCGCGAATCTTCTTCATCACTTCTTCCATATAGTCAATGCTTTCTTTAGCATCTTGCGTGTCCTTGGGAATGAATCCCTTTTTGCGGAAGTATTCGCGGAATTCGTCAGAAAGCAGCACGTATATCTCTTCCTTCTGGTCGAAGTTGCGTTCAAACTCGCGCTGCACACGTTCGCAGCGGTCGCGAATGTCGTTGACCAAAATGCGCAACTCTTCAGGCACACCACGCTTGAACTCAAACTCCATTTCAGACAGCGCCACATTGATGATGCCCGAAACGTCCGCCTTATGCTCCGTGTTGCTGAGCAAGTTGATACGCTCAATGCGGTGCGTTACCTCCGTCATCATCGTGGAGAAAGCCATCGTTGGCAATGAAGCCAATTTTTCTTTTGTCTCCTCGTCACCCAAAGCACGTGCTTGATTGATAACCGCTTTGGCGTCAGCCAAAGAGTTACGCAATTCATAGAGCGTTTCCTTTGAATCAATATCGTCCAACTGCTTGCGGAACTCCTCCATGTTGTCGGTAGAGAAGTTGAAGAGCAAACTCTTTACCTGCTTTACCTTCTCAGCCACCTCTTCAGGTGTAACCAAAATGTCCTCGGCAATGTGCTGACCCTCCAAAGGTATGCCGTCACTGTCAGTAGTACGGTTCAGCTCGCGCAAGTAGCGATTGTTGGTCTGGTCAAAGTTCTCTTTGATGTTGACAAAGTCAACCACGTAGCCATATTGGAAGTCCTTGTAAGGACGGTTGACGCGTGTTAAGGCTTGCAAAAGGTCATGCCCGTCGAGCGAACGACCGAGATAGAGTTTTTTCAAACGTGGAGCGTCAAAGCCAGTAAGGAGCATTTTGTTGACAATGAGCACATCCACATTCATGAGTTTTTTGAACTCTTCGATGTACTCTTTTCGTTCCAACTTATCACCCTCGTCATGCAAAATCAAAGAAGCTTTGAGTGGTTTCAGTTGGTGACCATACCCAATCATAGGGTCAGCTGCCGTTTGAAGGAGTTTCTCCTCTTTCTTGCTTTCGATATGTTGGGCAAAACCAAAACGTTGCTGCCAAAGTTCAAAGAGCTTGCGCGCCTGAGGATTGGTTTTGCACACAATCATAGCTCCCACCGTATCATCGTCTTGCTGCAAACGGAACTTGCGGAAGTCGGCAATGATGTAGTCAAGCAGAGCGTTCAAGTAACTTTCGTGTTCAATAATTTTGTTACGATCAATATCGCTCTTCTTGACTTCGGTCTGTCCAGCGAGTTTGTCCAAGATATTCTCAATTTTCTCTTTGTAAACCGTTTCGATCGGTTCGCGCATGAGTTTGCAGGTGTAGCCGTCGGCTATTGACTTGTCGTAGTAGTAAGTGTGGATATAGTCGCCAAACACACGCCAAGATTCACGTTCCTCTTTCAACAAAGGCGTACCTGTAAGGGCTATTTTGATAGCATTCTTGTCTGCTTCGAGTAAATTTGCCAGAAAGCTACCCTTAGGATTGTAACCACGGTGTGCTTCGTCAATGAAGAAAATGCGCTGCATTTGCGTGTTGTAACAATCGTTCAACTGCACCTGTTTTTTATCCTCTTTGAACTTCTGAATGTTCACCACCATGATTTCCAACTTCCCCGCACTGTTGTTGGTAAGAGAGTTGCTGGCTATGTCGGCCATCAGTTCATCACGGCTCTTGGCATTGTGTACCACAAGACCACGAGCTGCGAACTCATCAGACGCCTGTTCCATGAGGTCGATGCGGTCGACAATGAAGTAGAACTTTGCCACCACGTTTTGTTGGGCAAAGTAGTCTGTCAGACTGCGCACCGAATAATAGGCCAAGGCAGTCTTACCACTACCTTGTGTGTGCCAGATGATGCCACTCTTGATGCCACGCCCCAACGTGCGACGAATGGCATACGAAGCAAAGAGTTGCTGATAGCGCATGACGTGTTTTTGAAGTACAGTGCCCATTGTGCCATCTTCCAATTCCACTTTCTTTTCTACATAAGCAAAGCCGTAGCGAAGTAAGAACAAAATGCGCTCTTTGCTCAGCATGGAAGTGAGAATACGGTTTGTCGGTGTGTCAACCTGTTTGTTTGTATGGTATTCGTTCAGGTTTTTGATAACAATACAGTTGCGGTGTTTGAGGACCTTATTCTCAATGTCATCAGTTATGGGTAGATATGGATATTGTGATACAAACGTCTTATCTTCTTCACGGAACACGTTGAAGAAAGCCTTTGACAAAGATGCGCAGCAATAGAATGCACCCTGAATGGGCACGCGGCAGATGTTGTCATATTCTTGATTGTTGGAGAATATCATCAGTTGCGTGATATTGAAGAAACTGCGGAAGCACTTCTTACTCATGCGCACATTGATGCGATCACGTTCAGCCAATATACCCTCGTGGTTATTGGGTTTCTTCACTTCAATAAAAGCCAACGGCATGCCGTTGATAAAACAAGTGATATCTGGGCGGAATTCATCATCAGTTTCATCATTGTGACAAGTAAATTCAGTGGTTACGTGCCATTCATTGTTTTCTGGATGATCAAAATCAATCAGCTTGATGCCACAGTTAGAGGATAATAGGGCATAGAACTCACGTCCCAAATCTTCATTGTTCGAGATATTTACAATTTTAGAAAAGAGTGTTGAGATTTCCTCTCCCGAAGCGTTGGGATTGATATGCTTCACAGATCGCAAGAATACATCAGGCAAAATGTTCGTCTTGCGGTCGTAAACCATAATATCATTATCGTCCAAGTAGGTATATCCTAATTTGCATAAATGTAAAGCAGCAGGCACTTGAACTCTTGTGTTTTCATTGAAGTCACTCATACATGAAAGAATGATTAGCCGTGAATGTACTGAATGTGTAATGGTACAAATTTAATGAAATATATTCTTATATGGGCAAACTTTAGTGATTTTGTGGGGGGAAACGTGCTATATAATCTTTGCCATCTGAGGTAATCCCCCCTCCCCCAAAAAAATACGTGTTCTCACAGAATATTTATTGCTGAGTTCGTGCTATACAGAGGGAAAACACAATTTTGTCTACACTCTGCACTATTGTTTGTAATGTATTGGAAATCAGGTATTTAGGCGTGTAGACACTATCTGCACTTGTCTACACTTGTCTGCACTGTCTGCACTTTGAGGCGAGCCTTTATGCAAGCATGGTGAAATGGATGCAGAATGGTCGTAAACATTGTTATGGGAGGGCGAAAATGCAGTTGCGGGAGTTAGAAAGGACTCTTGCTCCGTTTGAAAAATCTTTCCCCCTATGCCGATTCGTATCTCTGTTCGTGAACGAATGAAGGGAGGTGCAAGCAGTGTCTTTGAACGTAGATGGTGGCATAGGAACGAGGTGCGTGTAGATGCCAGTGCAGACGGAATGTAGATGTGTATACACTGCTTAAGTGCTTGATTATCAGTGTAGATAAAGCAAAAAGTGCAGAGTGCAGACACTTTTTACATAATTAAAAATATGGCGTGTATAGAACGTGTGCAGACAAGTGCACACGCTTGTTTGCACTTGGTGCAGATGGGGCATGACGCCACAATTACTAATACCTTTACAAGTTGTTTGCGAGATTATTCAGCTTTGTTAATCCCTTGGACTTGCCAATGCCTTTACTATTGTTTCCTCCTCAATTCCTCAATTAAGTCGTTCACTATATATGTATCACTCATCAGATGCAAGCCGAGTTCTTTGTCGTGAAGCATGTTGCTTTTGATGGCAATTTTGAACGCCCCTAAGTGTAAGGCCTGGATTCTGCAGGTGGCGACGTAAGAAGGCATGAGGCGGCAGCTGCGACAGCCGTGTGCGCAAGGATTTTTCACAAAATGCGCATAATTCTTGTTTGTGTGCAAAATTGTTTGTACTTTTGCCGACGTTTAGAACAAGAAAAAGGAAAATAATGAAAAAGTCAATCCTTACAGCTGCGCTTGCATTGAGCGCCGCCACAGCAGCTCAGGCTGGTGGCTATCTGACAAACACCAACCAGAGTGTGAGCTTTCTCCGCAATCCGGCACGCGATGCCGCCATTGCCATAGACGGTGCTTATGCCAATCCCGCAGGTTTGGGATTTATGTCGACAGGCTGGCATTTGGGCTTTGACCTGCAGAGTGCCTACCAAACACGTAGCGACAATACATATTTTGCGCCATTTGCCCTTGGCACCGTAAATGGTGTGGCCAATGGTCGTGACGGTTTTAAGAAATTTGAGGGAAAGGCCAAAGCGCCTGTAATCCCTTCGTTCGATTTGGCTCGTGTGGGCGAAAAGTGGTTTGCGTCATTCCACTTTGGCATTACCGGTGGCGGTGGCAAGTGTAAGTTTGCCGATGGTTTGCCTTCATTTGAGAGCCAAGTGGCCATGTTGCCCGTTTTGATTGGCGCTGTAACTCAAAACCCCAATACTGTCACAGGTTATAGCATGGACACCCACATGCAAGGACGCCAGTATTACTTTGGTGGCCAGTTTGGTGTGGGCTACAAAATCACTCCCAACTTTAATGTCAGCGTAGGTGGACGTGTGATTTATGCACAGTGTAACTATTATGGCTATGTGCGTAACATCAGTGTGAATGTGGCGGGCCTGGGTGTAGTGCCTGCAACCAAGTTCTTTGAATCTCAGAATATGCCCGACTTTGCATCGGTTGTGTCGGACAAGGAACTTAACTGCGACCAGAGCGGTTGGGGATTTACCCCCATCATCAGTGCCGACTACAAGGTGGGCAAGGTAAACCTCTCGGCACGTTACGAATTTAAGACAAAGTTGCGCCTTAAAAATCAAACGGGTATGAACACCAGCGGTCTTGAAGAGTATGACGACGGGGTCAAGGTAAAGGCTGACATTCCGGCCATATTGGCATTGGGCGCACGCTATGAAGTGCTTGATAACTTGCGTTTGAACGCAGGCTTCCATTATTACTTTGACAAGCAAGCCACGCAACACAACAACAGACACAACTCTCTGAAAAAGGGTGGTTGGGAATTGTTGGCCGGTGCTGAGGTAGATGTGGCACCCCGTTGGACAGTGAGTGCCGGTTGGCAAACAACCAACTATGGCCTTGGCGATAACAGCCAGTTTATCAGCGACATGAGTTTTGTAACCAACTCTAACTCACTGGGTATTGGTGCCCGTTTCCAGCTGCGCAAAAAGGTGGCTCTGAATATTGCCTACTTCAAGACCTTCTACAAGCATTATGAACGTCAGCACAGTGACTTCTATAACATCAAGGGTAATTTTGGCAAAATGCTTCAGCCCATGGGCGACCAGTTGAGTGCCGCGGCTACGCAAATTGGTACAGCGTTGGCTAACCCGCAGTTGCCTGCTGAGCAGCGAGCTGCATATCAGGCCCGACTGGGACAAATACAGACAGAGGCAGTAGCTTTGCAGAACATTCAGACGGGGTTGGCGACTTACAGCACGGTAGGCTCTGACAACTTCCACCGCAGCAACGACGTGTTCGGTTTGGGACTCGAAATCGATTTCTAATACGGCACATATATCTCTATACAAGTTTCGGATTTAATCAAAGTTTGACTTTAGGTCAGCTTTGATTAAATCCGAAACTTTTGTTTTTATAATGTGAAAGAGGTCAGTCGGCAGAAATAGCGTCATGTGTCGAACTGTTCCACTGCGCTGGCAGGTGGTCGATAGCGATGTGGCGCACCTCGGCATTCTGCATGCGTGGAATGTCGCGTATTTCGCAGTGGGCAAAGGCCGCCTGTATGGTGCGGTTGAACAGACCGTGGCCTATGGCCAACACCGACTGATTGTGATACACCTTATATATATAGGTGATAAAACGCTTGGCACGCTCAAACATGGCTTGCACGCTTTCGGCATCGTCGGGCATCTGGCTGCTGCGGGCTATGGTGATGGGAGTGCCGGTAAAACTCCCCCAATCGCGCTCGCGAAGCAAGGGGCATGGGCTGAGCGGCAGATGCAATCCGCCATTGATGATGTTGGCCGTATCGAGCGCGCGTTGCAGATCGCTCGTTAGCATGACATCGAAAGCAGTGTGTGCGGCAACCAACTTGTCGCGCAGTTCGGCAGCCTGCTCGCGTCCGCGTGCAGTAAGGTGGCCGGGCATGAGCCCTTGAAGTATTTGGGCCACGTTCTCTTCGGTTTCGCCGTGGCGTGCTAAATATAAATGTGTCATTCGTTTGGCTTTGAATGCTGCAAATTTACAAATAACTCCGTAATGCTGAATAATATGACTATTTGTAATTATTGTAATGAATTAAAGACTTTTATGTGCGGATAAGTGTGTATAAAATGGCAAAACGAAAACAATAAAGCTTTTTTGTAAGAAAAATGTTCGTAGGGGCGTTGGTATTTGCTCGAAATGTTATATATTTGCACCCGAATTAAGGATTCAAACACAAAGCAGCGATGCAAACAACAATAGAATTTACAAAAATGCATGGTGCGGGTAACGACTATATATATGTCAATACCTTGAAATACCCGATTGACAATCCCGAGCATCTGTCGAAGCTGTGGAGCGACCGCCATAAAGGAATAGGTGGCGACGGCCTGGTGCTGATAGGCAAGGGGGCAGCGGGTGCCGACTTTTCGATGCGCATATTCAACAACGATGGGTCGGAGGCACGCATGTGTGGAAATGCGTCGCGCTGTATTGGCAAGTACCTTTACGAATATGGTTTGACAAACAAAACAGAAATCCGCTTGTCAACCCTGTCGGGCATAAAGGTGCTCAAACTGCATGTTGATGACACGAACCACGTAGACAGTGTGACGGTTGATATGGAAGAACCCCGTTTGGCAGTGCCCACACAGTTGGCTACTCCCGACGGCTCGATGACAGAGGGCACGGTGACAGCCACAGATGGTAAAACCTATGTGGGCACTTTTGTGTCGATGGGAAATCCGCACTTCGTGGTGTTTGTCGACGATGCCGAAAGTTTTGATGTGGCCGGAGTAGGACCAACGTTGGAGTTTGCTCCCATATTTCCCGAACGCTGTAACATTGAATTTGCTACGGTGCGCCCCGATGGCAGCATACGTATGCGTGTGTGGGAACGCGGTTCGGGCATAACCATGGCATGTGGCACAGGAGCCTGTGCTACGGCAGTGGCGGCAGCACTGACGCACCGTGCTTTGCAACATAGCCATATTGTAATGGACGGCGGCACACTGAGCATTGAATGGCGAGAGTCCGACGGCCGGGTGCTGATGACTGGACCAGCTGCCAAAGTGTTTGACGGAAAAATTGACTTGCCATAATGGAATAATAGCCTCTCCCTTCTCCCTCTCACAAAAACGAGCGGGTGGGGAGAGGCAACTTTTTTAAGCAAAGGCATGGGTTGTGCCTGCGCACATGTTTGACAACATTACTATAATATGACTACGATAAACGAGAATTTCTTAAAACTGCAAAAGAACTATCTTTTTGCTGATATAGCCCAAAAGGTGGCCGCCTATAAGGAAGCGCACCCCGAGGCAGACATTATACGCTTGGGCATAGGCGATGTGACACGTCCGCTGGCTCCGGCCGTAATCAAGGCGTTGCACAAGGCTGTAGACGAGATGGGCAGTGCCGACACCTTTAGAGGTTATGGCCCGGAACATGGGTACGAATTTTTGCGTCAGGCCATTGTAGAAAATGATTTCGCACCGCGTGGCATAAGCATCGATAAGGATGAAATATTCATTAACGATGGTGCCAAGAGCGACACGGGAAACTTTGGCGACATACTTGGCACAGACAACAGCATCTGCGTAACAGACCCTATCTATCCCGTATATATAGACTCAAATGTGATGGGCGGCCGTGCCGGTGACATCGTAAATGGCTCGTGGAGCAAGATAACTTATTGCCCCTGTAATGAGGCCAATGGCTTTGTGCCGCAACTGCCCGACCATGCCACAGACATGATTTACCTGTGTTACCCCAACAACCCGACAGGCACGACTCTCAGTCGTGAAGAGTTGGAAAAGTGGGTGGCCTATGCACTGAAGCACAACAGTCTGCTGTTGTACGATGCCGCTTATGAGGCATACATCACACGCGAAGGCGTGCCCCATTCTATTTATGAAATAGAGGGTGCCAAGAAGTGTGCTGTGGAGTTCCACTCATATTCAAAGACGGCAGGCTTTACAGGCTTGCGCTGCGGTTACACCGTTGTACCCAAAGAACTCGTGTTCAAAAGCAAGCGTGGTGAAGACGTGCAGCTTAATCAACTTTGGAACCGCCGTCAGTGCACCAAATTTAATGGAACAGCCTACATCGTGCAGCGCGCGGCCGAGGCCATTTATAGTGAAGAGGGCAAGCGCGAGGTGCGCGAAACTATCGACTATTATATGACCAATGCGCGCATCATGCGCGAGGCATTGACCGAGGTGGGCTTGAAAGTGTACGGCGGGGTAGACGCGCCCTACATTTGGCTGAAAACACCTGAGGGTGTGGGCAGTTGGGAGTTCTTTGAACAGCTGCTCACCCAAATCAATGTGGTAAGCACGCCAGGCGTGGGCTTTGGCCCTGCGGGTGAAGGCTTTATCCGTTTGACGGCATTTGGCAAACGCGAGGACTGCGAGGAAGCCATGCGCCGGCTGAAGAACTGGTTGAAGTAATCAGTCAATGATTGAAACATTTTGTGAGGTATTTCGGGGTTTTGTAGGTTTTATTACTTAACTTTGTGGCAATAAGGCTGCGGTCGGTAAAAATGTGTGCACTTTTTATGCGACTCAAGCTTTGAACTTTCAGTGTTTCAATTCTTACAAATAGCATACATCAATAACAGAATCGCACAAAAGCAAACATAATCACTAAACCACAACAAAATGAGTAACCTTCGTTTCAAAGTCGTGGAAGAGGCGTTTAAGAAGCGCCCTCTCGAAGTTAAGGCGCCAGCTGAGCGCCCGTCTGAATACTTTGGCAAGTATGTGTTCAACCAGGAAAAGATGTTCAAGTATCTGCCGTTGAAGACCTACCAGCAGCTTCGTGAAGTAATAGAAAAAGGCACGCCGCTGCCATTGTCTGTAGCCAACGATGTGGCTAAAGGCATGAAGCAATGGGCCATCGAAATGGGTGTGACACACTGCACACACTGGTTCCAGCCTTTGACCGAAGGTACTGCTGAGAAGCATGATGCCTTTGTGGAGCATGACTTCAAAGGCGGCATGGTAGAGGATTTCTCGGGTAAGGAACTTGTACAGCAAGAGCCCGATGCCTCATCGTTCCCTAATGGTGGTATCCGTTCAACTTTCGAAGCCCGTGGTTATTCGGCTTGGGACCCTGCTTCGCCTGTGTTTATTGTAGGCGACACGCTGATGATTCCAACCATCTTTGTAAGTTACACTGGTGAGGCCCTTGACTATAAGGCACCGCTCAAAAAGGCACTTGCTGCTGTAGACAAGGCTGCAACGGCTGTATGTCACTATTTTGACCCCAATGTGACCCGCGTAACGGCTAACCTGGGTTGGGAACAGGAGTATTTCTTGGTTGACGAGGGCTTGTATGCCGCACGTCCTGACTTGCTGCTCACAGGACGCACCTTGATGGGACATGATTCTGCCAAGAACCAGCAGATGGACGACCACTACTTTGGTGCCATTCCTGAACGTGTGCAGGAGTTTATGCGCGACCTCGAAATTCAGGCTCTCGAACTCGGCATTCCGTGCAAGACCCGTCACAACGAGGTAGCCCCCAACCAGTTTGAGTTGGCGCCTATCTTTGAAGAGTGTAACTTGGCTGTTGACCATAACATGCTCATCATGTCGTTGATGCGCAAGATTGCCCGCAAGCATGGTTTCCGCTGCTTGTTGCACGAAAAGCCCTTTGCTGGCATCAATGGTTCGGGCAAGCACAACAACTGGAGCTTGACCACCGACACTGGCGTATTGCTGCATGGACCTGGCAAGACGCCTGAGGACAACTTGCGTTTCCTTGTGTTTGTAGTTGAAACCTTGATGGGTGTGTACAAGCACAATGGTTTGCTCAAAGCCTCTATCATGAGTGCAACCAATGCTCACCGCCTTGGTGCAAACGAGGCACCTCCCGCAATTATCTCAAGCTTCCTTGGCAAGCAACTCAGCGAATTCTTGTCAAAGGTGGAGAACTCTACAAAGGACGAACTCTTTACGCTTGAAGGCAAGCACGGTGTACAACTTGATATTCCGCAAATTCCGGAGTTGATGGTTGACAATACCGACCGTAACCGTACTTCGCCTTTCGCCTTTACGGGTAACCGCTTTGAGTTCCGTGCAGTAGGTTCTATTGCCAACTGTGCCAGCGCAATGATTGTGCTGAACACAGCTGTGGCTGAGGCTCTCACCGACTTTAAGACACGTGTAGATGCGCTCATGGCCAAGGGCGAAGGCAAAATTACTGCCATACTCGAAGTGTTGCGCGAAGATATCAAGACTTGCAAGCCTATTCATTTTGATGGCAATGGCTATAGCGATGAGTGGAAGGCTGAGGCTGCACGCCGCGGCTTGGACTGCGAGACAAGTTGCCCCGTAATCTTTGACCGTTACCTTGACGATGCTACCATCAAGATGTTTGAGAGCATGAACGTGATGACTAAGCCCGAACTTGAAGCTCGTAACGAAATCAAGTGGGAGACTTATCAGAAGAAGATACAGATTGAGGCACGTGTGCTCGGCGACCTTTGCATGAACCATATCATTCCTGTGGCTACGAAGTATCAGAGCGAACTGGTAGACAATGTGCATAAGATACAGGAGGCTTTTGCCGACCCCGCAAAGGTGAAGGATCTGACCTCGTATAACATCGACTTGATTGAGAAAATCAACAAGCACGTTAGTTTCGTAGCTGAAAATGTGGAGGCTATGGTTGAAAAGCGCAAGGTGGTGAACAAAATTACCGATATACGCACGTTGGCTGTAGCATATCATGACGAGATTGCACCTTACTTTGATGCTATCCGTTACCACATTGACAAGCTCGAACTCATTGTAGAGGACGAGATGTGGACACTGCCTAAATATCGTGAGCTCCTCTTCATTCGATAATGAAGCGGTAGACTAAACAACTGATAATTGAACAAGACCCGGAACGGTTGCCCTTGATAGAGGCGTCGCTCCGGGTCTTGCTGTAATTGCCAGTGGCTTGAATGGTCGCTCGTTGGGTGTCTGAGAATGGTAGATCGGTTAGTAAATAAGCATATTTATGCCGATGTTGTAAAAAATCTCGGATAATTGTTTGCATTTTGTAATTTATTTATAACTTTGCCATCACAAAACGAAATAACATGACTTATACATCTTACTTCCGACTTTGCAACGTGCTTAGCTTGCGTACATTGGGTACGCGGGAGTGAGAGTTATGGGTATAACCATGGTGCATGGATACGGCGCCGCCAAAAAATACTTGGTGTTGTATCATTGCCTAAAAACCAAACAAGAGCCTCACTACCGCAGCAAGCAGAAGTGAGGCTCTTGCAATATATACACTTGAATAATAAAGAACAAAAATCATAATACAATGAGTGACAGACTTTACATTTTTGACACAACGTTGCGTGATGGCGAGCAGGTACCTGGTTGCCAGCTTAACACGGTAGAGAAGATACAGGTGGCCAAACAACTTGAACAACTCGGCGTCGACGTGATAGAGGCCGGTTTCCCTATTTCAAGTCCGGGCGACTTTAACTCGGTTATTGAAATATCGAAGGCTGTAACATGGCCTACTATTTGTGCATTGACCCGAGCCGTTGAAAAAGACATTGACTGTGCAGCAGAGGCACTGAAGTATGCCAAGCACAAGCGCATTCACACAGGCATCGGTACGAGCGACAGCCACATTAAATACAAATTCAATTCGACGCGCGAGGAAATTATTGAGCGTGCAGTTGCTGCTGTAAAATATGCCAAACGTTATGTTGAGGACGTGGAGTTCTATGCGGAAGACGCAGGCCGTACTGACAATGAATATTTGGCAAGGGTGGTAGAAGCCGTGATTAAGGCGGGTGCCACTGTGGTGAACATTCCTGATACAACGGGTTATTGTCTGCCTCATGAGTATGGCGACAAAATCAAGTATTTGATGGAGCACGTAGACGGTGTGGACAAAGCCATACTGTCAACACACTGCCACAACGATTTGGGCATGGCCACAGCTTGTACACTCGAGGGTGTGCTGAACGGTGCCCGACAGGTGGAGGTGACCATCAATGGTATAGGCGAACGTGCCGGCAATACGGCCGAGGAGGAAATAGCCATGATACTGAAGTGTCACCATCTTGATATCCAAACCAATATCAACACACAGAAGATTGCCGCCACTTCGCGCATGGTGAGCTCACTCATGAATATGCCGGTGCAGCCCAATAAGGCTATCGTCGGCCGCAATGCTTTTGCACACTCAAGTGGCATACATCAGGACGGTGTGCTGAAGAATGTTGAGACCTACGAGATTATCAATCCTAAAGATGTGGGTATTGACGATAATTCTATCATCTTGACAGCGCGCTCTGGACATGCCGCACTCAAGCACCGCCTTGAAGTGCTTGGCGTAGAGGTGGACGACGAGAAACTGAATGACATCTATCAGCGTTTCTTGGCTTTGGCCGATAAGAAAAAAGAGGTTACCGATGATGACATCTTGGTGTTGGCCGGTGCAGAGCGCTCTGCCTCGCACAGTATCAAGTTGGATTATCTGCAGGTGACAAGCGGACACGGTGTGCGTCCTGTGGCAGCCATCATACTTGATATTGCTGGTGAGAAGTTTAATGCCGCAGCTGAAGGCAATGGCCCTGTTGATGCCGCCATCAATGCAGTTAAAAACATTATCAAGCGCAAAATGACGCTGAAGGAGTTCACTATTCAAGCTATCAACAAGGGCTCGGACGATGTGGGCAAGGTGCACATGCAGGTTGAATATGATGGCGCCATCTATTATGGCTTTGGTGCTAACACCGATATTGTGACAGCAAGTGTTGAGGCTTATATTGACGCTATCAACAATTTCAGAAAGTAATTCGTAACTCAAGGACAAGCACATGAATACGCTTTTTGACAAAATATGGGACGCCCATGTGGTGCAGCATGTGGCTGATGGTCCCGATCAATTATATATTGACCGCCTTTATGCACATGAGGTGACAAGCCCGCAGGCTTTTGCCGGACTTAAAAAGAGGGGCATAGGTTGTTTCCGTCCTGACCATATATATTGTATGCCAGACCACAACACGCCTACGCATGACCAGGATAAGCCAATAGCCGACCCCGTATCGCGTAAGCAGGTTGATACGTTGACCCAAAATGCCAAGGATTTTGGGCTGACCTATTGGGGCATGATGCACCCTAACAATGGCATCATACACGTGGTAGGGCCTGAACAAGGCTTGTCATTGCCCGGTATGACCATTGTGTGTGGCGACTCGCACACTTCGACCCACGGAGCAGTTGGAGCCATAGCTTTTGGCATTGGTACGTCGGAGGTGGAAATGGTGATGGCATCGCAGTGCATACTGCAAGCCAAACCAAAGTCGATGCGCATCAATGTGGAGGGTAAACTTGGTAAGGGAGTGACGGCTAAAGACGTTGCACTATACCTGATGAGCAAGCTTACAACAAGTGGTGCCACGGGATATTTCGTAGAGTATGCCGGTTCGGCCATTCGCTCTTTGAGCATGGAAGGACGTCTGACGCTTTGCAACTTGTCGATAGAAATGGGAGCCCGTGGTGGATTTGTAGCTCCCGACGAGGTGACGTTCGCCTATTTGAAGGGCAAGCCCTATGCGCCTAAAGATGAGGATTGGGACGAGGCTGTGGCGCGCTGGAAACAGTTGAAAAGCGATGATAATGCCATATTTGACAAAGAGGTGACATTTGATGCTGCCGACATTGAGCCCATGATAACCTATGGCACCAATCCGGGTATGGGCATAGGCATAACGCTCACGATACCTGCTGCGCAAAATTCATCGGACGAGAAAGCTTTGGCTTATATGCAGTTTGCTGCAGGCGACAAAATGATAGGTAAACCGGTAGATTATGTTTTTCTCGGGGCTTGTACCAATGGCCGCATCGAGGACTTCCGTGCATTTGCCGCAATAGCCAAAGGACGCCACAAGGCACCTAATGTAACGGCTTGGCTTGTGCCAGGGTCGTGGCCTGTGATGCGCCAGATTGAAGCAGAGGGCATTGATAAAGTTTTGCGTGAGGCTGGTTTTGAAATACGTCAGCCTGGTTGTTCGGCTTGCTTGGCCATGAATGACGACAAGGTGCCCGCTGGCAAGTTGTGTGTGTCAACCTCAAACCGCAACTTCGAGGGGCGTCAGGGGCCTGGGGCCCGTACTTGTCTGGCATCGCCAATGGTGGCTGCTGCGGCTGCTGTGACGGGTGTGATAACTGATCCGCGAACCTTAATGTAAGCACTTAGCGTATGAAACGTAAATTCAATATCATAGAGAGCACTTGCGTGCCTCTTCCGCTTGAAAATATAGATACCGACCAGATAATTCCTGCTCGTTTCCTAAAGGCTACTGACAAGGAAGGGTTCGGCGATAATTTGTTTCGTGATTGGCGTTACAATCCTGATGGCAGTAAAAAGAATTTTGTGCTGAACGACCCAGAGTATTCGGGCGAGGTGTTGGTGGCTGGCAAAAACTTTGGTTGCGGGTCGAGTCGCGAACACGCTGCATGGGCCATAGCCGGTTATGGTTTCCGCGTTGTGGTGAGCTCATTCTTTGCTGACATACACAAGCAAAATGAGTTGAACAATTTTGTGTTGCCGGTGGTGGTAAGTGAACCTTTCTTGCAACAATTATTCAAGAGCATTGAGGCCGACCATCAAACAAAGGTGAAGGTAGACCTGCCAAACCAAACCATTACCAACGAGGCTACAGGCGAAAGCGAGCATTTTGACATAAATGGCTACAAAAAGTATTGCCTCGAAAATGCACTTGACGATATAGATTTTTTACTTGAAAACAAATCAAAAATAGAGCAATATGAAACTGAACATAGCTGTATTGGCCGGTGATGGTATAGGTCCCGAAATCTCAGCACAAGGTGTGGCTGTGATGCAGGCCGTATGTCAGAAGTTCGGACACGAAGCCACATTTACGCCTGCCTTGGTTGGTGCGGCGGCAATTGACGCAGTGGGAGACCCTTTTCCCGAGGATACTTATGAAATTTGCAAACAGGCTGATGCCGTACTCTTCTCATCAGTAGGCGATCCCAAGTTTGACAATAACCCGAATGCCAAGGTGCGCCCCGAACAGGGCTTGTTGGCCATGCGTAAAAAGTTGGGGCTCTTTGCCAACATTCGTCCGGTGCAAACATTTGATTGCCTCATTCACAAGTCGCCGTTAAAGGACGAGTTGGTGCGTGGTGCAGACTTTGTGTGCATTCGCGAACTTACTGGTGGCATGTATTTTGGCGAGAAAAAAGAAGGCGATGACTATGCTTACGACACCAATGCCTATTCGCGTGAGGAGGTTGAACGCATTCTCAAGGTAGCCTATGCTTATGCGCAACGTCGCCGCAAGCATCTTACGGTAGTAGACAAAGCCAATGTGCTGGCATCATCGCGTCTTTGGCGCAAAGTGGCCCAAGAAATGGCGCCCAAGTATCCTGATGTGACAACAGATTTTATGTATGTTGACAATGCTTCGATGCGCATGATACAGGAACCTACCTTCTTCGACGTGATGGTGACGGAGAACACCTTTGGCGATATTCTGACCGATGAAGGCTCTTGTATTACGGGCTCGATGGGCCTGCTCCCGTCAGCCTCGACAGGTGAAAGCACACCAGTGTTTGAACCTATTCATGGCTCATGGCCTCAAGCTAAGGGATTGAACATAGCCAATCCTTTGGCGCAGATATTGTCTGTGGCCATGCTCTTTGAATACTTCAATCTTGTAGAGGAAGGTGCTTTGGTGCGTAAAGCGGTAGATGCAAGTCTTGATGCCAATGTACGTACACCCGAAATTCAAGTGGCCGATGGTTCAAAGTATGGCACTAAAGAAGTTGGTGCTTGGATTGTTGATTGGATTAACAAAGCTTAGAAATGTAACTTGCTTGCAAGGATTTGGTAACAAGCAAGAACAGGGCTGCAAACTGGCAATTAAGTGTTGTCGGTTTGCAGCCTTTGCTGTTGTGTTTCAGCTGCAAAACTGGAAGTCCCATGCCCAATGGCTTTGCCACTTATATGCGTTTGAACATTGTGATGCAGAGCGTAACAAACGCAAAAGTAGCCCCGTTCTGGCTTCGTCAATGCGTCACCCAAACAAATGGCGCAACTCACTGATTTTCAGCATGCGCCATTCAATGGTACAAAAAAGTGATGAAGTTGGTAAAAAGCGCAAGCACTAATGGGGGCGACGCGTCTCGCGTCGGGTTTTTCAGCAGCTTCAAATACGGTTTGCTCACGGACACAAGCCCTTTGTCCGTTTGGTCGCGCCGTTGCACTTCGGGCGTGCAGTCAAGCACATTATAGCGAAAGTCGCACAGTTCGTCCATAAGGGTGATGGCGTGTTCTGTCGGACCGCAGTTCGTGGTGCTGCCAGTTATTTGCGGTGCACAGTCAGTGTCGTTGCCCATGCTTTTTTGCGGCTGGGGCGTTTCGGCGTTTCTACTTTGTGGTTCCGCGCTATGCGCAATGGCGTCTATCAGTTTGTCAACGCCACG
>ENA-OPCG01000040-OPCG01000040.1-human-gut-metagenome-genome-assembly--contig:-NODE-40-length-57741-cov-19.029279_pt1 | contig 57741 bp, 46 predicted proteins | sample MGYA00241248_ERZ501476 | MGnify/ENA primary metagenome ERZ501476 (study PRJEB25962, sample SAMEA2042629) | human gut metagenome | biome: human gut; feature: human-associated habitat; material: faeces... | reverse complement strand
CCAACGACCCCCTGATTAACAGTCAGGTGCTCTAACCAACTGAGCTATTGAAGCAAACAGGTTGCTTTCGCGCTGTCTCGTGATTGCGGGTGCAAAGTTAGCAAGAATTTTGTAATCTCCAAAACTTTTGCTAACTTTTTTCGCCTTTTTATCTATTTTTTTTCATTTCGCCCCTACTGAGCCACATCAATATGGTGTAAAGCAGGCATCCCGATACCAATCCTGCCAATGCATCGATGGCGTAATGTGCCTGGATATATACCGTTGAGAAGCATAGAAAGATGTAGAAAGGCAACATTAGTAATACCAGTTTGCGTTGGCGGGTATGTGCCGCCAATAGCATACATACAGTAGCAATGCCAACATGCGATGATGGAAAGGCAGCTGTAGGACGTTCGCCCGCTGCTTTGGCATCCTCGACAAGTCCATAAAACAATCCTTGCTCATAACCTGGAGTAGGCAAGCATTCGGTATGTGTATTAAAGTAGTCGCCTACTGCTGGGAACACGCCCTGCACTATATTGTCCAGTCCTACAGCTTTGTAGTAGAACGTAGGTCCTGCTACTGGTACAAAGATAAACACTATGTAGTAGACGAAGAACGACGCCATAACTACCAAGGCAGCTCTTTCAAACTCGTTGTATCGGCAGCAGAAGTAGAACAGTACCGTGAGCGCTATCATGGGGTAGTAGCTGGCGTATCCCATGCTCATAAGCTCTGACACTACAGCCCACGGCATTGTCTTTACAAAGGTTAGGGCTGGTTGGCATCCAAAGATGTTTTGTTCCCATCCGCAGAACACATGGTCAAGGTTGCTGAACATGCGGTTTAGCTCGTAAGTGTCTGGATACCACCATGCCAATAGCGACATCTGCGCCGCTACGCGCACCAAGCGTGTAAGTCGGCACGGTACAAGTCGGTATACCACCCATAAGGCTGCGGTCATAGCCACGACACGTACACGTCCCCAAATCATTGCGTCAGGGTTTTGTAGCTCGGTGTAGGTAAACAAAGCCACGCAAAGCGTAAGTAATGTATAAGCCAACACCACCCATTCGAGAGCCATGAGTCCGCGCTTGGGCTTGCTCTCGATGGCGAATAGTTGTTTGATGAAGTTCATTTCTTTATTGTCTTCTTATAAGAATAAAATTACAACCACCCGTTTTCCTTATACCACTTTACAGCGAGCTTCACGCCCTTATCAAGTTTGTAGTGTGGGTGGTAGCCAAGTTCGTCCATAGTTGGTTCTATATCGCAGCGCCAGTTGCGTTGCTTCAGAATGTTGTACTTGTCGTTGTTTAGCGCTATAGGCTTGTGGGTTATTTGGCCTATCTTCTCGCCGAAGAAGGTAACAATGCGCAGCACCCATACCGGTGCAATGATGCGCAGCATCCACTTTACGCCCATCTCTTTCTTCAGAAGGTCGCTGAATTCGGTAGAGCTATACACCTCGCCGTCGCTTAGGAAGTATTTGCGTCCGCTCATTCCGCGGTCTAATGCCAGGAATACAGCCTGAACAACGTCAAGCACATATACAAAGGTAATGTCTTGCTGCGTGAATCCTACGGCAAAGTCAACGTGCTTCTTAATACTCTCTGCCATAAGGAAGTAGTCGCGCTCGCGTGGTCCGTATACACCTGTAGGACGAAGTATGATGTATGGAAAATCGTTGCCTACCGAGTCTAAATAGCGTTCTGCCTCCAGTTTGCTCTTGCCGTATGCGGTGTTAGGACGTGGACTGTCGTTCTCGGTAATGTCCTGATAGGGCTGCTTTTCGTGTATAGCACCGTATACGCTTAACGAGCTTAGGAATACAAATCTCTTTATAGGCATCTGCATTTCTATTAGCGCGTCTACAAGGTTGCGTGTTCCGTCGGTGTTCATGCGTCGGAAGTCGGTCTTATCAAGGCATTTGGTCACGCCGGCAGCGTGCACTACATAGTCGAAGTGCATACCGTCGAGCTGTTGCTTGAGCCTCTCCTTTGAGGAGAAGTCAAGCTCTATGAAGTTTATACGATTGTCCGTGAGATACTTTTTAGAACTCGTATGTCTCACCGCAGCCCACACTTCCATACCTTTGTTTAGTGCTTCTTCTACGATGAAACTGCCAATAAAACCGCTGGCTCCGGTTATCAATATCTTGCTTGTCATTATGAAAATTGGTACATAATCGGTTACAAAGGTAGTGCAAATAGTAGACAATACAAAACTTTCGTACCTAAATTGCTGTTTATCTGATGTTTTCTGAGCTTAATTTGCAGTTTGTTGTGTCGTTTTCCATTCATTGGATTGGCTACAAAATCAACGTTTGTGAGCAAGTTCCCCTAGAAAAGTGTGGTATTAGTCTAAAAGTTCCCCTAGAAAAGTGTGGTGTTAGTCCAAAAGTTCCCCTACATATCTTTGTCTACTATTATAGCAATGAAAATTCTACAATGGAAATCGACTTTGTTGTACAGCACGACAATGATGTGATTCCCGTGGAGGTGAAGGCGGAAGAGAATCTCAGAGCAAAATCATTGCGACAATTTACTTCGGACAACCCTGGCTTGCATGGTATGCGTTTTTCGATGTCGGGATACAGAGAACAAGAATGGATGACAAATGTGCCTTTATGGGCAGTAAAGTGGTCGTTTACGTAACTTAACAGTAATTTAATACAGCAATGATGTTGCTTGTTTCAAACTTTTTTTGTTTATTTGCATTGTAATAATCAAAGCACGAACAATCTAAAATCAGTAATAATATGGGAAAAGGAAAAAAAGGCGGCAAACGCATGACTAAGAAACAGCTTGCCCCGAAGCTTGAGGAACTATTCGTATCCAATCCCGGCAAGACCCTATCGTTTAAGGATATATTCCGCACGCTGCATCTTGACACTCATCCCCTTAAGATGCTCGCTATTGATATAATGGAGGAGATGGCGTGGGACGACTTCATATCAAAGGTTACAGACAACTCCTACAAACTAAACCTTAAGGGACAGGTGCAGGAGGGTGTGTTCCAGCGCAAGACAAACGGCAAGAACACGGTGACTCCCGATGGCTCGGACAAACCTATATTTGTGGCTGAGCGCAACTCTATGTGGGCTCTTACGGGCGACCGTGTGCGTTTCTCGTACATGGCACGCCGAAAGAATCATATCAAGGAGGCACAGGTAATAGAGATATTGGAGCGTGCAAAGGACACTTTTGTTGGACGTCTTACGTTCGACCACGATATATGCACGCTTATATCTCCGTCTAACGTGCTTGCCAACAGCATTATCATCCCGCGTAGAAAGCTTAAGGGCGGCAAGGATGGCGACAATGCTGTGGTCAAGATTATAGAATGGCCCGATCAGGACCATCGCAACATGATAGGCGAGGTGGTGGATGTGCTGGGCAAGGCTGGCAACAACGATGTTGAGATGAACACTATCCTGGCACAGTATGGTTTGCCATATAAGTATCCTAAGAATGTTGAGGAGGCTGCCGAGAAGATATCAGCCGAGATAACACCCGAGGATTATGCCGAACGCGAGGATTTTCGCGACACATTTACATGTACAATCGACCCTAAGGATGCCAAGGACTTCGACGACGCTCCGTCTATAAAGAAGCTTAAGGACGGTCTGTGGGAGGTAGGTGTGCACATTGCCGACGTGAGCCACTATGTTAAGGAAGGCTCTGTGATAGACAAGGAAGCTGTGAAGCGTGCCACAAGTATATATCTTGTCGACCGCACCATACCGATGTTGCCCGAGCGTCTTTGCAACTTTATATGCTCGTTGAGGCCGGATGAGGAGAAGCTTGCCTTCTCTGTGATATTCAATTTGGACGACGATGCCAATGTTAAGGCTTACCGCATTGTGCATACTGTTATAAAGTCGAACCGACGCTATGCCTACGAGGAAGTGCAACAGCTACTTGAGGATAATGGGGTAGTGGATGGCAAGGGTGAGCCAGCACCACCAGCTCCTAAGGGAGGCTACAAGGGCGAGAATGCCGACCAACTTATAACACTTGATAGATTGGCCAAGAAGTTGCGTGCTGCAAGATTCAAGAATGGCGCCGTTAAGTTCGACCGCGAGGAGCTTCATTTCGACGTAGACGAGAAGGGAAAGCCAGTGCGCTGCTACTTCAAGCGCTCTAAGGATGCCAATAAGCTTATCGAGGAATTTATGCTGCTTGCCAACCGCACCGTGGCTGAATCGGTAGGCAAGGTGGGTAAGGGCAAGAAGCCTAAGACGCTGCCTTATCGTGTGCACGACAATCCAGACCCGACAAAGCTTGAGACATTGAGGGAGTTTGTTGTCAAGTTTGGCTACAAGATGAAGACAGACGGCACGAAAGGCGCACTTGCCAAGTCGCTCAACACGCTTATGTCCGACTGTGAGGGCAAGCGCGAGCAAAACCTCATACAGACTGTTGCGCTGCGCGCCATGATGAAGGCAAAATACTCTATACACAATATAGGTCACTTTGGTTTGGCGTTCGACTACTACACTCACTTTACATCGCCTATCCGCCGTTATCCTGATACGATGGTTCACCGACTAATAACGCGTTATCAGCAAGGTGGACGCTCTGCCAATAAGGAACATTACGAGGAGTTGTGCGAGCATTCGTCTGAGATGGAGCAGGTTGCCGCCAATGCCGAGCGCGATTCTATCAAGTACAAGGCAGTAGAGTTTATGTCGGAACGTATAGGTAATGTGTACGATGCGCATATCTCTGGCATACAGTCGTATGGCATCTACTGCGAGATAGACGAGAATCATTGTGAGGGTCTTGTGCCAATGCGCGATCTTGACGACGATTACTACGACTTTGATGAGCGTAACTACTGTCTTGTGGGCAGACGTCATCACAATAAATATCAGCTTGGCGACCCAGTACGCATCAAGGTGGCTCAGGCAAATCTCGAGAAGAAACAGCTCGACTTTACGTTGGCTGATGATTAAGAAATTGGAGGCTAATAAAAGTAATATATATTACTTGCTCATTTATATTGTATTACTTTGCCATTTATATTGTATTACTTTGCCATTTATATTGTATTAAAATGGCAAGTAATATATAATGCTTTGTAATGGCATATGGAAACAAAAAAGGAGTCACTCTAATGAGTGGCTCCTTTTTGTTGTTCATCCGGATATGGAGTGATATATAAGTACGTGTTAATATTTAGCTTTATATATGAGTGGCAATCTGTAGGAGGGTATGGCATCCCTGCCATACCCACTCTGCCAGTATGATCGGTATGAGCATTGTCTAACGGGTGCAAGTCCCAAGTAAGCCCTAATAGTGGGAATTACATAGCTAAAGGCAAGGGTGTTCATCGTGAGGTGGAATCTGAAGGAAGCCGGAGGCAAATATCTGACCTAACGGACAGAAACTTCATATATGGCATATGACTGTGGGTAAGGTTACCAAACAAATCAAAGCCCGATAGCTATTCGGAACGGTCAGTGGAGTTCTTGAGCTTGCGAAAAAATGAAGTGGGTATAAGATGGAAAGACAATGTCATTATCCGAGGAGGTCTCACGGATATGGCAATTAGTTGCTTTTACGAAAGTCATGGAGTAAAGCTTGTCGTGAGAAGTCAGCAGAAGTCATAGTACCCAAGGCACGTGTGCCTATAGGGAAGGACTGAATCGTGCGGTGCAATAGTAAATGAATGTTACCTTGTGAGACACCTCGTCAGATGTCCGAAAGAAACTCTCTATCCAAGAAGATAGGACGGAATCCGACAATAGGACAGAAGTGACGCTACTCACAGGGATAGCTGAAAACAACTTGCCACACATCGCAAGATGAGAAAGCACGAAACCGCCGTATGCGGAACCGCACGTACGGTGGCGTGGGAGGTCGGTAAATGTGAAAATAGGAAGCAAATGCCTTCTATGATTAGCATTAACCTCCTAGCCGATTACATTCTGATATGGAGTGATACATAGGTAATTTTATAACCTGAGGTGGAATAGCCAAACTATATCATGTTGCGTCGCCAAAGGCGACATCTACTTTAATGGGGTATATCAAATGGAGTCAAAATAGGAGCTGTCGTATGTCGAACAGTACGTGTGGTGTTGTGAGAGCTCGAAAAAGAAAGTAGGAAGAAAACTGCTTTGTTTTCCTCCTACTCGATTATTATTAGAATCTGTGTACTGCTATTACTTTATAAACTTTTTCTTTTGATAAATCATATGATTTGCTATAATTAAAACCATAGGCTCGGTTTTCTGTATATTCTGTTGATGACCACCAGTAATTGTCACTAAAGCTTTTTCCTCCTCCTTTATAAATATAAGAAAGTTCATTTGTTGCCGGCAGATACCACCCAGTCACATTACCTGTATTAAGAGCGTCGCATAATGCAAATGCAGGATAAAGGTCTTTCCAACCGGATATTTTCTTTATGATAGACATGTTTAACCTTCCGTCATATTTGTCATTTGCACCTGTCAATACTTCTTCCTTAGACCAGACAACTTCTCTGACATCTTTTCCGACATACCTGATTGTGTCAATCATGCAGACAACTTTTCCCTTCACTCCATTCTCATTGTATTCATCGCCTACGGCATATTTGCTTTGGTCAACTTCAATCTTTGTTGAAAGACCTTTGAATGAAATGGTTGCTTTTCTGTTCGCTGCGCTTCCTGAGTATGGCGTAGCACGAATTGTTAGATTGTTGCCATTCTTGCTTATTGTACACCAACTTTGGTTAGACGAAGCTTCCCAATCAATGTTTGTGTCTATTGTTATGGTCTTGTTTGAGTAGTTTTTGTCAAAGCCGACTTTTGTTTGACTCGGAATAAATTTAATGCCACGTTGAGAGACTGTCAGAGTAAAGCTCAATGTTTTCGTTTTGTTTGAGATTACGATTTTGGCTTTTCTTGTTTTCTCTGTGGTATTCTTGCTGATATTAGTGTTCAATGTTATATTGCCCCAATGATCTTTTTGCAATTCCGGTTTACACCATGTCTCGTTGCAACTTACTTGCAAGTCCTCATATTCTAAGTTTGTATATACGTTGCCGATAACTGCGTTTCTCTCTTCATTATCAAATGATACCTCATTATATCCTTCATTTCCAACATACAAATAAGCCTTGTTCTGAATTACATTCAGAGTCACACTCTTCTTTCCGTCCTTACTCTTCAGCGTTATTGTTCCCTTTCGTTCTGTATCTTTGTCATTGGAATTGGCCTTGAGAACCAGAGCGTAATAACTTGCAGAGCCAGCAGCGTTAGCTGCTTTGACTGTCTTTGCCGGCTTGTTGCCCACAAACTTTATCCTTGCAGCACTTGCATGTATCGCCCTTGTTTGGTCTACAAATTCCGCCTTGCACCACGAACTTGCGGTGTTGCTGATAGTCAAGTCCTCTTTCTGAATGTTGGTGTTCAGTCCAACTTGTCTTTCACACTCCTTGGCATCAAGCGTGACCGATGTCTCGTTGAGGGTAAGATACGGGTCAACACCGCCTCTCGTCACTTTTATCTCCTTCTTCTTTCCATAGGCAGTGGTCAGCGTAATGGTAGCCTCTGTAGTGGCAGCCACATTCGATGGCTGTGCAATGATCTGTATGCCGTTGGCAAGGAAAGAATAGTTGTAAGTGGATGTTGGGATAATCTGACACCAGTCTTCTGAAGATTTCGCCGTAAATACAACAAACTCCTTGTTGTTGAATACGATATTCTCCGTTCCTCCCTTCTTGTCGAAAGAAACAGAAGTTGCCGGCAGTTCCAGTTCGAGGTCTTTTCCTTTGAATGGAGCCTGGTATTTCACGTCATAGCCGATTATGCCGCCTGTAGTCCCGACAATTTCCTTCTCTACATAAATCCTGTAGAATGTTCCATAGGAATATGCCACATATCCATTTCCGCTGCGTACGGAAACCATGTCAGCCCAACCTGTTGTCGGAATATACGACACGTTGCCAAGTCCCTTCACTGTTCCCAATGAAATGAAATATCCTCCGTTGAAGTTGTAGTCGTTGCCTATATGAATGGATGAGTTTCCTATATACGTTGCCCCCTCATTGAGGTCGTGACCTTTCATCATAGACAGTGATACCGTTCCAACCGGGTCATTCACGTTAACGTCAGGCTTTATGTTGCCGTCGCCATCGGTAGAGTCATCATCGCTGCTGCACGCCGCAAAGGTTACAGCAAGGAGTAAAAAGGTAAAGACTCTCCCTAAAAGTTTCATTGTCTTTTCCATATATGTAAATGTTTTTGTGTCGCATCTTCTAATTTTTCCAAAGATGTGGTAGTATACCTTTGGATCTTGTTTTAATGCGCTGGTTATTATTATGTGTTGGAGTAGTATTTGTTTAGTCCTGGGCTTAGGTATAGACAATAAAAAAACGTGGACTAAAACTTCGTCTACGCTTATCGAGGTATCGCCAAACACCATATGCAACCATACACGAGTAAAAGCCCACGCCTGTAGACAGACGTGAGCATTAACCTTTTACTCTTGATTGCTTTTCTTAAATTTGGCGATTTTCGATAAGCAAGAATACAAAGCTAACGCTTCTTTATTTTATTATAATATGTCTTCTTTTTATTTATGCTTCATAGGCATCATTTTTTTTATTTATAATGCAAATATACGAAGTTTTTACTATATAATCCTAATCATATATAAATTTTTTGATAAAAACTCTACGTTTTCTGTCCCATGTTTTATTTTAAACGCAGTATAGAGGTTCATATATGGTATTGCTTCTTGAAAGTGTATAAGGAGTTGGAGTGTATGCTGAAAGTCTCAGAGATTTATACGAGTGTAGACACGGCGTGCATTGGCAAGGATTATTATAATAATACCAATACAACAACGGGGCGTTAATACAACAAAAAAGGAGTCACTCTAATGAGTAACTCCTTTTTATTGTGGTGCCACCAGGAATCGAACCGGGGACACAAGGCCAATTTATAGATAATGTCAGTCCTTTGCTCTACCAACTGATCTGTGGCATCAATACAAAAAAGGAGTCACTCTAATGAGTAACTCCTTTTTGTTGTGGTGCCACCAGGAATCGAACCGGGGACACAAGGATTTTCAGTCCTTTGCTCTACCAACTGAGCTATGGCACCAACACTATGTTGCTTAATTGCGGGTGTAAAGGTACGACTAATATTTGATACTTGCAAGTTTTTTGCAAAGAATTTTTCGCTAATTGTCATTAAACAAAAAAAATAATGAAAAGATGCACGTATATCAGAAAAAACCTGTAACTTTGCACACGCTTTTGGGTTTACTCCCATTATGCAATCGGGATGTAGCGCAGTTGGTAGCGCACTACGTTCGGGACGTAGGGGTCGCAAGTTCGAATCTTGTCATCCCGACATAAAAGGGTTAAGATACTGATTTCGGTAATCTTAACCCTTTTGTCGTTTTTTATACCACTCCTGCTTGGTGCAAGAACACCGCAATGATGCACACTGGGCATACAAATCTAACTATGAACAGGAATATACCGTATACCTTAACCCATGTGGTGCCACGGTTGGTAAACTCGTCTCGTACAATACGTTTAGGAACAAACCAACCTATGAGCAAACATGTAGCCAGTGCTCCTACAGGCATAAGTATCTGTGCGGTAAGAAAGTCGCAGAAGTCGAGCAATGTGCGGCCTGCTATCGACAATCCCTTATATGCGCCACACGACAGGGCGCATAGTATAGCTATGATGCAGCAAACAACTGTCTCTATAGTGGCACCTATACGACGCGAGCAGTGTAGTTCCTCATGAAAGAAGGCTGTGCCTATCTCGTGCATAGAGATAGTGGATGTAAGGGCAGCCAATGCCAAAAGCATGTAGAAGAGCACCGACATTATATAGCCAACAATAGGCATTGAAGCGAATGCCTCTTTGAAGACATTGGGCAAGGTGATGAATATAAGAGCCGGACCCGAGTCGGGACTTATGCCTACCGAGAAAGCTGCCGGGAATATCATAAGTCCGGCAAGTATAGCCACAAGCATATCTATTATGGCTATCTGGCAAGCTGTCTTGGCAAGGTTGGTTCGCCTTGAGAAGTAGGAAGCATAGGTGCAAAGGCATGCCGTGCCTAACGACAACGAAAAGAAAGCCTGGCCTAAGGCATCAAGAAACACCGTGCTGCTTACTTTTGAGAAGTCTGGGTTAAGCAGAAAGTCTACTCCACGCCATGCTCCTGGCAGCATGCACGACGCTGCAACGAGCACTATAAGCAGAATAAATAGGGTAGGCATGAGCAGATTGGATACCTTCTCTATGCCGCTGCGTATGCCATGTACCACAACAAAGTGGGTGATAAGGATGAATGCCACTGCCCAGAACGCTGGCATTACCGGATTATGGGTGAAGTCGTTGAAGTAGGCTGCCACATAATTGGCATCGCCCGAGAGTTGACCAACCAACGACGCATAGAGATATTGCAGACACCATCCAGCCACTACAGCATAGAAGCCAAGCACTATCATAGATGTAAGCACGCCCATAACGCCTATCAGCATCCATGCCTTTCCGGCTGCCAGTCGGCGGTAAGCACGTGCGGCATTTGAGCCAGCATGGCGTCCGATGATAAACTCGCTTATCATACCCGGTATGCCAAGCATAAGCACGCATACAAGATATATAAGTATGAAGGCGGCCCCACCGTCTTCGCCAGTCATATAAGGAAATCGCCACACATTGCCAAGTCCTACTGCAGAGCCTGCTGTTGCAAGCACAGCACCAAACTTGGTGGCGAAACTGGTTCTACCTGATTGATTCATTAGCAATTTTTTCTCTGTATATTTATTGTTATATCACACCCAACTGGTTAAGGAATATCGCCACGATGCACACTGGGCACACATATCTTATTAGCACCATATATACGCTAAACAGAGTAGAGCGCAGCGTGCCCCAATTGGTAAACTCGTCCTTCACCGTCTTGCGTGGCACTACCCATCCTAAGAACAGGCATGTAAGGAAGCCTACTATGGGCAGGAATATCTGTCCGGTTACAAAGTCGAATACATCGAACAGCGACTTGCCGCCTATCATAAGCCAGTCGCGTCCGCCTATAGATAGCGAGCAGAAGGCTCCCATAATGCAGCACGATACGGTTACTATTGTGGCTGCCTTCTTGCGTGTTGTATGCAGCTCCTCGTAGAAGAAAGCTGTAGACACCTCGTGCAATGATATGAGCGATGTTAGGGCTGCAAGCGACAGCAGTATGTAGAAACCGGTGGCGATGATTGTGCCTAAAATAGGCATGGAGGCAAATGCCTCGCGGAAAACGTTGGGCAGGGTGATGAAGATAAGCGATGGTCCCGAGTCGGGATTAACACCTACAGAGAAGGCTGCTGGGAATATCATCAGTCCGGCAAGTATGGCTATCAGCGAGTCGATTAGCACTATGTTGACAGCCGACTTCATAAGATTGGCTTGGCGCGAAAAGTAGCTGGCAAAGGTGCATATGCAACCCATGCCGATGGACAGCGAGTAGAACGACTGGCCCATTGCGGCGAGAAACATATTTGAGTCGAGTTTGGAGAAGTCGGGACGGAATAGAAACTCGATGCCTTTGCCCGCTCCAGGCAGCATACACGAGCCTACAACCACAACGAGCAGCAGTATGAAGAGCAACGGCATCATTATCTTTGAGGCACGCTCTATGCCGCTGCGTACACCGTGTATAATGACAAAATGGGTCATAGCAAGTATGGCTACGGTCCATATTACAGGTTGTAGGGGAGCCGAAGAGAAATCCTTGAAGTACTCGGTTATGTAGGTGGGGTTGCCGTTAAGTTCGCCAAATGCCGAGGAGAAGATGTACTGCAAGCACCATCCCGATACCACAGCATAATAGCCAGTGATAAGAAATCCGGTAAGCACACTCATACATCCTACCAATCTCCATAGGCTGTGTGCTCCCATCTTGCCGTAGGCGCGTCCGGTATTAGCTGCTCCGTGTCGGCCAATGATAAACTCGCTCATCATACATGGCAGACCAAGTAGCACGACGCAACCGATATATACCATAATAAATGCGGCACCGCCGTTCTGTCCAGTCATATACGGAAATCGCCATACGTTGCCAAGTCCTACAGCCGAGCCGGCAGTGGCGAGTACCATACCAAGTTTGCTTCCAAAGTTTACTCTTTCTTTTGACATCTTTCTTCGTGATTTTGTTTTGTTATCCTATAATATTTACGGGATATATGATGATTTAATGCTATTACAGTTATTAAAGTTGCAAAAGTATAAAATTATTTCGAGAAAAGAGGGTAGTTTGTAAGTAAAACTGGTAATTATGTTGTAATTATGAATATAGATAGTTGTTGCCCGACATTTTATGTTATTGTTTTTTCGTAACTTTGCAGCTCAAACAAACATTATAAAGTAACCAATTAAACAAGTGATTATGCAATACATTCGTCATCTTCTTAAGTCGTACCCCGTATCGTCGTTCTACATTCTTATAATATGGGTGTTGTGCTTTGCCTCTGTGCCCCACACGCCTCTCGACAATGTGTCGCTGATAGACAAGTGGGTGCACACCGCCATGTACCTTGGAACGTGTGGCACTATATGGTATGAGTATCTGCGCAGACATCGTGTAAAGTGCGACATAGGCGGAGGTTTTCGCTACGAGATAAATCCTATGAAGCTATTTCTGCTTGCTTGGCTTGCACCAGTGGCTATGAGCGGACTAATAGAGATATTGCAGGCTACGTGTACAGGCGGACGTAGGTCGGGCGAATGGCTCGACTTTGCTGCCAACTCTATTGGCGTTACGTTGGCGGCAATATGCGGAATAGTAGCGTTGCGCTTTAAACGCAGACAGTAACAAACACAAAAGAAAATCCCCAGAAACAAGTTGTACCTGTTTCCGGGGATTCCATTTTTATACTAACCTATAACGATCTGTTCGTTTATTAGTTGATTAATAACCATCAGACGGTGTAAGAGCCTTGTTGGCATCAAGAGCGCCCTGCGGTATTGGCAAGTAGCGGTTGTGTGTCTTGAACACGCGAGTCTCTATTTCTGTTGTCTTGCCGTTGAATGTGGCACGCATGCCAGGAGCTACAGATGCATCCATGTTTACAGTACCCTCACGGCTCAGCAATACCTGGTTGAGAACCTTCTCGGCAAGCATCTTACCATCAGCAGTCTTCCAACGGAGGATATCGCTACGACGAAGACCCTCGCCTGCAAGCTCTACACTACGCTCACGGTGAATAAGCTCACGCAATGTTTCCTTGGTGTTGTACTTAGTCTTGTCAACATCCGGCATACCTACACGGTTACGAATCTTATTCAGATAAGTATAAATCTGTTCAGATGGACCGTCAAGCTCGTTGGCTGCCTCGCACCATGTAAGGAGAACCTCAGCATAGCGGAATACGATAGGCGAGCATGCTGTGTTCCAGATGTCGCTGTACTGGCTCTGCGGAGCAATATACTTACCCCAGATAAGGCCAGTTGGAGGTGTATTGTTCTTGCTGTCCTTATAGTTAGAGTTCTTCACACCGTTGATCTTCTCGTCAAGAGTATTGAAGATAGCCTGCTTGCCCTGACCATTGATGTAGTCGCAGCCAGGATAGCAGATTGTCATACCCATACGTGGGTCGCGGTTGTTGAACGGATGGGTTGCATCATAACCTGATGTAGGATCGTCGATGGTCTTGCCGTTAGCCATTTCGTAAGCATCGACAAGGTTCCATGTAGGCATGATTGAACTCCAACCACCATCGCCATTGCTGTACATACGACCGACAACGTCATTGTACTTGGTTCCGGTGATGTGCTGTACTGCAAGGATAATCTCCTTAGAACCCTGACCGGCAAGACTAAAGATGTTAGAATAGCTTGGGTCGAGGTCGTACTGACCGAGAGCGATAATCTTCTCGGCGCGATCCTTAGCTACAGCCCACTGCTCGTTATAGAGAGCCTCGCGCATACGGAGAGCATAGCCTGCACCCTTTGCGATACGTCCAGTCTGTGAAGGAGCATCGTTAAGGTCGCCTACAAGCTGGTCGAGCTCGTCTTCTACATATTTTCTAACCTCAGCCTCGGTGTTCTTAGGAACCATAGCATCCTCGGCCGACTGGAAGCTCTTGATGATAGGCACTGCACCGTAGTTCCAGTTCATAAGGAAGTAGCGGTAAGCGCGAATCCAGCGAGCCTGTGCTATCATGTCCTTCTTTACAGCCTCGCTGCTGAAAGAGCACTTGTCAACATTGTCAAGGAATTCGTTGCAACGACGAATCTTAGAGAATTCGTAGAAGTCGCGACCTGTGGTAGCATTTACCTGACCATTGCCAATAGGAGTATATCCCTCCCAAGGATACTGGTCGTAACCAAAGTCGGAAGCTCCATCCCAATAAAGAAGGAATCCATCCCAACCCCAACCAGAATCGTAATTGTCTTCCCAGTTGTTGTAACATCCGGTAAGGAACTTCTCGGCATCACTTTGTGTCTGCCATGCTGTAGCAGGTGTCATGGCATCCTTCGGTGCTGTATCGAGGAAGTCAGAGCACGAAGTTGTCATGAGAGCCGCTAGACCTGCAAATATATAATTTTTAAGATGTCTCATAATAGTAATGATTTAAATAGATGTAGTTTTTAGAATGTAACGCTCAAACCAAATGAGTGGGTGCGGAGCAGCGGATACGAGCTGAGTCGCTGGCTGGTAGCCTCCGGATCCATGTTGAGGTCGAGGTTGTCGATAGTGAAGAGGTTCTCGCAAGAGTAGTAAACACGTACCTTGTTGAGGCCGATAGTGTTGACAATCTGCTTAGGCAATGTATAGCCAATCTGCAAGTTCTTCAGACGGCAGTAAGCAACGTCCTTGAGCCAGAATGTAGACATAACCTGGCGTGAAGAGCTAGGAGAGTTGGTGTCCTTGAACAGACGTGGCATCTTCGGGTCCTTCTTGTTGAATGTCCAAGAGTCCTTCCAGATAGTAGCTGGGTGAGAGCTATCGCCTGAGAATGAGCCTTCAACCTCGAATGAATCGAAGAAGCGCTTAGCCTTGAGCTGGCCATTGAAGAACATAGAGATATCGAATCCCTTCCAAGCAGCGTTGAGGTTCAAGCCGAATGTATAGCGTGGAGTAGGACCATTGGTGAAGATACGGTCCTCGGCATTGATCTTGCCGTCGCCGTTTGTATCAACATACTTGAGGTCGCCACCCTTGAAGCCGCCGCCACCGAATGGGCAACCACCCTTAGAACCATCGGCTGGCCAGTAGTAGTCCATATACTTCTGGGCCTCCTCGTCTGATGCGAAGAAACCATCAGCCTTGTATACATAGTAGCTGTTGAACTCGTGGCCCTTGGCATTGCGGATACCATTGCCGTCATCGATATAGCCCTTACCAGGCATATCCTCGATCTTGTTCTTGTTGTAAGCAAGGTTGAATGCAGCGCCGAATGTAACGTCGCCAATCTTGTCGTTGTAAGCAATCTGGAGCTCAACACCCTGATTGCGCATCTGACCTACGTTGTCCTTGTAGCTACCAAGAGCAAACTCGTAAGGTGCGTCTACTGACATAAGGATGCCATCAGTAAGGCGGTTGTAGTAGTCAATGCTTGCTGTAATCTTGTTGTTAAGGAAGCCCATGTCTACACCTACGCCCCATGTTGTGGCCTTCTCCCATGTGATGGTGTTGATCTTGTAAGAGCCCTGATAGTAGCCCGGGTTCAATGTACCGCCAAATACATAGTTGGCACCAGTGTTATAGGTACTGAGAGATGGATAGTAGTCGTCGAGAGCCTCCTGGTTACCGAGTTTACCCCAAGAACCACGAATCTTCAAGTTAGAGAGCCAAGACTTGGTATTCTCCATAAATGCTTCCTCGCTTACGCGCCATCCTGCAGAGAATGAAGGGAAGTAGCCCCAACGGTGTCCGTCAGCAAAGCGGCTTGATGCATCAGCACGGAGGTTAGCCTCAAGGAGATAGCGTCCAGCGAAGTCGTAGTTAATACGACCGAACCAAGAAAGCATGTTAAGCTTGCGTGTGTAGCCCTCTCCCTTCTGTGTAGAAGCGTCACCGGCATTGATGTCTGTTACAGAACTGCTTGGGAAACCCTGGCGGTATGTCTTCCAGTACTTATACTCGTAGCCCTCAGCATGCCAACCGGCAAGAGCACCAAAGTTATGGTTGCCAAGAGTCTTGTTGTATGTAAGCAATGCCTCGAATGTCTTGCGTTCCCACTTAGACATCTGTTCTGTGTGCTCGTTAGGAGAAGTTTCCTTGTTGGCATTGTAGCGGAAGTACGGCTGGAAGTAGTCGTAGTTCTGTGTGTTGTTAACGTAAGAAGCGCTAACCTTAGCTACAAGACCGTCGATAATCTTATAGTCGAAACCAAGGAGTCCGGTGAAGTTGGTGTTGCGACGTACAACCTTGATGTCGTTGTCGAGCCATGCAATAGGGCTACCATCGGCGATTGTACCCCATGTACCATCCTCGTAACGTGGAGTAACCCATGGTGCGATAAGGTTGAGCTGACGTATAATCTGGTCGGAACCACCACCTGCGTATGCTGATGACGGGTCGCTATAGTCGTTCTTGATGAATGAGAGGTTGAGGCGAGTAGTAAGGCGGTCGTTAATCTTCATTTCAAGATTAGTACGGCCGTTGAACTGCTCACGTCCTGCATTAGGAAGAATACCTGTCTGCTTGAGATATCCGGCAGAAGCGAGATAGTTAACATTCTCGTTGGCACCGTTTACGCTAACGTTGTGGTGCTGCATAACGCCAGTCTTGTAGGCAAGGTCGTACCAATCGGCATTATTCTTGCCATTCTCAAACTGAGTAAGGTCGTATTGCTTGTCTGCTGGAAGTATGGTGTTGAACATACTTGCATAGTCGTAAGAGCTAAGACGGTCGATAAGGGCTGTAGCGTTCTGGAAGCTTACGTAGCCGTTATAATTAACCTGAGGAGCACCGCTCTTACCTCTCTTTGTGGTGATAAGGATAACGCCGTTGGCTGCCTTTGAACCGTAGATGGCTGCCGAAGCTGCGTCCTTAAGTACAGAGATACTCTCAATATCGTTAGGGTCGAGGCTCGACATAGTACCAGCCTCTACACCATCGATAAGGATGTAAGGAGCCGAAGAGTTGAATGTACCGACACCACGCACATTGATAGAACCAGCATCCATACCCGGAGCACCGTTGGTGCCACTGATTGCAACACCCGGCATAAGGCCCTGCAAACCACTCTGGAGGTTTTGGATAGGACGGTTCTCAAGTTGCTTGCTGTCAACAGAAGCCACAGAACCAGTGAGGTTTACCTTCTTCTGTGTGCCGTAACCAACCACAACAACCTCATTGAGCTGCTGGTCGTCCGACTTAAGAGTAATGTTCATGTGGTCGTTAGCTGCAACTGTAGTAGAGTTGAAGCCAATGTAGGAAACATTAATCTTGCTTCCTGCTTTCTTAAGGTTTAAAGAGAAGTTGCCGTCAACATCGGTAACGGTGCCGTTCGATGTACCTGCTTCTACAACAGACACACCAATAAGAGGTTCGCCATTAGAGTCAACAATCTTACCCTTAGCAACTGCATTCTGCTGTTGAATCTCAGAAATAGAAGTAGGAGGGGTGGAAACACTGTTTCCTGCGACTGCCAACTGAGGCGTCAAGGAAGTCAGCGCACACATTAGCATGGCTGTCTTCAACTGGTTTTTTGATTCAGATTTTCTCATATCAAATAGGTTATAGAGATTTAATATAGTCTTGATTTTTAGACTTGTTTTGGGGTGAGTTTATATGTTTGTAGGTTTATATTGTTTGCTTCTTTCTTGTCGGGGCGTCTTTTGGGGTATTGGGGCGTGCTTTTATATGGTTTGTCTTGGTATGGCCGTGCTAATGTACGGACACACTTCGGACTTTATGTGATATTTATGGAATTGTTAAGTAAGGAGATATAAGGTAATAAAATTGTGAATGTTGTAGATTGTTAATTGATTACGGTGGCAAAATTATATAAAATTTATTTAATGGCAAAGGTTTTCTAAACTTTTTTTACCTATTTTCTATAATAGGTTAAAATTCGTAGAATAAAAGTGAGTTATCGGTTAGGGTTTGCTAATTCCACATTACATTTTGATATGCAAATATGTATATCAAGATGTAATGTGGAGTGTATGGCTTACGTTTTGTCAGTGGAATGCACATCCTCTTGATGTCTGATAAAGTATTTAGAAGCTTTCGAGCCAGGCTTTGAGGTCCATCATCATCTCCACGTGATAGCGGAAAGATGTCTTTATTCCCCATCCATGACCGCCACCAGGATAGACATGCAGCGAGGCAGGTACATCATGGCGGAACATCTCAGAGTAGTAGCTAATGCTGTTGGCAGGCATTACCACGTGGTCGTCGTCGGATAGAAGGATGCATGCACGTGGAGTAAGGCGCGACACTTGCATGTCAGAGCTGTACTTCTGTTCTTCCTTCTTGTGAGCATTCTTGCCTAACAAAGCATCGTGCGAACCCTGGTGGGTATAGCCCTGAAGCATTGTGATAACGGGGTAGAACAGAATTTGGAAGTTGGGCTTAGCCTCGCCCTTCGACTGTGTTGCTATTGTTGAAGCAAGATGGCCACCGGCAGAGAATCCCATGATACCTACATCGTTAGCGTCGATGTTCCACGACTTGGCGTTGCGGCCTACTATGCGCAAGGCCTCTTCTGCATCGCTGATAGGCACTTTTTCGTTGCCGTTTGGCATACGATAGTGCAGTATGATGGCTGCAATGCCCATATTGTTGAAGAATGGAGCCCAATCGGTGCCCTCGTGCTGCATGGCAAGATGCTCGTAGCCACCGCCAGGACATATCACAACAGCACGGCCAGTGGCGCGCTTGGCATCGGGTAGATACACCTTAATATACGCTGTGTCTTGTAGGCCATTCTTGTTTGGAGCCTTAGCTTGCCACAGATTTTGGTTGAACGAGCGCTGGGCCAAAGCCGGCAGCGCAAGGAATAGAAGTAGAAGCGCAAGAAGAAGGTTTGCTTTTTTCATTGTGTCACTTGTTTTTGTTGCTTGTTATTATTGTTGTTTTTTTATTGTTATGATTTTTGTAATATTTCTTGCAAAGGTAGCCTTTTTTTTGTAATATTGCATCATGTTTAAAGTATAACCCCAATATTTAAACATTATACATTAATAATTAAACATTATCAAGATGCATCCATTAGAAAAGTTCGAGTATTGCCCATTGTGCGGCAGTCATCACTTCGAGACAAATGGCGCAACAAGCAAGAAGTGCGAGAATTGCGGGTTTGAGTATTTTATGAATCCAAGTGCGTCCAATGTGGCGATAATCAAGAACGTCAAGGGCGAGATTCTTGTAGAGCGTCGCAAACAGGAACCAGCTAAGGGAATGCTTGACTTGCCTGGCGGATTCGCGCAGATAGGCGAGACTTCGGAGGAAGGTGTATGTCGTGAGGTTATGGAAGAGACAGGTTTGAAGGTGGTATCAGCACAATATCTCTTTTCTCTGCCTAATGTTTACCGTTACAGTGGCATCGATATCCACACGCTTGACATGTTCTATCTGTGCGAGGTAGAGGATGATTCGGCGCTTGCTGCCGGAGATGACGCGGCAGAGTGTATGTGGATTAAGCCTGAGGATATACATACCGAGCAGTTTGGCTTGCGTTCTGTACGCTGGGGACTGATTAAGTTCCTTGAACGCCAGGATAGATTCAAGTCGGCTGAAGAAGCCCAAAAGTAAGACTTTTGCAATAGCGTGCCTCACCTTATTTATGCTAAAGCAAGCGGTATATTGCTCTTTCTTTTGGGCTAAAGTACTCCGCATTTACTCATTTGTACAAAAAAAGTAAAATAATTCCTCGGAAATTTGGAGATACGAAATAAAATCCGTACATTCGTAAACGAAATAAACAATCGACGGCAATGTTGAATTTAGACAGTTTCTTGGATTATATGCGATACGAGCGCAACCGCTCTGACGAGACCGTGGAGAGCTACCGCATGGATATCTGCAAGTTTGAGAAATATATAAAAAGTCTGAACCAGAACATCACCTTCGATAATGTAGACAGCGACATCATCCGGGCATGGATGGAAGACATGATGGATAAAGGCAACGCCGCCACATCTATATGTAGACGGCTTAGCGCGGTGAAGTCGATGTACCGATATGCGCTGTCAAGAGGAATGGTAGACCATGACCCGGCTCATGCCGTACATGCTCCAAAGAAGCACAGAAGGCTACCGCAGTTTGTAAGCGAGAGCGATATGGACAAACTTCTTGACAATGCAGAGTGGAATGATAGCTACGACAGTGTGCGCACGCGCACTATACTTGCGGTGTTCTATGAAACAGGACTGCGAGTGAGCGAGCTGATAGGTCTTGACGATGCGTCAATTGACTTCCAACGCTGTGAGCTTCGTGTTACCGGCAAAGGCAATAAGCAACGCATTGTTCCGTTTGGCGACAAACTGAGCGTGCAAATGCAAGAGTACAAACATATGCGCGACGCGCAAGTCTTAAAACGTGAGACATCCGCCTTTTTTATTAATAATAAAGGGCGACGCTTGAGGTACGAACAGGTAAGGTTGCTTGTGAGAGAACAATTGTCGGCTGTACCTAATATTAATAAGCGTTCACCGCATGTATTGCGTCACTCATTTGCCACTGCGATGCTGAACAATGGGGCAGATATAGAGAGTGTGCAGAAGTTACTGGGTCATAACAGTCTATCCACAACCGAGATATATACACATACAACATTCGAACAACTAAAACAGATTTATAGTAAGGCGCATCCCAGAGAGTAAAGTCTCGAGGATTGTAAATCTACTACACCTTATTATATATATAAGAAATAAACGTAAGTAAAAACCTTAACAAAGAAAAGGAGGACACTATGGAGATCAAGATTCAGTCAATCCATTTTGACGCAACAGAGAAGCTGCAAGAATTCATCGAGAAGAAAGTAGCAAAATTAGAGAAGACATTCGAAGACATCAAGACAGCAGAGGTGCAGCTTAAAGTTGTAAAGCCTGCTACATCCAATAATAAGGAAACAAGCCTAACGGTAGCTGTTCCCGGACAGACACTCTTTGTGGAGAAGACATGCGACACATTTGAGGAGGGAGTAGATCTCTGTGTGGACGCAATGAAGGTTCAATTGACTAAATTTAAAGAAAAAACAAGGAATAAGTAAAAAAAAATACCGAAAAGTTTTGGTGAATAAAAAATAAGTCGTATCTTTGCAGCCGTTTTAGAACAGGTCCTAAATGGTGGCTTAACGGCTGCAAGGATTTTGCCTCTTTAGCTCAGTTGGCCAGAGCACGTGATTTGTAATCTCGGGGTCGTTGGTTCGAATCCGACAAGAGGCTCAAGAAACAAACGGAATTACTGAACGCAGTTTTTCTTCTCGCTAACCTACTTTTTGGAGCGATTAATTTATTTCATGGAAGGGTGGTTACCAGAGTGGCCAAATGGGGCAGACTGTAAATCTGCTGGCGATGCCTTCGGTGGTTCGAATCCATCACCACCCACTTTCATTTAACTTTTGCGGAAATAGCTCAGTTGATAGAGCACTAGCCTTCCAAGCTGGGGGTCGCGGGTTTGAGCCCCGTTTTCCGCTCTAAGTTGCTGTAATAGCTCAGTGGTAGAGCACTTCCTTGGTAAGGAAGAGGTCCTGAGTTCAACTCTCAGTTACAGCTCTGCTTCAGTTTCTAATCAAAGAATTTGAAGAAAAACAGATTAAACAATTTATATATAAAATAAAAAGCTATGGCTAAAGAAACATTTGTGCGCACCAAACCGCACGTAAACATTGGTACAATTGGTCACGTTGACCATGGTAAGACCACTCTTACTGCTGCCATCTCTAAGACTCTTCATGATAAGGGTTTCGGTGGCGAGGAAGTTAAGTCTTTCGACCAGATCGATAACGCTCCTGAGGAGAAAGAGCGTGGTATCACTATCAACTCTGCTCACATCGAGTACGAAACAGCTAAGCGTCACTACGCTCACGTAGACTGCCCGGGTCACGCCGACTATGTAAAGAACATGGTAACTGGTGCTGCTCAGATGGACGGTGCTATCCTTGTTGTTGCTGCTACTGATGGTCCTATGCCTCAGACACGTGAGCACGTACTTCTCGCTCGTCAGGTAAACGTACCTCGCATGGTTGTTTTCTTGAACAAGTGCGATATGGTAGAGGACGAGGAGATGCTTGAGCTCGTTGAGATGGAGGTTCGCGAGATTCTTGACCAGTATGGTTATGAGGAAGAGACTCCTATCATCCGTGGTTCTGCTCTTGGTGCACTTAACGGTGTAGAGAAGTGGACTGACAAGGTAATGGAGCTTATGGACGCTGTTGATACATGGATTCAGGAGCCTCCACGTGATCTTGACAAACCATTCTTGATGCCTATCGAGGACGTATTCTCAATCACAGGTCGTGGTACTGTTGCTACTGGTCGTATCGAGACTGGTCGTGTTAAGGTAGGCGACGAGACTGAGCTCCTTGGTCTTGGTGAGGATAAGAAGTGTGTTGTTACTGGTGTTGAGATGTTCCGTAAGATCCTCGAAGAGGGTGAAGCTGGCGATAACGTTGGTTTGCTCCTCCGTGGTATCGACAAGAACGAGATCAAGCGCGGTATGGTACTCTGTCACCCAGGTCAGATCAAGCCTCACAAGCACTTCAAGGCTTCTATCTATGTTTTGAAGAAGGAAGAGGGTGGTCGTCACACTCCATTCGGCAACAAGTATCGTCCTCAGTTCTATCTCCGTACTATGGACTGTACAGGTGAGATCAAGCTTCCAGAGGGAGTTGAGATGGTAATGCCTGGTGATAACGTAGAGATTGAGGTTGAGCTTATCTACGCTGTAGCTCTCAACGAGGGCCTCCGTTTCGCTATCCGTGAGGGTGGTCGTACAGTAGGTTCAGGTCAGATCACAAAGATCCTCGAGGACTAATACAATTAGTCGATTAGCAGTTGCCCGAAAGGGTAGCTTACTAAGATAATAATAGTTCCCGTACTGCTTTTAGCATCGGGAACTATCCTACGGGAATAGCTCAGTTGGTAGAGCACTGGTCTCCAAAACCAGGTGTCGGGAGTTCGAGCCTCTCTTCCCGTGCAAAATAGAAGATAATATGTTCAAAAAGTTTGTAAATTATTGCAAGTGTTGTTACGACGAACTTGCGCATAAAACAACTTGGCCAAAGTATGCTGAACTCAACCACAGTGCAGTGATTGTATTATCTGCTTCCCTTGTCATTGCAGTAGTGGTGTTCGCTATGGACTCTCTCTTTAGATGGGTTATGGGAATGGTATACCCAGGTTAATCGTTCAAGAAAATGGCTAAAACAGAAAAGAAATGGTATGTGCTTCGTGCTGCAAGCGACAAGGAGTTCAAGGTAAAAGAATACCTCGACGCTGAAATTAAGCACAATCCGTTACTTCAGGAGCATGTTTCGCAGGTGGTTCTTCCTCTTGAGAAGCACGCATCTTTGCGTAATGGAAAGCGAGTAGTTAAGGAGAAGATTTCTCTTCCAGGCTATGTCTTTGTAGAAGCAGCCCTTGTAGGCGACGTGGCTCACACGCTGCGTTTCTCGCCTAATGTGTTAGGTTTTCTTGGCGGTTTGGATAATCCTTCACCAGTTCCCCAAAGTGAGATCAACCGTATGCTCGGTACATGCGAGGAGACGGAGATTGAAGAGAACATAGATGTGCCTTATATGGTTGATGAGACTGTTAAGGTTACAGATGGTCCATTCTCAGGCTTCAGTGGCGTCATCGAAGATGTGAACGTCGAGAAGCGCAAACTTAAGGTGATGGTCAAGATCTTCGGACGTAAGACTCCGTTAGAACTTGGTTTTATGCAAGTCGAAAAAGAAGGCTAACGCATTGTTACGGACGCGTGAGAATTCTTTTATATTAATCAAATTAAATATTAACAGACAAAATGGCTAAAGAAGTTGCTGGATTAATCAAATTACAGATTAAAGGTGGCGCTGCGAATCCTTCTCCTCCAGTAGGACCTGCACTTGGTTCTAAGGGTATCAACATCATGGGATTCTGCAAAGAGTTCAACGCCAGAACCCAGGATAAGGCAGGTAAGATAATTCCTGTTGTTATCACTTACTACACCGATAAATCATTCAGCTTCGAACTTAAGACTCCTCCTGCAGCTGTTCAGCTGAAAGAGGCAGCCAAAGTGAAGAGTGGCTCAGCGCAGCCTAACCGCCAGAAAGTTGGTAAAGTAACTTGGGAGCAGGTAAAAGCAATCGCTGAAGACAAACTGAAGGATCTTAACTGCTTTACTGTAGCATCGGCTATGCGCCTTGTTGCAGGAACAGCTAGAAGTATGGGTATCACTGTAGAGGGAGACTTCCCTGAAAATGTTTAATAACTTCAATTTTTAAGAAATGAAACTGACAAAAAATCAAAAATCAGTAGCTGATAAGGTTGAAGCAGGGAAGGCATACACACTGAAAGAGGCTTCAGAGCTGGTAAAGGAAATTACCACTACCAAGTTCGACGCTTCTCTCGATATTGATGTACGCTTGGGCGTTGACCCGCGTAAGGCTAACCAGATGGTTCGTGGCGTGGTTTCACTGCCTGCCGGAACTGGTAAAGTAACACGCGTGCTCGCTCTCTGTACTCCTGATCAGGAAGCCGCCGCTAAGGAGGCAGGTGCCGACTATGTAGGTCTTGACGAGTATATCGAGAAGATCAAGGGTGGTTGGACAGATATCGACGTTATCATCACAATGCCTTCTTGCATGGGTAAGATTGGTCCTATCGGCCGTATCCTCGGTCCTCGTGGATTGATGCCTAACCCTAAGAGCGGTACTGTAACTATGGACGTTGCTAAGGCAGTTAAGGAAGTAAAGCAGGGTAAGATTGACTTTAAGGTTGATAAGGCTGGTATCGTCCACACATCAATCGGTAAGGTTAGCTTCACTCCAGAGCAGATCTATCAGAATGCTAAGGAGTTTATCGCTACCATTATTAAGCTCAAGCCTGCTGCTGCTAAAGGTACATACATCAAGAGTATCTTTATTTCGAGCACTATGAGTAAGGGTATCAAGGTTGATCCTAAATCAGTTGAGTAACTCTAAAAGTTTTGTAAAATGAAGAAAGAAGTAAAAGATACTATTATTGCTGAGCTCGGTGCGAAGTTGAAGGAATTTCCTCACTTTTACCTCGTAGACCTCGCTGGTCTCAACGCCGAGGCAACAAGCAATCTTCGTCGCAAGTGCTTCAAGAACGAGATCAAGATGATCGTCGTTAAGAACAGCCTTCTCCGTGAGGCTTTCCAAGCATCAGACGTAGATTTCGAGCCGATGTATGGCGCACTTAAGGGTACTACAGCTGTGATGTTCTGCAACACTGCAAACGTACCTGCAAAGCTGCTTAAGGAATACAAGAAAGAGGGCATTCCTACACTCAAGGCTGCTTATGCTGAGGAGACAATCTTCGGCGCTGATCAGCTTGAGGCACTTGTAGCTCTCAAGAGCAAGAACGAGGTTATCGCAGATATCGTGGCATTGCTGCAGTCTCCTGCCAAGAACGTTGTTTCTGCTCTTCAGTCAGGCGCAAACACTATCCATGGTGTGCTTAAGACTTTGGGCGAGCGTCCTGAATAATTCAACTCCAAGTCACAAAACATTAATATTAAAAACAATTAAAATTTAAAATAAAATGGCAGATATTAAAGCTATTGCTGAAGAATTGGTAAATCTTACAGTAAAGGAAGTAAATGAGTTGGCAACAGTCCTCAAGGACGAGTATGGTATTGAGCCTGCTGCTGCAGCTGTAGCTGTAGCTGCTGGTCCTGCTGCAGCAGGTGAGGCAGCTGAGGAGAAGACATCTTTCGATGTTATCCTCGCTGAGGCAGGTGCTGCTAAGCTCCAGGTAGTAAAGGCAGTTAAGGAAGCTTGCGGTCTTGGCTTGAAGGAAGCTAAGGATCTCGTAGACGGCGCTCCTGCTAAGATCAAGGAAGGCATCTCTAAGGACGAGGCTGAGAACTTGAAGAAGACTATCGAGGCTGCTGGTGCTAAGGTAGAGATCAAGTAATCTCGCATTACACAGACAACCCAACGAGAAGTTGCCGTAAGTGCGTAATGCATACAAACATAGAAGCGGCAATCTTTCGTCAAATTTTCTTATATGGTTAGGATCTTCCAAGTAGGCGGGTCCTAACCTTTTTGTGTCTTTTCACATTATATTGATTTTATCACCCTATAAATTCTTCTGATGGCTTCAAAAATTGTTGATAACAGAGTAAATTTTGCCAGCGTCCATAATCCGTTGCCCTACCCGGATTTTCTCGATGTGCAGTTAAAGTCTTTCAAGGATTTCTTACAGTTAGACACTCCGCCTGAGGAACGCAAGAATGACGGTTTGTATAAGGTGTTCGCCGAGAACTTCCCTATTACCGATACACGCAATAATTTCGTTCTTGAGTTCTTGGATTACTATATTGACCCGCCTCGCTACTCTATTGACGAATGTCTTGAACGTGGTCTTACATATAGCGTACCTTTGAAGGCTAAGATGAAACTGTACTGTACAGATCCTGACCATGAGGATTTTGGCACATTCATACAGGACGTATTCCTTGGCACAATCCCTTATATGACAGACAACGGTACCTTCGTAATCAATGGTGCCGAGCGTGTAGTTGTTTCGCAGTTGCACCGTTCACCTGGTGTGTTTTTCGGTCAGGGTGTACATGCAAATGGCACTGTTCTTTATTCGGCCCGTATTATCCCGTTCAAGGGTTCATGGATTGAGTTTGCCACTGACATCAACAACGTGATGTATGCCTATATTGACCGTAAGAAGAAGTTGCCTGTTACAACTCTTCTGCGTGCTATGGGCTACGAGCAGGATAAGGATATCCTACAGATATTCGACCTTGCTGAGGAGATGAAGGTAAACAAGAAGAACATGAAGGCTGCCATCGGTCGCAAACTTGCCGCACGCGTACTGAAGTCGTGGAATGAGGACTTCGTAGACGAGGATACTGGTGAGGTTGTTTCTATCGAGCGTAATGAGGTAATCATGGAGCGTGAGACCGAGCTCACAGAGGATAACGTAGAAGATATTCTCGAGTCGGGCACATCATCAATACTTCTTCATAAGGATGCCGAGGCTGCCAACAAGTATGCCATCATCTTTAACACTCTTGCTAAGGACCCGTCAAACTCGGAGAAAGAAGCTGTGCTTTATATTTATCGCCAGTTGCGTAATGCCGACCCTGCTGATGACGCATCAGCGCGTGAGGTATTCCAGAACCTCTTCTTCTCGGACAAGCGCTACGACCTTGGCGAGGTAGGACGCTACCGTATAAATAAGAAGCTCGGTCTTGATACAGACTCTGATGTTCGTGTTCTTACTAAGGATGATGTAATCGAAATTATTAAGTATCTTATCCAGCTGGTTAACTCTAACGCCACTGTTGACGATATCGACCACCTTTCTAACCGTCGTGTTCGTACTGTGGGCGAGCAGTTGAGCAACCAGTTCTCAATAGGTCTGGCACGTATGAGCCGCACTATCCGCGAACGCATGAATGTACGCGACAATGAGGTGTTCCAGCCAACCGACCTTATCAATGCTAAGACTATTTCAAGCGTTGTAAGTTCGTTCTTCGGTACCAACCCGTTGTCACAGTTCATGGACCAGACCAATCCGCTTGCTGAGGTAACTCATAAGCGTCGTCTCTCAGCTCTTGGCCCTGGTGGCCTTTCACGTGAGCGTGCAGGCTTCGAGGTTCGAGACGTACACTATACACACTATGGTCGTTTGTGTCCTATTGAGAGCCCTGAGGGTCCGAACATCGGTCTTATCTCTTCTCTCTGTGTATATGCTACAATCAACGAGCTTGGCTTCATCGCCACTCCATACCGTAAGGTTAAGGATTCTATCGTAGACCTCGACAACAACAACGTTGTTTACCTCACCGCTGAGGAGGAGGAGAACCACGTTATAGGTCAGGGCAACGCTCCGTTGCGTGAGGATGGCTCGTTTATCCGCGACTATGTTAAGTGCCGTCAGAACGCCGAGTTCCCAGTAGTGCCTCCTTCAGAGGTAGACCTTATGGACGTATCGCCGCAGCAGATTGCATCTGTATCTGCAGGCCTTATCCCATTCTTGGAACATGATGACGGTCACCGTGCGCTCATGGGATGTAACATGATGCGCCAGGCTGTGCCATTGCTTCACAACGATGCTCCTATAGTAGGTACAGGTCTTGAGAAACAAGTTTGCGAGGACTCTCGTACAATGATTACTGCCGAGGGCGAAGGTGTTATCGAGTATGTTGATGCTACAACCATCCGTATCCTCTACGATCGTACAGACGACGAGGAGTTTGTAAGCTTCGAGCCTGCTCTCAAGGAGTATCGCATACCGAAGTTCCGTCGCACCAACCAGAACATGACTATCGACTTGCGTCCTATCTGCAATAAGGGTCAGCGTGTTAAGAAGGGCGACATCCTTACCGAGGGTTATGCTACAGAGAATGGCGAGCTCGCATTGGGCCGCAACCTTCTCGTTGCCTACATGCCTTGGAAGGGTTACAACTACGAGGATGCCATCGTGCTTTCGGAGCGTATGATTCGCGACGACGTGCTCACATCAGTACACGTAGACGAGTACTCGCTCGACGTGCGCGAGACAAAGCGTGGTCTTGAGGAGTTCACAAGCGATATACCTAACGTGTCTGAGGAAGCCACAAAGGACCTCGACGACAACGGTATCGTACGTATCGGTGCACGCATCGAGCCGGGCGACATCCTTATCGGTAAGATTTCGCCTAAGGGCGAGAGCGATCCTTCACCGGAGGAGAAGCTTCTGCGCGCCATCTTCGGCGACAAGGCAGGCGACGTTAAGGATTCTTCATTGAAGGCCAACCCGTCATTGAGCGGTGTTGTTATCGACAAGAAGCTCTTTGCACGTGCTATCAAGACTCGTGAGTCGAAGAAACAGGATAAGGTGATACTCGCCAAGATTGACGAGGAGTATGAGGCAAAGAACGACGACTTGAAGGATATTCTTGTCGACAAGCTCCTTACCCTCACCGAGGACAAGCCTTCACAGGGCATCAAGGACTACTCTGGTGCTGAGATTATCACAAAGGGCACCAAGTTCACAACTACAATGTTGAAGAACCTCGAGTACGACGGAATACAATCGAACGACTGGACAGGCGACGAGCACACCGATAAGCTCATCTCTAAGCTTATTATGAACTACATACGCAAGTACAAGCTTCTCGATGCCGAGCTCAAACGCAAGAAGTTTGCCATCACAATCGGCGACGAGCTACCTTCAGGCATTCTTCAGATGGCCAAGGTATATGTTGCCAAGAAGCGTAAGATTGGTGTAGGTGATAAGCTCGCTGGTCGTCACGGCAACAAGGGTATCGTGTCTAAGATTACACGTATGGAGGATATGCCGTTCCTTGAGGACGGACGTCCAGTAGACCTCGTGTTGAATCCTCTAGGTGTGCCTTCTCGAATGAACCTTGGTCAGATATTCGAGGCCATCCTCGGTGCTGCAGGTCGCAAGCTCGGTGTTAAGTTTGCTACACCTATCTTTGATGGTGCTCATCTTGAGGATCTCTCAGAGTGGACCGATAAGGCAGGTCTGCCTCACCTTTGCTCAACACACCTTTATGATGGCGAGACAGGCGAACGTTTTGACCAGCCTGCTACAGTAGGTGTTACCTACTTCTTGAAACTCGGTCACATGGTTGAGGACAAGATGCACGCTCGTTCAATCGGTCCGTACTCGCTCATCACTCAGCAGCCACTTGGTGGTAAGGCACAGTTTGGTGGACAGCGTTTCGGAGAGATGGAGGTTTGGGCTATTGAGGCATTTGGTGCCAGCCACGTACTTCAGGAGATTTTGACAATTAAGTCAGACGATACCGTTGGCCGTTCAAAGGCTTACGAGGCTATTGTAAAGGGCGATCCTATGCCTACACCAGGTATACCAGAGTCGCTCAACGTACTCTTGCACGAGCTTCGCGGTCTTGGTCTCAGCATCAAACTCGATTAATACCGACATCCCTAAATTATAGAAATATATGGCTTTCAAGAAAGATACAAAAGTTAAAAATAATTTCACGAAGATAACCATCGGTCTTGCCTCTCCGGAGGAGATATTGGAGAATTCGTATGGCGAGGTAACAAAGCCTGAGACCATAAACTATCGTACTTACAAGCCCGAGCGTGACGGTCTGTTCTGTGAGCGCATCTTTGGTCCGACACGTGACTATGAGTGCGCTTGCGGCAAGTACAAGCGTATTCGTTATAAGGGTATTGTGTGCGACCGATGCGGTGTTGAGGTTACTGAGAAAAAAGTACGTCGTGAGCGTAGCGGACATATAGAACTCGTTGTGCCTGTAGCTCACATTTGGTACTTCCGCTCTTTACCTAACAAGATTGGTTATCTGCTCGGTATGCCTACCAAGAAACTCGATCAGGTTGTTTACTACGAGAAGTATGTGGTAATACAGCCAGGTGCTCTTGAGGGACGCACCGACTCGGAGGGTCTTGAGCTCAACGGTTCACACAAGATGGACCTCCTCTCTGAGGACGAGTACATGGACATCATTGACAACAAGCTTGGTCCAGACAACGACTATCTTGACGATAGCGATCCTAATAAGTTCATCGCTAAGATGGGTGCCGAGGCTGTGTACGATCTTCTTGCAAACCTCGACCTTGACTCTCTTTCATACGAATTGCGCGACCGTGCAAATAACGACTCGTCACAGCAGCGTAAGACTGAGGCTTTGAAGCGTCTTCAGGTGGTAGAGGCTTTCCGCGGTTCTAAGGACGTGAACCGTCCAGAGTGGATGATTATGAAGATAATTCCGGTTATTCCGCCAGAACTTCGTCCTCTCGTTCCGCTTGATGGTGGTCGCTTTGCAACATCCGACCTCAACGACCTTTATCGTCGTGTAATCATACGTAACAACCGTTTGAAGCGTCTTGTTGAGATTAAGGCTCCAGAGGTTATCCTCCGCAATGAGAAGCGTATGCTTCAGGAGGCAGTGGACAGTCTCTTCGACAACTCTCGCAAGTCGAGTGCTGTAAAGAGCGATGCCAATCGTCCTCTTAAGTCACTCTCTGACTCGCTCAAGGGTAAGCAGGGACGTTTCCGTCAGAACCTCCTCGGTAAACGTGTTGACTATTCTGCCCGTTCGGTAATCGTTGTAGGTCCTGAGTTGAAGATGGGCGAGTGCGGTCTGCCAAAGCTTATGGCAGCCGAGCTTTACAAGCCGTTCATTATTCGCAAGCTCATCGAGCGTGGTATTGTGAAGACTGTTAAGAGTGCTAAGAAGATTGTTGATCGTCGTGAGCCGGTGATTTGGGATATTCTTGAGAACGTAATGAAGGGTCACCCAGTTATGCTTAACCGTGCTCCTACACTTCACCGTCTTGGTATCCAGGCCTTCCAGCCTAAGCTTATAGAGGGTAAGGCTATCCAGCTTCATCCATTGGCATGTACTGCGTTTAACGCTGACTTCGACGGTGACCAGATGGCTGTTCACCTTCCGTTGAGTAACGAGGCTATTCTCGAGGCGCAGATATTGATGCTCCAGAGCCACAACATCCTTAATCCTGCCAACGGTGCACCTGTTACAGTGCCTTCGCAGGATATGGTGCTTGGTCTATATTATATCACTAAGATGCGTCCGGGAGCCAAGGGTGAAGGACTTACATTCTATGGTGATGAGGAGGCTCTTATCGCCCACAACGAAGGCAAGTGCGACCTTCATGCTACTGTGAAGGTTATCGTAGACGACCTTGTAGACGGTAAGCTCCAGAAGCGCATGGTGGAGACATCTGTTGGACGTGTTATTGTAAACCAGATTATACCGAAGGAAGTAGGTTTCTTCAACGATATCATCTCTAAGAAGACGCTCCGCGGACTTATCTCAAACGTAATCAAGGCTGTGGGTATGGCACGCGCCTGCGAGTTCCTCGACGGTATCAAGAACCTCGGTTATCGTATGGCATACGTTGCTGGTCTGTCGTTCAACCTTGACGACATCATCATCCCGCCAGAAAAGAAGGAGATTGTTGACCGTGGTCAGGCTGAGGTTCGTGCTATTGAGGACAACTATAATATGGGCTTCATCACTGAGAACGAGCGATACAATCAGGTTATCGATACTTGGACACACGTGAACAATGACCTTGCCAACATCCTTATGAAGGAGATGACAGAGGCCGACCAGGGATTCAATGCTGTATTCATGATGCTTGACTCTGGTGCCCGTGGTTCTAAGGATCAGATTAAGCAGCTCTCTGGTATGCGTGGTCTTATGGCTAAGCCTATGAAGGCAGGTGCCGAGGGACACCAGATCATTGAGAACCCAATTATATCTAACTTTAAGGAAGGTATGTCAGTGCTCGAGTACTTTATCGCATCGCACGGTGCCCGTAAGGGTCTTGCCGATACCGCTATGAAGACTGCCGACGCTGGTTACTTGACACGTCGTTTGGTTGACGTTTCGCACGATGTTATCATCTCAGAGGAAGACTGCGGTACTCTCCGCGGACTCGTTTGCACCGCTCTCAAGAATGGTGACGAGATAGTATCTTCTCTCGGCGAGCGTATCCTTGGTCGTGTTTCAGTACATGACATTATCCATCCGTCAACAGGCGAGATTCTCGTTCACGCTGGTGAGGAAATAACAGAGCCAGTGGCTAAGGCTATTGAGGATTCACCAATCGAGAGCGTAGAGATTCGTTCAGTGCTCACTTGCGAGAGCAAGAAGGGTGTCTGCATGAAATGTTACGGTCGTAACCTTGCTACACAGCGCATGGTTCAGCTTGGTGAGGCTGTCGGCGTTATAGCCGCACAGGCTATTGGTGAGCCGGGTACACAGCTTACTCTCCGTACATTCCACGCCGGTGGTGTGGCTGGTAACGCAGCTGCTAATGCATCTATTGTAGTTAAGAACGACTGTAAGTTGCACTTCGAGGACCTTCGTGTTGTACCGTTTGTTGAGAATAATGGCGAGAAGGACATTGACTGCCAGATGGTAGTAAGCCGTCTGTCAGAGGTTCACTTTATCGATCCACATACCGACATTACACTTGCTACACAGAACGTACCTTACGGTTCTTCACTCTACTTCAAGGAGGGCGACATCGTTAAGAAGGGTGACCTTATTGCCAAGTGGGACCCATTCAATGCCGTTATCGTTACAGAGTATGCTGGTACACTTCGTTTTAATGATGTTATCGAGGGTATTACATACCGTGCCGAGACCGACGAAGCTACAGGTCTTACAGAGAAGATTATCACAGACTCTAAGGACAAGTCTAAGGTTCCTACCTGTGATATACTCGACAAGAATGGTGAGATTATAGGTACTTACAACTTCCCTGTGGGTGGTCACGTGGTCTGTGAGGATGGTCAGACTGTCAAGACTGGTACTACTCTCGTGAAGATTCCACGTGCAGCAGGTTCTGCAGGCGATATCACTGGTGGTCTTCCACGTGTTACAGAGCTATTCGAGGCTCGCAATCCGTCTAACCCAGCTGTTGTATCAGAGATCGATGGTGAGGTAACAATGGGTAAGGTTAAGCGTGGCAACCGTGAGATTATCGTTACATCTAAGACTGGCGACCAGCGTAAGTATCTTGTATCTCTGTCAAAGCAGATTCTTGTTCAGGAACATGATGCCGTGCGTGCAGGTACTCCATTGTCGGATGGTGTTATTACTCCGGGCGACATCCTTGCTATCAAGGGTCCTACCGCCGTACAGGAATACATCGTTAACGAGGTTCAAGACGTATACCGTCTGCAGGGTGTGAAGATCAACGATAAACACTTTGAGATTATTGTACGTCAGATGATGCGTAAGGTTCGTATTGACGAGCCTGGCGATACAACATTCCTTGAGCAGGAGATGGTTGACAAGCTCGACTTCGCTGAGGAGAACGACCGCATATGGGGCAAGAAGTATGTTGTCAATGCTGGCGACAGCGACGTGCTTAAGGTTGGTCAGATAGTTTCTGCTCGCAAGTTGCGTGATGAGAACTCAAGTCTTAAGCGTCGTGATTTGCGTCTTGTTGAGGTGCGTGACACCATACCCGCAACATCTACACAGATACTTCAGGGTATTACACGTGCCGCTCTCCAGACCAAGAGCTTTATCTCGGCTGCTTCGTTCCAGGAGACAACCAAGGTGCTCAATGAGGCAGCTATCCGTGGTAAGGTTGACTTCCTTGAGGGTATGAAGGAGAACGTTATTTCTGGTCACCTTATTCCAGCAGGTACAGGTCTTCGCCAGTGGGAGAAGATTGTTGTTGGCTCAAAGGAGGAATATGACCGTATGCAGGCTAATCGTCGCAACGTTACTGATTTCTCTAACCAGGAGTCGGCTGAATAATAAAGAATTATAAGGGTATTGCAAATGTCAATACCCTATAATATAAAAAACTGCTTATAAACGTAGAGTTTATAAGCAGTTTTTTTTTATAATATAACTAAGAGGATGTAAATAATATTGAATCGTTAAAAACACAACAATATTATTTGATCCTGTAAATGTGTATGCTGTCAATTGATATCTTATTTTATTTGTCCAACTCCCATAAAGTATTTTTTAAGGACAAGCAGAGATATAAGACGTTCGCGGCGTGAGTTGCGGAACTGGTCAACATATTCGTGTGCATGCTTTATTATAGCCTCAGCCTCTTCGGGATGGGCTGAGTAGTAGTCCATACGTTCCAAAAGATCGGAGAAGTCGGGCTTTACTTCTATATAATGGTAGTTTGGAATAAGTCGGCCCTCCATGAACCATGTTTCAAATAGCGGTCGTGGCATAACTGCAATAGAGTTGGACGACATCACCCATTTCAAGTTAGATGCCACATCGTTTCCTTCAATTGACATTATGTATCGATATGGACGATGTTCAGGTATCGTTAACTTAGGCTTTGTCCATTCTTTCATATCCTTATCGATAACTCCTGCGTCTATGCGTGGATTGTCAAACCAGCGACGCATAAATTCCAAACGTTGTTTTTTGCCCGCAATCTTGCCACGAAATATAGCACGGTCTGTCTTATTGCGCCATGGCATTTTGTCGTTTGTGAATATAAAGTGGCGCACTTTATCAAGTTTCAGCAGCACAGCATTATGGTTGTCGCCGCCGATTGGACGGCTTTTGACTATGCTTGGAAGAGTTGGGGTATAGTTTACATCTCCAGAGATAAGACACCAACGGTAGCTCGGATCAAAGTGGCGGGCATACTCCATAGCATCGTTATAATATACCTTTTGGCGTGTCATAGGCTGATTGCCAACATTAACTGAAGCTTCTGCCCATTTCTTGGGGTCTACCTCAGGATATGAACTGTTTTTGCAGTAATAATTCACACGGTCTAGAATATAGTCGCGGTCGGCACGTTGTTCTATTATACTGTCAAGTTTACTCAAAGCCGGTCGCAATAGTGCACGCGGAATATGAGTCATAACATATGCACGGATGTAGTAGATAAACTTCGGATTCTTACCGTTGAATATCTTGTTCTTTATTGCTTTTAGATTCATTGTTATTATTATTTTATTGTATCGACTTCTTTATCAAAGCCACTTTTTCGTTTATATAAGTTTTGAACTGTTCGTCGCCAAGTACCTTAATGTCATCATATAGTCCCATGACAAAACGTCCTATGCCCATGAACGATGCCACCTCAATGTCCAAAATCCAATGAATGCCATCGGATGCGAGTGTTATTGAAGGTTCGGATAATGGATATTCCTCCACCATTATATTGTGCGAGAGCTGTCCTAACAACAGTTTCACATGATAACGTTCCTCTCCTGAGAACATAAATATGTCGGTGTACAATTGTTTGTGCTGTGCCTTATTAGTCCATGGCATATCCATTAGTTCCACTTTTCCCATTCTTGATAGCTTAAACGTCTTGTTCTGGTGGCAGCATATTTCGTGACAACGTACATCTCTGTCATTATTCAGAAACATGTAAGGCTCCACGAACCTGTCGGTCACAGTGTGGCTGTGTGGTGACGAGTAGTTGCATATTTTCACTACTCGCTCTTTCTTTATAGCGTTTCGCAATACTGCTTTGTTTGAGTTAACCCTTTCTGAAAGAGTCTGACTCATCATAATGTCATTCAATCCAAAGTGGCGTGCCAGCTTTGCGCGCAGTATTGACGCCATAGTGTCTTTAGGGTCGGCCTCGCTTAGAGTCTGGCACAAATACTCTGCCTCTTTATCTGTTAGTGGAATGTTCTCCTTCAGTTGTTTAAAGAAAGGCGATCTTTGGTCGAGATGATATCTACTACCGTTGCGTACCACGCGAAATCCGTAGTCGCTAAGCAATTTAAGATAGTTGTATACGTTTCGTCGAGTCACTCCTAACATGTCGGCATACTGTTGTGTGGTAAGTTGTCCGTTGCAAGTGAGGTAGACTATGAGGTCGAGAATGCGTTTGCACTGTGCTGTTTCCATCAGGTTATTGTTAGCGTTAGTTTGTTAGTCAAATTGAAGTTCAAGTTGTCTATCGCCCATAAGGTTGTAGCTCATGCGATGGTATGGCGTTGTTCCGTGTTGTCGGATGCCCTCGCGGTGCGCCTTAGTTGGATATCCCTTGTTCTTCTGCCAGTCGTAGTATGGATACTCTTCAGCCAACCGGTCCATATATTCGTCTCGAAATGTCTTAGCAAGTATGCTTGCTGCGGCAATGGCTTGATACTTTCCGTCACCTTTTACTATAGTTGTATAAGGTAGGTCTTGGTATGGTGTAAATCGGTTGCCGTCTACGATAACAGCTTCAGGACGCACCTTTAGTTGATCGAGAGCACGGTGCATAGCGAGAAAACTTGCTTTAAGTATATTAATCTTATCTATCTCCTCAGGCGTTACCACGCCTACAGCCCATGCCACAGCATCTCGCACTATCATGTCGCGCAATTCTCTGCGTTTCTTCTCCGACAGTTTCTTCGAGTCGTTAAGCAACGGGTTGTCGTAGTTGCGTGGCAGTATTACGGCAGCTGCATACACGCTACCTGCCAAGCATCCACGTCCAGCTTCGTCGCAACCAGCCTCAATAAGGTCGGTATAGTAGTGGGGTAGCAAGTGGTTTGTTTCTTTATCTTTACTCATTGGTTGAAAATCTTGTTTGTGGCGACATTTATATAAAGTGTCTGTTCTGTATACATTATATATATAGATATATATGGCAAAAATACAAAAAAATATCGGGACAAATACCAATTGTCCCGATATTATTATGATGTTGACAGTTATAATGTATATGTATGTCTTTTGTTAGAACATCTGACTAACGCGCTTTATTCCTTCAACAAGTGTGTCTATTTCGTCTTTGGTGTTGTAAAGGGCAAACGAGGCACGTACCACACCTTGTACACCAAGACGGTCCATAACCGGTTGTGCACAGTGGTGACCAGTGCGCACAGCTATACCTAGTCGATCGAGCAGTGTGCCCATATCAAGATGATGTATGTCGCCAACGAGGAACGACACTACGGCATCCTTGCCTTCTGTGGTTCCAAACAGACGCATATTCTCTATTTCTGCCATACGAGCCATGCAGTATTCTGTAAGCTCGTGCTCGTGCTTTGATATGTTGTCCATGCCAATATTAGATACATAGTCGAGAGCTATAGCCAGTCCGTGTGTGGCAACATAGTCCGGGGTGCCAGCCTCAAACTTAAACGGCAGTTTCTCGAATGTTGTTTTCTCAAAGCTCACGCTCTCTATCATTTCGCCACCGCCCTGATAAGGAGGCATGCGGTCGAGCCACTCCTCCTTGCCGTATAGCACACCAATACCGGTAGGACCATAAATCTTATGACCAGAGAAGGCAAAGAAGTCGCAGTCCATAGCTTGCACGTCAACGGCGAAGTGCGGGGTCGACTGTGCCCCATCAACTAATACAGGCACGCTATGTTCATGGGCAATGCGTATTATGTCGTTTACGGGGTTCACCGTTCCGAGCGTATTGCTTACATGTGCAATGCTTACAATTTTAGTTTTGTCGGAGAACAACTTCTCGTAAGCATCCATGTCGAGTTTGCCTGAATCGTCCATAGGAATTACCTTGAGTGCAATGCCGCGCTTTGCAGCTTGCAACTGCCAAGGCACTATATTGCTGTGGTGTTCCATAACCGAGACAATAACCTCGTCGCCCTCTGTCATAAAGCCCTCGCAGAATGATGAGGCCACAAGATTGATACTCTCTGTAGTGCCACGGGTGAAGATTATCTCCTCTACCTTTGGCGCGTTAATAAATTGGCGCACCTTCTCGCGTGCTGCCTCGTGTAGGTCGGTGGCACGTTGTGATAGATAGTGAACACCACGATGAACATTGGCGTTGGCGTTAAGATATTCGTCGCGCATTGCATCAAGCACGCACAGCGGCTTCTGTGTAGTAGCCGCATTGTCGAGATATACGAGCGGACGATCGTAGACAGTGTGCGAAAGTATTGGGAAGTCGCTGCGGACTTTATTTATATCATACATATTTTTAGTGAAAAGTGAAAAATTAAGAGTGAAAAGTGAAAAGTGAAAAATTAAGAGTGAAAAGTGAAAAGTGAAAAATTAAGAGGGAAAAGTGAAAAATCAAATAGTATACTCTGCTAAACATTTGGATTTTTCACTTTTCTCTTTTCACTTTTACTTACACATGCGGCATCCCTCACACTTGCTCAGCTCGCCACGGAATCGTTTCTCCACAAGATAGTGCAAGCGGTCGCGCAGTGGTTCAAGCTTAATTTGGTCGATTACCTCGTTGATGAAGGCAAACTCAAGCAGCAACTTAGCCTCCTTCTCGCTTATACCACGCTGTCGCATATAGAAAAGGGCAGCATCGTTGAGCTGACCAACTGTTGAGCCGTGCGAGCACTTCACGTCGTCGGCATAAATCTCGAGCATTGGCTGAGTATACATGCGTGCTGTCTTGGTGGCGCAAAGGTTTTGGTTTACCTCCTCGCTTATGGTCTTCTGTGCTCCGTGTCTAACAAGCACACGGCCGGCAAATGCGCCAGTCGATTTGTCATCAAGTACATATTTGTATAGTTCATGACTTGTGCAGTGACTCACCTGGTGGTCGATAAGGGTGTTGTTGTCCACGTGCTGTGTTTTGTCTGCTATTACGCAGCCGTTGCACCAACACTCGGCACCCTCGCCCTTAAGCTGTACGTCGAGGCGATTGCGTGTAACACCATTGTGCAGTGTAATAACGTTGTGGTTGAAACGTGAGTCGCGCTGCTGCTCCACATACACGTTCGATACGCGTGTGTTCTTGATGTGTGTCTCCTCCATACAATAGAGGTCGAGCGATGCATTCTGTCCAACGTAAGCCTCTATCACCTGTGTTGTAAGGAACTGATGGTCGTCTGCAGCATGGTCGCAGAATAGGAATTTGGCGCTTGCGCCTTCCTCCATAACGATTAGCACACGGCGGTTTACCATTAGATCTACGTCAGAGCGCAGAATGTTAATTACCTGCACCGTCTTGTCCAACACTACATTCTTCTTTACATGTACCATCAGTCCGTCTTGTGCCAACATGGTATTAAGGGCGGTAATGCCGTCCTCGTTGGTCTTGGCTAGTTTGGCATAATGTTCAGCCACAAACTCAGGATGCTCTTTAGCATATTGTGCAAGCGATGTCACCTCTACGCCTTCGGGCAGATTATCTTTTGGTTGAAGTGCCGAACGAAACTGGTCGTTTACAATAAAGTATAACAATGTGCTAAGATTTGGCACATCGCAACGGAACGCCTTGTATGGGTCTACCGGAATCTCGATACGGTTTATGTTCAAGCCATAGTTTGGCTCAAACAGTCGGTCGATGTTTGTATATTTGTATCGTTCTACCTTGCGTGATGGGAAGCCCAATTGCTCAAAGTCGGCAAAGGCAGCGTCGCGCACAGCGTTAAGCGCGTCGACACTATGGGCGCTTATCTGGTCGCGACATTCGCGGTAGAGGTCGATATATTGTTTCTCGCTATTCATATTATGAGTTTTGAGTTTCTTCAACTTCTGCCTTAATCCAGTCGTAGCCTCTCTGTTCAATCTCCTTGGCAAGCTCAGGTCCGGCAGTTTTCACTATTCTTCCCTTGTATAGAACATGCACCACGTCGGGCTTAATCATATCCAGCAGACGCTCGTAGTGGGTTATGACAATAGCCGAAGTCTCTGGTGTGTGCATTTTGTTTACACCGTCTGCCACGATGCGCATGGCATCAACGTCAAGACCAGAGTCTGTTTCGTCGAGTATGGCAAGCTTAGGCTCAAGCATAGCCATTTGGAATATCTCGTTGCGTTTCTTCTCTCCACCCGAGAACCCTTCGTTTACAGAGCGGCGTGTGAACTTCGAGTCTAGTTCAACAATCTTGCGCTTCTCGTTCATCAGCTTCAAGAATTCGCCAGCTTTAAGTTCAGGCAGTCCCTGATACTTGCGCTTCTCGTTAACGGCAGCCTTAAGGAAGTTGGTCATCGATACGCCAGGTATTTCCACAGGATATTGGAACGAGAGGAACAATCCCTCGTGTGCACGGTCTTCTGGTTTCATCTCGATAAGGTTCTTGCCATTGAATATGGCCTCGCCTTCTGTTACCTCGTATAGAGGGTTGCCAGTAAGCACAGCGCTAAGGGTTGACTTTCCCGAACCGTTAGGTCCCATGATGGCGTGTATCTCGCCGTCTTTTATAGTGAGGTTGATGCCTCGGAGTATTTCCTTGCCAGCGATAGTGGCGTGGAGGTTCTTTACTTCTAACATATTATTAGTTTTAAATTTTAGTATGAATCGAGCACTCGTTTCAAGCTCGATTTATGTCGTTCTTTCTTTGTTTCCTTTGGTGCCTCGTCGTTGGGGTCGTATATGCCGAGTGCCATGTATATAAGGTCGAATAGGTTGTTACCGTCGTTCGTTGTGAATCTGAACGGGAATGTGGCCTTCAATCCTATCTGAATGTTGTGGCGGTGCATGTTCGAGTGCATGTTGTATGCGTCAGATTGTCCGCCGTACGTAGTGCTTACGTGTGTCTTGCCGTCTATGCCGAGAGGAAATCCGTATTGAAATTCCAGGGCAAGCGACGAGAATATGTAACAGTCGAAGCCTATGGTAGGAGCAACGCTCAGTCGTGGATAGCTTATGCTGTAGTTGCGCTCATGGTTGTAGCCGCTTCCAGTAACACTCATGCTGTGCTGTTCATTCTGCGAGCCAACATTGGTGTATGTCATAAGGGCAGCATAAGGCTGTATGGCGCAAGCAGTATTTAGAGGATAATAGCGTGCGCCAAGCGCAATGTTGCGCATTGTTGCCGACACGTCGCTGCTATACCATTCCAGTGTCTCGGCATTGTAGCCACCCACAAACGAGAAGTGGGCATTGTTAAGATAATATTCCAACATAATGTTGCCCATAGCAGAGCCAAATGTCCCTGCCTTCTCCGTAAACGATTGCGGCTGCTCGTTGCTTGCTGTTGTAGGACATGAGATATTCATGCCTGCAATGACAGCCCAGCGACGCGCCATATCGTCATCGTTATTGGCAGCCGACATGGATATGGGGGCTGTAATGAGAGCGGTGGTCAAGAGTATTCTGCTAAGCATATAATCGAATTATCAGTTTTGAATTATTGCCTATGGCAATTTTGAGTTTTTACCCTACTGTTCCCTCCAACGATACACTCAGCAGCTTCTGTGCTTCTACCGCAAACTCCATTGGCAGTTTGTTTAGCACGTCCTTGGCATATCCGTTAACGATCAGTCCCACGGCTTGCTCTGTAGGGATGCCACGCTGGTTGCAGTAGAACAGCTGGTCTTCTGAAATCTTAGAGGTTGTAGCCTCATGCTCTACAACAGCCGAGTCGTTGTGGATGTCCATATAAGGGAATGTATGTGCACCACAGTCGGAGCCAAGCAACAGCGAGTCGCATGATGAATAGTTGCGTGCGTTGTCGGCATTGCTTGTGGCACGCACAAGTCCACGATAAGAGTTCTGGCTGTGTCCGGCAGAGATGCCCTTGGAGATGATAGTCGACTTGGTGTTCTTGCCCATGTGAATCATCTTCGTACCAGTGTCTGCCTCCTGATAATTGTTGGTCACGGCAATCGAGTAGAATTCTGCCTGCGAGCCGTCGCCTCGCAATACACACGATGGATACTTCCATGTTATGGCTGAGCCAGTCTCTACCTGAGTCCACGACAACTTAGAGTTTACTCCACGCAAGTCGCCACGCTTTGTAACAAGGTTCAGCACACCGCCTTTTCCCTTTTCGTCGCCAGGATACCAGTTCTGTACGGTAGAGTATTTCACTTCGGCATTGTCCTTTACTACAATCTCCACAATAGCTGCATGCAGTTGGTTCTCGTCGCGCATCGGTGCTGTACAGCCCTCGAGGTAGCTTACGTACGAGTCGTCATCGGCAATGATAAGCGTACGTTCAAACTGACCCGTGTTGCGTGCGTTTATGCGGAAGTATGAGCTTAGCTCCATTGGGCATCGCACACCCTTAGGTATGTACACAAACGAACCATCGCTGAACACCGCACTGTTCAATGCTCCGAAGAAATTGTCTTGATAAGGCACCACGCTTCCAAGATATTCCTTCACAAGGTCGGGATGATTCTTTATGGCGTCGCCTATAGAGCAAAAGATAATTCCCTTTTCGGCAAGATGTTCCTTAAAGGTAGTCTTCACCGACACCGAGTCCATGATGGCATCCACAGCCACACCGCTAAGTGCGAGTCGTTCCTCAAGTGGAATGCCAAGCTTATCAAAAGTCTTCATCAACTCAGGGTCTATCTCCTTCTTTTCGTCTGTTGGCTTCTTTGCAAGCGGGTCGGCATAGTAGGATATTGCCTGATAGTCTATCTCGGGTACATGTACATGTCCCCAAGTTGGCTGCTCAAGCTTCTGCCAGTGACGGAAAGCCTTTAGGCGGAACTCCAGCATCCAGTCGGGTTCGCCTTTCTTCTCAGAGATAAGGCGCACGATGTCCTCGTTCAGTCCTTTCTCTATTATGTCGGTATGCACGTCGGTGGTGAAGCCGTACTCGTATTTTTGGTCGGCCACTTGTCGCACATACGCATTCTTTGTATCTTTATTTTCCATTTTGCTTTATCATAACGGGGCACCAGGCCTCTCTTTCGACAAGGCACAATATCCCCTTTGTGTTTAAGAGTACAAAATTACTAAATAAGCGGATATTATCCGAACGTTTTACTCTTTTTTTAATATTGTATAGAGTTTAAACTATACTTATTAATAATTCTCAAATTTACGGCACACTATTTGTCTTTTGAAAATTAAACCATTATATTTGCAGATGGATTGAATTGATAAATAGAATAAATACCCAATGATATAAGTTGAATATGTAAGATGAAATATAAATAAGTCAATAATATCAACACAATTTTTAAAGAAAGAAAACGATTATGAAACAGGAAAATTGGACTGATGTAGAGCAGTATCGCGACGGCAACTATGCTCTATCATCTGCTTTCCCTGCGCTTATGCGTAAGGTGTTTGTATGGATGACCCTTGCACTTGCCATAACAGGTATAACAGCTTTTGGCGTGGCTTCGTCGCCTGCGCTCGTTGCTGCTATCTTTGGAAGCAAGGTGTTGTTTTGGGGCTTGATTATAGCCGAGTTTGGTCTTGTTATGGCCATTAGCGGAGCCATTACGCGTATGTCGCTGTCTACAGCCACATTGTTGTTTGTGCTCTATTCGGTTATTAATGGTGCCACATTGTCGGTTATATTTTTTGCCTTCTCAATGGCGGTTATTGCCAAGACGTTCTTTATAACGGCAGGCACGTTTGGCTTGATGGCTCTTGTGGGCTATACTACTAAGACCGACCTTACCTCAATGGGCAAGCTTCTCTTTATGGCACTTCTCGGTCTTATCATAGCCACCGTTGTTAATCTCTTTGTACAGAGTTCTGGTTTCGACCTTATCATCAGCTATGTAGGTGTCCTTATTTTTGTAGGTCTTACAGCCTACGACACACAGAAGATTAAGCAGATGTGTCTTGAGGCACCCAATGGTGGAGAGGTGTCGCAGAAGTTGGCACTCCTTGGTGCCTTGACTCTCTATCTCGACTTTATCAACCTCTTCCTCTATCTGCTTCGCATATTTGGAAGAAAGGAATAATATTAGGATTCGTCGATATTTTTAAAACCCTTTATAGCCCTCCCGCAAAACGGGAGGGCTTTTTGTATAAATATACATAGATATAACTTGTTAATTGCTTTTTGTTATTTTTCTTTACATTTTTATGCGTAATTGTTTGGTTATTTATTTGATTATTTATACTTTTGCACTTGGAAAACCGAATAAATATACAGACATAGCAATTATGAAGTTAAAAAGCGACAGAATAGAAACATTGAAGATGCTTATATCGAGCAAGGAGCTCGGAAGTCAGGAAGAGGTGCTTTCAGCACTCGCCCAGGAAGGCTATTCCGTAACGCAAGCTACGCTTAGCCGTGACTTCAAGCAGCTCAAAGTAGCAAAGGCTGCAAGTATGAATGGCAAGTATGTTTATGTATTGCCTAACGAGACAATGTACAAGCGTGTGCCAACTCCACGTATGGCATCTGAGATGCTGCGCATACCCGGTTACCGTTCTATCAGTTTTTCGGGCAATTTAGGCGTTATCCGCACCCGACCTGGCTATGCCAGTTCTATTGCATACAACATCGACAATGGACATATCGAGGAGATTATAGGCACCATCGCCGGCGACGATACTATATTTATTGTCATTAAGGAGGGTGCTACGCAAGAACAGGTGCTTAAGGGACTTAGCTCTATTGTGCCGGGAATGGAATATTAAGAATTAGGAATTAAGAATTAGGAATTAAGAATTATCACCACTCAAATAATTCAACATTCATATAATGAATAAAGAAGATATAACTGTGATGGTAGCCGACCCATCACACGAGAAATATGTCGACACGATACTCGATACCATAGAGAAGGCTGCCAAGGTGCGTGGCACGGGTATAGCAAAACGTACACACGAGTATGTTGCCACCAAGATGAAGGAGGCCAAGGCTGTTATAGCTCTTTATGGCGACGAGTTTGTCGGATTCAGCTACATTGAGACATGGGGCAACAAGCAGTACGTCACAACATCGGGTCTTATCGTTGACCCTAAGTTCCGTGGTCTTGGCGTGGCTAAGCGCATCAAGGACCTTACCTTCACATTGGCTCGTACACGTTGGCCGCATGCTAAGATTTTCTCTCTTACCAGTGGAGCCGCGGTTATGGCTATGAACACCCAGTTGGGTTATCATCCTGTAACCTTTGCCGACCTTACTGACGATGAGGCTTTCTGGCGTGGATGCGAGGGCTGTATCAATGTTGACGTGCTCAAGCGTACTGGTCGCAAGTATTGCATTTGCACAGGAATGTTGTACGATCCAGAAGAACACCTGCCTGCTAAGTTGCCAGAGAATGTGATTGAGAGAATTAAGAAGTTGGAGAGTTAAATAAATATGTCATTATGAAAAAGGTTGTAGTAGCGTTTTCAGGAGGTCTTGACACCTCGTACACAGTAATGAAACTTGCCAAGGAAGGCTATGAGGTGCATGCCGCATGTGCTAATACCGGCGGTTTTTCTCCCGAACAACTGAAGACTAATGAGGAGAATGCCTATAAGCTTGGCGCAAAGCAGTATGTAACACTCGACGTTACACAGGAGTATTACGAGAAGTCGTTGAAGTATATGATTTACGGCAACGTTATGCGTAACAATTGCTATCCTATCTCGGTGTCGTCTGAGCGTATATTCCAGGCTATTGCCATTGCTCGATATGCCAAGCAGATTGGTGCCGATGCCATTGCGCATGGTTCTACTGGTGCGGGCAACGACCAGATTCGTTTCGACATGACATTCCTTGTTATGGCGCCGGGTGTGGAGATTATCACACTTACACGCGACAAGGCTCTCTCGCGTAAGGAGGAGGTTGACTATCTCAACGAGAATGGATTCTTTGCCGACTTCACCAAGCTTAAGTATTCTTATAACGTAGGTATCTGGGGTACCAGCATCTGCGGTGGCGAGATACTCGACTCTACACAGGGATTGCCCGAGGAGGCTTACCTTAAGCACGTTACTCGTGAGGACGAGTCGGAGCTGAAGATTACATTTGATAAGGGCGAGATTGTTGCTGTCAATGGAGAAAAGTTTGACGACAAGGTTGCTGCCATTCAAAAGATAGAGGAGATAGGTGCCGCTTACGGCATAGGTCGCGACTGCAATGTAGGCGATACTATCATCGGCATTAAGGGACGTGTTGGCTTTGAGGCTGCTGCTCCTAAGCTTATTATTGAGGCTCACCGTCTTCTTGAGAAGTATACACTCAGCAAGTGGCAGCAGTATTGGAAGGATCAGGTGGCCAACTGGTATGGCATGTTCCTACACGAGAGCCAGTATCTTGAGCCGGTTATGCCCGATATCGAGGCTATGCTCACATCGTCGCAGCGTAATGTCAACGGTACAGCAATCCTCAAGCTCCGTCCTCTTGGATTCGAGACTGTAGGTGTTGACAGTAAGGACGACTTGCTTAAGTCTAAACTTGGCGAGTATGGTGAGATGCAGCACGGTTGGACTGCCGAGGAGGCTAAGGGCTTTATCAAAGTTCTATCTACTCCGTTGCGTGTATACTACGGTATTCATCCCGACGAGCAGCGATAACGTAAGCGGTAACAACTGCAACTTTTAGGTCAACCGCAACGTCATACATTATATATTGAACTTTCGCAAGTTCAGAAGTTATAGAAATTAAAGAAGTTGTAGAATTTAAAGCCGTATGTCTTATAGCTGAATATTCAGCAAAAAGAGTAATGGCTATAAATTCTAGCGACCGTAGGGAGCGCTAACTCCTTTAACTTCTGAATTCTCTGAACTTTCGCAAGTTCAGTTATATATATAATTAAAACATTTATGACAATGAATAAACGAATTCAGCGTTCGTCCACCAATTGTATGTTGGGTGGCGTTTGTGGTGGACTTGCCGATTACTTTGAACTTGACCCAACCCTTGTTCGTGTGATTTATGTGCTGCTTACAGTATGCACAGCATTCAGCGGTACACTCGTATATATCCTACTTTGGATTATAATGCCGAAGGAGATAAGCCCAACTCCATAAGGAGCGCGGCCTACTTCTCTATTAGTAATTAATCACGCCTCACATTCAATTCTCCTCACAAGGGGGGAGAGGGTGGGGCTTCTCAATCACGTCTCACATACTATTCTCCTCTATATGTGGTAGAGTTAGGGGTGAGGCTTTTTTCTTATAATATGAAAATAGGTATCCTTGGCGGAGCCGGTTACACAGCTGGCGAACTTATCCGCATACTTCTCAATCACCCTGAAGCCGAGATTACGTTTATCAATAGTGAGAGTAATGCCGGCAACCTTATTACCGATGTGCACGAGGGTCTTTATGGCGAGACCGACTTGCGCTTCACTTCTGATATGCCTTTCGATGATGTGGATGTTGTGTTCTTCTGCTTTGGGCATGGCAAGAGCGAGGCTTTCCTGAAGGAGCATAAGATTCCGGATAACGTCAAGATTATCGACCTTGCACAGGACTTCCGCCTAAAGCGCGAGGGCAACGACTATGTGTATGGTTTGCCCGAGATAAACCGTGCCGATATAGCCAAGGCGCAGCATGTTGCCAACCCTGGTTGCTTTGCCACCTGCATTCAGCTTGGATTGCTTCCTGCTGCCAAGCTTGGTATCATCAACGACGATGTATCTGTTAATGCTATAACGGGTTCAACTGGTGCTGGTCAGAAACCAGGTGCCACTACCCACTTCTCTTGGCGCAACAACAACATGAGCATATACAAACCTTTCCAGCATCAGCATGTGCCTGAGATATGCCAAAGCTTGAATCAAGTGCAGCAACTTGCCGGCAATGGCGACTTCTCTGCCTCTATCGACTTTATTCCTTATCGTGGCGACTTTGCCCGTGGCATCTTTGCCACTGAGGTAGTAAAGACCGAACTTCCTATCGACGACATTGTTGCAGCCTATAAGGACTTCTATCATGATGCTCCCTTCACCCATTACGTTGACAAGCCTATCGACCTCAAGCAAGTAGTTAACACCAACAAGTGCTTGATACATTGCGAGAAGTATGGCAACAAGCTCCTCATCACTTCTTGCATCGACAACCTTCTTAAGGGTGCTGTAGGACAGGCTGTGCAGAACATGAATGTGATGTTTGGAATTGAGGAAGACATGGGATTGAGACTGAAACCAAGTGGTTTTTAAGTTAAGAACGAAGAGTGAAGAACGAAGAATCCAATAGCTTTGTTCTAAGTGAAGAACGAAGAGTGAAGAACGAAGAATCCTATAGCTTTGCTGTAATGGTTTTTCCCTCTTCATTCTTTCCTCTTCCCTCTTCGTTCTTCCCTCTTCCCTCTTCACTCTTCACTATTACCTCAAATTATGGATGAATTTAAATATAAAAGAGAGAAATCTCCTTTGCATAATAAAAGCTATGCTTTTGCAAAAAGGATAATCAATATGGTAAGATATATTGATTGTCCTGCAAAAATGTATTCCTTAACTAATCAGATATTTCGTTCAGGAACAGCAGTTGGAGCATTAGTGAGGGAGGCAGAATTTGCTCAAAGCCCATCAGATTTTGTCAATAAGCTTCATATAGCCTTGAAAGAGTGCAATGAAACTTTTTATTGGCTAAATCTATTGTATGATACGGGATTCATAAGTGAGTCTCAATTTAAGAGTATGTCTGACGACAACGATGAATTGATCGCTATATTAATCTCATCCATAAAAACAGTAAAAAAGAGAAATAAATTAAATCATACGAATGAATGATTGTGAAAATATCATATACTATATGGCAAACTATAGTACTATAGGATTCTTCACTCTTCGTTCTTCACTCTTCACTTAAAGATATGCATCTATTCGACGTTTACCCCCTATTTGATATTAATATCATCAAAGGTCTTGGTTGTCATGTTTGGGACGACCATGACACAGAGTATCTTGACCTTTATGGCGGCCATGCCGTAATATCTATTGGTCATTGTCATCCACATTATGTGGAGATGCTTACTGCCCAGCTGCATAAGCTTGGGTTCTACAGCAACTCAGTAATTAATACATTGCAGCAGCAGTTTGCCGAGCGTTTGGGCAAGGCATGTGGCTACGACGACTATCAGCTATTCCTTATCAATTCTGGAGCCGAGGCCAACGAGAATGCCCTTAAGCTTGCGTCATTCCATACGGGCAAGACACGTGTGCTGTCTGCCGAGAAAGCGTTTCATGGCCGTACATCATTGGCGGTTGAGGCTACCAACAATCCTAAGATTATTGCGCCAATCAATGCCAACAACCACGTTACCTTCCTTCCGCTTAACGATCTCGAAGCATGGGAGACCGAACTTGCCAAGGGCGATGTGGCTGCATGCATCATAGAGTGCATACAGGGTGTTGGTGGCATACGCTTGGCTACTGAAGAGTTTGCCAAGGGCTTGCAGGCTGCTTGCAAGAAATATGGTGCCGTGCTCATCTGCGACGAGATACAGTGTGGTTACGGTCGTAGCGGTAAGTTCTTTGCCCATCAGTGGCTTGGCATCCGTCCCGACATCATAACATGTGCCAAGGGCATTGGCAATGGATTCCCTATGGGTGCCGTGCTCATATCGCCTGAGTTTAAGCCTGTATACGGCATGCTCGGAACCACATTCGGTGGTAATCATCTGGCTTGTACAGCTGCCCTTGCCGTTCTTGATGTTATGGAGAAGGAGCAACTTGTGCAGAATGCGCACGAAGTGGGCGACTATCTTATCAGTCAACTCAAGGAAATGCAGAAGCAGAACAGTCATATAGTGGATGTTCGCGGACGTGGCATGATGATAGGCATAGAACTCGACATTCCGCACAAGGAGGTTCGCTCGCGTCTTATCCATGATGAGCATTGCTTCACAGGTTGTGCGTCAACCAATATCTTGCGTCTGCTTCCGCCATTGTGCCTTACAAAGAATGATGCTGATGAGTTCTTGGTCAAGTTTAAGAACTGCCTTACCCACAGCTGCTAAATAATCTAAAACATATATTTATGCATATATCAATAATCGGAGTCGGAGCCATGGGCGGTGCAATGCTTGAAGGCTTCTTGCGTTCTGATAGTTTCAGTGCTTCCGACATAAGTATATCCAATCCTCATACCGACCGCCTTGCTCCTTATGCCGAGCAAGGCGTGCAGGTTTATGCCGACAACCGTAAGGCTGCAGCATGGGGTGATGTAGTGTTTCTTGTAGTAAAGCCATGGCTCGTAGAGAGTGTCATGGAAGAGATAAGCGATGTTCTTGATGCCGAGCGTCAGGTACTTGTTATTGTGGCTGCTGGCTTAAAGGCCGAGCAGGTAAGGTCGTGGGTGGAATACAATGGAAAGTGTCCAGCCACGTTTTTCGCTTTGCCCAATACAGCTATCGCTGTAGGCGCTTCCATGTCGTTTATTACACGTGTTTGTGGAACCGATGAGGCTGAGCAACTTGTTATAAATGTGTTCAATGCTGCAGGCGAGACAATGTCGGTTGAGGCACGCCAGTTTGGTGCCGGTATGGCATTGGCATCTTGTGGCATAGCCTATGCCATGCGTTATGTTCGCGCTGCTACAGAGGGTGGAGTAGAGCTTGGTTTCAAGGCAGATGCCGCTAAGGATATCGTGCTTCAGACAATAAAGGGTGCTGCCTTGCTGCTGCAAAAGAGTGGAGCAAATCCCGAAGCCGAGATAGATAAGGTAACTACACCTGGCGGATTTACCATTCGTGGCCTTAATGCCATGGAGAAGGAAGGATTCACAAATGCCGTGATTGAGGGACTAAGGAACAGTGTTAAATTTTGAGTTTTCAAAACTCAAAACTCACAATTCAAAATTCAACCAATGCTTACAGTAGTAAAAGTAGGAAGCAACATACTTACACGTGCCGACGGACATGTTAATGTATCGCGACTCTCTGCCATTGTCGACCAGCTTGCTGCCTTGCATAGTGCTGGCCATCAGTTGATACTGGTATCATCGGGAGCTGTGGCTTGCGGTAGGGGAGAGATGAAGGCTGTTCATCCATTAGACAGTGTTGAGCAACGTCAGCTCTATTCTGCTATGGGTCAGGTAAAGCTTATGAATCTCTACTACTCGCTGTTTCGCGAGTATGATATAAATGTTGGTCAAGTGCTTACAATGAAGGAGAATTTCCTGTCCGAGCGCCAATACCAGAACCAGAAGTCGTGCATCAGTGTGATGCTTGAGAACAACATAATACCAATTGTAAACGAGAACGATACGGTGTCTATCACCGAGCTTATGTTCACCGACAACGACGAACTGTCCGGACTTATGGCTCAGATGATGAAAGCCGACAACCTTATACTATTAAGTAATGTGGACGGCTTGCTTGGCAATCCTGACGCCGATGGCTCGCGTCCTACAATACGTAAGGTTCGGTCGGCAGAGGATGTGGCACAGTATGTCACCGATAGCAAGAGTTCGTTTGGACGTGGTGGCATGACAAGCAAGTGCAACACAGCACTTGGTGTTGCCCATACCGGCATACATGTGTATATTGCTAACGGCACCCGCGAGAATATATTGCAGAGGGTGCTGCAAGGCGATAAGGACACGCCGTATACTGAATTTGTATAAAGCCCCATTTTTCTTAATGCCTATGAATGATACTTTAGCAAAAGTTCGCTGCGCCTCATATACCCTTAATCGTCTTAGCGAGACCGACCGCACTTCTCTGCTGTTAGATCTTGCCGACGCTACAGAGGCGCACATCTCAGACCTACTTGTAGCCAATGCCAACGACCTTAGTCGTATGGATAAGGACAATCCGTTGTACGACCGATTGCAACTTACTCCGCAACGTCTGCACGATATAGCTTCTGCCCTACGCAATGTGGCACATCTCGACAATCCGCTTGGCGAGGTGTTCGACGCCAAGACGCTGCCTAACAATTTGCGTCTGCGCAAGCAACGGGTGCCTTATGGAGTGGTGGGTGTTGTATATGAGGCGCGACCCAATGTCAGCTTCGACGTCTTTGCCTTATGCTTCAAGACAGGCAACGCTTGTGTGTTGAAAGGCGGAAAGGATGCCGATGCTTCCAACCGTGCCATAGTTTCGCTTATAAAAGATGTGCTGCGACGCCACAATATCAGCGATGATGTGGTGTGTCTGCTGCCTGCCACACACGAGGCTACACAGCAGATGCTTACAGCAGTTGGATATATTGACCTATGCATACCACGTGGCGGACGCCGCCTTATTGACTTTGTGCGGCAGACGGCACGCATACCTGTTATTGAGACAGGTGCTGGGGTGGTGCATACCTATTTCGACGAGTTGGGCGATACTGATATGGGTGCGCGCATCATCGAGAATGGCAAGACCAGACGCGTTAGTGTATGCAATGCTCTCGATTGTCTGCTTGTACACAGCAAGCGAATTGCTGATTTGCCGCAACTGCTCGCGCCTCTTGCCAAGAAGAACGTCAAGATATACGCCGACGACAAGGCTTATGCCGTATTAAGCCAGTCGGCATATCCCGACAACCTTATTATGGCTGTGACGCCCGACACCGAGAACGAGGTATATGGCACCGAGTTTATGTCGTATACCATGGCTATTAAGACGGTAGACAGCATTGATGAGGCTCTGCAGCATATCCGTAGATATGGTTCGGGACATTCTGAGGCCATCATTACAGCGTCCGAGTCGAACGCACAACTCTTCCAACAACAGGTGGATGCGGCTTGTGTCTACTGGAATGCACCCACAAGCTTTACCGATGGAGGCGAGTTTGGTCTTGGTGCCGAGATAGGTATAAGTACACAAAAGCTTGGACCGCGTGGTCCGATGGGACTCCAGGCTTTAACCACATACAAGTGGTTGATAGACGGGGAGGGACAAGTAAGAGGGTAAAAAATTATAATATGAAAACATTCTTCCATGCACAAGACCTTGGCGACCTTAATGTAGCTCTCGCCGAGGCACAAGAGGTGAAGCGCGACCGCTTCCAGTTTCAGCATCTTGGCAAGAACAAGACATTGCTGATGATTTTCTTCAACAACTCGTTGCGCACCCGTCTATCTACACAGAAGGCTGCCATGAACCTTGGCATGAATGTCATTGTGCTTGACGTTAATGCTGGAGCTTGGAAGCTGGAGACCGAACGTGGGGTTATAATGGATGGCGACAAGTCGGAGCATCTGCTTGAGGCCATCCCGGTTATGGGCAGCTATTGCGACCTTATAGGCATACGTTCGTTTGCCGGACTTACCGACCGCGAGTACGATTATGCCGAGACTATAGTGTCGCAGTTTGTTAAGTACAGTGGACGCCCAGTATTTGCCATGGAGACAGCAACTGTGCATCCTCTACAGGCCTTTGCCGATCTCATAACCATTGAGGAGCATAAAACCAAGGCACGTCCTAAGGTAGTGCTCTCATGGGCTCCTCATTGTCGAGCTTTGCCACAAGCTGTGCCCAACTCGTTTGCCGAGTGGATGAATGCCGCAGACGTAGATTTTGTAGTTACACATCCGCATGGCTACGAGCTCGACCCTAAGTTTGTGGGCAATGCACGTGTGGAGTACGACCAGATGAAGGCGCTTGAGGGTGCCGACTTTGTATATGCTAAGAACTGGAGTTGTCCGGGTGTAACCAATCCTGACGATTATGGCAAGATTATCTCAAAGGATATGTCGTGGACTATAGACGACAAACACATGGCTGTAACCGATAATGGCAAGTTTATGCATTGCCTGCCCGTGCGTCGTGGTCTTATCGTTACCGACGATGTTATAGAGTCGGCCAACTCGCTGGTTATTCCTGAGGCTGCCAACAGAGAGATTTCGGCTGAGGTGGTTATGAAGCGAATGCTGGAGTCGCTTTAAGCTTTGTCTTTCTGAAGATACAGTTTGTATTGTCTTAAGGTATATTATGTCTTTCTAAAGGTATAATATACCTTTTTTTGTAGGCATAATTTTACTTGTAGTTCTTTTGTATGTAGTTCCCACAGAATTCACAGACCACACAGAAGCCTACGGGCTTAAGCTTTTCGAATCCACAGAATGGCCTACGCTTCGCGAGGCAAGAATCCACAGAAATGATTGCTTGCGCCGCCATAGGCGGCGAACCATGCTTAACCTCGGCGACGCTACACAAGCAATCAATTCTGTGCCTTCTGTCGTATGACGCGCAGCGTCTATACGCTCTGTGGATTCCAAAAGCTTAAGCCCGTAGGCTTCTGTGTAATCTGTGCGTTCTGTGGGAACTACGAGCAAAGGAGATACAAGTACAAGAGCTTATCCCCGATAAACTGCAATTTACAATTCTATCACTCCAAATTTCGGATGTACCTTTAATGAATATAATATAAACGCCAGTACCAGTCAATATAAACTGCAGTACCATATAACTGAAACTCCAGTACCAGCTATATGGTACTGCAGTACCGATTATATGGTACTAAAAACGGTACTGAGGTTTTTTAATGAAATGCATAATTGTATTTATTCGATACCTCATTGTATTCATTCGATTCTCTATTGTTTTTATTCAATTTGGCAATCTTTTTACGCAATGCTACATTTATTTTACGCAATGACACCCATACCAAACGAATAAAGTTGTATATTTGCGAACAAAATAGTACTAACCCGTTTAAAACAACACAAATTATGAAGCATTATTTACTTTTGGCAGGATTGTTCGCATGCGTATTGTCCGCCTCTGCCCAGAAAGTTGGCACTAAGCCCAATGTTATTAATCAAGGTATTAACCCAATGACACAAACCGACAACCGTGGTAAGTTTATCAACGAACAAAGAGTACGTGATATGCAGCGCGACAATTTGATGGCTGATAAGCACAAACCAAGCCGCAGTATTGTGGTAAACAACGAGCAATGGCGCAATACTAAGACTGTTCAGAAGGATGCCAACGGAAACGTAATGAGTATAACCGAGGCTGAGTTTACGGACAATGGAGATATTAAATCCCATAACGCGCATTTTTACCAAAATGGTCAGCTTGAAAGTGCGTTTATAACCACTTACGAGTATGACGACAACGGCAATAAGACAAAGGAGACCGTGTCGGAACTGGTTGCCCAACCTAACACTTATGCTAAAAGAAAAGAAACAGTATGGGTATACAATGATTCCTATCGCAACACCTTATATTATTATTGTTACTACAACGAAACTGGTGCCATAGAAAGAGGCTATAAGGAAACCTACGAGTTCGATTCATATGGTCATAACACAGTGCGTGAAGAGTATAGTTATGAGACTAATGATTGGGTGCCATTGTCACGACAAGAGTGGGGATGGGATGGAGACAACCCCTATATGGGTATCAGCTTCTCTGCTTGGGATAATGTTGCAAAGAAATGGACAGTCGGAAGTAAAACAGTACATGAGAATTTATATAATGATAGAACAAACATTTATGAAGGTGACTATGATTGGAACCCCGACAAGCAGGAATGGCAAATAATAAAAGAAATACTTTATGCATACGATGCCTCTGGTAGGCAGACTATGTACTCGGAGCAAAGAAAAACTGATGAAGGCTATTATGGATACCGTACAGTTGAGGAGCGTATAGATTATGAAAAATCCACATACACGTGGTACTCATGGAGCAACGAAACAAACGGATGGGTTGTTGATAGCTATTCTAATGATTTTAGGGATGTGAATGGCAACATTGCCAAAAGTAATTTGTATAACCCCGATGGATCTGTTATGTCTGTTACAGAATACACTTGGGAGAAGTTCAACATAGGCACCGACGTTTACCCTGATTGCTATATAGTAGGCGAGGCAAGCGAATGGCAGTTTGAGAATAGTTATGTTGGTAAGGATATGGGCAACGGTATTGTTGTGTGGAACGATGTAACTATCAAGAATGGCGAGATGTTTAAGTTTGCGTCTGATGATTGGATGACATTCGATTGGGGTACAGCCTACGATGGCGAGTATATTCCTTTCGACCAGCCGGTGAAGCTAACAAACAAAGGTATGAACATAAAGCTTGATATGGAGGGTACGGAGATGACCTTCAAATCAATTAGCATTAATGTTATTACGGGTGTTGTTGCCTTCGAGACCTATCCTACGAGTGTTGGCAGTCCGGAAGCCAAGCGCGTTAACATCTTTGCCAATAACGGCAAGATTGTAGTGCAGAACGCTAAGGACGTTAAGGTGTATAGCGCAAGCGGCGAACTTATCAGCACTGCTGCCGTTACACCAGTAGAGAAGGGGCTGTATGTTGTCAAGGCTGGCGGCAAGACCGTTAAGCTTAACGTCAACTAACAGCAAGACGCCACTTGTTTGTAGCACCCATTTCTATTGGGTGTTGCAAACAATGGCAACTCATTGCTAAGGCTATGGGTCACACCAAGGTGTCAACAACAATGATATATATACGCTCAATGTTCGACCCCTCGCTTGCTGATGCCAATAGGAATATGCTAAAAAGGTTGGGAATGGAGTGATGGTCCACATCGTTCTCGTGTCAAAACAAGCTATTAAACAGCAAAATATTTGGATTTTAGAAAATCTTTACGTATTTTTGTGGTGTATATTATAATAAGGAGGAGTTTTTATGATTCTTAGAGTAGCCAACCCTATTTACGACTCGGTATTTAAATATCTTGTAGAGGACTTACGTATTGCAAAGATTCTAATTTCGGCTCTTCTTAAGAAAGAGGTGCTTGAAGTGGAAGTTAGAAAACACGAATACACTAACGGCACTCGCGACAACATCTCAATGTTTCGTATTGATTTTGGTGCCAAGGTGCGCGAGAGCGACGGCTCTCAACACTTAGTGCTTATAGAACTTCAGAAAACATGGCTTGAGACAGAGACTTTGCGTTTCCGTCAATATCTTGGTGCCCAATATGCCAATCCTGATAATATAGGCAAGGAAGAGTCGCACGAATTTGGTATACCAATGGTGACTGTTTATTTGCTTGGTCATAAGGTGGGTGATATAAAAGAACCGATAATTTATGCCGTACATAAGGCATACGACTATTATGGCAACGAAGTAACAGAAGGCATCCCTGATCCGTTCGTAGAGAGTCTTGTCCATGATAGCATAATAGTACAGATTCCACGTCTTCATGGCAGGGTAAACAACAAGTTAGAGAAGGTACTTAGTGTATTTGACCAAACTCACAAGGACAAGTACAATCGTCAGATGCTCAATATCGACGAAGACAATTATGAAGACGATACAGACATGATGTATATTCTTCGTCGACTGCTTGCAGCCGCCTCTGATGCCAAGTTGCGCCAAGACATGAATGTGGAAGACGAATACTTCACAGCAATAGAGAATCGCGATACTGCTATAATGAATCGTGATAAGAAAATAGCAGAACAAGACCAGTATATAACTGAGCAAAAGAATCAGATTGCAGAACAAAACAATCAGATTGCAGAACAAAACAATCAGATTGCAGAACATATGAAGACATTGCAAGCTACAATCCATAGTCTTATCAACCGTGGCATGTCGTTAGACGAAATCTCAGTTGTTATGGGAAAGACTGTAGAGGAGATAAAGTCGATTATTCGTTAACGATACATACAGAAGAGGGTGTGTCAAAAGTCGCAAGTGGTACGCCCCGAAGGGGCAGAAGCTCCTAGC